>Ga0255303_1000057_pt1 | contig 12968 bp, 10 predicted proteins | sample MistaT_19_FD_183679 | JGI IMG/M metagenome (GOLD analysis project Ga0255303, IMG submission 183679) | Metatranscriptome of freshwater microbial communities from Mississippi River, Louisiana, United States - Miss_Miss_RepC_8d (Metagenome... | ecosystem: Environmental > Aquatic > Freshwater >...
ACCCACATGAACTTTACCTTTTACTTTTTCAGGAGAGCAAACCAATTTATCAAAAGTAACCCTTGTTTCTTTTTGCATTGGACCGAGATTGCCAAGTTCTGATAATGCCTTTATCCGATAATCCAATCCTGTTTGCAGATAATACCAACTAACAACAGGAACACCACCGAATATAGCCAAAAGAAAAATAAATTGCCAAATTGATTTACTGGACATAAATAAAATTAAAGACGAAACAGTGAATTATCATCCAAGTAACCTTGATTACCTTTAGATGGTTCAATTGTTTTTGCATTTTTTTCCTTCACAAATTCTCTTCTGGCTTTCCAAGCAGTACCTTCTTGGAAAAAAGCAATTAAAGCCCAAATTAATAATGAGGTTGGCAATAAAACGGTTAATGCTAATCCTTTAACCTCATAAGCCATGTGCATAAATTCATAAATAATAAAATAAGCTTTATAAATAGATAAGATTGCAATAATCAATCCTACAGGATAAGCCAACCAAGTAATATCATTAATACCTGGAATAATATGTCCCTTGCCAAAAAGCGAAATAAAAACTTCAATTAAAGTAACGAAGCCTAATAAGAATAACCCTTTTACGACTGCTTTTTTACTTTCTTCGTATGTTTTATGACTCATAAATCAAAAATTAAAAATGAAAAAAAAATTAGAATAAATAGAAAACGAGGAAAACAAAAACCCAAACCAGATCCACAAAGTGCCAGTAAAGACCAATTTTTTCAACCATTTCATATCCATTTTTTCTGGCGGCATAAACACCACTCGCAACATTAATCATAATAATTAAAAGAAAAGCTACCCCTGATAATACGTGAAAGCCATGAAATCCAGTAATGAAAAAGAATAATGCTCCGAAGGCTTTCGGACCAAACTCTTCAATTTCAACAGCACCTGTATTTGGACCAGAAGTCACCTTAAACTTTCTATGAATGAATCCAGCATCATCAACAAAGGCATTAGGATGATCCCCTTTTGCTAAAGCGTGATGTCCTTCAGAATGATCACCATCATGACCACCCTCTTCCGATTTATGCATTAAATAAGAAGCGCCAGCTTTAAATGTTTCTGAGGAGGGATTCCCCTTTTCGTCCAAATAAACGCCTGAGTTCACATGACTTCCGAAAGGATTAGTAGTTACAGACATGTGTTCCTTACCAATAAGATTTGTCCATTCCCAAGCCTGACAACCTAAAAAGCCTGCACCACCAATAATGGTTAGTAACATCCAAAATACAACCCCCTTCTTATTCTCTCTATGACCTTCTTGAACGGCTCTAACCATTGTAACTGAAGAAATAATTAACAAGAAAGACATAATAGTCACAAATATGAGCGGTGCATCATGGATTCCAAAAGGGGCAGTAGAAAAAACAAAATCTGGCACAGGCCAACTGGGACTACTAAAACGCAGAGCTCCATAAGCAATTAAAAAACCAGCAAAAGTAAATGCATCAGAAAGTAAAAAATACCACATCATCAATTTACCATAACTAACATTGAAGGGTGAAGTAGCTCCTTCCCAAGAACCACCATGATTTTCACTATGCTGATGCAGCGCATTTTCAGTTGTCTCCATTCCTAAAATTTTAAAAATTAAAATGATTTCTTACGATTGTTGTTGTAACCATAAAAAAACGATTAAGTATATCCATAATATATCAACAAAATGCCAATATATTTGTGTCATTTCAAAACGCAATTTACGTTTAGCCGTAACCTCATAAGGCAAAATAAAAGCATGTAAAATAGCTACAAAAAGTGCAGCTAACCCTCCTAAAATATGTGCAGCATGTAACCCTGACAATACATATAAGAATGACCCGGACGGATTAGTTCCTAATTCAACACCTAATCCAACAAGTGCTATCCAACCTCTGTATTGAAGAAATATAAATAAAATTCCAAGTACAAAAGTTAGCAATAATAACATTTTATATTGGGTACTATTTCCAGATATAAATCCTTTGTAAGAAAAATGTAAACTTATACTACTAATCAATAAAGTAACTGTACTGTAAAGAAAATATGCAGGGAGTGGAAATTCAAGCCAATTACCTGCTGCCTGACGAACCACATAAGCGCTGGTTAAAGCAGCAAATAACATGACAACACTGGCACAACTTACCAACAAGGCAAATTTCTGTGGGTGAATCTTATTCCTGTTATATAACGCATTTTCAAAAGCAGACATAATTTTACTTTTAGTTAAATTTATCAATTAAAAATACACCTAAAATAATAGGAATATAAAAAAACGAAAAAAACAATAGAATCATTGCAGCTTTCCTGGTATTTGCAGAATATAACCTGAAACTTAATATCATATAAACCAGGGAAAATGATAAATAAATAATCAATGCAGTGAAACCAGCAACTCCAAAATATTGACAAAGTCCGTAAACTGGTAATAAAAATAAAGCATAGATAAACGCTTGAAAACCGGTTCTATTTGTTGGAGAAAGTCCTAGTGTAGGTGTGATTTTAAAACCTGCCCGGATATAATCCTGATGACCCAACCATGAAATTGCCCAGAAATGTGGAAACTGCCAGAAGAACTGAATGGCAAATAAACACAATCCTAACGTACTTAAATAACCTTGTGCAGACACAGTCCCAATTAGAACGGGTAAAGCACCAGGAATAGCTCCAACAAAAACGGCAACTGAAGAAACGCGTTTTAAAGGAGTATATATAAAGGCATATATCAATAAAGAAATAGCTCCTAATACGGCGGACCAAAGATTTAAAGTAGCTAATAAAATAAGACCAAATACACTCATCAGACCTGCAATCAAAATAGCATTTGACTCAGTCATACGACCACTTGGAAGAGGCCTTTTAGAAGTTCTGGACATTAATGCATCATGGTTTTTCTCTAAAACCTGATTTAAGACATTTGCTGCAGCGGTAACTAAAAATCCCCCTAAAATAAAAGAAAGTAATTTATAACCCATAGACCGATCTAGGGGTAGCGCAATCCAATAAGCCATAAGAGAAGAAAAAACAACAGTCAGAGTAAGTCGAAATTTTACCAGTTGAGTAAAATCGATTATATCAGAAATCCATTGTTTTTTCTCTCTTTTAAGAGTACCTGATTGCAGGTTCATCTTTTTGAAATATTAAGTTTAAATAAATAAATATTAAACCTTTCTATATTAATGATCATTTGTTTCCCCTTCCTTCAAAGGGGTAATCTGGGAAATGAACTCCTGACCATCCTTACCGTAATCGTAAGCCCATCGGTGTACTACAGGTAATTTACCTGCCCAGTTACCATGACCGGGATCAACTTCAGTCGTCCATTCCAAGGTAGTAGCACCCCAAGGATTTCTTTCTGTAACCTTTTTTCCGTACCATATACTGTAGAAGAAATTAATTATAAGGATTAATTGAAATCCAAATGTAATAATCGCTGCTATGGTAATAAATTTATTCATATCATCAAACTGAGAAAACGACTGGAAGGTATCAAAACGATAATATCTTCTGGGTACACCTGCCATACCAATATAATGCATAGGCCAGAAAATTAGATATGCTCCAACCATTGTACCCCAGAAATGAAGTTTACCCAATGTTTCATTCATAAATCTTCCATACATTTTAGGAAACCAATGATAAACACCAGCGAACATACCAAAAAATGCAGCAACACCCATAACAATATGGAAGTGAGCTACTACAAAATAAGTATCGTGCATTTGAATATCAATAGCTGAGTTCCCAAGGAAAATACCTGTGAGACCACCTGAAATAAACATCGAAACAAAACCAATACCGAATAAACTAGCAGCAGTAAATCTAATATTTCCTCCAAATAAGGTTGCAATCCAGTTAAATACTTTAACGGCTGAAGGTACTGCTATAATCAAAGTAAATACAACGAAAAAATTAGATATAAAAGGATTAACTCCTGACATGAACATGTGGTGAGCCCACACAATGAAGGATAAAAAGCCAATAGCTAATATAGAAAATACCATGGCTTTATAACCGAATACAGGCTTGCGGCTGTGAACAGCGAGAACTTCAGAAACGATACCCATAGCAGGTAATATGATAATATACACTTCAGGGTGTCCTAAAAACCAAAATAAATGCTGATATAATACGGGACTTCCACCCACATGATCTAAAGCCTGACCACCGATAAAGATTTCATTCAAGAAAAAACTAGTTCCTAAACCTCTGTCACACATAACCAGGAAAAAGGCAGAGGCTAATACTGGAAATGATAATAAACCTAATATTGCAGTAACGAAAAATGCCCAGATGGTTAGAGGCATTCTCCACATATTCATCCCTTTTGTTCTCAGATTTAATACCGTTGTAATATAATTGATACCACCTAACAGCACCGATACAACAAAGAACACTAAACTAACTAACCATAAAGTCATACCGGCACCAGAACCTGTACTCGCTTGTGGCAAGGCACTCAAGGGAGGATAAGCAGTCCATCCACCAGAAAAAGGCCCTGTATTTAAAAATAATGAAATAAACATGATTAGACCCGCAAGGAAGAAAAACCAATATGACATCATATTTAAGAGAGGAGAAGCCATATCTCTTGCGCCAAGCTGTAGTGGAATCAAGAGGTTACTAAAAGTACCACTCAATCCAGCAGTGAGTACGAAAAACACCAAAATAGTACCATGCATGGTAACCAATGCATAATAAAAATCAGGAGAGAGAGCACCCATTCCTGTTTCAGCGTTTATCTCAATCCATCTGCCTAAAACAGGTTTAAGCCAAGCCATACTTTCCTCTGGAAAACCAAGTTGAAGCCTAAATACGAGAGACATTAAACCACCAATAACACCCCAGAACATACCTGTTATGAGGAATTGTTTAGCGATCATTTTATGATCTTGACTAAAAATATAGGTAGTAATAAAATTAGATTGAAACTTGTCACCATCATGGTGCTCATGGAAATGATCATCATATCCCATTTGTTCAATCAAAACATCTTCTTCTGAATGTGGAGCAGCAGTTAAAACATTTGCCATTAGTTCTGATTTTTTTTGTTTGTTTTGATTATAATGAAAGTCCAGCACCTAACAGAGTAAATACCCATTTAGTTGTCGTATTGTCTTCGGCAGCTACAGAAACAGGGGCAACTTCAACTTGTGAAGCATTAACTCCATTTGCAATTAATACATCTACTATTAAATTTGCTTTGCCTTCTGCATCAGCTATTAAATTATTATCCTCAGAGGGTACCGTAACTGATAATTTAACCTTACTACCAGATTTACCTTTAAGCATATCTGCCAGTAAAATTAATTCTTCTTTAGAAGATCCAGTTAAGCTAACTTCTTTATCACCTTTAAATCTAATACCTTCAACAGGTAAATCCTTACCTATATTTTCCACGGCAAATGCAGTTGTAAATAAATCTTTCTTTTTCTCTACCTCAGAATTAAATAATTTGTCTGTCCAAGGGTCATTTTCTTTGAAACGGATGTTAGAGAAATAATAAGAAGACTGAGTGGATAACCAGGTCTCATATTCCTCTTGAGAAACTATCTTAACGGGTCGTTTCATACTGTAATGACCCCGACCACATAATTCAGCACAAGCTAACTCATATTCAAATGTTTCCCAAAGCATTTTCTCAGGATCAGCAGGGTCAGGCACGTTATACTCTGGATACCCTTTTAATTCCTGACGATATTCTTCGGTAGTTTTTGTTGGAGTAAATACAAAATAAGTGGGCATACCAGGAATTGCATCCATTTTAACTCTAAAATGAGGTAAATAAAAATTATGTAACACATCCTGAGCTGTAATTCTTACTCTTACTTTTTGACCAATTGGAAGAACAAGTTCAGTTGCTAAAAAATCATCTAAGTTTTTTTCATCCTTCCAATTCTGACCTAAAGGATTTTCGCTACTTATTAGTTTGTAATTTTTCTCCCCAATTAATCCATCTGCACCCGGATATCTTAAATTCCAACCAAATTGAAATCCAGTTGCCTCAATTTCAAGATAATTATCATCAGAAGATACGTCTGCCATAACTTCGTTCCATGCATCTAAACCACCTACTACTAAAAAAGTCATTACAACGGCAGGTATAGCCGTCCAAATGATTTCAAGTTTATTATCATGAGGAATAAATAATGCTTTTCTCCCCTTTCTAGCACTATATTTCCATCCAAAATAAAATAAAAGGATATGGGTAATAACAAATACAATACCCGTAAAAAAAAGCGTAACATTAAACATTTTATCTAAAATAGAACCATGTTCAGAGGCAGGGGTATGAGGTCCATACCCAAACATGTAATTTTTAAAATAAAATGCAGAAACGACACATCCAACTAAAAACACAACTAAAAAGAGAATCATGTAGCCACCCTGACTGCGATTAACTTCATATTGCATTTCTTCTTCTCCCCTTATTTTAGCTGCAAGTTCGGTAACCTTACCAATCTGCACAACGATAATAGCAATGAGGATGACACTAATTATTACAAGAAGAATCGTCATGATAATTTATTGTTTTTGTAAAAATTTAACCCAACAAAATTAAGTTTTATATAATTGAACAAACAACTGTGACTCATAAAGGTTGGTTATTTAGAATGATTATACATAAGGCCATACATGATGATGTGTAGCTTCTCCTGCATAGGGATCATTTTTAGGAAATAATGCTGCTTTGCTTAAACTTCTCAATGTAATAAATAAATAGAGAGCAAGAAATCCCAGCATGGTACCTAATTCTAACAGACCAGGCATTGAATATCCCATTTGAAAGGGTAAAATTCCACTATGTTCTGCGTGGTGATGACCCAATGCCTCCATAGCTGTGTGTCTGACTCCTGGCTTAATCATCAAAAAGAAATCTAACCAATGTCCCAAGAAAACCATAATGGATGCAAAAGCCAAAGGACCAAACTTTCTTTTGTTATCATTACGCATAAGCACGAGAAAAGGCAAAAGAAAATTAATCAATAGGTTTGCAAAGAATACAGGTTTGTAATTTAATAAGCGCTCTTTGAAGTAAACGGTTTCTTCCCCAACGTTTGCATACCAGATAAGCATGTACTGGGAGAACCACATATAGGTCCAAAAAATACTAAAAGCAAATAAAAATTTACCCAAATCATGCATGTGATCTGAAGTAATATGAGTAAAATAACCTAGACTCTTTAAATAAATCAGTGTTAGAATCGTTAAAGCAATCATACTTACAAACCAGCTTACACCTGAATACCATGCAAATAAGGTACTGTACCAATGTGCATCAACAGACATGACCCACTGCCAGATAATAGCAGCACTTGAAAATCCAGCTAAAGGCATAAATATAGCAGACCAAACGCGTAATTTACGATGGTGTTTAAAATTATCAGCCTGGCCTTTACCATTTACATCCTCATCGAGAGAAATTTTACGAATATTGTAGGCGAAGAAAATCCACATACCTACGATAAGCAGAGTTCCAAAGGTGTACCAGTTTTTATTTAAAAACGAAGATTTTCCTTTCATTACAGCGTCTTTAGCTACTTCCGCTTCATCAGACCAGTGATAAAGGTGATGAAAATGACCCCATATACCTATTATAACGACAAGCAATAAGGCAAGTCCAACCAGAATAAATTGCATATTAGCCTCCCATATCCTTTTCATACCCACATACCAACCTGCCCAGGCGGTAGTAAAAGCTGTAATTATAAAGAGAGAAACAAAAGAAATACCTGTAAAAAAGGTAGCATTATGTAAAAAATTACTCCAGAAACGTGTGTGCAGCGCATCATCAGTAAACCAGGTCATTATAAGACAAAGCAAGCCTAGTCCCATAAAGCCAAATAACACGTTTTTTTGTTTGGATGTAAAAGTAAATTGATTCATCACTTTTGCCATTTAAGTAAGCAGATTTATTAATAGAAGACTATTTTACAGAATTAACAGCTGCCAGCTGGTTTTTCAACTTTAGAGGCACACCATATTCTGCATTTAACGTATTCATTTTTTCGTTATAAATTAAATTCTTTGAAACAGCCTGAAGCGAACGAATATAATGTATCACTTGCCAGCGTTCTTCGAAACTTAATTTGTCGGCATACCCTCCCATCACATTCTTACCATAAATAATGCTAAAGTAATATCTGCCGTTAGAGGAATTTATCAAATCATCTAATAAAAAATTCGCAGGAGCTGCAGGGTATTTACCTCCAGGGTCACCAGTTGCCGGATTTGGATCACGAATCAAGTAACCTGCACCATCCCCAGCTTCACCATGACAAATTCCACAATTAATATTATAAAGTTCTTTTCCAGTTTCAAGCCCTTTAGCCGTAATGGGAAATGGATTAGCTTTAATTTCAGCTATAGCACGAAGCCTTTCATCTTCATTATCTGCATAATAAAAACCAACATGACCATTAACAGTTGTTGCCTGAGCATTTAACTGATTTTTACCACGAATCATGTCAATTTTAGTTTGATCAAATTCACCATTCAACAAAGCACCACTATATCCTCTCGGGATAGTACCATTTACTGGTTTACCAGGTATTGAAAGTGTTCTTCTTGATTTGGTACTTTCTTTGTCCCAAGTATTATGAGGTGAAGAACCATAAACATTGGCTTCATAAGCAATAGCATGAGCCATATCGGGCATATATTCATGACCTGTTTTGTTTTCACCTGCCGGAGAACAACCCATTATGTATAGAGCCAAGGCTAAAGTCAATAAAAAAAATTTTCTATATGGTATCATATACTTCTTTTTTAGAAGTTAATTTTCAGGTTAATCAGATGTTTTTTACATTCACTTCCTCTGCACCCGTTTCGCTAAAAAACTTACGCAAGGCCGATTGTTGAGATTCACTGGCATCATTCACATCGAAAGCAATGCAAAATTTGTCGTCTGTAATCCTGTCATCCAGCGTAGGATTGGTGACTCCTGGTCCCATTCCACAAATGGTATAAAAGGTCACGACCATACCAACAGCAGCAAAAAGGACCGTTACTTCAAAAGTTATTGGAATAAAAGAAGGAGCTGAAAAATAAGGTTTACCACCAAAAATAATAGGCCAATCACGTGTAAAAACCCATGTCATAAATAAAAAAGCAGTTAATGCACCAATTAAGCCATAGATAAAACCTGCAATGTGTATACGACTTTCTGTTAGTCCCAGTATATTATCTAAACCATGGACCGGAAAAGGGGAATATACATCCATGATATCTAAATGATCTTCTTTCGCTTTTTTAACTGCATGAAGCAATACCTCTTCATCGTTGTAAAGACCGTAAAGTACTTGAGTTGTTTCCTGTTTCATTTAAATTTTCTTTTTAGCGCAAAATTTGCTTAATGGTTTGCTGATTCATGATGGCTGTGACCGTGATTTGCATTTGGTCCCACATATTGATCACCTCCTGTTTTTAAAATACCCTTTATCTCTGATACAGCAACAACGGGTGCTACTCTCATAAAGACAAGGTATAAAGTGGAGAATAATCCAAGCGTACCTATGAATAAACAGACCTCAACCCAAGAAGGAGAATAGTAACTCCAGCTTGATGGTAAATAATCTCTTGCCAAGGTAGAAGCAATAATCACAAACCTTTCAAACCACATACCAATATTTATAAAAATGGACATAAAGAAAGTAACCAGGATACTTCTCCTCATTTTTTTACTCCAGAATATCTGCGGAGAAATTACGTTACAACCCATCATTCCAATATAAGACCAGAAATAAGGTCCCATTACTCTGTTATAGAAAGCAAATTGCTCATAGATATACCCAGAATACCATGCTATGAATAATTCTGTAAGATAAGCTACACCGACAATACTACCTGTTGCCAAAATCACCTTATTCATACTATCTATATGCTCTAAAGTAATATAGTCCTCCAGTTTTAGCACCTTCCTGGTCATTAGCATCAGTGTTTGCACCATAGCAAAACCAGAGAAGATCGCCCCTGCTACGAAGTAGGGCGGAAAGATAGTGGTATGCCAACCCGGAATAACGGAGGTAGCAAAGTCAAAAGATACAATAGTATGAACTGAAAGTACCAGTGGAGTTGCTAAACCGGCAAGAACCAAAGATAAACTCTCCCATCTTTGCCAGTGTTTAGCAGAACCAGTCCATCCGAAAGAAACATAATTATATATCTTTCTTCTTAACCCCTTGGCTCTATCTCTGACTGTTGCAAAATCCGGAACCAAACCTGTGTACCAGAATAGTAAGGATACAGTGAAATAAGTGGATATTGCAAAAACGTCCCAAAGAAGTGGAGAGTTAAAATTCACCCATAAAGGACCCCTTGTATTTGGATATGGAAAAATGAAAAAACCAAGCCATAATCTACCCATGTGAATAAGTGGAAACTGGCCGGCACACATTACAGCAAAGATAGTCATTGCCTCAGCCGCTCTGTTTACGCCTGTCCGCCATTTTTGCCTAAAAAGTAAAAGGATGGCAGAAATCAGGGTACCTGCATGACCGATACCCACCCACCAAACGAAATTGGTGATATCCCAACCCCAATTAATGGTTCTATTTAAGTTCCAGGAACCAATACCAACCCAGATGGTCCAGGTAACGCTAAATACATAAAGAGCCAAACCAGTAACGGCAACAATAAAAGCAATGACCCAGGCAGTCGTTGGAGTCCTTTCTGTAGGCCCACATATATCTTCAGTGATCGTATGATAGGTCTTACTCCCGGTGATTAAAGGTTCCCTAATCGCAGAGATAGGTGCACTCATGAGTTATATTTTAAAGTAATCAACATTTGATGGCTAACCATTTTTATTAAGCGTCTAATTTTTCACTACGGTTAACAACCTTAGCGGTATAATTTACAGAAGAACGAACGCCAATTTCTTCTAATACAATATAGTTCAACGGATTATCAAGCTTTTTAGATAATTCACCTAACTTATTATTTCTGTCACCAAAAACAATAGCACCCGTAGGACATGCGGTTTGACAAGCTGTTCTTACATCATTATCTTGCAAACTACGACCTTCTTTTTTAGCCGTTAACTTACCCTCTTGAATACGTTGCACGCAGAAGCTACATTTTTCAATTACACCTCTTGAACGAACCGTAACATCTGGATTTAACACCATTCTGGTTAAATTATCAGCACCATAAGGCAAAGATTCATCTTTAACTTTAGGCTCATTGATAGCGAACATATCCGCTTTAGTATAATCCAGCCAGTTGAAACGACGCACTTTATAAGGACAGTTATTGGCACAATATCTTGTACCAATACAACGATTATAGGTCATCTGATTTAGACCTTCTGAACTATGTGGTGTAGCAGCTACCGGGCAAACATTTTCACATGGAGCATTATCACAATGCTGACACATCATTGGCTGGTAAACTGTATTTGGATTTTCATATTCACCAAAGAAATATCTGTCAATACGAAGCCAGCTCATTTCATGATGTCTTCCCACTTCTCTTTTACCTACAACAGGTACATTATTTTCAGCCATACAGGCTATTGAGCAAGCTCCGCATCCAATACAAGCATTTAAATCGACATGCATCGCCCACCAGTGACCCTGGCTGTAGACATTATCAGTAAATTCACTAATTGGATAAAGAGTTTTACTATTTAACTCTGCAGCTTCTGCTCTTTTTTCCTCTACATGATGAACCAATTCGCTTAATTCATCTAAATTTCCCTTGTATATAATAGAACGATCTACGATTCCACCCTGATAACCAGAACCGATGGTCATAGACGTTTTCTCATCAACATTCAGCGTTTCACCTGTTCTTGGGTCTTTACCTGTAACACCCATTGCATGATGATACTGTACACAAGCAAACAAATCCTCTTTGTCAACTGGATCACTTACTTTTGTTTTTGTAGCATAATATTGTGTATTTCCTTGTTCATCAACTGATAACCAAGGATAAACATTAATTCCTACATTATTTCCAAGAGCTTTACCCATGTAACCTGTAACCGAACGACCATAACCCAAAGCCAGTCCAACCGTATCTTCTAACTGACCAAATTGTCTAACCGCAGTAATAGCTTGCTTTGTTCCATTTACTTCTAAATCGACAATATCTGCTTCTCCGTAAATTTCACGGGGATTCAGATTATTTAAAGAAGAAAATTTATTTCCACCATCCCATTTAACCGGTACAGCTAGATAATTTCCCCAGGAAGTTCTTGAAACAGGATCTGGCAATTCAGAAAGCCATGGATTATTTCCATACTGACCACCACCCATATTCACTGTTTCAAAAAAGGATATTTCTAAAGCGTTTTGAACAGGCTTTCTTACCATTGATGCCGCCTTTTGTACATCTCCAGTAAAGGTGCTAACAAAAGTAGTTGCAGCAGGTGCTTCGTAAATACCATCATGAAGACAACTATCCCAGAACGCACGGAACATAGCAAATCTATTTTGAGTTGGGAAAATGGCTGTTTCCCAATGTTTCATCAAATAGTCTAAGGCGGGTTGATCTGATGTTACATTTAAGGATTCGCTTTTTGCCCAAATCAGTAAAGAAACCTCCGTCTGACGGGTATCAAATAAAGGTGAAATTGTCGGTTGAATTAGACTGTAGTGACCTTTTTTAGGTTGTGCATCCCCCCAACTTTCCAAAAAATGATGTGTAGGGGTAACATAATTACAAATAGCAGTTGATTCATTAGGTACAATAGAAAAGGAGACCTTTAACTTCACCTTTTTTGACGCCGTGACAAAATTACCAGCGCGGGGAATATCCCATGCGGGATTAGCTCCGTCCAATAAAAACAAAGCATCTACTTTACCAGCATTCATTTCTGAAACCAGCTCATTCATCCCTTTGTCTATTCCTTGTCTTTGTAGAGATGCGTTTGCAAAATCAATAGTAGCTCCATAATTACCTAATAATTGATTGATTGCATTGACCAGGGTTTGCTCTCCCACGTTATTTGAGCCAGAA
>Ga0255303_1000059_pt1 | contig 12825 bp, 8 predicted proteins | sample MistaT_19_FD_183679 | JGI IMG/M metagenome (GOLD analysis project Ga0255303, IMG submission 183679) | Metatranscriptome of freshwater microbial communities from Mississippi River, Louisiana, United States - Miss_Miss_RepC_8d (Metagenome... | ecosystem: Environmental > Aquatic > Freshwater > River...
CTTGATTCGATTGCAGCTGGATCAGGTGATGACAAAGTGGTCTACCGATCTGGAGCACTCAAATTTGACGGGTAATCTGGTATTGATTCACTAATGTTGACCTACGTTACGTACTTTGAAACCGCAAGTAGTATTAGCAACTTTGAAATCTACGACGCGTCGGCAGCAGCAGCGATTACGATTTTGGGCTCGACGTCAGCAGAAACGATTGTTGGCAGTACGAGCGGTGATTCGATTGATCCCAAGGGCGATAGAGATTCGGTAATTAGCGGAAACGGTGCTGACACCGTGGTGTTTTACACTGGTGCCACAACCCTTGTAGGAGGTGATGACGGATCTGCTGATGTACTGCAACTCATCGGATCTGATAATTTTGACTACACGACTGCTAAGGCGTTTGGCTTTGAAATTATTGATGCAACGGTGCGCTCAAGTCCGACAAGCCTCAAGGGTGGATCGGGAGCCGAAACGCTCTACGGTGGCTCTGGGTCTGATTCTATCGATGGTGGTGGCGGTGCTGATTCGATTCATGCAGGAAATGGGCAGGACACGATTTCTTATCGTACGGGTGCTGGTGGATCGATAGAGGGAGGCGAAGGGAATGACGTACTTGATCTCACGTTAATTTCATCGACCTTTACTTATGCTTCTGCAAGCGTCAGTGGTATCGAAGTCTTAGATGCCAGAAGCCGGAGCAGTCTTGGTGTGACCGTGATTGGTAGTTCAGGAATCGATACGATTTACGGTAGCAATTTCGCTGACTCGCTTGAGGGCAATGGAGGTGCTGATTACATCGATGCAGGTCTGGGGTCGGATTCCGTGTTGTACAACGCTTCCGTAGCTAGACTAATTGGTGGTGATGATTCGGCGGTTGACTACCTTGTGTTCTCCTCAGCACCGAGTGGAGGTTTCGTCGTCAACTCGAGTATCACTGGGTTTGAAGTCCTTGATGCGCGGTTGGTCACAGGTGGAATCACCATTACCGGCAGTAACGGCATTGGCGATACCATCTTCGGTGGTTCGGGGTCTGACTACCTTGATGGTGGCACTGGTTCGGTTGCTGACTCTCTGATGGGTGGTGATGGGGCTGATACGATCCTTGCCGGCCAGGGTGTAGATACCGTTTGGCTCGGAGACCCAACGTTCTTCGGGGCCACTTCCATTGGTGACGAAGATTCAGATCGCGTTGTCTTTGACCTTACAAACCCCGGCAGTGACAGTCTTGATTGGGTGTTTAACTTTGAAGTAGGTGCTAGTTCTCAGCATGGGGGTAATGGTGATCTGGTTTACTTGACAGGTCCTAGCAACCAAGTGGCCGATACTGCAACTAACTTTATCGGTGCAGGTGGTTTAATCAAGACTCCTAGTGGTGATACGGTGTTTGCGAGCCTTGATGCTGCAGTGAGCTACATTGAGTTAACGAGCGCACTTGGCGGAGACTCTTTGTTGAGTGCCGGTGAATTGGTACTCTTTAAGGCTACTGATAATAACGAAACTGCAACATTTATAGGGTACGCAGGATCTGCTAGTGATATCACTTATGCGATCAAGCTGGTGGGAGTTGTTGTTCCCGCAAATTACGGTTTGATTGAAAATGGTTCTGGTTCAGATGTCTATTTCATCGGACCGCCTACTGGTTAAGTCCAGGGTGTTACGAATAGGGCGCCCTTGTGGCGCCCTGTTTTTTATGCATGCCTTAGTGCTCGTAATGCCCTTGGTTTCTTTAGCGGATTGGTCGAGATGATGTCAACGGCACGTCCAGTGGGGTTTGTGCTTGCTGCTACTGAGCATGGCATGATGATTCTGAATCGTTTTGACCGGCATCAGGTTGGAGATCGGCAGTGGGGTGTGGGCTTTGAGTTACTGCGAGATGGGGTATTTAGCCAGCATGAAGTAAAGCTTTGTCTCAGCTTATTATCCAAACGGCGAAAGCACTTCGGTGATGGCGTTATTGCAATTGATGGTGGTGCGAATATTGGTGTTCACGCTGTGGAATGGGCAAAAGCCATGTGTGGCTGGGGCCAAGTGTATGCAATTGAAGCTCAAGAGCGGATTTTCTATGCACTTTGCGGAAATCTTGCGATAAATAATTGTTTTAACGCGAAGGCTATGCACGTTGCAGTTGGAAACACGGACGCGCAAATACCGGTACCTGTTCTTGACTATTTGAAAGAGGCAAGCTTTGGGAGCCTAGAGCTAAGAAAGCGGCCGGTTAACGAGCCTGTTGGACAGGATGTTTCTTACGACGATCATAATGCTGATGCAGTGCCGTTGATTCGCATTGATAGCTTAAAGCTTTCTCGGCTCGATTTCTTGAAGCTTGACGTCGAAGGTATGGAAGAGGAGGCCCTACATGGCGCCTCAGAGTCAATTGAACGACACCTTCCGATCATGCTTGTTGAGCGCATTAAGTCAAGTCGTCAGGGTTTGGAATGTTTTTTTAAGGATCACGGCTACAAAATCTTTATAGCTGGTATGAGTTTCTTGGCTATTCATTCGACCGATCCTAGTCTTGAACTCGTGATGCAGGCTTGATCTGTCTGATGTGCACAACAATCGAGGAGGCCTAACTGATTTGAGTGAGCGACTTCAAGACGCTCCCAGGCTTGTTCGTACAACGCTGCGTATCCGCTCCAGGCTTCATCGGATTTGTGTTTGCCCCAATAAGGCAACGCTTGAGCACCAGGAATCAAATACCCATTAATTTGTGGAGCGTAGCGAAGGCGTATCTCGGGCGGCGAAAGCGAGAAATAAGCGTCGCCTTGCTTGTTTAGTCCCATAGCCACATGCAAGGCAAGACTGTCCACTGTCATTATCCGATCAGCAAGTGAAATCAATGCAAGATAGCGATCAAGCGCATGACGCGTGAACTCGTCACAGCAAAGGATTTGTTCGTGATGGTCTTCAAGCCCTTCAGGGATGGTTCCAAATATCATCACTATAACAGATCCGTCGCTCTGGCAATTAAGTACGTGTTTCAATAACCGATGTACAAAGCGCATCGGCATCGATCGCGCCTCAGTCGATGCTTTGCTTTGCAAAAGCACAAGGCGCATTCTGGAATAGGGTGCAAGAAATGCTTTAGCCTCTTCAAGCGCCTTGCGCTGAATTCGAATGGCGGGGTTCCGACTCGCTGGTGGGAACAAGGCCCGATCAGCGCCGTAGTGATGGAGATAAAAGTCAAAAAAATTCTCAGAACTATAACCATCTTTTCTCAGCAAACGACTGAAATCAAGCATGGCATCAAACGTTTGAATACGCCTTAGGCTAACCCCACAAGGCTCGACCTGATCCACCCATTGCCAGCGTTTCCATAGACTCACTGAGCCTTGGGCTGCATTTGCGCCTAAGACAACGGTTAGTCGAAGATCGATGCCCTGAGAATAGAGTAGTGATTGAAGTCTGTGAAAGACACCAGCTCCAACCAGATTATCCCCTAACATGGTCCCCGCGCCATTAATGAGAACGATACGATAAATAGCTCGTACGCCGGATAGCGCTTGAAGCTGATAGCCAAGCGATCGACCTTCGCTTGAAGGGAGAATCTCTGTGGGCAACAAATGCATTACTTGAGCTTGAGGCACAACTTCGACGGCATCCTCCCCACAAACCTCCTTGATGGCTCTAATTTCCCAATGCACTTGACCACAAAAAATATGACTCGTGGCAATTCGCTGAGGGTGTTCTGGGTCCCTTGGTGGCGGGTCGCGATCCACTCTTATGCGCCCTACCATCACTGAGCATGTTCTAGTTACCCGATAAAACTGCATCATGAATTTAAACGGACCAATGAGAGTGGGTTATTGTGAGGCTGCCATGTCCTTGAATAAGGCACCTAAGGCTTTCGCGGCGACGCCCCAATGAAACTGGCTGACCGACTTTTCGCGCTCAACGAGTGGAAGTTTTCGATCCCTAGGATCGCTCTGGCATAGCGCTTGCAAGATGGCAAATAGCGCATCGGGGTTTGGCTCAAAATGCGCATCGGTTTCCCTGTCTTGTACTTTCATGGGGCCGTGTAGCGTTCCATCAATGAGAAAGGCGTTGTCTGCGTGGCAGAAATCGCTTGTGGAACCAATCGCTGACACAATGGGCCTTGTGCCACAGGCTATAGCCTCAAGCACCGGCATATTGAAGCCCTCGGCCCGATACGGCGAGATGTAAAAATCTGCTGCGTTCATCACCGAGCGCATGGCGTGAAAAGTCAAAAAGGCCGGAATCACACGGATGCCTGATAGCGCGATTTCCTTCATGTCGTGCGAAAAGGGTTTAAGGATTTCTTGCACATAGCTTTGAACGCCAACACCATAAACACTGCTTTGGTCTTTAAGCACCAGGTGTAATCGTCGATTGGTTTGCCTCAGGCGTGCAAAGCATTGCACCAAAATGTCCAAGCCCTTATTCCACACGGGCGATCCCACATTCAAGAGCACGATATCTTCAGGGGTAAAGCCTTGCTGGGCACGCACCGCTTCAATGTCTTCAGAGGCCATTGGAAAATAAATTCCGGGGTTCACCCCGTTAGGGATGACTGCGATGTGCTCGGGCTTAAAGCCGCCATGGATCAATCGCTGTTTTGACCACCGGGACGGGGTGTGGATCATGCCGCCAAGGGCTTCAAAACGTTGAATGTCGTTGCCATCATCGGCTAAGCGGGTGATCCCAAGCCCTAGTTCGGTCACGAGATAACAAACAAGCCGCTCGCTAGTTGAGCAAGCGAGCTTACTGGGTGATACGAGACGGTAGATCACATCGGGTGGGTAAGACGGTGCCACGAGCAGCGCTTCGACCTGTTCGAGGCTACCAAGCGAAAACCCGGCATCCACCCCGTCGTGTTGCCCTGGATGAAGAGGGGGCTGTTCTTGATGATGAATCCGCAAGTCCGACTCTTTGAGTAAGGCTTGGAGTTGGAATCGATAAACTAAAGCAAAAGAATGGGATCCGCGCAACCACGCTTCGGTTCGCACATGTAAGGGTTTAGCCATGAACTGAATTCCTTGCCTCGTGCAGTGGTGCGCGATGGGACGAATCTTGATCCATCAAGCGCAAGAGCTTATCTTCAAAATCCTTGGCAAAACGCTCGGTATTAAAAAGTTCGCCGGATGCTTTGAGTGCGAGCAAACGACGCCGTGCTTGTCGTACGGTTTGTCGCGTTTCTTCATTAGCAAGCGCGATCGCTCGGTGTTCATATTCGACTTGACTCTTGCAGATAAACTCATCAAGGTCCAACCAATGCAGCAAACTGCCAGCCATCCTCGAAATATAGCTTTGGCCTGAATGCGTGAGTATTGGCAATCCCATCCATAAGGCATCGTTTGCAGTTGTTCCCGCGTTGTAGGGAAACGTGTCAAGAAATAGATCTGCTTGGGTGAATCGAGCCAGATAATCTGGTGGCGCAACGCGCGTGGCAAGTATGAGTCGATGATGAGAGACGCCAGCAGCACTTGCTGCATCTTGCATGTGTTTAATCGACCATGGATTGTCGCCTAAGAGCCAGAGTACTGCCCTTGGAGCTCCAAGAAGAATTCGCATCCATCCGTGAAACAATTCATAAGTAAATTTATAATTATTATTGAACGCACACAATACAAAGGCGTCCTCAGGCAGGCCAAGACTCGCTCGTGTGGGTGTCTGACCAACTGCCCGCTTACGGTCACTAGTCTGGAAACATCTGTCGAGATACATGGGGCGTTCACTGAAATTCTCACCGAGCTCAACTGGATAGACAAACCGATCAGCAACGATATGATCGACATGGGGAATTGCGCAACTCCCGGGATAGCCAAGGTATGAAATCTGGATAGGTGCCGCGCCTGCTGCAAGGATCGCTGGGCGTGCGCCAGAAGTTAAGCCTTGTAAATCAATAACGATATCAATTTCATCGCGATAAATCTGCTCCGCTACTTGATAATCGCTCAACGATGCAACCGGAATGTGTCGATCAAGTGACTTGCGAATACGGCGCTGAATGTTCGATCCGTCTTCCTTGCTCCAACAATAAGCAAAGACTTCAAAACGGTTCTTGTCATGGCATTCGAGAAGCTCAACCATCAATAAGCCAACCGCATGAAGGCATAAGTCGCCAGATACATAAGCAAGCCTAACTTTGCTGTGCCGATATCGATGCTTGGCTGCAACCATGCGCTTAAATGATGGTACTCGCTCTGCCACAGTTCTTTTGGCGCACGCTAGTTGCGTTGCTGGATCATCGCTCGAGGCCATCGTGGCCAGCGGGGAGGAGGCTTCAACCATCATGGATACGCTGACTTGACCAAAGGCTTCAAATACGGGCCATCGGCATTGCTTTTGCCGAATATGGACCCAATGGTGTAAGACTTTCGATTGGGTTGGGTCGATCAAAAGGCTCTCTTTCATGAATCGTTCGGCTAACTCATATTGCCGGAGCTGTTCAAGTAGTCGCCCTAACTGGTTCAACAGTGCAAGGCAATGAGGCTGCTGAACTGGGTCGCGAATACCTTCCACATCTAAAGCCTTGCGCCAAACCTCGCAAGCTTCCTCAGGCCGCCCAAGTCGCTCTAGCAGTAGTCCAAGATTAAGGTAGGCTGGGAAAAGCTTGGGCTGCAAAAACAAGGCCTGCCTGCAAGGGCCCTCAGCTTCAGCAAACCGATCAAGTTTTGCAAGTAAGCTTGCGTAGTGAAACCAAATAAGCGCCGACTTTTGAGCCATTGGCGCTTGCAGGGCTTGCCGTATCTTCCCGAGTGCTGCGTCGTGCTCGCCTTGAGCTATCAGCAAATCGACTTCTTGTAGCAAGTCCTGTGATGGCGTGCGTTGCGGGCTTTCAGCCTCAACGACGATTTTGGCAATTTCAAAGGTGTTAATGCGCGCGCGGATACGCTCAAAAACTGCCCCATAAGCATCAAAGCCCTGTTCTCTAAACGCGAGCTTAAGCGCGTCACTAATGATTGCCTCATCGCGGTGTTTTCGCAGACCGCTTAAAGACCAAACGGTCAGAAAACTGTTATGAGACCCAGTCTTCCATCGCGTCTCCCTAGCCAGCAGTACCGAGGCGATACGTTCAAGAATAAAGACCTTACGCTGAACCTCTCCGGGATATTTAGTCTTTGCCGTGAGCGCCTGCTGCAGAGCGGTTGGCGGACCTTCGGATAACGAAAACAGTGCTTCCGTCACTGAAAACCAGTGTTTCCAAAAAGCTCCTGTAGCTACAAAATAATTACTAAACACGACATGGCGAGAATCCATGATCAGCCGATCGATTTGCACCGGTATGCTCAATTGATCGAAGAATTGCTGCGCAAGTGCTCCCATACCTGGGTCAAATACTTCTGACTGTTCAAAGACATGGCGGAAAAACGCCCCCATGTCGGGTTGCGGACTGAACAAGACCACATCTGCGCCAGCTCGTCGATGTTTTCGTGTGACTTCGATCACTTGCTCATAGCTGAGCTGAGTCTTCGCTCTAAAACGCGGTGAGAAGAAGCCATACAATACGTCATCTACTAGTGTATTCGCACGAATGAAGTTTCTGATCGGCCAGTACTCTCGCCAGTCGGGCCGAGGATTGCTTCGATTATCCAGAACCATGTAGTCGGCTTCTGGCGCTTCAGAGGGATCCTCAGAGTATACAATCTGGAACAAACGGATGTCTATTGAAGCTGCGTGAGGCTTGGATTTAAAGGACATAATGCGAGCTTAAGATGTTAATCGTTTGGCTTCATACGTAGGGCCATTGAATGGACTACTATGCGCCACCATACTAGAAAGAAGAAGTTTGCGCAGGCACAAGAGGTATAGGGCGCAGATTTGTTCAGTTGCAGGAGCGTTCATCAATGAATGACAGCATTAATTCAGCCATTATCAAGGCAGCAAGCCAGCCTTTCTTCACACCATCTTCTGCACAATGGCCGTCTTTAGCGGCTTATCGTGGTTGGCTCGAGAGCCAGGGCGGCGCGCCGGGGGTCATGAAAACTAACGCGCTTATCGAAACAGACCTAAATGGGGATGGTCAAAGCGAACTCATCATCCAGTTTACGAGCTACCCCGCCGGCTCGCTAGGAGCTAGCAGTAACCTTCCGACCCCAAACCGGCTCGTGATTTTCGCATCAGACGCAAAGGGAAACCTCACTGACGTTACCTCGAACTATATCGCTTCAGCGGTTAACGGCGCCGTCGCGCTCGATGGGCAGATTGCAGGCTTTGCAGTCGGTGATCTCAACGGCGATCAACGGCCCGATCTTGCCTTCGCGGTTAATCGGGATGATGGCCGCGCTCAATCATCTAACCTTTCAGCACAGAGCGCCGCACTTGTATCCCAGCAAAATGGATCATTCAAGCTTGTGTCGATCGACGTTTCGGCCAAAGTCCCATCCTCGGTCGCAGAGTCGGTGGCCATACTCAGTTCTGCTGGAACCTCTTTGCCGCAAATGGTTTTTTCAACTAAAGAGTTACAAGTCGATGCGGGCGCATCCTTGGTGCGATATGTCATTCAACCAAATGATCCAAACGCAACTCCCCTGTGGCTATCCAGTATGATTGTAGAAAATACTGTAACGCTCGTGCAGAAGGGGTCAATCAATGCCCAATCGACCGCTTCCACAAGCTTATTGGGGCTTGATCAGGATCGTGGCGTCGTTCAGTTTAGAGTCAACAGCGATGGCAGCTTGACAGAAACAGGCGCTAATTTTCCCATTGAAGTGAGTGTTAGGGTCTTTAAGACAGCTACGGGTACCATTGGTGAGTTCACAACCGAGCCTCGTACGGCAAAGACTTGTGTGCTGGGAGATGCGCTTTACCTATTGCGAGGTATCGATGCAGCAAGCTATGTACTAGCTGCACGGGGAACGGACCCTATCATTGCTGTAGCGTTGAGGCTTCAGCGCGTGACAGCGGTTGAAGACGAAAATGGTGATTGGACAGTAACTGCGCTCGGTGCTGAGCGCAGCTTGTTGCAATTTGTGTCTCCGGGCGTTTATGAGCCAGGTACCCCTGAGATTGGTGTCTTTAAAGGCGACACTGAATCGTCCTTGCAGGTGGTCGGAATAGAGGCACTAGACGTCGATGGTGATGGCCATCAAGATCTGGCAATCAGCTATCAGGGTGGCACACCGAGCTTGTCGCTGTATATGAATGCCGGAAATGGAAACTTTTACCCGGTCGGTGCTAGCGCTATCCCAGACATTACCGATCTTGTGCGTGGCGTTCGCGGGGATGTCTTTCCCACCCTAGTGCATTTAGGTCCAGATCAAGCCGTCGATTTGCTTTTTGTAAATACTTCGCAAAGTCTTAATGCTGGCAACTTCTATGCGTTTCAGGGTACGGGCGCAATTGGTAGCGGACCGGGGTTTAGCGACTCTGCGGTAATTGGATTCAACGAGAAATACTATTTGGAGAATAATGAAGAAGCGTTAACCGCGCTCGAGACCGGACTTTATCCTTCGGGCCTGGCCCATTATCTTGCGCAAGGTAATGTCAAAGATGTATTGATTTTTGCGCCAGGTACCCATTTGAGTGGGACCGCTGGCAATGATTTGATTCGCGCACGAGAGGGTGCTGAACTTATTGAGGGGTTTGCCGGCAACGATTTGCTCTATCCTGGCGACGGGAACGATACGGTGTTTGGGGGTGACGGTCTTGATATCGTTGCTTATGCCGGCCAAAGAGCCCAATACAAGGCTACAAAATTGACCTACCAGGGGCAAAGTGCATGGCAACTCAATGACCCAGTGTCAGGAGAAACCGACCTTTTGATCGGTGTTGAGAAGCTTCAGTTTGCACAAGCCTTTGACGGTGATCCGCTTAGCGAAGTTACGCTTGATGTGGACGGCAATCCGGCGATTGCCTTCAGGCTCTACAGGGCAGCATTTGCAAGAGAGCCTGATCTTGCAGGGCTTGGTTATTGGGTCGACGTGTTGATACAAAATCAGAACAATCCAAGTATTGCGCCCGACCAAAATATACTGCTTCTCGATATTGCTTCTGCATTTGTCGGGAGCGCTGAGTTTAAGGCCCTTTACGGTGATGATGTGTCAAGCGGAGACTACGTACTCAATCTCTACAAAAACACCCTCGGCCGCGATCCACTTGAGCTCAATCCTGCAACCGGAACCGCATATGACCAGGCTGGTTATGAATACTGGAAAAGTGTATTAGACGCCGGCGCTACCACACGGCAACACATGTTTGTATTCTTTTCTGAGTCCAAAGAAAATCGCGACGCGGTTGCAGACTTGATCGGCCAGGGTATTGAGTACATACCTTGGGGTGGCTAGCCTTTGAGTAATCAAGGCAGTTAAATGCTTGGTCTCAGCGGTGAATGCACAGGTCATCGTCGTTCATAATTTGGACCTCGCCCTTAGCATTCGTCACCCCATGCGGTGGGTTGCCGAAACGTTTAAAAATATAGGGGTTTTGGCGTTCAAAGGCTTGGTAGCCATCGCCCCAAATGCGATGCTCGTCAAAAAATAAATCGTCCAAACTACTGACTGGATGGTTTAATCCGGTGCCGAGCCCAGAGTCGACGAAAAGTCCATTGCTTCGATAGCGCGAAACATCTAAATCATATATTTTGTAATGAAAGTAAAGTGGAAACAAATTGCAAACAGGCAGTCCTGCGAAGTTAGGCGGAATAACCGTTGTGCTTTTCTTTTCCGATCTCAAATCCCATTGATCATTTTGGACAAGTCGAAACATTCTGAATTCGCAATGGGGCAACTGTCCTTGTCGCCACCAATAGTGCTGGAAAACCGTGCTCGGGTTAAACGCCTTGCCAAGAAGGCTTAGTGCAAACTCGCGTTCGCTTGGGTGAGGCAAGACCACTAATGGCAGCCAAAGCACCAAGGGCATTGGAACGTGCATCATTTGTCTCGGATGATGAAGCAAAAACTCGTCTGGGTGAGCAATAAAAATCCAGTCATTGGGCTTGAGCATCGAGCGCAACGATTCCATCGCAGCGTGGCGCAGCGTTTGGTCAGTGATGAGCCCAGGAGGGTCTTTCCGGTAAAGTATGTTTGGATAGGCTGCGCAAATCGCTTGACTTTCCCCTCCATCCGAACCGTCCACTACAGAGATAGCATCAAAACCCTTGGCATGTCTGTCCATCCATGCGTTTAGGATTGCATGATCATTTTTTGTGATGAGAATCGCGTAAAGTTTTTGCATGGTGCTAATGTTCAATCCGAAAGTTCAAGCCCTAGGAGACTTTTTTGTTAAGCCTAAGCGTAATAACGCATGTTTATAACGGCCAAGAAGCCATGCTTCGACAATTGCACACTTGGATGCAAATCCCTGAGGCGCAAAGAAGGCAAATCGAGTTTATCGTGGTCGACGACTTCTCAGACATCCCCTTGAAGCTTCCTGCTTGTGAAATTAACCTCAGTTTGTTCCGTGTTGACGACGACATAGCCTGGAATCAACCGGGTTGTAGGAATTTGGCCGCCATGATGGCGAAGTCTTCATGGTTGCTTTTTTTTGATGCCGATAACGTCCTTGCGCCCGTGGGCTTTGATCTCTTGCTTCGCGGTCTAGGGCAGATACCATCTGATACCTTATATACCTTTGGGCGTTTGGAAGCTGGAAAGATCGCCAGTTCTCATGTAAACACCTTTCTTGTAAGGCGCGATGCCTTTTTCGAAGCGGGTCCCTACGATGAAGATTTCTCGGGCCACTATGGCTACGATGACATCATGCTACGCAACCTGTGGAAAAAAAATGTGGGAAACGAGCGTTACATCGCCGACATCATGTTTCAGCAACTTTCGATAGCGACCCAATCACTTGATCGTGATCTGCAAACGAACCGTAATCGATTGATTCAAAAACTAAACCAAGGCCTGCCTCGCCCTCGAGGAATTGTGCGATTCGCTTGGACTTTGGTTGAGCGTCGTCATATGGCCTCAGGAGCGCTATGAGTCGAAGGTTGCGAATGTTTGGGCCAAGGGGCTTGATGGGCATCGGTGTGCATTTAGCCCAAATCAAGGCCCAACTAGAGATGTTTCGAGGTTGTTTCGGGGTGGTCGAGCACTTCCACGATCGTGTTGCTATTGAGGTTCGCCAAGCGATAGCAAGCTCAGTATCAAGCGACATCAATTTATTTTTCGGTGATGCGGACTTCGCCGTTGCTTTAAAAGGGTTAAAGCTTTATTGGGTTGTTTTTGAATCGAGTAGACCCCCTCCAGGTTCAAAAAAATGGTTAGAACGTTATGATTTACTAGTTTCCCCAAGTCAGTGGGGTAAGGATTGTTTAGTTCAGGAAGGTCTGGATCCTGCCCGTATTGCGGTCGTTCCAGAGGGCGTGGATCCTTATCGTTTTCATCCTTTTTCAAGGCGTAAAGAAACATCGGATCCGTCAAGGCCACTGCGGTTTTTGATGATGGGAAAGTACGAAACCCGGAAAGCATACAAACAGGCATTTGAAGCTTTCGATATGGCTTTTGGTACGAGTAAGGATGTGCAGCTTCTTATCAAGCCCGAGTGGATTTCTGAATCACGTGTGATGATGGCTCCAGATTGTTTGGCCTTGATTCAGCGTTATAAGCATTTATCGATTCGCTGGGTTCAGGGTCTGCTGTCAGAAGAGGCTCTCAGTGATTTGTATACGCAGGTCGACGTGTTTTTGTTCCCCTCGATGGGCGAGGGCTGGGGCCTTCCCTTAATTGAGGCGATGGCTTGTGGCACGCCCGCGGTATGCACGGTTTGGAGCGGACAGTCCGAGTATTTGCTCGGGGTCCAGGATGCTATCTGGCCGATCCCCTTTCGCTTGCAAGCGGTTCAATGTCCGAAATGGCTTGCTGATCACCATTATTCCGACCAATCACTACCGCAGTGGGCTATGCCCGACGTAGCGGGTTTAGC
>Ga0255303_1000062_pt1 | contig 12717 bp, 7 predicted proteins | sample MistaT_19_FD_183679 | JGI IMG/M metagenome (GOLD analysis project Ga0255303, IMG submission 183679) | Metatranscriptome of freshwater microbial communities from Mississippi River, Louisiana, United States - Miss_Miss_RepC_8d (Metagenome... | ecosystem: Environmental > Aquatic > Freshwater > River...
CAGAAACACAAACATCAAATCAATATGGCAAAAGAAACATTTGACCGTTCCAAACCTCACGTAAACATCGGAACGATTGGTCACGTAGACCACGGTAAAACCACCCTTACCGCTGCTATCACCACGGTGCTGGCTGACGCCGGTTTGTCGGAAAAAAGATCTTTCGACTCTATCGACTCTGCACCTGAAGAAAAAGAACGCGGTATTACTATCAACACGGCGCATGTAGAATATCAGACCGCCAACCGCCACTATGCACACGTAGATTGTCCGGGTCACGCTGACTATGTTAAAAACATGGTAACAGGTGCTGCTCAGATGGACGGTGCTATTCTGGTTGTCGCCTCAACTGATGGTCCCATGCCTCAAACCCGCGAGCACATTCTGCTTGCTCGCCAGGTAGGTGTACCTCGTTTGGTTGTATTTATGAACAAAGTTGACATGGTTGACGACGAAGAACTGCTTGACCTGGTTGAGCTGGAAATTCGCGACCTGTTGAAATTTTATGAATTCGACGCTGACAACACACCAATCATTCGCGGTTCTGCCCTCGGTGGCTTGAATGGTGATGCCAAGTGGGTTGGTACCATCCGTGAGCTCATGGATGCAGTTGATAACTGGATTCCTGTTCCTCCCCGTCTGGTTGACCAGCCTTTCCTTATGCCTGTAGAAGATGTATTCTCTATTACAGGTCGTGGTACAGTGGCTACCGGTCGTATCGAACGCGGTGTAATCAAAGTTGGTGAAGGTGTAGATATCATCGGTTTTGGTGCTCACCTTAGCTCAACCTGCACAGGTGTGGAAATGTTCCGCAAGCTGTTGGATCGTGGTGAAGCTGGTGACAACGCAGGTATCCTGTTGCGCGGTATTGAAAAGACAGATATCCGCCGCGGTATGGTTATTTGTGCTCCTAAATCAGTATCTCCCCACAGGAAGTTCAAAGCTGAGGTTTATGTACTGAGCAAAGAAGAAGGTGGTCGTCACACGCCTTTCTTCAACAAGTACCGCCCTCAGTTCTATTTCCGTACCACTGATGTAACCGGAGAAATTATGTTGCCTGCAGGAACCGAAATGGTAATGCCTGGTGATAACATCTCGATTTCCGTTGAGCTGATTCAGCCTATTGCTATGGAAAAAGGTCTTCGTTTCGCTATCCGCGAAGGAGGTCGTACCGTAGGTGCTGGTCAGGTTACCGAAATCATCGAGTGATCCTGAACAATTGACCAAAAAGGAAGCGGTTCGCCGCTTCCTTTTATACGGGCATAGTTCAATGGTAGAATAGAGGTCTCCAAAACCTTTGATCTGGGTTCGAATCCTGGTGCCCGTGCAAATAGAAGCGCAATGTTTGAAAGAATCGGTAATTATTTCCGCGTAACCCGCGACGAGCTCGTAAACAGAGTTTCGTGGCCTACATGGAATGAACTCACGGAGAGCACCTGGATTGTTCTGGTTGCTTCCGTATTGTTTTCATTGGTCATTTGGCTGATGGACAGCGGTCTTGGCATTGCCTTAACCAATTTTTACAAACTTTTCAGATAAGCAATGACTGCGGCGGAAGAAAAGCACAAATGGTATGTTGTTCGTGCCATCACCGGACAAGAAAAGAAGGTGAAGCACAACATAGAAGTGGAGCTCGAAAGAGCCCGCAAGAGCAATTATGTGCCCGAAATTTTGATTCCCACGGAGAAAGTTTATCAGATTAAGAATGGTAAAAAAGTGGTGAAGGAACGCAGTGCTTTTCCCGGTTATATACTCGTTAACGCCGACTTTTCCGACCCCGAGGTTATTCCTTTAATAAAATCGGTTTCGGGAGTGGTTGGTTTCTTGGGCAGCAAAGACAACCCCGTGGCGCTAAGGCCAAATGAGCTTAGTCGCATATTGGGTACTGCCGATGAACTGAGTGAAGGGGGAACAATTGCAGCGGAAGAACAATATCTGGTGGGTGAAGCGGTGAAGGTAATCGATGGTCCTTTCAATGATTTTGATGGCGTGATTGAAGAAATTAACGACGAAAAGAAAAAGTTGAAAGTGATGGTTAAAATCTTCGGGCGCAGAACACCGCTTGAATTAAACTATAATCAGGTTCAAAAATTGTAAAAGTAACAGTAATGGCAAAAGAGATAACAGGTTTTGTAAAACTCCAGGTGAAAGGCGGACAGGCTAACCCTGCTCCCCCTATCGGTCCGGCTTTGGGCTCGAAGGGTGTGAACATCATGGATTTTTGCAAACAATTCAATGCGCGTACTCAGGAAAAAATGGGAAAAATTCTTCCAGTAGTTTTAACAGTGTACGCCGACAAATCATTCGATTTCATCATCAAAACTCCTCCGGTGGCTTCACAGCTTCTCGAGGCAACAAAAATTCAGAAAGGTTCAGCCGAGCCCAACCGTAAGAAAGTTGGTACTGTAAGTTGGGATCAGGTTAAAACCATTGCTACGGACAAAATGCCCGACCTGAATTGTTTTACGATTGAATCAGCAATGAAGTTGGTAGCGGGAACGGCCCGCAGTATGGGAATCACCATCACGGGAGATGCCCCTTTCTAAATATTAAAGAAGCAAGAAAATGAAAGTTGGTAAAAAAAGAAAAGAGGCGCTTTCCAAGTACGATAACAGCAAAGCTTATGCTTTGAAAGAGGCTTGTGAAATTGTAAAGAAAATAACTTCAACCAAGTTTGATTCATCGGTGGATATCGATGTTCGTTTGGGCGTTGATCCCAAGCAAGCCAATCAAATGGTGAGGGGTGTGGCTTCTCTGCCACATGGTTTGGGTAAAACTGTGAGGGTATTGGTACTTTGTACGCCCGATAAAGAACAGGAGGCTAGAGATGCCGGGGCAGACCATGTTGGATTGGATGACTATATTGAAAAAATTGCGGGCGGCTGGACTGATATCGATATCATTATTGCCGTTCCCAGCGTTATGGCGAAACTGGGTCGTTTGGGTAAAGTACTGGGTCCAAGAAACCTCATGCCCAATCCCAAAAGTGGCACAGTAACCATGGAAGTAGGAAAAGCTACAACCGAAGTAAAAGCAGGTAAAATTGATTTCAAGGTTGACAAAACCGGAATCATTCACACCTCCATCGGTAAAGTGTCTTTCGATGCCGATAAATTGAGTGAAAACGCAATCGAACTTATACAGGTTCTGAACAAATTGAAGCCTTCTGCCGCCAAAGGCACCTATTTTAAAAGCATCAATATGAGCAGTACCATGAGTCCGGGAGTAAATGTCGATGTTAAATCTATACCGGGAATTTGATTATGAACAGAACAGAAAAACACGAAGTGGTAGCCGAATTGACGGAAACCTTCAAAGCGAATAATGTGGTTTATTTGGCCGACACAACCGGTCTTAGTGCAAACCAAACCAATAAATTCCGCAGAATGCTGTTTGAAAATGGCATCAGCATGCGCATGGCAAAAAATACGCTTGTAAGCATTGCAATGGATAATAGCGGCAAAGATTTTGGTGAACTGAAGGGTGCGCTGGCAGGTTCAACTTGTGTGCTCATTTCGGAAAACATGAAAGCTCCTGCTACTGCAATAAAGGCATTTCGCGATAAGGGAGATAAACCCCAGCTCAAGGGCGCCTGGATAGACAACAGCGTTTATGTGGGTGATCACACTCTGAACGATTTGGTAAACCTCAAATCAAAAGAAGATTTGATTGGAGAGGTAATTGGATTGTTGCAGTCGCCTGCGAAGAATGTAATTAGCGCATTGCAGAGCAATGCAGGACAAAAAGTGGCCGGGTTGGTTAAAGCCCTGTCTGAAAGATAAAAAACAAAAAATAAAAACACAAAAAACACAATAAAACAATGGTAGATCTGAAAGAATTCGCGAATCAGTTGGTTAGTCTCACTGTTAAAGAAGTAAATGAGCTTGCTCAAATACTGAAAGAGGAGCATGGCATTGAGCCTGCTGCTGCTGCTGTTGCTGTTGCTGCCCCCGCCGCAGGTGGTGGAGCTGCTGCTGCAGAAGAGAAGACTGAATTTGATGTTATCCTGGCTAATGCCGGTCCCAACAAATTGAATGTGGTTAAGATTGTAAAAGATCTGACCGGTCTGGGCCTGAAAGAAGCCAAAGATCTCGTAGACGGAGCCCCTAAAGCTGTAAAAGAAAAGGTTTCAAAAGCTGAAGCCGAAGATCTGGCAGCTAAATTGAAGGAAGCGGGCGCCGAAGTTGAGGTCAAGTAAGCGTCATCCCAATTACCCCCAAACGGCCCCGGTTTACCGCGGGCCTTTTGGGCGTTTAAGACCCATAAGTCCATTGTCTAACTAAAAATTAAAAAATTGAGCACAGTACAAAACAACAGGATATCGTTCGGCAAAGTAAAACATGCCATCGAATACCCAGATTTTCTTGATGTACAACTGAAATCCTTCCAGGAATTCTTTCAGTTGGATACTCCTGCCGACAAACGCGAAGGAGAAGGTCTGTTTATGGTGTTCCGCGAGAACTTCCCCATAACCGACACACGCAATATTTTCGTTCTCGAGTTTCTCGATTACTTCGTAGATCCACCGAGATATACCATTCATGAGTGCATTGAAAGGGGACTTACTTATGCGGTTCCCTTGAAGGCCAAATTGAAGCTTAGCTGCAACGATCCCGAACACGAGGATTTTAAAACCATTGTGCAGGATGTTTATTTGGGAACCATTCCCTACATGACTCCTAATGGTACCTTTATAATCAATGGAGCTGAAAGGGTGATTGTGAGTCAGCTGCACAGATCACCGGGTGTTTTCTTCGGCCAAAGCATTCACTCCAATGGAACCAAATTATACTCCGCCAGGGTAATTCCTTTCAAAGGTTCATGGATTGAATTTGCAACCGATGTGAATGCCGTGATGTATGCTTACATCGACAGAAAGAAAAAATTCCCTGTAACCACGCTTCTCCGGGCTATTGGCTTCGAAAGCGACAAAGACATTCTCGATATATTCGGACTGAGTGAGGAAGTTAAAGTGAGCAAAGCAGGTCTCAAAAAAGTGATTGGCCGTAAGCTTGCTGCAAGGGTTCTTCGCACCTGGATTGAAGATTTTGTGGATGAGGATACCGGTGAGGTTGTTTCAATTGAAAGAAACGAAGTAATTCTTGAAAGGGATACCATTCTTACCGATGACCACATTGATGTAATTGTTGATGCGGGTGTAAAAACCATCATTCTCAACACCGAAAACACAGGTGACATTGATTTTGACATTATTTACAACACCCTGCAAAAGGATACATCAAATAACGGCAAAGAAGCCCTTGAGGTAATCTACCGTCAGTTGAGAAATGCAGATCCGCCCGATGAGGAAACAGCCCGTGGAATTATTGAAAGGTTGTTCTTCTCCGACAAGCGCTACGATTTGGGAGATGTAGGTCGTTACAGAATTAACAAAAAACTGGGACTCGATACAGCCATGGATGTGAAGGTTTTAACAAAAGCCGACATCATCAGCATTATCAAGTTCCTTATTCATTTGTACAACGGTCAGGAAGCACTTGACGATATTGATCACCTCAGTAATCGTCGTGTTAGAACTGTGGGGGAACAGCTTTATGCACAATTCGGTGTAGGTTTGGCTCGTATGGCCAGAACCATTCGTGAAAAAATGAATATTCGCGACAATGAAGTATTTACACCTCAGGATTTGGTGAATGCCAGAACTTTGAGCAGTGTGATTAACTCATTCTTCGGCACCAACCAGCTTTCTCAGTTCCTTGATCAAATTAATCCACTGGCAGAAATCACTCACAAGCGCCGTCTGTCGGCACTTGGTCCGGGTGGTTTGAGCCGTGAGAGAGCAGGCTTTGAAGTTCGAGATGTACACTATACCCATTACGGTCGTCTGTGCACGATTGAAACACCGGAAGGTCCAAACATTGGTTTGATTTCATCGCTATGCGTTCACGCCAAAATTAACAGCATGGGCTTTATTGAAACGCCCTACAGAAAAGTTGTTGATGGTAAAATTGAGGAAGGTATTACCTACCTCAGCGCTGAAGAAGAAGATGGACAAACTATTGCGCAGGCTAACGCTGAAGTAGATGCAAAAGGCAACTTTAAAACAGCTTTGGTAAAAAGCCGCAAAGAAGGCGACTTCCCATTGGTTGCTCCGGGTAAACTGGATTTCATGGATGTGGCTCCGAACCAGATAGTATCAATAGCCGCTTCACTTATTCCCTTCCTTGAACACGATGATGCGAACCGCGCACTGATGGGTTCGAACATGCAACGACAGGCTGTGCCACTTATCAAACCTGAATCTCCAATTGTAGGAACAGGGCTTGAAGAAAAGGTAGCACGGGACAGCCGTTCTCTCATCAATGCCGAAGGAAATGGAGTTGTGGAATATGTAGATGCGCGCGAAATTAAAATTCGTTACGAACACAACGACGACGACGATTTGGTGAGCTTTACCGGTAACAGTAAAACCTACGCGCTTACCAAATTCCGCCGCACCAACCAAAATTCTTGCATTAACCTTCACCCTATTGTAAAGAGGGGTGACCGGGTTACAAAGGGTCAAGTGATTTGCGAAGGTTATGCCACACAGCAAGGGGAATTAGCTTTGGGTCGCAACCTGAAAGTAGCATTCATGCCATGGCAGGGTTATAACTTTGAAGATGCGATTGTTATTTCTGAAAAAGTTGTAAAAGACGATTGGTTTACCACAGTTTACATATCTGAATTTGAGCTTGAAGTGCGTGACACCAAGCGCGGTGAAGAAGAATTAACCAACGACATACCGAATGTTAGCGATGAAATGACCCGAAACCTTGATGAAAATGGGTTGATTCGTGTGGGTGCTGAAGTGAAGGAAGGTGACATCCTGATTGGTAAAATTACTCCTAAGGGTGAAACAGAGCCTTCGCCAGAAGAAAAGCTGCTGAGAGCCATTTTCGGAGACAAGGCCGGAGATGTGAAAGACGCATCACTGAAAGCGCCTCCCGGTACCGAAGGTGTTGTGATTGAAAAAAAGTTGTTCAGCAAGAGCAAAAAGGACAAAACAGTAAGAGCCAGCGATAAAGGTCGTTTGCAAAAATTGGAAGACGATCACCGCAAGGAGCTCGCAGAACTGAAAGATGATCTGGTTAAAAAGTTGTTCCAGCTTGTAAACGGTAAAACCAGTCAGGGTGTTTACAATATGTATAGTGAAGAGCTCATTTCCAAAGGTACCAAGTTTACCCAAAAGAACCTGATGAGCATTGACTACAGCAATGTAAACTATCATAACTGGACTGCTGATGAAGCCAAAAACGAACTCATTGTTCGCGCGCTGACCAACTTTATCAATGTTTACAACGAAAGGGTAACCAATTTCAAGCGTGAGCATTATGCAATTAGTGTAGGAGATGAATTGCCTACCGGCATTTTGCAAATGGCCAAAGTGTATGTAGCCAATAAGCGAAAGCTGAAAGTGGGCGATAAAATGGCCGGCCGTCACGGAAACAAGGGTATTGTTGCTAGAATTGTTCGCGAAGAAGACATGCCTTTCCTCGATGACGGAACACCGGTAGACATTGTATTGAACCCATTGGGTGTACCTTCAAGGATGAACCTAGGTCAGATTTATGAAACCGTTTTGGGATGGGCCGGTAAGGAGCTGGGTGTGAAATTTGCAACACCTATTTTCGATGGTGCAACCAATGCTGAAATTTCAGAATGGACACAAAAGGCAGGCATACCTCAGAATGGTCTTGTTTACCTGAATGACGGTTTGACAGGTGTTAAATTTGATCAGCCAACCACAGTAGGTATTATTTACATGCTGAAACTGGGTCACATGGTTGACGATAAAATGCACGCGCGTTCAATCGGGCCATATAGTCTTATTACCCAGCAGCCGTTGGGTGGTAAAGCGCAGTTCGGTGGTCAGCGTTTCGGTGAAATGGAAGTGTGGGCACTTGAAGCATTCGGTGCTTCCAACATCCTGCGAGAAATTCTCACTGTTAAGTCTGATGACATCACCGGCCGCGCCAAGGCTTACGAGGCCATTGTGAAGGGCGAAAACCTTACTAATATCGGAACACCGGAATCTTTCAATGTACTTGTACATGAGTTGAGAGGTCTGGGTCTGGAAGTTTCATTCATAGAATAATTGCTTTAAGCGAATTATGCAACTACAAAAGAAAACCCAAAAAATCGGAAGCAATTTCAGTAAGATAAGAATCTCACTGGCTTCACCTGAAATTATATTGCGCAGGAGCTTTGGTGAAGTAACCAAGCCTGAAACCATCAACTACCGCAGTTACAAACCCGAAATGGGTGGTTTGTTCTGCGAAAGAATTTTCGGTCCTATTAAGGATTACGAATGTCATTGCGGCAAGTACAAAAGAATCCGTTACAAAGGAATCGTTTGTGACCGCTGCGGTGTTGAAGTAACCGAGAAAAAAGTTCGTCGTGAACGAATGGGCCACATTCAACTGGTGGTTCCTGTTGCTCACATCTGGTATTTCAGATCTCTTCCAAATAAAATTGGATATTTACTTGGAGTGCCAACCAAAAAGCTGGACATGGTCATCTACTACGAAAGGTATGTGGTTGTTCAGCCCGGTGCGGCATCCAATGTGAACAGACTTGATTTGCTCACTGAAGAAGAGTATTTGGACATTGTCGATTCTCTTCCGAAGGAAAATCAAATGTTGGAAGACAACGACCCCAATAAGTTCGTTGCCAAAATGGGGGCTGAAGCGTTGAATGAACTGCTCATTCGCCTTGATTTGGACACCCTAAGCTATTCTCTCAGAAATCAGGCTGCTACTGAAACAAGCCAGCAGCGTAAACAAGAGGCTCTCAAAAGGCTAAAGGTAATTGAAAGCTTCCGCAGTGCGCAGCGCACCGGAGAAAATCGTCCAGAGTGGATGATTATGAAAATGCTTCCGGTTATTCCACCTGAATTGCGTCCTTTGGTTCCACTGGAAGGTGGTCGCTTTGCAACATCAGACTTAAATGATCTCTACAGGCGTGTTATTATCAGAAATAACCGTTTGAAGCGGTTGATTGAGATTAAGGCCCCCGAAGTGATTTTGCGCAATGAAAAGCGTATGCTTCAGGAAGCAGTAGATTCTTTGCTGGATAATACCCGCCGCGCCTCTGCCGTAAAAAGCGAAGGCAACAGACCGCTTAAATCTTTGAGTGATATGCTCAAAGGAAAGCAGGGTCGTTTCCGTCAGAACTTGCTTGGTAAAAGGGTTGACTATTCAGGTCGTTCTGTAATTGTGGTTGGACCAACCCTCAAACTCAACGAGTGTGGTTTGCCCAAAAATATGGCAGCGGAATTGTTCAAGCCGTTTATTATTCGCAAACTCATTGAAAGGGGTATTGTAAAAACGGTTAAAACTGCCAAGAAAATAGTTGAAAAGAAGGATCCTGTAATTTGGGATATTCTTGAAAATATTTTGAAAGGACACCCCGTGATGCTAAACCGTGCTCCAACACTGCACAGGTTGGGCATTCAGGCATTTCAGCCCAAACTGGTTGAAGGGAAGGCCATTCAGCTGCATCCTTTGGTCTGTACCGGTTTTAACGCTGACTTTGACGGTGACCAGATGGCTGTGCATGTGCCCCTTGGCAATGCTGCCGTGGCTGAAGCTCAACTTTTGATGCTTGCATCACACAACATTCTCAACCCTGCCAATGGTTCGCCAATCACAGTTCCTTCTCAGGATATGATTCTTGGTCTTTATTACATCTCGAAAGACCGAGTTGGAACCAAAGAAAAGCCTGTAATGGGCGAAGGTCTTACCTTCTACGGAACGGAAGAGGCGGTTATCGCTTATAACGAAAAGCGGGTTGATTTGCACGCCAAAGTAAAGTGCAGAGTGCGGGTAAAAGAGGGCGACGAGTATCTGTATAAAGTCATCGATACATCTATGGGCCGGATTTTATTCAACCAGGTAGTGCCTGAGGAATATGGATATATCAACGAACTGTTGAAGAAGAAAAATCTTCGCGACATTATTTCCGGGATGATCAGGGTTGCGGGTGTTGCAAAAACTGCCAACTTCCTCGATGCCATTAAATATCTTGGTTTCCAATATGCGTTCCGCGGTGGTTTGAGCTTTAACATGAGTTATGTTAAAATCCCCGATGAGAAAGATCAACTGGTAGCCAAAGCCTATGAAGAAGTTCAGGAAATTCAATCGAATGCGGACATGGGCTTCATTACCAACAATGAACGCTACAATCAGGTTATTGACCTTTGGACAAGGGTGAACAACCAGCTTGCACGCATTTTGATTAAGGAATTAAGTAGCGATGATCAGGGTTTCAATCCCATTTACATGATGCTTGATTCTGGTGCCCGTGGTTCAAATGAACAGATTCGCCAGCTCGGTGGAATGCGTGGTCTGATGGCCAAGCCCCAGAAGAGCACTGCCGGCGGAACAGGCGACACCATTGAAAACCCTATTATTTCAAACTTTAAAGAAGGTTTGAATGTATTGGAATACTTCATTTCTACTCACGGTGCGCGCAAAGGTCTTGCTGATACGGCATTGAAAACGGCCGATGCAGGTTACCTAACCCGCCGTTTGCACGATGTGGCTCAGGATGTTGTGATTACGGATGCAGATTGCGGAACCCTGCGTGGTATTGAAATGTCGGCTATCATCAACAACGATGAGGTGGCAGAAAGCCTGAACGAAAGAATTCTGGGCCGCTGTTTGGTTGACGATATCTATCATCCATCTACCGGTGAATTAATGGCAAGTGCAGGGCAGGAAGTCAACGAAAAACTGGCTGCAGCCATTGATGAAGCCGGAATTGAAGAAGTGGCTATACGAAGTGTACTTACCTGCGAAACCCGGAGTGGCGTTTGTGCCAAATGTTATGGACGAAATCTGGCAACAGGCAGAATGGTTCAGGCAGGTGAGGCCGTGGGTGTAATTGCCGCACAGTCAATTGGTGAACCCGGAACCCAGCTTACTCTTCGTACTTTCCACACTGGTGGTGCGGCAATGAACATTGCCGCTGAAAATACCTTGGAAACCAAATACGAAGGTGTTGCCAGCTTCGACAGCATGCGTACTGTGAAGAAAGAAGTGATGGACGACGAAACCGGTGTGATGAAGAAAACTGACATCGTTCTGGGTCGCAGTGGTGAAATTCGCATTCTTGACCCCAGAAGCAACAATGTAATTACAAGTTACAATGTTCCTTATGGTGCACAACTGATGGTAAAAGAGGGTGCAACATTGAGAAAAGGCGATAAACTTTGTACCTGGGATCCATTTAATACACTCATTATTGCCGATATTGACGGAACCATTGAGTATGAGAACATCATTGAAGGTGTGAACATGCGCGAGGAAGGTGATGAACAAACCGGTTTAAGCGAGTTGGTAATTACAGAAAGTAAGGATAGAACAAAAGTTCCTGTTATTGTGGTAAGAGGCAAAGCTGACCAGGTGAAGCATTTCAACATGCCTACCGGTTCAATTCTTGTTGCCAAGGCCGGAGCCGGGGTTAAAGCCGGTGATATTCTCGCCAAAATCCCCCGTAGTGCAACCCGTACACGCGACATTACAGGTGGTTTACCCCGTGTAACCGAACTGTTTGAAGCAAGAAACCCTTCAAACCCCGCTGTAGTGAGTGAAATTGATGGTGTGGTAGCCTATGGTGTGAGCAAGCGTGGTAACCAAGAAATTATTGTTACCAGCAAAGACAATGAAGAAAAACGCTATCAGGTGTCTTTGTCCAAACATATTCTTGTTCACGATGGTGATTATGTTCGCGCAGGTCAGCCTCTCAGCGATGGTGCCATTACTCCTCAGGATATTTTGCGAATTGAAGGTCCCGGTGCTGTTCAACGCTATGTACTGAACGGTATTCAGGAAGTTTACCGCTTGCAGGGTGTGAAAATCAACGATAAGCACATTGAAACCATTGTTAGGCAGATGATGCAGAAGATGGAAATCAATGATCCGGGTGATACCCGTTTCCTGGAAGGCGAATTGGTGGACCGCTGGGATTTGCAGTCTGAAAACGATTGGATCTGGGATAAAAAAGTAGTAACCGAAGCCGGTGACAGCACGGAAATGCATGCAGGCCAGATTGTGAGTCTGAAAGATTTGCGTCAGGAAAACAGCGGTTTGCGCAGACAAGACAAAAAGCTGGTTGAATTCCGCGATGCAATTTCGGCTACCGCCCAGCCTATGCTGATGGGTATTACCAAGGCATCCTTGGGTACACAGAGCTTTATGAGTGCTGCATCATTCCAGGAAACCACCAAGGTTCTGAACGAAGCGGCAATTGCAGGAAAAATTGATGAGCTCAAAGGCCTCAAGGAAAATGTAATTGTTGGTCACCTGATTCCTGCCGGTACCGGTATGCGTCAGTGGGACAATGTAGTTACAGGTTCCAGAGAGGAATATGATCGCCTCATGGCATCCAAACTGGAAGCCGCTGCAGAAGCCTGATTATTTAATTAAACATTCTAAGGCCCGCCGTTAGGCGGGCTTTTTTATTGTGGTAATATTTATAAAGTATCCTGGCCTAATTCCAGCTGGGTTTTGTATAAGGTGGCATATTTTCCATTATTGGCCATCAATTGTTCATGGGTTCCTTCTTCTAAAATTTTGCCCTTATCCAGGTAAATAATTCGGTTGGCATTTTTAATGGTGCTTAACCGATGCGCAATAACAAGGGATGTTCGGCCTTTGAGCATTTTTTGAATGGCCAGTTGTATTAGATTTTCGGTTTCACTATCAATACTGC
>Ga0255303_1000068_pt1 | contig 12241 bp, 1 predicted proteins | sample MistaT_19_FD_183679 | JGI IMG/M metagenome (GOLD analysis project Ga0255303, IMG submission 183679) | Metatranscriptome of freshwater microbial communities from Mississippi River, Louisiana, United States - Miss_Miss_RepC_8d (Metagenome... | ecosystem: Environmental > Aquatic > Freshwater > River...
AAGTGAAAGAAATTGAACGTGTGCAACAAAGTATTTTACAACAATTACAAGAATTTGAAAACAAGAAGATTTGGGAATGGACCAAGGAAATCGATCAAACTTCTGCGGACAAGTTAGCCCAACCTTTGTTACGTCGTGATAAAGATCCTCCTCATTTATTACATGTCAACTTTGATGACGCTTTAATCCGCCTCTTAAGAGAAGTCAAATATTTCTTATTGTTGAAGATTCAAGTGCCACCTACTGCATTAACCATCTTTGAGAAAGCTGAGCAATATCGTCAACAAATTGGTAATTTAGATGTCATCGTCAACAATTACAATGAAATGACTTTGACCTTACATCCTGTCGAAAGACCCCTCGTGGAAAAGGATATGGCTTTGATTGATGAAAAGTTAAAGAGAGGTATGGAATCATTAAGTTGGCAACAACAAAATGGTGAAGTTCAATCATTCATCAGTGAAGCCATGGAAACTGTTCAACAAGTTTATACACAAGTCAAAGTCATGAAAGATAACTTGAACGCCATCAAGAAAATGATGAGTGATTATGCTGCTCAACCTTTAGCTGATCGTAAGAACAAGCCATTATCTCCTGCCGACTTTGAAGAAAACTTACGTAAATTATGGTTGACTCGTCATTCCTTAATTGCTGAAAATCAAGAAACCGTGACCAAGTTATTGTTAGAGACGAATCAAGCTTTGAAAGTCAACAAAGGCTCCCCTATCTGGCGTGCTTATGTTGAATATGTTCAAGATAGTGTACGTGATGGATTAGCTGCCACCATTGTGCAATCTATCAAGTTCTTGTGTGATCAATTAGATCCTTCTAACATTGAAAAGAGTGGTTTAGCTCCTTTATTAGAGATCAAATTAGGTCTCTATGCTAATGATGTCTTATTCAATGCTGAAGATGGTACTACCAGTAATACACATGGTCATGGGGGTGCACATGGTCATAATGCTTCTCATAGCTCTGCTTTATTATCATCAGGCTTAGATGGAGGTGTAGGTGGTGCTTCTTTACCTCGTAAATCCCGTCGTGATGTTTGGCAAATTGTCAACGATTGGGTCGAAGGCTTCTTTGAGATTGGTAACATTATGACTCGTGCTGATGGTAGTCACTATGTTGGTGATTTAAAGAAGAATGAAGGTATTGTGCGTTATATCACTACTTTAAAGAAACACTTAGACTGGAATCAAAAGGAATGCGAAGCTTATCGTCAAGAATATATTCAATATGAATTTCTTTGGAAGACTGATCGTAATGTCGAATTCAACAAGTTTTTACATGCTGCTATTCAAGAGATGAAGGCTAAGCAAGCTGCTGCTGAAGCTAAGAATGGTGGTGAAGAAAAGAAGTCTGATGAAGATAAGCCTGAGGGTTCTCCTGGTATGGACGAAGATGACGTCGATCGTGATGAAAATGTTGAAGATCAAGTCAACGAAGTCTTACCTTTGGAAAGATTTGAAGAACGCATTTTATACTATCGTGAAATTGCCAATGACATTGCTGATAAGAAGAGTCCCGTGGAAATTGGTTGGTTAAAGGTCAACGCCCAACCCATCAAAGTTGCTTTGAACACTTGGGTACAACGTTGGATTCAGACTTACACTTCTTATCTCTACAATGATGTCACTCGTAAATTATCCCAATTAGAAGCTTTAATGAAGGAAGTCAACACTGGTTTATTGGCTGAAGTGTCTCCTGGTGACTCTGCTACCTTAAAGCGTGTCTTAGGTTATATTCATGCTGTTCGTTCCAAAGAAAAGTCCACCATGAAGATGTTTGGTCCTTTACGTGATACTGTCTCTTTATTAAAGAAGTATGGTAAGAACTTAGATGAATATGAATTGAAGTTATTAAGTGATGCTCCTATGAAATGGGATAGTACTGTCAATAATGTCTACAAAGTGAAGGAAAAAGTGAACGCTTTACAAAATGAAGAAGTGGACAAGATCAAGGCTAAGGTGGCTGAGTTTGAACAAGAGTTGAAAGAGTTTCGTCGTGAATTCAAAGAGCAAGCTCCCTTCTCTTATGATACTGAAGTCAACGATGCCTATGATCTAATCTATCACTTTCATAAGCAGATTAACAGTATGGAAGAAAAAGCAGCCAAATTGACTGACTTAGAAAAAGTCTTTGAACTCAATATCTCCAAACATCGTCAAATCAAGAAGAATCGTGCTGAAAATCGCCTCTTAAAGTATGTCTGGGATTTGATTGCTGTCGTGCAACATCAATTTGATGATTGGAAAAAGACTCTGTGGGCTAATATTGATACCGATAATCTCCTCATCGCCACGAAGAAATTACAACGTCAAGTGCAGCAGATGCCACCTGAAGTTCAAAACTGGGACTGCTATCAAGGTTTAGTTGCTGAAGTGAAGAACTTGTTAACAGTCTTGCCATTAGTCAATTTATTACACTCTCCTTGTATGGAAGAAAGACACTGGCGAGAATTGAAGATCGCCACTGGTAAGCACTTTCACAAAGATGAATCCTTCTGTCTGTCTAATCTCTTAGATTTGGAATTGCACAAGTATGTGGGTGAAGTCGAATATATTGTCGAATTAGCCAACAAGGAATCCAAGATTGCTGGTCAATTACAACGTATTGAACAACAATGGTCCGTCTTACAGTTAGAATTTGGTGTCGGCTCCAAGAGTGATGTCGGTGTCATTCAACGTCCAGATGAAATCTTAGCCACCTTAGAAGAAAACATGACTGCTTTACAAGCTATGCAAGGTCAAGGTAAATATGTTGAACACTTTATTGATGAAGTGAACAAATGGCAACATTTGTTAAATCAAGCTGAAACTGTCTTGTACGATTGGTTAGAGGTTCAATCCAAGTGGGCCTCTTTAGAGGCCATCTACATGGGCTCTAAGGATATTCGTGTCCAATTACCTGAAGATAGTGAACGCTTTGATGAAATTGATGCTGCTTGGCGTGAGTTGATGTCCAACGCGAAGAATACCCCTAATGTCATTGAAGCCTGTTCAACCAACAATCGTAGTGAAAGATTACAAACCATGAAGGTTGGTTTAGAAATGTGCGAAAAGTCCTTATTTCAATATTTGGAAACTAAGCGTAAGGCTTTCCCTCGTTTCTATTTCTTATCGAATGCTGCATTGTTAGATATCTTATCGAATGGTCACTTGATTGAATGTATCCAACGTAACTTGGGTGATTGTTTCGATAACATCGCTCGTCTATCTTTCATTGAAGATGCTGCTCTATCCACTCCTGAGAAGCCTGTCTACACTAAGAATGCTATCGGTATGTTCTCTAAAGATGGTGAAGAATATGTGCCATTAGCTGCTGAATTTCAATGTATTGGTGCTGTGGAAGAATGGTTAAATCGTCTTGTCACTGCCATGCGTAACACTTTACAAGAAATCTTAGCTCGTGCTAAGTTCACAGCAGATCACTGGGAAACTGAAGTACCTCGTCATCGTTGGTTATTTGACTACCCTGCTCAAATTGCCTTAACCGCCAGTCAAATTATTTGGACTGAAGAAGTCAATTCTCAATTTGAAGCCTTTGGCGATGGTAACGAACAAGCCATGAAGGACTACATCAAGGTCATCATCAATCGTTTAGAACAACTAATTACATTAGTTTTAGGTCAATTGTCTCATTGTGATCGTGTTAAGATTATCACTTTAATTACTGTCGATGTCCATAATCGTGATGTCGTCCAGAAACTTATCGATCAGCGTGTGCAAGATTATAATGCATTCGCATGGCAGTCCCAAATGAGAATGAAGTGGAAGGGGGATACCAAAGACTGTATCATCAAAGTCGCTGATGCCTCATTTGTCTACGCGAATGAATATATTGGTAATACTGGTCGTCTCGTCATCACTCCCTTGACCGATCGTTGTTATATTACCTTAACTCAAGCTCTCCGCTTGATCATGGGTGGTGCCCCTGCCGGTCCTGCCGGTACGGGTAAGACAGAGACTACTAAAGACTTAGCTCGTGCTATGGGACTCCCTTGTTACGTTTTCAATTGCTCTGAGCAAATGAATGTGCAATCTTTAGGTTCTATCTTTAAAGGCCTTTCTCAAACCGGTGCTTGGGGCTGTTTTGATGAATTCAATCGTATTCCCATTGAAGTCTTATCTGTGGTCTCCACTCAAGTTGGTTGTATCTTGAATGCTATTCGTGAGAAGAGAACTGAGTTTGATTTCATGGGTGAAATCGTCAAATTAATTCCTACTTGTGGTATGTTTATTACTATGAACCCTGGTTATGCTGGTCGTACTGAGTTACCTGAAAACTTGAAGGCGTTGTTTCGTTCATGTGCCATGGTCGTGCCTGACTTTGAACTCATTTGTGAAAACATGTTAATGTCGGAAGGTTTCTTGGAAGCCAAGAGATTAGGTCACAAGTTCGTCACGTTATATCAATTATCTTCTGAATTATTATCGAAGCAAAGACACTACGATTGGGGTTTACGTGCAACCAAGGCTGTCTTGCGTGTGGCTGGTGGTTTAAAGCGTGCTGAACCTAAAGTCGACGAAGATCGCATTTTAATGAGAGCTTTAAGAGATTTCAACATCCCCAAGTTAGTGGAAGAAGATAAACCTATCTTTTTAGAAATTATTGCAGATTTATTCCCTGGCTTAGCTGGTACCGAACGTAAATTCGACCTGAAGTTACAAGAAGCCATCATCAAAGTGGCTGCTGAACGTGGCTTACAAGCAGATGATACTTTCATCTTAAAGTGTGTCGAATTAGCTGAATTATTAGTGATTCGTCACTCCGTCTTCGTCTTAGGTCCTGCTGGTTGCGGTAAGACTGAGATCTGGAAGACTTTATACGGTGCTTTCAAGTCTCAAGGTTTAAAGCCCATGTATGAAACGATCAACCCTAAGGCTATTTTAAATCGTGAATTATATGGTTATTTATCCAAGACTGATTGGCATGATGGTATTTTATCCACCATCATGAGAAATATGGCCCGTTGTCGTCCTCCTTATACTAATGATCAAAAGGCTAAATGGGTGGTGTTAGATGGTGATATTGATCCTGAATGGATTGAATCTTTAAACACTGTCATGGATGATAACAAAATGTTAACACTCGTCTCTAACGAACGTATTCCATTAACTCCTTCCATGCGTATGATGTTTGAAATCTCCAACTTGGATAATGCTACTCCTGCTACTGTCTCTCGTGCTGGTATTTTATATATCAATGCTAAAGATGTGGGTTCCAAGCCTTTCTTAGACTCCTGGATTGAAAGACGCGAAAATGATAAAGAAAAATCCTCTTTATTAGCCTTATTCAATAAATATACTACTCCTGAATATTTACATGAAATGCAAGGCTTCTCTCGTATCATCCCTCTCTCGGAAATCAACATGATTCGTACTTTATGTTATCTCTTAGAAGGTCTCTTAGCTAAAGCTGCTGAAGCCAAGAAGCACAAAGCACGTGGCGCTCCTGGTGCCGCTGGTGGTGTTCCAGTACCTGTAGCTGTCGAAGAAAAAGTGGATCCTGCATTAGAAAAGGAACAATTTGAAGCCAACTTCGTCTATGCCTGTATGTGGGCATTTGGTGGTGCTTGTACTGTCGATAAGAATGCTGATCACCGTAAGGAATTTAGTGACTGGTGGAGACGTGTCTTTACCACCATCAAATTCCCTAAGGAAGGTTTAATCTTTGATTATTATCCTGATCCTAAGACTGGTAAGATGGTCCCTTGGGCTAATGATGTTCCAGCTTTTCATGCTGCAGAAGATGCTTATTTAGTCACCACTGTCTTTGTACCAACTGTTGATACCATTCGCTCCAATCATTTATTAGACTTGTTAGTCTCACATCAACGTCCTGTGATGATGGTTGGCTCAGCTGGTACTGGTAAGACTGTCATGTTAAATAGCTACTTAAAGAGTGTTGCTGAGACTTACTTATACTGTAACATCAACTTAAACTACTATACTGATGCTAAAGCTTTACAACGTATCATGGAAGGTCCTATTGATAAGCGTTCAGGTCGTAACTACGGTCCTCCTGGTACTAAGAAGTTAATCTACTTCATCGATGATTTAAATATGCCTTTTGTCGACAAGTATGCTACTCAATCACCTTCCTGTTTAATCAAACAACATATGGATTATAGCTCTTGGTATGATACCACCAAGTTAGAAAAGAAGGAAATTCAAGATGTGCAATATTTAGCTGCTATGAATCCTACCTCTGGTTCATTCACTATTGATCCTAGATTACAAGGTTTATTTGCTACCTTCTCTTGTTTATTACCATCCAAGAAGAACTTGACCTATATCTACACTTCCGTCTTGACTCATCACTTTGCTGCTTTTGGTGCCACTATTCAAGAATTAGTACCTAAGATCATCAAGGCCACTTTAGAATTACATGATAATGTGTCCTTGAAGTTTATTCCTTCTACTCGTAAGTTTCACTACATCTTTAACTTACGTGATTTAAGTGCTGTCTTCCAAGGTGTCTGTTTAAGTCAACCTGGTGAAGGTTATACGCCAAAGATGATTGTACAATTATGGCAACATGAATGTACTAGAGTCTTCTTAGATAGATTAGTCACTGAACAAGATCAACAAGGCTTCTTAGAATTGTTAGATGGTAAGATCAAGACTTACTTTAAAGATTTATTAAAGGGCTTATCAGGTGGTGGCGGTGATGGTAGTCAATCTGCACGTGGTGAAAAGCCTAGTGAAGATGAACCATTAATTTTCACTTCTTTCATGTCGGGTGGTACTCCTGTCTATTTACCAGTTGATCGTATGGATTCCTTAAAGTCCACTTTACAAGGTAAATTAGGTTTATATAACGATGCTAACCCTGTCATGAATTTAGAATTATTTTCATTAGCTATTCAACATGTCTGTCGTATTGCTCGTATCATTGAAAACCCACGTGGTAACGCCTTACTCGTCGGTGTCGGTGGTAGTGGTAAGCAATCTTTAGCTCGTTTAGCTTCTTTTATCTGCGGTTATGATGTCTTTCAAATTTCCGTCACTCAATCTTATGGTTTATCTGACTTACGTATGGACTTACAAGCTCTCTACTTGAAAGCAGGTGTCAAGAACATGCCAGTCACCTTCTTATTGACTGATACACAAATTGTTGATGATGCTTGGTTAGTCTACATCAACGATTTATTATCTTCTGGTTTCATTCCTGATTTATTCACTGCTGAAGACAAAGATAACATCATTTCTTCTGTCCGTAATGAAGCCAAAGCTGCAGGTGTGGCTGACTCCCGTGAAGCCATGTTTGAATTCTTCATCAAGAATGTGCGTACCAACTTACACGTCGTCTTGTGCTTTTCACCTGTCGGCGAAAAGTTCAGAGTACGCTGTCGTAAGTTCCCTGCGTTAATCAACTGCACTTCCATCGATTGGTTCCATGAATGGGATCGTGAAGCTTTGATTACTGTAGGTAAGCGTTTCTTACGTGAAATCAATATTGGTATGGGTTCTTTACAAATTGATCCTGATCAAATTCGTCAACAATTAGCTGAACACATGGCTCATGTCCATATCAGTGTCAATCAAGCCTCTGCACAATATCAAACTTTAGAAAGAAGATATAACTACACCACACCCAAGACTTACTTGGAATTAATTGCCTTCTATCGTTCTTTAGTTAACAAGAAGCGCTCTGAATTACAAAAGCAAACTAGTCGTTTAGAAAAGGGTATCACTACTTTAAAGCATACTCATGTGCAAGTCGCTGGTTTGAAAGAAGACTTACAAAAGACATTAGTTCGTGTCGGTGAGAAAGCTGAGGCTGCTGCTGTCTTAATTAGTAAGATGGGTGTCGAACGTAAGAAAGTCGAAGAACAACAAGCTATTGCTGCTGTTGAAGCTGCTAAAGCCAAGACTGTCTCTGATGTGGCCAACAAGATTGCTTCTGAATGTAAAGAAGATTTAGACAAGGCTTTACCTATCTTAGAACGTGCTAAGAATGCCGTCGATTGTTTAAGTAAAGCTTCCTTGACCACTTTGAAATCTTTTGCTCAACCTCCTGGTAACGTTATCTATGTCACCAATGCTGTGTTAATTATGCGTAAGATTGCTGGTAAGAGAGATTGGGCTGCTGCCAAGAAGATGATGAAGGATGTCGGTCGTTTCTTAGATGATTTACGTACTTTTGATGCTACCACTATTGATGAAGATACTATGAAGAAGTTACAACCTATTTTAGAAAAGGATTTCTTCAATCCTGATAACATGAAATTATCTTCAGAAGCTGCTGCTAACTTATGTTCTTGGGTTATCAACATTGTGGAATACAACCAAACTTACAAGAATGTCGCCCCTAAGATGGCTGCTCAAGCTAAAGCTCAAGAAGAATTTGAACAAGCTCAAGCCAAGTTGAAAGTGGTCGAAGAGCGTGTGGCTGCTATGCAGGCTAAGTTAAAGACTGTCACAGACGCCTTAAAAGAAGCTACTGATGAAAAAGAACAAGTCGAAGCAGAAGCTCGTAACTGTCAAGATCGTCTTGGCTTAGCTAAGAGATTAGTTGAAGGTTTAGCTGATGAAAATGTGCGTTGGTCTAAATCGATTGCAGGTTTTCAAGAGCGTGAAAAGACACTCGTCGGTGATTCTTTATTAGCTGCTTCTTTCGTCTCTTACATTGGTGCTTTCAACCAAAAGTATCGTGTCTCTTTATGGAGTGAATCTTGGATCCCTGACTTACAAAATCGCAAGATTCCTTTATCTCCTAATTTAGATCCTTTATTTGTCTTAGCTACTGACTCGGATTTCGCCAAGTGGAAGAATGAAGGTTTAGCTGCTGATCGTATCAGTTTAGAAAATGGTGCTATCATTACTCAATGCTCACGTTGGCCTTTAATGATTGATCCTCAATTACAAGGTGTGAAATGGATCAGAAATCGTTTCAAGGATTTACGTGTCGTTCAAACTTCTCAAAAGAAATGGTTACCCGCTGTCTTAGCTGCTGTGAGTGCTGGTGATGCTTGTTTGATTGAATCTTTACAAGAAGAATTAGATGCTGTCTTAGATCCTATTTTATCACGTTCGATTATTGTTCGTGGTTCGGGCGCTAAGATCATCAAGATTGGTTCTGAAGAAGTTCCTTACCATGATAACTTCCGTCTCATCTTACAAACTAAGTTATCCAATCCTCACTATCGTCCTGAAATCTCAGCTCAATGTACATTAATCAACTTTATTGTCACTGAAGAAGGTTTAGAAGATCAATTATTAGCTTTAGTGGTCAATAAAGAAAAGCCCGAATTAGAAGAACGTAGAACTGCCCTCGTGCGTGCTATCAATGACTACATGGTCAGTTTAACAGACTTAGAAAATGAATTATTAGAGCGCTTATCTAATGCACCTGATGATATCTTATCAGATGTCGGTTTAATTGAAGGCTTGGAAAAGACCAAGTTAGCTTCCACAGAAATTGAACAAAAGGTCGAATTAGCCAAGAAGCAAGAAGTCTCGATCAACGCTGCTCGTAACGAATTCAGAATGGTCAGTGCTGAAGCCTCTTGGTTATACTTCTTGTTAATTCAATTATTCATCATTGATCACATGTATCAATATTCTTTAGATGCTTTTATTAACTTCTTCATGAAAGCCATGACTCGTGCTAAGAAAGCTGAACAAGTGAAAGAACGTGTGCAGAACTTACGTGAAAGTATTCGTATCGTCGTCTTCACTTGGGTCAATCGTGGTTTGTTTGAAAAGCACAAGCTGATCTTCTCTTCTCAATTGTGCTTTAAGCTCATGCAAAAAGGTGCACTCAAAGATATGTATAAATGGGATGCAGCTCAATATGACTATTTAGTACGTGGTCCTAAGAAGTTTGGTACTGAAAAACACAGTCAATTAGATTGGTTACCAACTACTGTATGGTATGCTTTACAAAAGTTAATTGATTTACCAGGCTTTGAAAAGTTAGTTGCTGATATGTTAGCTTCACCTAATCGCTTCAAAGAATGGTATGGCAAAGCACGTCCTGAAACTTCTCCTTTACCTTTAGAATGGCGTAAGTTAGATGAAACTTCACCTTTCATGAAGTTATTAGTGGTTCGTGCCATGAGACCAGATCGTATGACTATTGCTATGGAAAATTATGTCCGTGAAGCTTTACCTGATGGTAATGCTTATGTGGAATGTGATGCTGGTAAATCTTTCTTAGATGTCTTAAGTGCATCATTAGATGATAGTACCACTGTCAATCCTGTCTTCTTCATTTTATCACCTGGTGCTGATCCTGTCCAATTCTTAGAAGTCTTAGCTAAGAAGAATGGTATCACTTCAGATAAATTCTCTCGTACTGCTTTAGGTCAAGGTCAAGATGTGGTCGCTATGGCTCGTCTTGCTCAAGGTCACAAAGAAGGTGGTTGGGTAGTCTTAGAAAACATTCACTTAATGCCTGCTTGGACTGTGGAATTAGAAAAGAAGATGGATGAGTATGCAGCTGAAGGCTCACATCCCGAATTCCGCGTCTTCTTATCTGCTGAACCTTCTAACTTATTACCTATTGGTTTATTAGAACGTAGTATTAAGTTAACCAACGAACCTCCTCAAGGTTTGAAGCAAAACTTAAAGCGTGCCTTTGCTACCATGAATCGTGAAGAATTCGAATTTCGTGATCCTAAGGTCAAGTCTATCTTATTTGGTCTCTGTCACTTTCACTCAGTCATTTTAGAACGTGGTAAGTTTGGTCCTAAAGGTTGGAACAAATCGTATCCTTTCAACATTGGTGATTTATTATGTTCAGCGACTGTCTTGAATAACTACTTGGATTCTTCACAAGGTGGTGATAAGGTGCCTTGGTCTGATTTACGTTATATCTTTGGTGAAATTTTATACGGTGGTCACATTACAGATGATCGTGATCGTTTATTATGTAATGAATACTTGAACTTCTATATGCGTGAAGAGTTATTAGATGAAATGGAAATGTATCCTTTCAATGAAAGCTATCCTGAAGAAAGATTTAGATCTCCCCCTGTCTTACCTTATGATCAATACTTTGAATACATTGATCAAGAAATGAGACCAGAAAATCCAGTCTCATTTGGTTTACATCCTAATGCTGAAATTGCTGTCAAGACGAAGCAAGCTTCAGATCTCTTCACTGCCATTTTAGATTTACAACCTAAGAGCTCAGGTAATGCCAATAGTGATAGTGTGCAAAGTCCTCAAGCTGTTGTACAAATGTTGATTCAAACCATCGTCAATGATAAATCCAAGGGTATTGAAGGTATTAACTTCAATCTCGACGATATTGCACAAGTCGTTGCTGAAGAACGTGGTCCTTATCAAAACGTCTTCTTACAAGAATGTGATCGTATGAACACTTTATGTCGTGAGATGCGTCGTTCTTTGAAGGAATTAGATTTAGGTTTAAGTGGTGAATTACAAATGTCTGAACGTATGGAAGAATTATTTAATTCTCTCTACTTAGGTCGTATTCCTGCTTCTTGGTCCAAGTTAGCTTATCCTTCTCAACGTTCCTTATCTTCTTGGATTGATAATTTAATCTTACGTGCTGGTCAATTACAAGCTTGGGTTGAAGAACCTACTAACATTCCTTTAGTTGTCAATATTGGTTATTTATTTAATCCTCAATCTTTCTTAACTGCTATTATGCAAAAGACTGCTCAAAAGCAGAAATTAGAATTAGATAAGTTAGTCATTCAAACTGATGTGACTCGTAAGACTATTGAACAAACTGATAGTCGTGCTCGTGATGGTGCTTATATCTGTGGTTTATTCATGGAAGGTGCTCGTTGGAATTGGAATGCAGGTTTAATGGAAGAATGTTTACCTCGTGAAATGTTCTCTTCTTTACCTGTCGTCTGTGCACGTGCTGTCTTGAGTGAAAAATTAGAAAAGAATGGTATCTTTAGATGCCCTGTCTATAAGACACCCAAACGTGGTGACTCATTCGTCTTCACTGCTGGTTTAAGAACTAAGGCACCTTCAACTAAATGGGTGTTAGGAGGAGTGGTCTTAGTACTTGAAGTCGATGAATAAACGAATGATTCATGAAAAAAAACCAAACAAACAAAAAAGAATTCAATATCTATTTCTTTGTGTATGTACATTTGTTTCTCTTCCTTGTCCACTTGATGGTCTTGTTTAATCTCGGGTTTTTTGTTCTCTCGTATTGTTCTTTTTTTATTATCTGACTGTTGTGTCAATACAATCTCTATTAGATTTTCATTTTAACAATACCTATTAATATTTTTGCCCTTTCT
>Ga0255303_1000070_pt1 | contig 12191 bp, 22 predicted proteins | sample MistaT_19_FD_183679 | JGI IMG/M metagenome (GOLD analysis project Ga0255303, IMG submission 183679) | Metatranscriptome of freshwater microbial communities from Mississippi River, Louisiana, United States - Miss_Miss_RepC_8d (Metagenome... | ecosystem: Environmental > Aquatic > Freshwater >...
AATCAATCCAAAAGTATGGCAGAATTTAAAAAATAAAAATGAAAATGTTAGCCCATATCCTTTGTATGGTATGTCAATGACATAAATTGGAGATGTAAGAGGTGACTTTGCTAAGTGGATAATGATTGGAGGTAATCAATATAATCCTAAAACTGAAATGGGACAATCAACAAGTGAGATATGGTTATTAGAATTGTATAAATCTGATTATGCATGGAAGAGACTAGATGCTGAAGGAATCTTCCCACAAAGATATCAACATGCTAGTTGTTATGTTGTTGATAAAGACAGAAAGTGGAATTATATATTTGTTCATGGTGGATTCTATGATAGTTTTGTTAGATTCTTAACTACTCATAAATTACATTTCAGTAATGAACAATATCAACCAAGTGATTTGAAATGGGAATTACCAATTAAAGAAGAAGAAAAATTTAATGTACTACCTGAGAAAGAGAATTGGGAAAATTATCAACCAATTGTTGTTGATAGTAAACAAATTCAACCAACACCAAGAGGTAGACATACAGCTACATATATTAATGGTAAAGTTTATTTAATTGGAGGACATGGTGGTTCTCTATATGCTAGATTATACTATGATGATGTTTGGACTTTTGATTGTACAACTAATAAATATGAGAAAATTATTCCTGTTGGTAAATTCAATGAAAGAGCTGGTCATTCTGCAAATTTGATGCATGATGGTACTAGTATATTAATTTATGGTGGATGGAATAATAAAGTATAATTCTCAGATGTTATTATTTTAGATACTTTGAAGAATGAATGGATAGAAATAGAAACTAACTCTGAATTAGCTAGATGGAATCATTCAAGTATTATGGTTGAAGCTATTCCACATTGGAGATTCTTCATATTTGGTGGTTGTGAAATTAGTTATCAAGAAGGAGAGAAGAGAAATCCAGGTAAATTTAGTAATAATGTACAATTATACAATGTTGAATCACCAAATTTACATCCTTTAGATTTAGATCAAACTGAGAAAGATCCTAAACCAGAAAAGAGAGAATTATGTAGTTTATTATATGATATTAAGAGAAGAAGAATGATTGTATTTGGTGGATATAGTAATGAATGGTTAGATGATTTATGGAGTTTAGATGTATCACAAGTTGTAGGTCCATCATAATCAATAGAGAGAATAGAACCTAATATGGGACCTATATCTGGTAATACTGAAATTAGTGTATTTGGTAAAGGATTCCATGAACAAAATGCTAAATATAGATTATTATTTAAGGTTGGTAACAAATGGGAAGAAGCAGATTCAACAAATGTTGTTTATGTAAATAACACAGAATTCAAAACTAGAACTCCAAATTTTAGAAAATATGGTAGTAAGAATGTTGATGTTTATATCATGATTGATGAAGATTTAGTTAGTGTAACTAAAACTAACTATCACTTCTTCATAGATACTAAATGTGAGAAATCATGTGCTTATGGACCTGGTTTACATTTTGAACAAAATTGTGGTGAAGATACTGTATTCATTATTAATGCTAGAGATGAAGAAGGAAATAATAGAACTTCTGGTAGAGATGATTGGAAAGTTTCCATATGCAATAAGGAAACTAAAGGAAAAATTGATCATAAACTAGTTGATAATCATGATGGTACATAAAATGTTACATATAGAGTTGATTCACCTCAAGTAGTATCAGTTGATATTAGTATTGTTGATTTTGAAGGTGTTACAAAGAAAATTAATGGATGTCCATATTAAATTGAATTCAAACCACCAACAAATGAAACTAAAGGATTGAATAGTTTAGATGGTCAAATTATCATTAACTATATCAAAAAGACAACTGATGATATTAGAGATTTTATTGATCAAAGAAGTGTTGCTATTGATATTGAGAAGAGAAAATTCCAAGAAGATGTTCATGAATTATTAGATGTAAAGAAGAATTATACTGAAGTTATTAATGCTAATGAAACTAATGAAAGAGAATTGGATCTATTATATGAATATATCAATAGATTACATTCAAAGAAAGAATTAAAGGGATATAGTGAGAAGATTAAAGATTGTCAAAAAGATTGGATCAAAATATATAAACAAGCTGAGAATGTTAAGAAAGAATTAGAAGTAACTGTTAAATCATATAAAGAGAAAACTAATCAAAAGATTAGTGATTTTGAAGAAGTATTGAAGAAACAAGAGAAATTAATGAAGAATGAGAATTAATACTAATATGAAACTGGAACTGAAAAGGCATTCCAATCTTTAGATATATTCGAATCTAAATTAAAGAAATTAGATCAAGAATTACAAGAATAACAAGTATTAGCTGATGGATTTGATGATGAGAATATTACACAAGGTTGTAAGAAGATAATAGAGAATATATATGTTGAATATAATTGTATCAAACAATTATGGATGCATATCAAATTTTCACAAGAGAAATTCTTAGAGATTTACAAGTTCAAATTCAAAGAAACTAATTTAGATGATTTGGAAGATACTATCAGAGATTTAACAAAGAAGTTTAATAATATTAAGAATATCAAGAATACTGAAGTTGCTAAGACATTTAGAACTAAAATTAATCAATGGCCTTCATTCATTAACAACTTGAGAGGATTGAAGGAGAATTAATTTAACGAAAGACATTGGAAGATGATCTGTGAAGAAGTTAAAACTCAAGATTTCAACTTCAAAGATCCAAATATGAATTTGAAACAAATATGGGATTTGAAATTAGAATCTAGTCAAGAAGCTGTTGAAGATATATTTGAAAGATCTAAACAAGAATTCAAGATGGGAACTAAATTAGATGAATATGACAAGATATATAAAGATATAGTATTTGAATATGAAGCTACTAAATCATACAAAGACTTACAATTATTAATATTTAATGATGATAATTTCAATGCATTAGAAGAACAAATGTTAACTGCATATAACTTTAATAATAATAGATTCAAAGATTTCTTAGAAGATAAAATTAATAATTGGGTTAATTTATTAAACTTAATGAATGATATTATAGTATTATTGAAATATGCACAAACTAAATGGTCATTCTTAGAGAAAATGTTCGTTCAATCAGCAGAAGTAAAGAAAGAATTAGGTGAGAAGGCAGTAGAATTTGTTAAATTTGATGATAAGATGAAATCAATATTAACATTAGGTAAGAATACACCAAATGTTAGATCTTTCTGTCAATCTAAGAATTTGAAAGATGATCTAAAGAGTTTATGTCATGCATTTGATGATGCTGAAGATTATCTAAATAGAAATTATTTGAAATTGAAGAAGAATAAATTCCCAAGATTCTAATTTGTATCTGAAGATGATTTATTATATATGTTATCAAATAGTAATACTCCATCATTAGTTATGGAATATATTAATAAAGTTATGATTTGTATTAAGAGTATTGGATTGAAGGAAGATGGATCTGGAGGTGGAAGACCAACAGCAACAAGTATAATATCTGCAGTAGGAACTGAAACTATTAACTATACTGAAGAATTCAAACTAATTGGTAAAACAGAAGAATATTTAGATAATATCTTAATTGAATCTTGTAAAGTATTGAAACAATTAATGAATGAATCATTTGTAGATTATGGAAAGAAATCAAGAGTAAATTGGGTATTAGATAATAAATCTGCACAAATTACATTATTAATATCAATGTTACAATGGGTTGTAAATGTTGAGAAAGCATTCTTGAACTTAAAATCAAATAAGAAGGCAATGAATGAATGTGGTAATTTATGTCAAAAACAATTAGAAGATTTAATCAAATTAGTACAAGGTAAATTAGACAAACCAGTAAGAACCAAGATTATGTGTATGATTACATTAGATACACATAGTAGAGATATTGTTATTAAGTTAGATGAAGAAAATGTATTTACTATGGATGGATTCCAATGGCAAGCTCAATTAAAGGCATATTAAAATAAGGAGAAGAAAGATGTTGACATGCATATCTGTGATGCTGAATTCAGTTATGGTTATGAATAATTAGGTAATGGTCCAAGATTAGTTGTTACACCATTAACAGATAGAATTTATGTAACAGCAACACAAGCATTACATTTAATGATGGGTTGTGCACCTGCAGGACCAGCTGGTACAGGTAAGACTGAAACAACTAAAGATCTAGCAAATGCATTAGCTAAAGCATGTTAAGTATTCAACTGTTCTGATCAAATGAACTAAGAATCATTAGGAAATATTTATAAAGGATTAGCAGCAAGTGGAACATGGGGTTGTTTTGATGAGTTCAATAGATTAATTCCAGAAGTGTTATCAGTGTGTGCATTCCAATTTGGAGCAGTATGTGATGGTATTAAAGAAAATGCACCAAAGATTGTTATTGATAGTGAAACAATTACTTTAGATCCAACATGTGGTGCTTTCATTACAATGAACCCAGGTTATTTAGGTAGATCTGAATTACCAGAGAAATTAAAGGCATTATTCAGACCAATTACTGTGATGGTACCAGATTTAATTTTAATTTGTGAAAACTTCTTAATGGCAGAAGGTTTCGTTGATGCAAAGGCATTAGCTTCTAAATTCTTCACTCTATATCATTTAAGTAAATCATTATTATCAAATGCAATGCATTATGATTGGGGTCTAAGAGCTATTAAAACAGTATTAGTTGTAGCAGGAGCATTCAAGAGAGCAGAACCTGAAGTAACAGAAGGTGATATGTTAATGAGAGTGTTAAGAGACATTAATATGCCTAAATTATCATCAGATGATAGATCTATCTTTTCAGGTCTATTGAATGATCTATTCCCAGGAAGAAATCCACCAATTAAATTAGATGAATCATTATATGATTATACAAAAGAAGCACTGAAGAATATGGGTAAATAACAAGAAGATAAATTCATTCAAAAAGTATTACAATTGAAAGAAATATTAGAAATTAGACATTGTGTATTCGTGATGGGTAATCCAGGATCAGGTAAATCTACATGTTGGACTGCATTGAAATATGCTAATGACTTAAGAGGTGAACCAACTAAAATTGTAGATATTAATCCAAAATCTATTACATCAGATGAATTCTATGGTAATTATAACTCATCAGGTTCATGGAAACAAGGTATATTCTCATATTTCATGAAAGAATTAGGTAAAGAGAAAGATACAAATCCTAAATGGTTAGTATTAGATGGTGATTTAGATGCTAATTGGATTGAATCAATGAATAGTGTGATGGATGATAATAAAGTATTAACATTAGCTAATTCAGATAGAATTGTATTATATAATCATATGAGAATGTTATTAGAAATTAGAGATTTAAGATTTGCTACACCAGCTACTGTTAGTAGAGGAGGAGTTATTTATATATATGATCAAGAAGGATGGCAATGGAAATCATATGTAGAATCATGGCTAGAAAAGTGTGTATTAAGAGAACAAATGAATAAGAGTGGAGTAAGTGAGGATAAGAAGAAAGAAATTATTGAACTATTGAAGAGTTTCTTCATGACCAAGTATATTCCTAAGTTATTAGATACATTTAGAAAATCATATAAGAGACCATTCCCAATGGTTGATATTACATTAGTAACTACAACTTGTAAAATATTTGATGCAGTTTATAAAGGTACAACAGAAGAGAACTTAAACTATATGGAACAATGGTTTGCATTTGCATGCATTTGGGCATTTGGAGGTAGTGTATCATTCTTTGAAGGAGAAGATTATAAGAAAACATTCAGTAGATAATTCATGAATGAATATAAATCAGCAATCAGAATGGGTAATAAATCAGTATTTGATTAATTCTTAAATGATAAGAATGAGTTTATAGAATGGAATGAATTATTACAAGAAACTCCATTTGATTCAGCTAAACAATCAATTACATCAGTTGTTGTTGATACATCTGAAACTGTAGCATAATCATAATTTATTGATAATTTAATTAAGATAAATTATCCATCATTAATAGTAGGTCCAGCTGGTAGTGGTAAGAGTCAATTATTGAAAGGTGTATTACAAAAATTGAAACCAACTGAATTCAATTTCAAGAATATTAACTTCAATTATTAAACAGATTCATTCAGACTACAAGGTCAATTAGAATCATCATTGAAGAAACAAGGTAAGAATTATAAACCAATTGGAGGTAATGTAAATCTAATTTAATTTGTAGATGATCTGAATATGCCTAAATTAGATCCATATGATACTCAATCAGCTATTGAATTAATAAGACAATCACAAGATTAACAACATTGGTATGATAGAGAAAAGGTTGAAGTAAAAGCTATAAGTAATATTATGTAATTATCTGCAATGAATCCAACAGCAGGTTCATTCTAAGTTAATCCAAGATTACAAAGACATTTCTTCATTTTAATGTTACAATTACCAGATAATCAATCATTATTAAAGATATATAAGACATTTGTAAAGAATCACTTCAAATCATTCCCTAAATCAATTGCAGAAGAAGCAGATAATATCTGTAAATCTGCATTAATATTACATCAAGAAGTATGTAACAAATTCAGAAAGACAGCAGCAAACTTCCATTATGAATTTAATATTAGACATTTAACTGGTGTATTCCAAGGTGTATTACAAGCTAGACCTGATTAATTCAAAGAAGCAGAGAAAATAGCAAAATTATGGGTACATGAGAGTGAGAGAATTTAAGGTGATAGATTAGTATCACTAGATGATGTAAAGGAATAACTAAAGATTGCAGTAGATGTTGTAAGAAGAAATATAAGACATGGTAGTATTCTACAATAATTCAATGAGAAAGATCCTAAACTATTATGCTTTGCACCATTTAATGATGATTTAGCATAAGAAGATGTACCAGATATGTTGAGATTAAGAAAGAAATTAGAAGATTCACTAAATGAATACAATGAAGCTAACCCAGTTATGGATTTAGTTTTATTCGATGATGCTTGTAAACATGTAACTAGAATTAGTAGAGTTACAATTAGTGAGAGTGGACATGCATTATTAGTGGGAGTTGGAGGTTCAGGTAAACAATCATTATCAAGATTAGCATCATATATGAATAGATAAGCAACAATTGGAATAGTTGTAACATCAGATTAAGGAGAAAAAGCATTGAAGGAAAATATGCAAGAATTCTATAAGAGAGCTACATTGAGAAATGAAGGATTACTATGGTTAATGACAGATGGTCAAATTATTGATGAGAAATTCATGGTTTATATTAATGATTTATTATCAAGTGGTGAAGTAAGTGGATTATTCCCAGATGATGAAATTGATAATATTGTAGCAGCATTAACTAATCCATTCAAGAATGATAATCCAGGTGTCAATGTTGATAAAGATAATGTATACAAATACTATGTAACTAGAATTAAGAAGAATCTACATATGTCATTATGCTTCTCACCTGTTGGAGAGAATTTAAGAATCAAAGCTAGAAAATTCCCAGGTTTAGTAAATTGTACAGTTATTGATTGGTTCCAAAAATGGCCAACTGAAGCATTAAGATCAGTTAGTAAGAAATTCTTAGATGAAATGGATTTAGGAACACAAGAAGTTAAAGACTCAATTATTGAATTTATGCCATTCTCATTTGATGTTGTACAAAAACAATCAACTGAAATATACAAATCAGAGAAGAGAAATATTTATACTACACCAAAGTCATTCTTAGAATTAATTAAGCTATATAAGAATAAAGTAAATGTCAAGAAGACTGCAATAGAAGATGATAGAGATAGATAAATAACAGGAGTTAAATTATTAGAAAGTATTCAGAAGACTGTATCTGAATTGAATGAAATATTAGTTGTAAAGAGAATAGAAGTTGATGAGAAGAAGAATAATGCTGAATCAATTGCTGCAACAGTGAAAGTAGAGAAAGATAAAGTAGAATCTGAATCATCACTTGCTCAAGTTGATTTAGAGAAAGCATCAGAATTGAAAACATTCATTGAGAAGAAGAAGGAAGAAATAGAAGGTAAGATTGCAGTAGCAATGCCAAAAGTTAAGGAAACATTAGATAAATTAGATAATTTAGATAAGAAACAAGTAGATTTCATTAAATCATTGGCATCACCAGATGAGAAGATCAAACAAACTATTTATGTATTGATGCATTTGTTCACAGATGTTAATTTAACATCAACTGTAAAGTCAAATAAAGGTAAGATTGATTTAACATGGAATAATGCTAAAATATTATTGAAAGAACCAGCTAAATTCGTTGTTGATTTGAAGGAATAAGGATCCAATTTAGTAAGAAATTCATTGGTTCCACAATCAAATTTCTCAAAAGCTAGAAAGTTAATTGATGAAGAAGGATTAACATTTGATGTATTGAAACCAAAGTCTGAAGCTGCAGCAACATTCATTGAATTCGCATTAAATATTATTGATTTCAGTGAGGTTATTAGAATGGTAGGACCTATGGAGAAAGAATTAGAAGAATTAACACAGAAATTGAATGAAGCTAATGAATCAGCAAGAAGAAGTAAAGAGAAAGTAGATAAATTAAATTCTGAATTAAAGGTATTGATTGATAAATTTGATTTAGTAAATAATGAGAAAGAGAAAGCAATTGCAGAAGCTAAAGTTTATGAAGATAAAGCTAATTTAGCAGAGAGATTGATAAATGCATTGAAAGCAGAATATGATAGATGGAAAGAATCAATTAATATTCAAGAGGCTAAATTACAAGTAGTATTTGGAGATGTATTATTATCTTCAGCATTCATTTCATATGTTGGTTAATTTAGTAAATGGTATAGAATTGAAATTATGAATCAATTCCAAAAGTATGCTAAAGAGTACAAAATGCCTATGAGTGATAACTTTGATCCAATTGGTGTATTCTCAGATGGAGCTACAATTGCTGAATGGAATAATAATTATTTACCTGCTGATAAGGTATCAAGTCAAAATGGTATGATCTTAACTAATAGTGAGAGATGGTGCTTAATTGTTGATCCTCAATTACAAGGAATCAAATGGTTAAAGGAACAATATAAAGATACATTATGTGCATTGAAATATTCAGATAAGAATTGGAAGAATGAAATGTTTGGAGGTATTGAAGGAGGTAAAACAGTAGTATTTGAGAATTTAGAAGAAAATATTGATGCAACTATTATGCCAGTTATAGGTAGAAACTATATTAAGAGAGGAGGTAGTAAAATATTGAAGATTGGAGATAGAGAATTAACTGTTAGTCCTAATTTCAAATTATTCTTACAAACTAAATTATCAAATCCACATTAACCACCAGAAATTCAAGCAGAATGTACATTAATTAACTTCTCAGTAACAGAAGAAGGTTTAGAAGATCAATTATTAGCTTTAATTGTTAGATTAGAAAGAGAAGATTTAGCAAATACAAAGGAAGAATTGGTAAAGTCACAGAGAAAATATAACATTCAATTAGCTGCATTAGAGAATAATTTATTGAGTCAATTAAAGAATGCAGGAGATGATATTCTAGCAAATATTAAATTGATTGAAAATCTAGAAGAATCTAAGAGAATATCTGATGATATTAAAATCAAAGTAGAAGAAGGTAAGAGAACAGAAGAATCTATTATTGTATTCAGTGAGAAGTATAGACCATCAGCTGAGAGAGGAGCATTAATATTCTTCTTAATGAATGAATTATACAAAATCCATTCATTCTATATGTTTAGTTTGAGATCATTCATATTTGTGATTAAGAGATCAATTGATAAAGTACAAAAGAAATGGGATCTAGAACATAAGGAAGAAAATGATGATCAAAATGATGAGAATAAAGAATTATCTGATGAAGATTTAGAGAAGAGAATTGCATTATTAGTTGAATCAATTACTGAAACATCATGGGATTATCTAAGAAGAGGATTATTTGATAAACATAAAGTTGTTGTTATTTCTATATTATGTTTCAGAATTAAAGTCAAGAGAGGTGAAATTCCATTAGAACAATAAAATCAATTGATTTTAGGTAAAATGTTTGAAGGTAATGCACCACAACCAGATCAATTGAAATTCATGCAAGAAACAAATTGGCTAATGATTAAGGGATTAGAGGGATTATATAATGATATTGTAAAGAATGTATCTCAACAATAAGTTGAATGGAGAAAGTGGTATGATAAAATCAATCCAGAACATGAAGGATTCCCTAAATAACTAAATGATAAAACTGAATTTGAGAAATTATTATTCTTGAGAGCTTTAAGACCAGATAGAATGGAGTATGCATTGAAGAATTATATTTCAAATGAAATGTCTTCATATTATACTGAGAAACCACCATTTGATATGGAACAAACATATTCAGAATCATTATCTTCAATTCCATTATTCTTCGTATTATTCCCAGGTGTAGAACCTACAAAAGATATCAGAGAACAAGCAACTAAATGTGGTAAGAATATTAATGATGGAACATTAATTGAAATTAGTATGGGTCAAGGTCAAGAAGAAAGAGCAAACAAATCATTAATGCAATGTGCAGTAGATGGTAATTGGATTGTGTTAAATAACATCCATTTAATGACAGTATGGACTAAGAAATTAGAATTATTACTAGATGAAATATCACCAACAGCACATGAGAATTTCAGATGTTTCTTATCATCTGAACCACCAGCACTATCATAAATGCAAATTATTCCAGAACCAATATTACAAAATAGTATTAAAGTAAGTAATGAAGCACCTCAAGATGTAAAGTCTAACATGTTAAGAGCATACAAATTATTCAATCAAGAAAGAATTGATAAATGTGTAAAGAAGAATGAATACAAGGCAATATTATTTGGATTATGTACATTCCATTCATTCATTTTGGCAAGAAAGAAATTTGGATCACAAGGTTGGTCAAGAGGTTAATCATTCAATGATGGTGATCTAAATATTTGTGGTGATATATTAACTAATTATTTGAATGCATATGAGAAGATTCCATGGGAAGATTTAAAGTAATTATTTGGAGAAATTATGTATGGTGGTCACATTACTGATGCATGGGATAGAAGAACTAATAATTCATATCTTAAAGTATTAATTCGTGAAGAACTATTCCAAAGATTTGTAATATGTCCAAACTTTAGTTGTCCAGATCCAGGAAAGAATGAATATGATGATTATATTAAATAAATTAATGAGAAATTACCACCTGAAACAACAGAGATGATTAAGATTAATAACTTAGCTGAGATTGGTTATTTAACAAACACAAGTAATTTCATATTCGAAACAATATTAATGTTAAGTGGAAGTAGTAGTTCATCAAGTAAAGAAACAAGAATGGAAGATAAAATCAATACATATTTAAATAATTCATCATTGAAGATATTAGATATGCATAATATTAGAGCAAGAAAGGATATGAAAGACTATACACCATTTGATATAGTAGCAATTCAAGAATGTGAACAAATGAATTCATTGGTTGAAACTATTAAGTTATCATTAGAAGATTTATTAAGAGGATTAAAGGGAGAATTGAATATAACTGATGCTATGGAGTCATTACAAGCTGATTTAATATTTGCAAGAGTACCAAAGAGATGGGGAATATAAGCATCATTAAAGAATTTACCATCATGGTAAAGTGATTTATTATTAAGAATTGAACAATTAGTTAAATGGACAGATTTATTCTCAACACCTTCAATACCATTACCAAATTCAGTATGGATTAGTGGTTTATTCAATCCATTGAAATTCTTAACTGCATGTCAACAAGTTGTTGCTAGAAAGAGAATGTTACCATTAGATGATATGGCAATTATTACAATTGTTACAGAATTCAAAACATCAGATGATGCTAAATTAGAAGAGAATGAATGTGCATTTATTCATGGATTATTCTTAGAAGGAGCAGATTGGGAGTACAAGAGTGAAAGAGGAGAAGGATAACTAAAGATTTATGAAGACAAGAGAATACATCCTGATTTACCAGTCATTGAAATAAAACCAGATAAGAGAGAAATCCAAAAGGATCACTTCACAAGAGGTTAATAACAATGTCCAGTTTATACCACAAGTTCAAGAGGAGCAACATTTATTTGGGCTGCAAACTTGAAAATGAGAGATGATAGTGAATTAGAAGAATTCTGGACTTTGAATGGAACATGTTTATTATTATCAGATGATTGATTTTGAAATTAATTGGAATTAAATTGATTATAATATAATATACAAA
>Ga0255303_1000074_pt1 | contig 12119 bp, 19 predicted proteins | sample MistaT_19_FD_183679 | JGI IMG/M metagenome (GOLD analysis project Ga0255303, IMG submission 183679) | Metatranscriptome of freshwater microbial communities from Mississippi River, Louisiana, United States - Miss_Miss_RepC_8d (Metagenome... | ecosystem: Environmental > Aquatic > Freshwater >...
GTTATTCTTGTGCTTGTGCGACTGGCTTCTTTGGTACTCGTTGTCAAACGACCTTCGATAGTTGCGCTAGTCAACCATGTGCCAACGGAGGAACGTGCTCTAACAGCGCTACTGGCTTCACATGTACTTGCTCGCAAGGATACTATGGTACTCTTTGTCAGTCGCTCTTCGACTCATGCGCCAGTCAGCCATGCGTCAACGGAGGTACCTGCAGCAACTCTCCTTCCGGCTACTCATGCACCTGCGCGACTGGATTCTATGGTGTGCGTTGTCAAACGACAGTCGACAGCTGCGCTTCCTCGCCCTGTATGAATGCTGCCACCTGTATCAATAGCCCTACAGGCTATACTTGCGTGTGTTCGCAAGGCTATTTCGGCACACGTTGTCAAAGCTTGTTTGACAGTTGTGCCTCCTCGCCTTGCATGAACAGCGGAACTTGCGCAAACAGCCCCTCAGGCTACACATGTACTTGTGCGCAAAGTTACTATGGCACTCGCTGTCAATCGCTCTACGACAGTTGCAGTTCAAACCCCTGTGAAAACGGGGCAACCTGTAGCAGCAGCCCCTCAGGCTACACATGTGTTTGTACACAAGGTTACTATGGCGTCAACTGTCAGACCTTGTACAACAGTTGTTTGTCGAACCCCTGCAGGAATGGCGCAACTTGTGTCAATGGTCCTGCTGGCTACACATGTACATGTGTGTTTGGTTACTATGGTGTGCGCTGCGAGACGGATTTCGATGATTGCGCGTCTGCACCGTGTGCCAATGGTGCAACTTGTTCTCACACACCTACGGGCTTTAGCTGTAGTTGTGTTGCTGGTTTCACTGGCGCCACGTGTGAAATTGACATCAATGAATGCGTCTCTGCTCCCTGCGCGAATGGCGGCTCGTGTGTTGATCATATCAATAGCTACACATGTGTTTGCCCCGCCAACTTCTTTGATACACACTGCTCCTCTCTGTATGACGCATGTTCATCGTCCCCCTGCACGAACGGAGCTACGTGTGTGAATTCAGCTGCTGGCTATCAATGCCTGTGTCCTGCCAACTACTACGGTCTCAACTGTCAGTCACTTTATGATGCCTGCAGCTCCAATCCGTGCGCGAATGGCGCTGTATGTTCGTACTCGCCATCTGGCTTCTCATGTGCCTGCTCGACTGGCTACTACGGCACTCGCTGTGAAACTATCTTTGATTCATGTGCTAGCACCCCTTGTCAACATGGCGCTACGTGCCTCAACACAGCTGCTGGCTTCTCATGTGTGTGCGCTGTTGGCTATCATGGCTCGCTCTGTCAAAATCTGTACGATAGTTGTTTGTCGACCCCATGTCAAAATGGTGGTAGCTGCAGTAGCAGCTCAACGGGCTTTTCATGCACTTGCCCACAAGGCTACTATGGTGTCAACTGTGAACATCTGTATGACAGTTGTTTTTCCAATCCTTGTGCTAACGGTGGCATCTGTACCAACAGCCCTGCTGGTTTTTCGTGTGCATGTACGAGTGGGTACTACGGTACTCGATGTGAAACAGAATACGACAGTTGTAGCAGCGGTCCCTGTCAAAACGCAGGTGTCTGCTCCTCCTCGCCAACTGCTGGCTACACATGTACATGTCAAACGGGCTATTATGGCACTCGCTGTGAAACAACGTTTGATAGTTGTGCAAGCACGCCATGCCAAAATGGCGGTAGCTGCGTCAACTCGGCTGTCGGTTTTGCATGCCTTTGCTCACAAGGCTACTATGGTGCTGTCTGCGAAACTGAATATGATAGCTGTGCAAGCACGCCCTGTCGAAATGGCGGTAGCTGCGCCTCCTCGCCTGCTGGCTATTCATGCGCCTGTGTCATCGGTTACTATGGTATCAGTTGCGAAAATGTCTACGATAGTTGCAGCTCTGATCCTTGTCAGAATGGTGGTCTCTGTAACAACAGCAACACTGGCTACACATGCACCTGTGCGACAGGATTTTATGGCAGCATGTGCGAATTGTTGTACGACTCGTGTGGAAGCAGCCCATGTCAAAATGGCGCCACATGCAGCAACTCGCCTAGCGGCTACACCTGCATGTGCGAGAGTGGCTACCACGGGACTCGCTGCGAGACACTCTTCAACTCGTGTGGAAGCAACCCATGTCAAAATGGCGCCACGTGCTCATACACAGCTGCTGGCTACATGTGCTCCTGCACGTCTGGTCACTTTGGTGTCAACTGTGAGACCACCTTTGACAGTTGCGCCTCGTACCCTTGTCGCCACGGAGGCTCTTGCCTCAACTCTGCTGCGGGCTTCACATGTGTCTGTAGTGTTGGTTTCTTTGGCGTCACGTGCGAGACTGAGTACGATAGTTGTGTAAGCGGCCCTTGTCAGCATGGCGGCAGCTGTGTCAGCGCGCCTTCTGGTTTCACGTGTACTTGCACACAAGGCTTCTACGGCGTCATGTGTGAAACACTCTACGATAGCTGTGTAAGCGGCCCTTGCCAAAATGGTGCCACTTGCAACAACAGCCCATCTGGTTACACATGCACCTGTGCACAGGGCTACTCTGGCGTCGACTGCGAATTGCTCTACGATAGTTGCAGCTCCGATCCTTGTCAAAATGCTGCCATCTGTACGAACAGTCCGGCGGGCTACACATGCACGTGTAACATTGGGTATTATGGCTCGACATGTGCTCTCATCTTTGACAACTGTGCTAGTGACCCATGTCAAAACGGTGGTGTTTGTATCAACTCGCCTGCTTCTTTTACATGCGTCTGTACACAAGGCTACTATGGTGATGTGTGTGAGTCGTTGTATGACAGCTGTGCAAGTGAGCCCTGCGCCAACGGGGGTACTTGTTTGAATGCCCCTGCTGGTTTCTCATGTGTGTGTTCAACTGGCTACTATGGTCTACAATGTGAAGCGACTTACGATAGCTGTCAATCCCAACCTTGTCAAAATGGCGGCAGTTGCGTCAACACTGCTCTTGGCTACACTTGCGTGTGTAGTGTCGGATATTTCGGTGTCGACTGTCAGACTCTGTACGATAGCTGTCAATCCCAACCTTGTCAAAATGGTGGCAGTTGCAGCAACAGCCCTACTGGCTTTACGTGTACGTGCATGACTGGCTTCTTCGGTGTGTGGTGCGAACAAGAGTATGACAGCTGTGTCAGTCAACCGTGTCAACACGGTGCAACTTGTCTGTCGACTCCCCTTGGGTACTCATGTGGGTGTTCTCAAGGTTATTTTGGCGATATTTGTCAAACTCTCTTTGATAGTTGTAGCTCACAACCCTGTCAACATGGTGCCACTTGTTTCAACAGCCCTACTGGCTACTCGTGCGTTTGCACACAAGGCTACTACGCTGTCAACTGTCAGACTCTGTACGACAGCTGTGCATCATCGCCATGTGCAAATGCAGGTGTCTGTGCCAACAGCCCTACTGGTTTCACATGTACTTGTATGACTGGTTACTATGGCTCACGTTGTGAAACGACATTCGACTCCTGTGCGAGCCAACCTTGTCAGAATGCGGGCACGTGTTCGAACAGTCCTACCGGTTTCATCTGTGTGTGTAGTCAAGGCTATTACGGTGTCAACTGCGAGGCACTCTACGATAGCTGTGCTAGTAACGCTTGTCAAAACGGTGCTACCTGCATCAACTTGCCCTCCGGGTATGTCTGTGCTTGCAGTCAAGGCTACTATGGTGTCAATTGTCAGACCCTCTTTGACAGTTGTACAAGCAGTCCTTGTCAGAACGCGGGTGTTTGCAGCAACGGCCCTGCCGGCTTTACGTGTACGTGTCAAACAGGCTTCTACGGCACTCGCTGTGAGACCACCTTTGACAGCTGCAGTTCGCAACCTTGTCAAAACGCAGGCTCTTGTGTCAATAGCCCCACTGGCTATACATGTACTTGTGCACAAGGCTATTTCGGTATCAACTGTGAAAATCTCTATGACAGCTGCAGCTCTCAACCTTGTCAACACGGCGCCACTTGTTTCAACTCACCAGCTGGCTACATTTGTGCTTGTTCTGTTGGGTACTATGGTGTCAACTGCCAGACCCTGTTTGATAGTTGTGCCAGCGGCCCCTGCATGCATGGTGGTGTCTGCAGCAACAGCCCCAATGGCTTCGCTTGCGCTTGCACCACCGGCTACTACGGCACTCGCTGTGAGACCGTGTACGATAGCTGTAGCTCAGAACCTTGTCAGAATGCGGGCACTTGTGTGAACACCGTTGTCGGCTTTACATGCATTTGTCCTCAAGGCTTCTTCGGTGGACATTGCGAGACACTGTACGATAGCTGCGCTTCTCAGCCTTGTGCCAACGGTGGCAGTTGCAGCAACAGCGGCGCAGGCTACTCGTGTACCTGTGTTACTGGCTACCATGGTGTGAATTGCCAGACTACCTTTGATAATTGTGCAAGTCAGCCTTGTGTCAACGGCGCTAGTTGTGTCAACACCCCCGATAGCTACACGTGCGTCTGTGTTGACGGCTTTTACGGCACCCGTTGCGAAACAGAGTACGATAATTGCGTTTCCAACCCTTGTCAAAACGGCGGCTCTTGCGCGACCACCCCTGCTGGCTTTGTTTGCACTTGTAGCACAGGCTACTTTGGTGTTGTGTGCGAACAACTGTACGACAGTTGTGCAAGCGCGCCTTGTCAGCATGGTGCCACCTGCCAAAATAGCGCTACTGGCTTTGTTTGTGTGTGCAGCACTGGCTACTTTGGTGTTGTGTGCGAACAACTGTACGATAGCTGCGCAAGTGCGCCTTGTCAGCATGGCGGTAGCTGCGTCAACAGCCCCACAGGGTTCACATGTCTGTGTACAACAGGCTATTACGGCGTGTCTTGCGAAACCATCTTTGATAGTTGTTCATCGATTCCTTGTCAACACGGTGCCACCTGTCTCAACACTGCGACAGGCTACTCGTGTGTGTGTCCTGGTGGCTACTACGGTGGTAATTGTGAAACACTGTTTGATTCATGCGCCTCGCAACCTTGCGAAAATGGCGCTACCTGTTTGAACTCACCTGCCGGCTTTGTGTGCGCATGTGTTGCGGGTTACAGTGGTGTGACTTGTGCTGTTGACATTGACGAGTGTGCTTCCGTCCCCTGTCAACATGGGGCCACTTGTGTCGACGCAATCAACGGCTTCTCCTGTACATGCGCTGTCGGCTTCTATGGTGTTGTCTGTCAAACGGAATACAATAGTTGTGCTTCGAACCCTTGTCAAAACGCTGGCAGCTGTTCATCGTCATCGACCGGCTTCACATGTACTTGTAGCACCGGATTCTACGGCACACGCTGTGAAACCATGTATGATTCTTGTGCTAGCACCCCTTGTCAGCATGGCGGTTCCTGTGTCAACTCGGCGACAGGCTATTTCTGCACGTGTAGTGTCGGCTACCATGGCGCCAACTGCGAGACACTGTATGATAGCTGTGTTTCACAACCTTGTCAGCATGGCGGTTCCTGCACAAATGCACCTACAGGCTACTCTTGCACTTGCACGACTGGCTATTTTGGTGTCAACTGTCAGACTTTGTATGATAGTTGTAGCTCACAACCTTGTCAACATGGCGGATCATGTTTCAGCTCGCCCACCGGCTTCACATGTGTTTGTGTTGTTGGCTACTATGGTGTAACGTGCGAAACTCTGTTCGACTCTTGCTCCTCTGCACCCTGTGCCAACGGGGCGACCTGCATCAACAGCAACGTCGGCTACTCATGCGTCTGCCCTCATAGCTACTACGGGGTCAACTGCGAGACGCTATTCGATAGTTGTGGTAGCTCTCCTTGTCAACACGGCGCCACCTGCTCGAACTCTGCAGCTGGCTTCATGTGTACCTGTACTTTTGGCTACTACGGCGTGTATTGCGAGACAGTGTATGACAGTTGTGCAAGTGAGCCTTGCCAAAATGCGGGCTCTTGTGTCAACACTGCTCTCGGCTACTCGTGCGTCTGTATGACTGGCTACTTTGGATTCAATTGCGAATCGCTCTTTGACTCGTGTAGTTCAGCACCTTGTATGAACGGTGGCACCTGTGCGAACTCACCCACCGGGTATATGTGTACATGTCAAACTGGTTTCTACGGCACTCGCTGTGAGACCACGTATGATAGTTGTAGCTCACAACCTTGTCAAAACGCTGGCTCTTGTGTGAACAGCCCCACTGGCTATACATGTACTTGTGCACAAGGTTATTTCGGTGTGGACTGCGAAAATCTCTATGACAGCTGCAGCTCCCAACCTTGTCAAAACGCTGGCTCCTGCGTCAACAGCCCCGCTGGTTTCACATGTGTCTGTGCACAAGGCTTCTATGGTGTCAACTGCCAGACCTTGTTCGATAGTTGCTCCTCTTCACCATGCGCGAACGGCGCTACATGTTTGAACGGGCCTGCAGGTTTTGCATGCGAGTGTACCGTTGGCTACTTTGGTGTGAATTGTCAGACTCTGTACGATAGCTGCGCAAGTGAGCCATGCACTAACGGAGGTACCTGCAGCAACAGCCCCACAGGTTTCGCATGTACTTGCCCTACAGGCTTCTATGGCATTCACTGCGAGACAACGTTCGATAGTTGCGCCAGTGCCCCATGCTCTAATGGCGCCACCTGCCTCAACAGTGCTACTGGTTACACGTGCGTCTGCTCTCAAGGCTACTACGGGATCAACTGTCAGACCTTGTTTGATAGTTGTGCGAGCGGTCCTTGCGCCAACTCGGGCACTTGCAGCAACGGTCCTGCTGGCTTTGTTTGCTCTTGTATGACTGGTTTCTATGGCACACGCTGTGAAACTACATTCGACTCGTGCGCCAGTGAGCCATGTGCCAACGGTGGGAGTTGCTATAATAGTCCCACTGGTTTCATTTGTGCCTGTAGCCAAGGTTACTTTGGCATCAACTGTGAAACACTCTTTGACAGCTGCAGCTCACAACCATGCCAGCACGGTGCCACCTGTACCAACTCGCCTTCTGGTTACATGTGCACTTGTGCTCAAGGCTACTTTGATGTCAACTGTCAGACTTTGTATGATAGCTGTGGCTCAGAACCTTGTCAAAACTCGGGCACTTGCAGCAACAGTCCCGCTGGCTTTGTTTGTACCTGTATGACTGGCTTCTACGGTATTCACTGCGAGACAACATTCGATAGTTGCGCTTCCGCACCTTGCAAGAACGGCGCCACTTGCTACAATAGTCCTACTGGTTACACATGTGTTTGCTCGCAAGGCTACTTTGGCGTCGACTGTGAAACACTCTTTGACAGCTGCAGCTCACAACCTTGTCAACACGGCGCGACTTGCAACAATGCGCCGTCGGGCTACACATGCGTCTGCAGTCAAGGCTACTATGGCGTCCACTGTCAGACTTTGTATGACAGCTGTACCTCCCAACCTTGTCAACACGGCGCCACCTGCACCAACAGCCCTACCGGCTTCACATGCGTGTGCGTAACCGGCTTTTATGGTGTGCATTGTGAAACTACATTTGATTCTTGCGCAAGTCAACCTTGTCAACACGGCGCCACGTGCTACAACAGCCCTACCGGCTACACATGTGCTTGCAGTCAAGGCTACTCTGGTGTCAACTGTGAAACAGATGTTGACGAATGTACTTCGTCTCCTTGTATGAATGGTGGACTGTGTGTGGACCAAATCAATGGCTATGTGTGTCTCTGCACAACAGGCTATTACGGTGTTGTTTGTCAAACAGATTTTGATGATTGTGCAAGTCAGCCTTGTCGCCACGGCGCGACCTGCTCTCACACGCCTACTGGCTTCATTTGTGCTTGTGTCGCAGGATACACTGGTGTCATGTGTGAAACAGATATCGACGAATGTAGTTCCAACCCTTGCATGAATGGGGCCTCCTGTGTTGACCATGTTGATGGATTCACATGTGTGTGCGCAGTTGGCTACTTTGATATACTCTGCTCTTCTCTCTATGATAGCTGCAGCTCACAACCTTGTCAACACGGCGCAACATGCATCAACGCGCCATCAGGCTACACATGCGTCTGTCCTTTCAACTACCATGGTAGTGATTGTCAGACAGTGTACGATGCTTGCGCCTCACAACCTTGTCAACACGGCGGGTCATGCACATATTCCTCTGCTGGCTTCGCTTGTACTTGTAGTGTTGGATACTACGGTATTTTCTGTGAAACCGTCTTCGACTCTTGCGCTAGTGCCCCTTGCGCCAACGGCGGATCATGTTTGAATACGGCGACTGGCTACTCATGTGTATGCTCGGTTGGTTATTATGGCACTCGCTGTGAGTCTCTCTTTGACTCATGCGCTAGTGCCCCTTGCGCCAACGGTGGATCTTGTCTCAACAGCCCTACTGGCTTTACGTGCGTCTGTTCCGTCGGCTACTTTGGCGTCGATTGCCAAACTGTGTACGATTCATGTGCAAGCAGTCCTTGCCAACACGGCGGATCTTGCGTCAACGCACCTACCGGCTACACTTGCATCTGCGAGACAGGCTTCTATGGCACTCGCTGTGAAACAACGTTTGATAGTTGCGCCTCTCAGCCCTGTGCCAACGGCGGCAGCTGCATCAACAGCCCTACTGGCTTCACATGTGTTTGCTCGACCGGTTTCTATGACACACTCTGTCAAACAGAATACAATAGCTGTCAGTCTTCGCCATGCATGAACGGTGGTACCTGTGCCTCGTCGCCTCTCGGCTTTGTGTGTACCTGCAGTGTAGGTTACTTTGGCGTGCGTTGCCAATCGCTGTTCGACTCGTGTGCATCTTCTCCGTGTGCCAACGGCGGAACCTGTGCGAACAGCCCCACGGGCTTCACATGTGCTTGCAGCGTCGGTTATTATGGTGTCAAGTGCGAGACACTCTACGACTCGTGTGCATCGCAACCTTGTCAGAATGGCGCCACCTGTATCAATACAGCCACTGGCTACTTGTGCACTTGCTCAACAGGCTATTACGGTGTAGACTGCGAGACTGCGTACGACAGCTGTCAATCCCAACCTTGTCAAAATGGAGGTTCATGTGCTTCCACGCCTGCATTCGGGTTTGTCTGCTCTTGTAATATTGGCTTCTATGGCTCTCGCTGTGAAACCACCTTTGACAGTTGCGCTAGCAATCCTTGTGCCAATGGCGGAACCTGTGCGAACAGCCCCACCGGCTTCACATGTACTTGTAGTGTTGGTTACTTTGGTGTCAAGTGCGAGACACTCTTCGATTCATGTGCTTCTTACCCTTGTCAACATGGAGCAACTTGCGTAAACAGCCCCACCGGCTACACGTGTACTTGTTCACAAGGCTATTACGGTGTAGATTGTCAGACTCTCTACGACAGCTGTTTATCCGATCCTTGTCAAAATGGAGCAACTTGCGCCAACAGCCCCGCTGGCTTTACATGCACGTGCATGACTGGCTTCTACGGCACTCGCTGCGAAACTACTTTTGATTCGTGCGCCTCATCACCGTGTGCAAATGGTGGTCTCTGCACCAATAGCCCTACTGGCTTTACGTGTACTTGCATGACTGGCTTCTTTGGTGTTCGTTGTGAATCTTTGTTTGACAGTTGCGCTAGTCAGCCATGTGCAAACGGTGGTCTATGCACCAACAGCCCTATTGGCTTTACGTGTACTTGCAGCACTGGTTACTTTGGTGTTCGCTGCGAAAATCTCTACGATAGTTGTGTCAGCGCACCTTGTCAGCATGGCGGGTCTTGTGTCAACGCCCCTGCTGGCTACACATGTGTTTGTACTGCTGGCTTCTACGGTGTCGATTGTCAAACCGCATACGATAGTTGCAACTCCAATCCTTGCATGAATGGCGGTGTGTGTGCGTCGACACCTGCTGCTGGCTTTGTTTGCACATGTATGACTGGCTTCTACGGTACACGTTGTGAAACTACATATGACTCGTGTGCCTCCCAGCCTTGTCAACACGGCGCCACCTGCACCAACAGTCCCACTGGCTACATGTGTACTTGTGCGCAAGGCTTTTATGGTATCAACTGCGAGACAGAGTACAACAGCTGTTTATCCGATCCTTGTCAAAACGGAGGGTCTTGCTTCTCTAGCCCCTCTGGCTATACATGTGTTTGCTCTGCTGGCTACTATGGTGTTGATTGTCAAACAGAGTACAACAGTTGTTTATCCGACCCTTGTCAAAACGGTGGCTCATGTGCCAGCGATCCTGCCGCCGGATTCGTGTGTGCTTGCGTGTCAGGATACTACGGCACACGATGCGAGACCGAGTATGACAATTGCGTAAGCAACCCTTGCCAACACGGCGCCACTTGCTCGTCGACAACTGCTGGCTACACATGTGTTTGCTCGCCAGGCTACTATGGTGTCGATTGTCAGACCGCTTATGATAGTTGTGCAAGCGGCCCTTGCCAAAACGGCGGGTCTTGCTCCACACACCCTGCTCTCGGGTTTGTCTGCTCGTGTACGACTGGCTTCTACGGTGTATACTGTGAACAAGAGTACAACAGTTGTTTATCCGATCCTTGTCAAAACGGCGGCAGTTGTTCGAGTTCTCCCCTTGGCTTCGCATGCTTCTGTCCTACAGGCTACTACGGCACCCAATGTGAGACTCTGTACAATAGTTGTTTGTCGGCGCCTTGTGCTAATGGCGCTTCGTGTGTCAACAGCCCGTACGGCTACATTTGTGTCTGCAGCGTCGGTTATTATGGTGTCAACTGCGAAACAACCTTTGATAATTGTGCAAGTCAGCCGTGCTCCAATGGAGGAAGCTGTATCAACACCGCTCCTGGCTTCACTTGCGTGTGCAACACAGGCTACTTTGGTACACACTGTGAGTCGATCTATGATAGCTGTGCTTCTCAGCCTTGTGCCAACGGTGCGACTTGTACCAGCACTCCCGCCTCTGGCTACGCGTGTTCGTGTGCCTCTGGATTCTACGGTACCCGCTGTCAAACCACATACGATAGCTGCAGCTCACAACCTTGTCAGCACGGTGCTACTTGCTTGAACTCGGCTGCTGGCTTTGTGTGTGTCTGTAGTACTGGCTTCTTTGGTGAAACATGTGCTACACAGTACGACAGTTGCGCATCATTGCCCTGTCAAAATGGCGCTACCTGTAGCAACAGCCCTACTGGCTTCATGTGCACCTGCCCGACAGGCTATCATGACACTCACTGCTCGTCTCTCTATGACAGCTGCAGCTCACAACCTTGTCAGAACGGCGCCACATGCCACAATAGCCCTAATGGCTACACATGCACCTGTACGACAGGGCACTTTGGGGTCGACTGTGAATCGACCTACGACAGTTGTAGCTCAAATCCATGTCAAAACAGTGCAACTTGCGTCAACTCAGCCACAGGCTACACATGTTTGTGTCGTCCAGGTTTCACTGGCTTGTTGTGTCAAACAGACATTGATGAGTGCGCTAGTTCACCTTGTCAGAACTTTGGCTTTTGTATGGATCGTGTTGCGAGTTATCGATGTTTCTGCGCCACAGGCTTCCTGGGCACAAACTGCGAAATCAACATCGACGACTGTCAAAGCAACCCTTGCCAACACGGGGCCACTTGTGTCGACGGTCGCAGCAGCTACACATGCGTTTGTAACAGCGGCTATACCGGTCAACTGTGTGATATCAACATCAACGAGTGTCAAAATAACCCTTGTCAAAGTGGGGCTTCTTGTATTGACGGTATTGATTCATACACATGTGTGTGTGCTGCAGGCTTTGCTGGTCCCCTGTGCGACGTCAACATCAACGAGTGTTTGTCAAACCCTTGTGGTTTCGGCTTCTCTTGCGTAGATGGTGCAAACTCATACGCGTGTGTCTCACAAAGCAGTACCGGACGCGGGAACTCTACCGATTGCTCACCCTCCCCTTGCTATTGGGACGGTGTCTGTATTCCGGGACCTCCTTCCTCATGTACTTGTCCCGCTGGCTTCTCTGGTGATTTCTGTCAATACACACCATTACCTGTCGCTACCTTTTCTGTCGCCTCTCTCGTCTCGATTTGCGATCCTCTTGTCTTGGACGCATCCAACTCGTACTCAATCTCTGCCTCTCGTACTTACACCTGGTTTGTCGACGGTGTACGAGTGAACATACGCCCCTTCTCTCAATACCCTGCTGTAGCAAGCAATCCTGCTAGTTATGTCGGTGGTGGATTTTTCGGA
>Ga0255303_1000075_pt1 | contig 11924 bp, 21 predicted proteins | sample MistaT_19_FD_183679 | JGI IMG/M metagenome (GOLD analysis project Ga0255303, IMG submission 183679) | Metatranscriptome of freshwater microbial communities from Mississippi River, Louisiana, United States - Miss_Miss_RepC_8d (Metagenome... | ecosystem: Environmental > Aquatic > Freshwater >...
GCCTAAACGACTATCTAAGCAAGGCTACACTCCTGATTGCTCACAATGGAATAGGATTCGATTTTCCAGTGTTGAACAGATCATGGAAGACGAAGATCAGATTGAAGCACGTATTCGACACTCTTATCGTAAGCAGGCTTCTAGATCCGAGCAGGGAACAAGGACACTCTCTGGAGGCATGGGGGCAAGCTCTAAAGTTTCAGAAGATTAACTATAAGTCCGTATGGCAATGGCTCCAAGGACGACGAGAGGAATACGATGGAGAATGTTTCGATAAACCTGTTGATAATCTTCTGGAGTCTTATTGCATTAGGGACGTTGAAGTATGTGCTAAGCTTTACAATCATCTATCTATGGAATTGGATGCTAAAGAGTTTAGTAAAGAGTCAGTTGAACTGGAACATAAAGTCGCGGCTATAATCGCAGAACAGGAACGCAATGGATTCAAATTGGACACCGTTTACGCCACTTGTCTACTTACTGACATCAAAGGAAAAATGGCAGGAATATATGAACAGATGCAAAGTAGATGGCCTCCCTACGAGGTTTCACGAGTCTCAGAAAAAACAGGAAAGCAACTCAAGCCCTTGCTGGTTACTTTCAACCCCGGATCAAGAAAACAAATCGGAGAAAAGCTAAAGGAACTCGGTTGGAAGCCTCAGAAGTTTACTGAGACTGGTCAGCCAATGGTCGATGAAGCTATCTTGGATCAAATTATTAAGGAATGTGAAAGATGACAGATAAAGAACGTTGGATCTCTTTTTTAGAATCTTTTAATATCGAATGGGATTTTTTACAAGACACGGAAGGAAAAAATATCATACGTTTAGAAGCGGGGAGTAAAAAAGTAAAAGGATACTTTGGTTTTTGTTTCGAGATTTACTTTGACAAAGATGACAATTTTATTGAAACAGGATGCTGGGAGTAACAACACCCTTAAAGAGACAGCCACTCTAATCCGTGACTATCTGATGCTCCAGAAGCGTGTAGCTCAGATTGAAAGCTGGTTAGAGGCTGTGAAGGAAGACGGAAGGGTTCACGGTAAAGTTATTACCAACGGGGCAGTGACAGGCAGAGCTACCCATAGTTCTCCGAATATGGCTCAGATTCCAAACACTTCATCGGTGTATGGTAAAGAGTGCCGTGAGTGTTGGACTGTAGAGGAAGGGAACGTGCAGGTTGGTGTAGACTTGTCAGGCATTGAGTTGCGCTGTTTGTCTCACTATATGCAAGATCCTGAATGGCAGCGTGAATTGTTGGAAGGTGACGTACACTGGAAGAACACTCAGGCTTTTGGTCTAGTGCCCATGGGTACAGAGAAGACAGACAGTAAAGAGCACAAAGATGCTCGTAACTTGAGTAAGACTCTGTGCTATAGTGTGCTTTACGGAGCAGGGCCAGCTAAGGTAGGCTCTACTGTTGGAGGAGGAGCTAAAGAAGGAGATAAACTAATCAAGAACTTTATGAGAAACACTCCTTCACTGGATAAGCTCTCTAAAAAGGTCTTGAAGTTTGCTGCTAAAGGCTATGTTCCTGCTCTAGATGGTCGAAAGGTTTGGGTACGTTCTGAACATGCAGCTTTGAATAGTCTGCTACAATCTGCTGGTGCTATTATTGCTAAACAGTGGCTTGTGTGCATGACAGATGAGCTGAAGAAACAGAAGATACCTTATAAGCTTCTTGCATGGGTACATGATGAAGTACAGCTTGAAACAACAAAGGAGTATGGAGATATCGTGGGTAAAATCGTAACGGAGGCCGCTACAAAGGCTGGAGAAGTGCTAAACTTCCGCTGTCCTGTAGCTGCTGAATATCGTGTAGGAAAGAATTGGTATGACTGCCACTAAAAAAGATGAGATCACAGGACAGATTGTAATCAATTTGTATGAGGATAGTTTTGAAGTCAAGACTACAGAGACAGTTGATCTGTTTACTGTGTGGGCTGTAGCGATAGGCATCCAAGAATATTTGGAAAATATCGCCGAAGACCTTGACAAAGTAGACAAGATCATGCTACAATAATTGCATGGACGAAAGCGGATGCTGTGGTTGAAGTCGCCTCGACTAGTACCATTGGTGCCACGCAAGCTAGTCCGCCGCAGACGCAGCGAGTAGTCCACCAAACACTAATTTGAAAGGAACAAAGATGACTTTTACACTTGAAGACAACGAAGCAGTATTCATCGTGCGTGTTCTTGGGCAGTTGCCTACTGAGACTGGTGCTTTCCCGCTGCATCAGAAACTCGTAGCTCAGTTCCAGGAGCAAGCCGAACAAGAGCAACAGAAGGAAGAGCCTCAAAAGGCTGAGTGAGAGATAACGAGACTGTGGCGTAATCGGTAGCCGCAGCAGACTTAAAATCTGCCGCCTTGTGCGTGAGGGTTCGAGTCCCTCCAGTCTCACCAAGCGTTCACTAACGCTGCACCAACAAACGGCCTTGACTGCTATGGGGTTCTTCTTGATAGACAATCAGTGACTCTCTGGAGAGACAGAGATTTAACTTAACACAAAGGAAAATGAAATGGACTTAACACAGCAAGAGCTGAAAAGGTTAGTCACGTACAATCCTAAAACAGGTATTTTTACGTGCAACAAAGAAGGAGCAATAGGAGGAAGAAAAGAAGGACAAGTTCTTGGCTCTCCTAACTCAAGAGGCTATTTATGTCTAAGGGTTGCAGGAAAGAAATATCTAGCTCATCGACTAGCTTGGTTGTTCATGGAAGGAAGATTCCCTGAAAAGCTAGTAGATCATATCAATAGAAACAAACAGGATAATAGATGGAACAACCTTAGAGAAGCGGATCATCTGAGCAACGCTCAAAACAACGGAAAACCTTGTGTAGATTTTAGAAAAGGTAAATATCGTGCTAGAATCTGTGTAAACTATAAAGAAGTTTTCATAGGTGCTTTCGGTACGTACCAAGAAGCAGAAGATGCTTACTACACAGCAAAACAGCATTATCACGTATTTAAGGAATAAACATGGACAACAAACCCGTTAAAATCGCAGGTCAGCTCTTCTGGAGCAACTGGATGAACCAGTACAATACTAAGTTCAACGAAGATAACAAGAAGTATGAATGCACTATCGGCAATCTTTCAGACAAAGCCGCTGAAGCCCTGAAGGAGCTTGGCATCCAGATCAAAGAGAAAGACACTATGGGTAAGTACATCGTAGGCAAGAGCCTGTATGTCTTTGAGCCTGTTGATGAAGATGGCAAGCCTGTTGACATTGCCAAGATTGGTAACGGCACTAAAGTCACTGCTCTGGTGTCCAGCTATCGTCACAAGATGTCTGCTAAATATGGTGCTGCTCCGAGCATCAAGAAGCTGATTGTTACTGAGCTTAAGGAATATAACCCGGAACCACGTGAGGAAGAAGAGGCCGATGACGTCCTCTGACGTTATCACTGACGTCCCTAAAAAGCTACTCATTGATGCTGACTACCTGATTTATGGTATTGGTTTTGCTAGTGAGGAGGATTCTGAGAAGTTTGCAAAGAGCAGGTTAGTAGAGACACTAGAAGATATGGTCTACTTACACCTGAAGGCAGACTCTTATGAAGCCTTCTTAACTGGTAAAAACAATTATCGATATGAGATTGCAAAGACAGTACCCTATAAAGGTAATCGCAAGGACGCTAAAAAGCCCAAACATTACGATGCTTTGCGTGAATGTATGATTACCCGCTTAGGTGCTGTCATTGTTGATGGTCAAGAAGCTGATGATGAAGTAGCTATAAGGATGACTAAGGAGCCAGATCAGTACCTGCTTGTAGGCGTTGATAAAGACCTAAGACAGATACCGGGATGGCATCACAATCCTCATAAAGCTCAGACGGAGTACATTGATGAGTTTCAGGCGTATAAAAACTTCACTCTTCAGTTGCTCACCGGGGACAGAGTTGACAACATACCGGGTCTGGAAGGGATTGGTCCTAAGAAGGCCGCTAAAGCTTTGCAAGACGCTAAGACAAAGGAAGCGCTTCTGCAAGCTGCGTTTGATAAGTATAAAGAACTTGGGTATTCGAAGGACTATTTTACAGAGCAGGGGCAACTCCTCTGGCTTAGGCGTACTGAGGGAGAACTATGGCAACCGTCAAACGTAAGCTAACACAGAAGCAGGTTGCAAAGAAGTATGGCTTCCGCAGTGGCTTGGAAGAGCGCATTGCGGAGCAGTTGGACAAGGCGGGTGTGGAGTACACCTATGAGCAGGTAAAGCTGAAATACATCAAGCCAGCTTCTGAGCATGTGTATACACCCGACTTTGTGCTTTCTAACGGGATCATTGTAGAGACTAAAGGCCGATTCTTGATGGCTGATCGTCAGAAACATATCCTTGTTAAGAAACACAATCCAACACTCGACATTAGGTTTGTCTTTAGCAACTCTAATGCACGGATCAGTAAGACAAGTCGTACAACGTATGCACAGTGGTGTATCAAGAATGGCTTTAAGTATGCGGATAAAGAAATTCCTAAAGAATGGATGGAAGAATGAACAGTATTTTTAAAATGCTCGAGCAAGACGCAGTGCGGGATGCTTGGAACAATGTCATGGAAGCTCTTGTTGTAGAGCGCCTGAAGGAAGACTATCTGATGTGTCTTGATTGGGCAGACATGGAGACTGCTAACGCTATTCTTGTGGTGTTGCGTTACTTCATGGTCTACGAGGACTTCAAACACTTCTTGAATGAGGCTAAAGATGCAGGTTACGACACAGGGCGATAATGTCATTTATACCTTCACACAAGAGGAGCAAAAGTACCTTATGGAGCATCATCTTTGGTATCTGCTTCTGAGCAAGATGACGTATAAAGAGACTGTAAAGGTAGAAGGCTGATGAAAGTAAATCTGGTATGGGCTACTCCTGACATTGAAGAGAAAGTAGCTTATTGTGCTCGTGTGAGTAATCCTGAGAATCAGCATAACCATGACACTGCTCCGAAGCTTCTGAAGTACTTGATGAAGCATAAGCACTGGAGCCCTTTTGAGATGGCTAATGTGTGTATGGAGATCGAGACTACACGTGATATTGCACGGCAGATCCTCCGTCATCGTAGTTTTAGCTTTCAGGAGTTCTCTCAACGTTACGCTGTAGTCAATGACTTCTCTATTCGAGAATGTCGAACACAGGATGAGAAGAATCGACAGAACAGCTTGACTACTGAAGACCGAGAACTACAGAACTGGTGGAACTCTGCTCAGTTGCGCGTACAACAAGAAGCTGAATTCATGTACCGTGCTGCTTTGAATCGTGGTGTTGCTAAGGAGCAGGCTAGAGCATTGCTTCCTGAAGGCATGGCAGTGAGCAGGATGTACATGAATGGCACTCTGCGTAGCTGGCTGCACTACATTGAAGTGCGTACCGATCCTAGTACACAGAAGGAGCATCGTGAAGTTGCTGAGGCTTGTAAGACAGTGATTGCTGCGCTGTGTCCGTCTCTAATGGAAATGTATAATGAACATGTATGAAGAGATTGAAGACATCCTAGACAACTTTGACTTTGAACAGGTCAAGAAGACAATGGATGCTCTGGAATGGAAGTACCACGATAGTCCTGATTCTTATATCACTATTGCAGAACTTCGTAAAATGGCAAGGCGTCTGTTGAAAGATGTCTACAATGCTGCTCCTTCAGATCATTGGTTTACTGCTTGCGGGGGCTTTGAAGCTGAACGGTGGATGTATCCCGGAGATCCAAAGAAGTATCTCTATTTGAAATTTGTTGTATCGGAGTGGTCAAATGCTGATTGAAGAATATCAACAACAGGCTTGGAAGACAGCCTTGGAAACTGCTAAGAACCCTGCTTACATGGTATCGAATCTGACCTCTGAAGCTGGTGAAATTGCAGGGAAGTTTGCCAAATGGATTCGCGATGGTGTGATGGACGAAGAAGGTATGCAAAAGGAAATGGGCGATACCTTCTGGCAGCTTGCAGGCTTGGCTACTGTGATGGGTTGGAGCTTGACTGATATTGCTTCTAAAAACCTTCAGAAGGTTAATGATCGTGCTAATCGTTTGACTATTTCTGGATCTGGAGATGATCGCTAATGCGTATCCTTGTCATTCCTGACTGCCAAGTAAAGGAGGGTGTTTCTCTGGAGCACCTTACATGGGCAGGAGAGGCTATCTGTGAGTATCGTCCTGACGTTGTGGTAAACTTGGGTGACTTTGCAGATATGCCTAGCCTGTCTAGCCATGATGTTAAAGGCTCTAAGTACTTTGAAGGTTTGCGCTACAAGACAGACATTCAGGTGGCTAAGGATGCCATGAAAATGCTCTTGAAGCCTCTGCGAGACCTTCAGAGCCGCCAGAAGAAGAACAAGGAGAAGGTTTATAAGCCTCGTATGGTACTGACTCTGGGGAACCATGAGAACCGTATCGACAGGGCTGTAAACAACAATCCTACACTTGAAGGACTGATTTCTACTAAGGATCTTGAGTATGAGAAAGATTGGGAAGTACATCAGTTTCTTCATCCTGTGTTCATCAATGGCGTGGGTTTTAATCACTATTGGCCTGTGGGCGCAATGGGACGACCTGCTGGCAGTGCTAGTGCTATCATTAACAAGCTACATCAATCTTGTATTGCTGGACATCAACAAGGCAAGCAGATCGCTTATGGTAAACGTGCTGATGGCAAGCCTATTTGTGCAATCATTGCTGGTAGTTACTATCTGCATGATGAATCTTATATGGATCAGTTGTCTAACCGTCACTGGCGTGGCTTGTTGGTGATGAATGAAGTCAATGATGGGCACTTTGATGAGATGTTTTTGTCAATCGAATACCTAGGAAAGAAATATGGCAACAAAGAAACAAACTAACAAAGTAACACCTAAACCTAAGACGTACTATTCACGAAAGTTTCTCAATAAAGATAAAGGGATGGCCGCTATTGAGTTTACTTTTGAGTTTAACCCAGAGTGGATGTATCATGGCGGGTGGGATGCTAATGTTGTCATCTCTGACTGCTATAAAGCATCAACGCTTGATTTCAGTTGTTATTCTGTAAAGGACATTGATAAAGTTATCGACAAAGTTTCTCTAATCTTGACTGAGTTTGAGAAATTTGGTAACTTGCTTCTTGAAAACAAAGAAGCCGCTATTGAGGCCATGAAAAAAGCCGAAGCTGAGCGTAAGAAACGTAAGGCAAGGAAGACTAAAACTTCTCTTTTGGATAAGCTGAACAATGATGAGTGAACACAAATGTAACAGTTGCTTCTATATGCAAAATGAGCGTAGTCGCAATCCTTGTAATGTCTGTGAAGGGTATAACAAGTACGTGAACCGTAACATTTATATCCAGCGTCCTGATACGATTGAAATCAAGACATGGGATGAGGAGGATTACTTTGATGAGTGGGATAAAGATCAATACATGAAGCAAGCAGACAATGTTAATTCACCAAAGCACTATATGCTTTTTGAGGATAAAGGAATTGAAGTTCGTCACGTAATTGAAAAGCTTGTAGCTAAAATCTACGCTCAGCCCAAAGGCAGTCCTTCTCCTCTGTTCACTTCTGATTACGCCCAAATGATGCAATACTTTATGCGATTCATGGAAAAAAATGGCAAAGAAGATCTTGAAAAAGGTCTTTGGTTTTTAAATAGAGTGCTAGAGGCGTATGAATGACATTACGCTCGAAGAATTAAAGGAGCGTCTAGCAGGCTTAGATGAGGTCACATTGATGGAAGTGTTAGATATCCACAGCGATGAACTCGTCGAAGCCTTCGAGGACAGAATTGAAGAAAACATAGATAAACTAAAGAGGATGATGAATGAGTGAAACACAGACTTTTAAAATGACCCCTTACAACGAATATATCGCTAAAAGCCGGTATGCTCGTTACTTGGACAATGAAGGCCGACGTGAGCACTGGCCTGAGACAGTGAAGCGATATTTTGACTTCATGCAGAAGCACCTGAAAGAGAAGCATAACTATGTCTTTGAGGATGCTCTGCGTCAGAAGCTTGAGACTGCTGTGGTGAACCTTGATGTGGTTCCTTCTATGCGCTCGATTATGACCGCTGGTGAGGCTCTTGAGCGTCAGAACATTGCAGGCTATAACTGTTCGTATCTGCCTATTGATGATCCTAAGGCATTTGATGAAGCGATGTATATCCTGCTCTGTGGTACAGGTGTGGGCTTTAGTGTGGAGCAGAAGTATGTTAACAAGTTGCCTGAGATCCCTTGCAAGCTCTATGATTCTGAGTCTCTGGTTGTCGTTAAAGACTCCAAAGAAGGATGGGCAAAGGCCTTGCGACAGGTTATTGCCTTGCTGTATGCAGGTGAAGTACCTAAATGGGATGTATCTTCGGTTCGTCCTGCAGGAACTCGCCTCAAAACCTTTGGTGGTCGTGCCAGTGGCCCCGAGCCGCTTGTGGAACTCTTTAAGTACGTTGTCTCCAAATTCAAAGGTGCTGCTGGACGAAAACTTACAAGCTTGGAAGCCCACGATATTCTTTGTAAAATTGGGGAAGTCGTGGTGGTCGGTGGAGTACGACGCTCAGCGATGATCTCTCTGTCTGACCTTGGTGATGATCGTATGGCTCATGCTAAGGCAGGTAATTGGTGGGACGGTAACGGTCAACGTGCTCTGGCTAACAACAGTGCAGTGTACGATGTGAAGCCTGATGTTGGTCAATTCATGCGGGAATGGAGTAGCATTTATGAGAGTCATTCGGGAGAGCGCGGAATCTTTAATCGCTATGCTTCAGAACTTCAAGCAGGCAAGAATGGACGCCGTAAGCTCAATCAGGAGTGGGGTACTAATCCTTGCAGTGAAATTATTCTGCGTCCTTATCAGTTTTGTAATCTATCCAGTGTTATTGTTCGTAGCGATGATACTGTGGATCGACTTCGGGATAAGATCGCTATGGCAACTATTCTGGGGACTTTTCAATCGACGATGACTCATTTTCCGTACCTGCGGAAGATTTGGCAGACTAACACTGAGGAAGAGCGTTTGCTTGGTGTTTCCATGACAGGTATTCTCGACAATAAGTTGTTGAATAATCCTGACGATCCTAACCTTCCTAAACTCTTGGAGGAACTGAAAGATGTGGCTGTTAATGTTAATGCTGAGTACGCTGACGCTATCGGTATCAATCGGAGTGCTGCTATTACAGCAATCAAGCCCGAAGGTACTGTCAGTCAGCTTAGTTCTACTGCTAGTGGCATTCACCCTCAACATGCTCAGTATTACATTCGTCGTGTAAGGTCTGATAACAAAGATCCTCTGACGGACTTCCTGAAGTCTCAGGGCTTCCCTTCGGAGCCTTGCTTTATGAAGCCTGACAGCACGACAGTGTTTAGCTTCCCGATGAAGGTTGCTGAGGGTGCTTTGCTGCGTGAGGACTTGGATGCTATTACGCACCTGCGTCTTTGGCTGATGTTCCAGCGTCACTACTGTGAGCATAAGCCTTCTGTGACCATCTCTGTTCAAGAACATGAGTGGCCTAAGGTTGGTGCTTGGGTGTGGGATAACTTTGATGAGATTACAGGTGTGTCTTTCCTCCCAATGGATGGAGGCACTTACCGTCAGGCTCCCTATGAGACTATTGATGCTGCTTCCTATGAGAAACTGGCTGCTGAGATGCCTGTCGGTATTGATTGGGATAAGTTCATCGAGAACACTGACAACGTGGAAGGCGCTCAGACGCTGGCCTGTACTGCTGCAGGAGGCTGCGAAATATAATGGACGGACGTGTGTGCAAAAAGTGTGGTACATGGAAGCCACGATCAGAGTTCCATGCTCACGCCATGTGTAAAGGAGGAATCAATACAATTTGCAAAGAGTGTAGAAAAGACGTTTCTAAGAAAAACTGGAGTAACAAATCATATGTCCAAAAGATTTATGATAGGGCAAAAACAAGAGCCACAAGGAAAGGAAGAGAATTCAATATCGAGATAGAAGATATTGTTATTCCTGAAATGTGCCCTGTTTTTGGTGTTCCTCTTGTTGAAGACACTGAATATGCTCCTTCAATTGATCGTATTGATTCCTCAAAAGGATATGTTAAAGGTAACATTCAGATCATATCAAGGAGGGCTAACTTGCTTAAAAACAACGCAAGTATAGAAGAACTTGAAATAGTTATAAACTTTTTAAAGGATATTTAAAATGAATTTTGGACAAGCTCTTGAACTTTTGAAACAAGGCAGCAAAGTAGCCCGTACCGGGTGGAATGGTAAAGGTATGTTTCTGTATTACGTTCCATCAGCATCCTACCCTGCTCAACGGAATACGCTTGGAACGATGATTGGTGTCTTCCCTAATGACATGGTGCCCTACGGTGCGTATATCGCTATGAAAACAGCGCAGAACAATGTTGTGCCGTGGCTTGCAAGTCAGACCGATGTGTTGGCAGAAGATTGGACAGAAGAGATCTAAATGAAGACAGTCTACACTAAGGATGCTTGTCCTGCCTGTGTGACTCTGAAGGCTTCCCTCGTTAAGTCGGGGGAGGCTTTTCAGGAAGTCAAGATCGGACGAGACATCACACGAGAAGAGTTTATGAGTAAGTTTCCTACAGTACGGACTGTGCCGTATGTCGTAGACGATCACAAAGGAGAATGATGACTACGGTTCCTGCCAAAAAAGAGACTGCTAAAGAGAAGCAGTCAAACAGTTTGAAGTTGAAGCTGGATGACATGGCAGTTATCAAGCCTAAGACAGACAAACAGATGGAGTTCTTTGAGGCTTATCAACGTGGTGACTACTTCATGGCATTGCATGGTGTAGCAGGCACAGGTAAGACTTACATTGCCTTGTATAAGGCTTTGGAAGAGGTCATGGATCGTAACAATCCCTTTAACAAGGTGACTATTATCCGTAGCAGCGTTCAGAGTCGTGATATGGGCTTTCTACCGGGAGATGTAGATGAAAAGATGGACGTATATATCCAGCCTTACAGACAGATTTGCTCTGACTTGTTCAAACGTAAGGATGCTTGGGATCGGCTGGTGGAACAAGGACACATTGAGTTTGTGTCTACAAGTTTCATTCGTGGTACTACCTTCATGCATAGCGTCCTCATCGTAGACGAGATGCAGAATATGAACTTTGAAGAGCTTGACACCATCATCACTCGGGTAGGCGATAAGTCCAAGATTGTCTTCTGTGGGGACTATCGACAGACTGACCTACGTAAGAAAGATGATAAGTCGGGTATCTTGAAGTTCCTTGACATTGCAGGTAATATGAAAGAGTTCTCACGTTTTGAGTTCGGCATTGAAGATATTGTCCGAAGCTCACTCGTTAAGAACTACATTATTGCCAAGACACACTACGAGGACGGACATAATGGGTAAAGCTAACGATGAAGAAATCATGCTGATGATGGGTCAGCAACAGCAACAGAATGGTCTGATCCGTTCTATCCAACAGCAGTTCAATGCTCATCTGATCTTCATTGACGATGACATTGGAGATCCTGCTATGTATCGTGATGTCATTCATTGTCTTGCCACTTGTAATGAGAACGATACAGTTAACTTCTTGATTAACTCCAACGGAGGACGTACAGACTCTATCTGGCAGATAATTGAGGCTATGAAAGGATGCAGAGGTGATGTCTGTGCTACGGTTATTGGCAGTGCTTACAGTGCTGCTTCTATGCTGGCTTGTATGGCTCCTGAATGTTACATTGCTGATAGTGCAGAATTTATGCTCCATACCGCTCATTACGGTAGCATCGGCACTGTCCCGAATGTTAAAGGACAAACAGACTTCGCAACAAAGCAAATCAACAGACTCTTAGACATCTGCTATGCAGGCTTCCTAACACCTAAGGAGCTTGAAGAGCTTAAGAATGGACGAGAGTGGTGGTTTGATGCTGATGAAGCACGAGAGCGTATGCTCAAGCGTCAGCTTTATCTGCTGAAGGAGTCTAAGAAGAAACCTCGTAAAGTTAAA
>Ga0255303_1000081_pt1 | contig 11800 bp, 21 predicted proteins | sample MistaT_19_FD_183679 | JGI IMG/M metagenome (GOLD analysis project Ga0255303, IMG submission 183679) | Metatranscriptome of freshwater microbial communities from Mississippi River, Louisiana, United States - Miss_Miss_RepC_8d (Metagenome... | ecosystem: Environmental > Aquatic > Freshwater >...
AGACGTCTCTGACGGCCGCGATCACCAAGGTGCTGGCCGAGACCGGTGCGACGTTCACGGCGTATGACCAGATCGACAAGGCGCCCGAGTAAAAGGCGCGCCGCATCACCATCTCCACGGCCCACGTGGAGTATGAGACCGCGAACCGCCACTACGCCCACGTCGACTGCCCCGGCCACGCTGACTATGTGAAGAACATGATCACCGGCGCCGCGCAGATGGACGGCGCGATCCTGGTGGTGTCCGCCGCCGACGGCCCGATGCCCCAGACGCGTGAGCACATCCTGCTCGCCCGCCAGGTCGGCGTGCCGGCGCTGGTCGTGTTCCTGAACAAGGTCGACATGGTCGACGACCCCGAGCTGCTCGAGCTCGTGGAAATGGAAGTGCGCGAGCTGCTCTCGTCCTACCAGTTCCCCGGCGACGACATTCCGATCATCAAGGGTTCGGCTCTCTGCGCCCTGAACGGCACCAACCCGGAAATCGGCCACGACGCGATCCTGGAGCTGATGAAGGCGGTTGACGCCTACATCCCGCAGCCGGAACGCGCCACGGACCGTCCGTTCCTGATGCCGATCGAAGACGTGTTCTCGATCTCCGGCCGCGGCACCGTCGTGACCGGCCGTGTCGAGCGCGGCATCGTCCGGGTCGGCGAGGAAGTCGAGATCGTCGGCATCAAGGACACCGTGAAGACGGTCGTCACTGGCGTGGAAATGTTCCGCAAGCTGCTCGATCAGGGCCAGGCTGGCGACAACATCGGCGCGCTGCTTCGTGGCACGAAGCGTGAAGACGTCGAGCGCGGCCAGGTTCTGGCCAAGCCCGGCTCGATCACGCCGCACACGAAGTTCAAGGCCGAGGCCTACATTCTGACGAAGGAAGAAGGCGGCCGTCATACGCCGTTCTTCACCAACTACCGGCCGCAGTTCTACTTCCGCACGACCGACGTGACGGGCGTGGTGAACCTGCCGGAAGGCGTCGAGATGGTGATGCCTGGCGACAACGTCTCCATGGACGTTGAGCTGATCGCACCGATCGCGATGGATGATGGGCTGCGCTTTGCGATCCGCGAGGGTGGCCGCACTGTCGGCGCCGGCGTCGTCGCCAGCATCACGGCCTAGTTAGGACAGCGAGGACCGGCGCCTCCGCGGTTGCGGGGCGCCGGTCATCGTTTCGGCGGGAAACTTAAGAGCGAACGATGGACAACCAGAATATCCGCATCCGGCTTCGGGCCTATGATCACCGCGTGCTCGATAACAGCACGAAGGAGATCGTGAACACGGCCAAGCGCACGGGTGCGCGGGTTCGCGGACCGATCCCGCTGCCGACACATATCGAGCGGTTCACGGTCAACCGCTCTCCGCACGTCGATAAGAAAAGCCGCGAGCAGTTCGAGATTCGGACGCATCGCCGGCTGCTCGATATCGTTGAGCCCACGCCCCAGACGGTGGACGCGCTGATGAAGCTCGACCTCGCCGCCGGCGTGGACGTTGAGATCAAGATCTGAAGGCCGGGACACGAGCGATGCGCACCGGATTGCTGGCCAAGAAACTCGGGATGACCCGGATTTTCAAGGATGACGGGACCCATGTGCCGGTCACCGTTCTGCACCTCGATCAGGTGCAGGTCGTTGCCGCACGGACCCAGGAAAAGGACGGCTACACCGCTGTCCAGATCGGTTGGGGCAAGGCGAAGGTGAAGAATGTCACCCAGCCGAACCGCGGCCATTTCGCGAAGGCCAAGGTGGAACCGAAGGCTCGCCTCGTCGAGTTCCGCGTAGCGCCCGATGCGCTGCTGGAGCCTGGCGCGACCCTGTCCGCGGCGCATTTCCTGGTCGGTCAGAAGGTTGATGTCTGCGGGACGTCAAAGGGCAAGGGGTTCGCCGGCGGCATGAAGCGCTGGAACTTCGCAGGCCTTGAAGCGTCGCACGGCGTGTCCATCAGCCATCGTAGCCTTGGTTCGACGGGTAACCGCCAGGATCCGGGCAAGACCTTCAAGAACAAGAAGATGGCTGGCCACCTTGGTGTCGAGCGCATCACGACCATGAACCTTGAGGTCGCGGGCGTGGATGCCGACAAGGGGCTGATCATGATCAAGGGCGCCGTTCCGGGCGCCAAGGGCGGGTATGTGCTGGTGCGTGACGCTGTGAAGCGTGACCGTCCGGCCGATGTGCCCTATCCGGCCGCGCTGATCGAAGCGCCGGCGGCGGCGGGCTGAGGACAGGAACGATGCAGGTCGAGATCACCACCCTGGACAAGGGGAGCGCCGGTAGCGCTGAGCTTCCGGACGATATTTTCGCCATCAAGCCGCGCGCCGACATCATGGCCCGGGTTGTTCATTGGCAGATGTCCAAGCGCCGTGCGGGAACGCACAAGGTCAAGGGCATGGCCGAAGTGTCCGGCACGACCAAGAAGCCGTACCGCCAGAAGGGCACGGGCAATGCGCGTCAGGGCAGCCTGCGCGCGCCGCAGTTCCGCACCGGCGGCGTGGTTCATGGTCCGGTCGTCCGGTCGCATGGCTACAGCCTGAACAAGAAGGTTCGGCGCCTTGGGCTGATCTCCGCGCTGTCCCAGAAGGCGGCCGAGGGCAAGCTGGTGGTTCTCGACACGGCTTCGGGCGTGACGAAGACGGCTGATCTCGCGAAGAAGTTCAAGGCTCTGGGCTGGTCGTCGGCGCTGATCGTCGATGGGTCGGTGGATGAGACTTTCCTGCTCGCCAGCCGCAACATCCATGGCATCGACGTGCTGCCGACCGTTGGCGCGAACGTCTATGACATCCTGCGCCATGACGTGCTGGCCATCACGACCGCCGGTGTCGAGGGGCTGAAGCTGCGGCTCAACGGCGCCACGGCCGAGGGAGAAGCGGCATGAGCGAGACTGTCAAGCGCAAGCCGAAGCTGTCACGCGAGGCGATGTATCAGATCATCCGCGCGCCGCTGATCACGGAAAAGGCGACCGCAGTCGCCGCCTTCAACCAGGTTGTGTTCCGCGTCGCGATCGACGCGACCAAGCCTGAGATCAAGGCCGCGGTCGAAGGTCTGTTCGGCGTGAACGTCGTTGGCGTCACCACGCTGGTGCAGAAGGGCAAGACCAAGCGCTTCAAGGGGCGCCCCGGTCAGCGCTCCGATCTCAAGAAAGCGTTCGTTCGCCTGGCTCCAGACCAGTCGATTGATTTCACCACTGGCCTCGCATAAGGCGCGCCCGAGATGGCACTGAGACAATACAACCCGGTGACGCCGAGCCTGCGTGGGACGGTGTTGATTGACCGGAGCGAGCTGTGGAAGGGAAAGCCCGTCAAGGGTTTGACCGAAGGCCAGAGCAGCACCGGCGGTCGCAACAATCATGGCCGGATCACCAGCCGGTTCCGTGGCGGCGGACACAAGCAGTCCTACCGTATCGTGGACTTCAAGCGTCGCAAGTTCGACGTGCCCGGCACGATCGAGCGGCTGGAATACGACCCGAACCGCACGGCTTTCATCGCCCTGGTCAAGTACCAGGACGGCGAGCTGGCTTATATCCTCGCGCCGCAGCGCCTGAAGGTCGGTGACCCGATCATTGCCGCGCAGCGCGCCGACATCAAGCCGGGCAATGCGATGCCGCTGGCCGCGATCCCTGTTGGCACGATCGTGCATAACGTGGAGCTGAAGGTTGGCGCGGGTGGCAAGATCGCCCGTTCCGCCGGCACCTACGCGCAGCTGGTCGGCAAGGATTCGGGCTACGCGCAGATCAAGCTGATGTCGGGCGAACTTCGCATGGTGCGGGCCGAGTGCATGGCCAGCATCGGCGCGGTGTCGAACCCCGACAACATGAACGAGAAGATCGGCAAGGCCGGCCGTATGCGGTGGATGGGCTTCCGCCCGCACAACCGCGGCGTGGTCATGAACCCGGTCGACCATCCGCTGGGTGGTGGCGAAGGTCGCAGCTCGGGCGGACGTCATCCCGTGACGCCGTGGGGCAAGCCGACCAAGGGTTACAAGACCCGCAGCAACAAGCGGACGGATGGCCTGATCATTCGCCGCCGCAACAAGGGCAAGTAAGATGGCACGTTCCGTCTGGAAAGGGCCGTTTGTTGACGGCTATCTGCTCAACAAGGCCGATGCCTCACGCGCGTCGGGCCGCAACGAGATCATTCGTATCTGGTCGCGCCGCTCGACGATCCTGCCGCAGTTCGTTGGCCTGACGTTTGGTGTCTACAACGGGCACAAGTTCCTGCCGGTGCAGGTGACCGAAAACATGGTCGGGCATAAGTTTGGCGAATTCTCGCCGACCCGGACGTTCACGGGCCATGCCGCCGACAAGAAGGCGAAGCGGGGCTGATATGAGCAAGCCGAACCATCCACGTGCCTTGGCGGAGAATGAAGCCCAGGCGATCGTCAGCAACCTGCGGGTCAGCCCGCGGAAGCTGAATCTGGTCGCCGGCATGATCCGCAATTTGCCGGCTCAGCGCGCCGTCGCGACGCTGACCTTCAGCAAGCGCCGGATCGCGCAGCAGGTGAAGAAGGCGCTGGAAAGCGCGATCGCCAATGCCGAAAACAACCACCAGCTCGACGTCGACCGACTGGTCGTGACGCGGGCCGAGGTTGGCCGCTCGGTCGTGATGCGTCGCTTCCATGCGCGCGGTCGCGGTCGTGCGTCCCGCATCGAGAAATGGTTCAGCCATCTGAAGATCGTCGTGGCCGAACGCGATCAAGGCGAGGAGGCCGCGTAATATGGGTCACAAGGTCAATCCCGTCGGGCTTCGGCTGGGCATCAACCGCACCTGGGACAGCCGTTGGTTCGCCGCCGGCGACTATGCCAAGCTGCTGCACGAAGATCTGAAGCTCCGCGGTCACCTGCGTGAGAAGCTGCGCAGCGCCGGCGTCTCCCGCGTCGTGATCGAGCGTCCGGCCAAGAAGCCGCGCGTCACCATCTATGCCGCCAGGCCTGGCGTGGTGATCGGCAAGAAGGGTCAGGATATCGAGGTCCTGAAGAAGGACCTTTCGCGGATGGCCAATGCCGAAGTGGCGTTGAACATCGTCGAAATCCGCAAGCCCGAGATCGACGCCACCCTGGTGGCCGAGAACATCGCCCAGCAGCTCGAACGCCGCGTCGCGTTCCGCCGTGCGATGAAGCGGGCCGTGCAGTCGGCGATGCGTCTGGGCGCCCAGGGCATCCGGATCAACTGCGGTGGTCGTCTCGGCGGCGCGGAAATCGCGCGGGTTGAGTGGTATCGTGAAGGCCGGGTTCCGTTGCACACGCTTCGTGCCGACATCGACTTCGGTGTCGCGACCGCGAAGACAACCTATGGCACCTGTGGCGTGAAGGTCTGGGTCTTCAAGGGCGAAATCCTCGCCCAGGATCCGATGGCCCAGGATCGCCGCGCGGCCGAACAGGCGCCCCAAAGGTAAACGAAGATGCTGTCACCGAAGCGCACCAAATATCGCAAGCAGCACAAGGGCCGTATCCACGGTCTGTCGAAGGGCGGCACCGCGCTGAACTTCGGCACCTATGGCCTGAAGGCGCTGGAGCCCGAGCGGATCACCGCTCGTCAGATCGAATCGGCCCGTCGCGCGATCACCCGCGCGATGCGTCGCGCCGGTCGCGTGTGGATCCGGATTTTCCCGGATGTCCCCGTGTCCACCAAGCCCGCCGAAGTCCGGATGGGTTCGGGCAAGGGCTCTCCGGAGTTCTGGGTCGCTCGCGTGGCCCCGGGCCGGATCATGTTCGAGATCGATGGCGTCACCCCGGAGCTCGCGCGCGAAGCGCTGACGCTCGGCGCGGCGAAGCTGCCGATCAAGACCAAGTTCATTGCCCGGATCGGAGACGCCTGAGATGGCCAAGACGCCGTTGAGCAAGGCCGCCGATGTGCGGACCAAGACGCCCGACGAATTGCAGGCGGACCTGCTAAACCTGCGGAAAGAGCAGTTCAATCTGCGCTTCCAGCGGGCGACCGGTCAGCTTGAAGGAACGGGACGCTTCCGCCAGGTTCGGCGTGAGATCGCCCGCGTAAAGACAATCATGGCGGAGAAGACCAGCTCCGCCTCGGCTCAGTCGTAAGGAGAAGGGGCGATGCCCAGGCGCGTCCTGACGGGGCGAGTGACCAGCGACAAGATGGACAAGACCGTCACGGTTCTTGTCGATCGGCGCGTGATGCACCCGCTCTACAAGAAGTTCATTCGTCGCTCGAAGAAGTATGCGGCGCATGACGAGGCCAATGTGTGCAAGATCGGCGACACGGTCCGTATCGAGGAATGCCGCCCGATCAGCAAGCGGAAGACCTGGCTGGTGGTCGAGCGTAACGGCGCGCCATTCGCGGCGCCGGCTGAAGGAGCCTCGGCATGATCCATCCCGAAAGCAACCTTGAGGTCGCCGACAATTCCGGCGCCCGCCGGGTGCAGTGCATCAAGGTCCTCGGCGGCTCGAAGCGGAAGACCGCGTCGGTTGGCGATGTGATCGTGGTGTCCGTGAAGGAAGCGATCCCCCGCGGCAAGGTGAAGAAGGGCGATGTTCACCAGGCGGTGATCGTGCGCACCAGCTTCCCGGTCCGTCGCGCCGATGGCTCCGCGATCCGCTTCGACCGGAACGCGGCCGTGCTGATCAACAAGCAGCAGGAGCCGATCGGCACCCGCATCTTTGGCCCGGTCGTGCGCGAACTGCGTGGACGCAAGTTCATGAAGATCATCAGCCTTGCGCCGGAGGTGCTGTAATGGCCGCGCGCATCCGTAAGGGCGACACCGTCGTCGTCATCACCGGGACCAGCAAGGGTCGCCGTGGTGAGGTTCTGTCGGTGATGCCGGAAGACAATCGCGCCGTCGTCCGTGGGGTGAACATCGTTCAGCGCCACATGAAGGCGACGAAGATGGGCGAACAGGGCGGGATCATCCCGAAGGAAGCGCCGATCCATCTGTCGAACCTGAAGCTGGTCGACCCCGCGAGCGAGAAGCCCACCAAGGTTGGGTTCCGCGTGCTGGAAGACGGCCGCAAGGTTCGGGTCGCGAAAGCGACCGGCGAAGTGATCGGGGGCTGAAAGGCAAGCGATGAGCGGTACTAAGAATTCAGCCAAGGGTGGCGCCTCGAAGGGCGGTCCCCGTGGCTCCGGTGGTCCGCCGCAAGGCAAGGAGGCGCAGCGCGCCGCCCGCCGGATCGAACTGGTCGGTGTCGACAACCCCGAAGCAGCTCCGAAAGAAGCCGCTCGGCTGCAGAAGATGTATCGCGAGGAAATCCGCGCGAAGCTGCAGGCCGAGTTCGGCTACAAGAACGAGATGCAGGTCCCCCGGCTCGAGAAGATCGTGCTGAACATGGGTGTCGGTGAAGCCACCGCGGACCAGAAGAAGCTCGACGCCGCGGTGGGTGAGCTTGCCGCTATCAGCGGCCAGCGCCCGGTCAAGACGGTCGCGAAGAAGGCGATCGCCGGCTTCAAGATCCGTAAGGGCCTGCCGATCGGCTGCAAGGTGACGCTCCGCAAGGCGCGCATGTATGAGTTCATGGATCGGCTGATCACCATCGCCATGCCCCGTGTCCGCGACTTCCGCGGCATCCAGGGCAAGGGCTTTGACGGTCGTGGCAACTTCGCGATGGGTCTCAAGGAACAGATCGTGTTCCCCGAGATCAACTACGATCGCGTCGACGACATTCGCGGGATGGACATCCAGTTCGTCACCACTGCGAAGACCGATGCGGAAGCGAAGGCGCTGCTGAAGGCCTTCAATCTGCCGTTCGCCAACTAGGCTTTTGGGAAAACCGTCGGAGTTCGTGCCGACAGGTTCCGGAGGAATGATACAGGATGGCCAAAACTTCTCAGGTCAACCGCAACAAGATGCGTGAGCGGATGGCGGCGCGGGACAAGTCCAAGCGCCGTACCCTCAAGGATATCGTGATGGATCGCGAGCTTCCTGTTGAGGATCGCTTCAACGCGTCGTTGAAGCTGGCCCAGTTGCCGCGCAATGGCGCGGCGGTGCGGGTGCGCCTTCGTTGCGAGCTGACGGGCCGCTCACGCGGGAACTATCGCAAGTTCAAGCTGTGCCGCATCGCGCTGCGTGACCTTGCCAGTGCCGGGCAGATCCCCGGCATGGTCAAGGCGAGCTGGTAAGGGATTCAGCGATGTCGATGTCCGATCCCTTGGGCGATATGCTCACCCGTATTCGCAACGCGCAGCGCGCGCGTCATACGGTGTGCGTGGCGCCCGCCTCCAAGCTGCGGCAGAACGTCCTGGGCGTGCTGAAGCGTGAAGGCTATATCCGTGGCTACGCGGCCGAGGAACTTCGCCCCGGCGTGGCGCAGCTGCGTATCGAGTTGAAGTACAACGAGGGCGAGCCCGTCATCAAGGAGATCCACCGGGTCTCCAAGCCGGGTCGCCGCGTGTATTCCAAGATCAAGGAACTCCCCCGGTTCTACGCCGGTCTGGGCGTTTCCATCCTGTCCACGCCGCGAGGCGTCATGAGTGACGCCGAGGCCCGCGCCGCCAATGTTGGCGGCGAAGTCCTCTGCCGCGTGTTCTGACGGAGCAACGAGAATGTCGCGCGTCGGAAAATATCCGGTCGAAGTCCCCGCGGGGGTCCAGGTGGCCATCGCCAATGGCATGGTCTCCGCCAAGGGTCGTCTCGGTGAGCTCAAGCTGCCGCTGACCGATCACGTCGTGGCCAAGATCGAGGAAGACGGCAAGGTCTCCGTCACCCCCCGGGGCAATCAGCCCCAGGCGCGGATGATGTGGGGCACGACCCGTGCTCTGATCGCCAGCATGGTGAAGGGCGTTTCCACCGGCTTCGAGAAGTCGCTGGAGATCACCGGCACCGGCTATCGTGCCGCGGTCGCGGGCAAGAACCTCGAGATCAATCTCGGGTTCTCTCACCCGGTGGTCTACCCGGTGCCGGAAGGCATCAAGATCACGTGTGAGCGTCCGACCCTGATCAAGGTCGAAGGCATCGACAAGCGGTTGGTTGGCCAGGTGGCCGCCGAGATCCGCGCGTTCCGCCCGCCGGAGCCCTATAAGGGCAAGGGCGCGCGCTACACGGATGAGGTCATCCGGCGCAAGGAAGGTAAGAAGAAGTGAGCGGCAAGCAAGATCTTCGCAACCGTCGGCGCGTTCGCCTGCGGTTCCAGCTGCGGCAGAAATCGCATGGCCGGCCGCGCCTGTCGGTGTTCCGCTCCAGCAAGAACATCTATGCGCAGGTTATCGACGACACGCAGGGGCGTACCCTCGCCGCCGCGTCCTCGATCGACACCAACCTGCGCACGGGGCTCAAGACCGGCGCGGACAAGGACGCCGCCGCGGCGGTTGGCAAGCTGCTCGCTGAACGGGCGCTGGCCGCCGGCGTGACCGAGGTCGTTTTCGACCGCGGCGCCTATCTGTATCATGGTCGGGTCAAGGCCCTGGCTGACGCCGCCCGCGAGGGCGGGCTGTCCTTCTAGAGGAATCGGACTGAATGGCACGGGAACCGAGGGAAGGCGGCGGCCGCGGGCGGGATCGCGAACGTGAGCGCGACGCCGATGACGGCCTGACCGACAAGCTGGTTACGATCAACCGCGTGGCCAAGGTGGTGAAGGGTGGACGTCGGTTCGCCTTCGCCGCTCTGGTGGTGGTTGGTGATCAAAAGGGGCGCGTGGGCTACGGCGCCGGCAAGGCACGTGAAGTGCCGGAAGCCATCCGCAAGGCCACGGAACGTGCCAAGCGCGGCATGATCCGGGTGCCGATGAAGGAAGGCCGCACGCTGCATCACGACGTTGAAGGCCGCTTCGGCGCCGGCAACGTGGTTCTGCGGTCGGCGACTCCGGGCACGGGCATCATCGCCGGCGGTCCGCTGCGCGCGGTGTTCGAAACCCTTGGCATCCACGACGTGGTGGCCAAGAGCCTCGGCAGCCGCAACCCGCATAACATGGTGAAGGCCACGTTCGCCGCCCTCGGACAGTGCGCCAGCCCGCGCTCGGTCGCCACGCGTCGCGGTAAGAAGGTGTCTGAACTGTTCGCCAGGCGTGAAGGCCCGTCGGCGACCCCAGCGGCGGAGGCCCAGGCCAATGCCTAAGGTTCGCGTGACGCAGATGTCCTCCGTGGCCGGGCGCAAGCCTGGTCAGAAGGAAACCCTGATCGGCCTCGGCCTGAACAAGATCCGCCGCACCCGGGAACTTGAGGATACGCCTTCCGTTCGAGGCATGATCCGCAAGGTTGCCCACCTGGTGAAGGTGGAGGAGCTGTCCTGACATGAAACTGAACGAACTGCGCGACAATCCGGGTTCGCGCCTGAAGTCCAAGCGGCTGGGGCGCGGCATCGGGTCGGGCAAGGGCAAGACCTCGGGCAAGGGCGTCAAGGGCCAGAAGGCGCGCGAAGGCGTGTCCCTGAACGGCTTCGAAGGTGGCCAGCTGCCCATCTATCGGCGTCTGCCGAAGCGGGGCTTCCACAACCTGTTCCGCAAGTCCTATTCGCCCGTGAACATCGGCACGCTCGATGCCGCGATCGAGTCCGGCAAGGTCGACGGCTCCCAGCCGATCACCGAGGCGACCCTGATCGCCGCGGGCCTGGCCAATACCGGTCTGAACGGCGTCCGCCTGCTCGCCAATGGTGAGATCAAGCGCGCCGTGACGATCACGGTCTCCGGCGCCTCGGCGGCCGCGAAGGCGGCGATCGAGCAGGCCGGCGGCACCATCACGACCACCGTTGTGCGTCCGGAGCCGACCCCGGCCGCCTGATTGCCGAATCAATCCCCGGGGCGCGACAATTTGTCCGCCTCGGGTTGATCGCGGTGACTTGAACGGCCAGACAGGCCCACCCCCGGTGCGACAGCGCTGAGGCTTCAAAGCGAACCGCCTTGCGCTCGCCGGCTCCAGGGCCGAAAATAGCGGGTAATCCAGGAAGGATCAGCGCATGGCGTCCGCTGCCGAACAGCTCGCGTCCAATCTCAATCTCGGCGCGTTCTCGAAGGCGACCGAACTCAAGAAGCGCATCTGGTTTACCCTGGGCGCTTTGATCGTCTATCGGATCGGCAGCTATATCCCCGTCCCCGGCGTCGATGCCGCGGTGATGGAGGAAATGCTCCGCACCCATGGCGGCGGCATTCTCGGCATGTTCGACATGTTCTCCGGCGGCTCGCTCGGCCGGATGACCGTGTTCGCGCTGAACATCATGCCGTACATCAGCGCCAGCATCATCATGCAGCTCATGAGCGCCGCGGTGCCCTCGCTGGAAGCCCTCAAGAAGGAAGGCGACCAGGGGCGCAAGAAGCTCAATCAATATACGCGGTACCTGACCGTCTTCATCGCGCTGTTCCAGGCCTACGGCATCGCGATCGGGCTGGAGGGGATGCGCGGCAGTTTCTCGGCCGCCGTGCTCGATCCGGGCCTGTTCTTCCGCACATCCTGCGTGGTGACGCTGGTCGGCGGCACGATGTTCCTGATGTGGCTGGGTGAGCAGATCACCGCCCGGGGCATCGGCAACGGCATCAGCCTGATCATCATGGCCGGGATCGTCGCGAACCTGCCATCGGCCTTGGCGTCCTTGCTGGAGCTGGGGCGGACCGGCGCGCTGTCGCCCTTCTTCATCGTGGGCTTCCTGCTCCTCGCCGTGGCGACGGTCGCGGGGATTGTGTTCATCGAGCGTGCGCAGCGCCGAATTCCGATCCAGTATCCCAAGCGGCAGGTCGGCAACCGCATGTTCGGCGGCGACTCGACGCATATGCCGTTGAAGATCAACACGGCCGGCGTGATCCCGCCAATCTTCGCTTCGTCGCTGCTGCTCTTCCCCGCGACCATCGCGGGCTTCCAGACCCCGGGTAGCGAGGCCGGCTGGGCGCAGTGGATGGCGACCTACCTGTCGCATGGCACGCCGCTCAAGATCAAC
>Ga0255303_1000083_pt1 | contig 11767 bp, 6 predicted proteins | sample MistaT_19_FD_183679 | JGI IMG/M metagenome (GOLD analysis project Ga0255303, IMG submission 183679) | Metatranscriptome of freshwater microbial communities from Mississippi River, Louisiana, United States - Miss_Miss_RepC_8d (Metagenome... | ecosystem: Environmental > Aquatic > Freshwater > River...
AGGCGGCGCGCAGGGCCGGGTCGCCCGCGGTGGGCGGGTAGGCGGCGAGGCCGGAGAAGGCGGCCGTCATGGCCTCCAGCACGAAGGGCGGGGTCGGGTGCTTGGGTTCACCGATGCCCAGGCTGATCGGGCGGTAAGAAGGATTCGGTACAACGCCCGCGAACAGTTTCCGCAGCCGCTCGAACGGGTAGGGCTGCAGGAGGGACAGCTTGGGATTCATGGGCGAGATTATCCCCAGCCGGCGACCGCTGTCGCGCAACTGCGGTCGTGACCTCGCCACAAGGTATCATCCAGCATCGGTTTTCTGCCCCCGGGGAAGGGGTTTTTTCTTAAAAATCAAGCAGTTGCAGCTGTACAACGTCACCCGTGCGCCTCACATCGATCAAGCTCTCAGGCTTCAAGTCCTTCGCCGAGCCCACGGCATTCATGCTGCCCGGCCAACTGGTGGGGGTGGTGGGGCCCAATGGTTGCGGCAAATCCAACATCATGGACGCCGTGCGCTGGGTGCTGGGCGAGTCCAAGGCGTCGGAACTGCGTGGCGAGTCCATGCAGGACGTGATCTTCAACGGCACCAACACCCGCAAGCCGGCCAGCCGTTCCAGCGTCGAACTGGTCTTTGACAACAGCGACCACCGCGCCGGCGGCCAGTGGGGCCAGTTCACCGAGATCGCCGTCAAGCGCGTGCTTACGCGCGACGGCACCAGCAGCTACTACATCAACAACCAGCCGGTGCGCCGGCGTGACGTGCAGGACGTGTTCCTCGGCACCGGACTGGGTCCGCGCGCCTATGCCATCATCGGCCAGGGCACGATCAGCCGCATCATCGAATCCAAGCCGGAAGAACTGCGCCTGTTTCTGGAAGAAGCTGCGGGCGTGTCCAAATACAAGGAACGCCGGCGCGAAACCGCCAACCGCCTGTCCGACACCCGCGAAAATCTAACGCGGGTCGAAGACATCCTGCGCGAACTCAACGCCAACCTGGAGAAGCTGGAGAAACAGGCCGAGGTCGCCGCGCGCTACCACGAGCTCAATGCCAGCGCCACACTCAAGCAGCACCAGCTGTGGTTCCTGCGGCGGGCCGAGGCCGAAGCCGATCAGGCCCGCATCAAGACCGACGCCGCCCAGGCGGTGAATGACCTGGAGTCGCGAACCGCCGACCTGCGTCGCGTCGAAGCCGAGCTGGAGACAATCCGGCAGGCCCACTACGCCGCAGGCGATCAGGTCAACCAGGCACAAGGCAAGCTGTACGAATCCAGCGCCGAGGTCGGCAAGCTCGAAGCCGAGATCCGGTTCGTGGTCGAAGGCCGCCAGCGGGTTGAGCAGCGTCTGGTGCAGCTGCGTGATCAGCTGGGCTCATGGGCCACGCGCAGGGAAGATGCGGCTGCCGAGCTGGAGCAACTGGCGGGCGCGATGGTTGATGCCGAAGAGAAGGCAGCGATTCTGGAGGCCCAGGGCGAGGAACAGTCGGGCGTGCTGCCCTCGCTGGAGGATGCCCTGCGGCAGGCCCAGCAGCGATCGAACGAGCAGCGGGTTGGTGTCACCCAGATTCAGCAACAGATCCAGGTGTTGGCGGCCGAACAGCGCAGCATCGAGGAACAGGCGCGCCAGATCACGCAGCGCCGGGAACGCCTGATGGCGGACCGCAACGCCCTGGCGGCCCCCGACGAAGCCCGTGTGCAGGATGCCCAGGCCCAGCATGCGCAGGCCGAGGAGGCCGCCCAGGTGGCCGAGGCGGTGCTGCACGAGCTCCAGGACAGTGTCCCCCAACTGGACGAACAGCGGCGCCAGGCTCAGCAGGCCGTGAACGAGGAAGCGACACGACAGGCCGACCTGTCGGCGCGTCTGGAAGCGCTCAAGGCCTTGCAGGAGAAAGTTCGGACCGATGGCAAGCTCAAGCCCTGGCTGGCCAAGCACGGGCTGGATGGACTGCAGGGCCTGTGGAGCCGCATCCACATCGAGACAGGCTGGGAGACGGCGCTGGAGGCTGCCCTGCGAGAACGCCTGTCGGCCCTGGAGGTGTCCCGGCTGGAAATGATCAAGGCCTTCGGCAGCGATGCGCCGGCCGCCAGGCTGGCCTTTTACAGTCCGCCCGCGGTAGCCACGGCGGCGACTGCCCATCCGACGCTCAAGGCCCTGTCCGACTGGCTCCGCGTCACGGATGCGAGCCAGAAGGCCCTGCTGGACGAATGGCTGCAAGGTTGTCTGACCGCAGCCACACTGGACGAGGCCCTGGGTCGGCGCCATGAGCTGCAGCCCGGGCAGGTCATCTTCGTGCCGGCTGGCCATGCGGTGACTGCCCACAGCGTCAGTTTTTACGCGCCCGATTCGGAACAGGCCGGTCTGCTGGCCCGCGCCCAGGAAATCGAGAACCTGGACAAGCAGCTCAAGGCACAGGTCCTGATCACGGAGCAGGCGCGCACGGCCCTGGTGCGGGCCGAAGCGGGTTATGCCGATGCGTCACAGCGTCTGGTGGCCGCGCGACGCGACGCCGCCGAAGCACGCAACCGTGCGCATGAGCGGCAGGTGGAAGCCTTGCGGCTGGCGCAGCAGGCCGAACAGACACGGGCACGCAGCGAACAGCTCGCGGCGGATCTGGCCGAGGTGGATGAGCAGTTGGAAAGCCTGCAGGAAAGACGGGTGACCGCCGAGGCACGTTTCGAAGAACTGGACATGCAATTGGCGGACAGCCAGGAACGCCATGCCCAGTTCGATGACAAGGTCATCGAGGCCGAGCGCGCACTCAATCAGGCCCGTGAGCAGCAACGCTCCCTGGAGCGCACGGCTCAGGAGGCTACCTTCGCGATGCGGACCCTGGCGGCCCGCCAGGGCGAATTGCAGCGCGCGCTGGAGACAGCCGCCACGCAGGAACGCACGCTCACCGAGGAACAGGTGAGGGCCGCCGACGAGCTGTCCCGCCTGACCGACGCGGCCGCCCAGGCAGGGCTGCAAGCGGCACTGGCGGCCAAGCTGGAGCGTGAACAGGCTCTGGCGGCCCTGCGCAGCCAGTACGATGACCTGACGCTGAAGCTGCGTGCGTCGGATGAGCGCCGCCTTCAGCTCGAACGTGAACTGGAACCTCTGCGGCAACGCATCACCGACTTCCAGCTCAAGGAACAGGCCGCCCGCCTGGGTGTCGAGCAGTACACCCAGCAACTGGCGGAGGCCCAGGCCGATCTGGCGGCGGTGGGTCAGAGCATCGCTGAAGGCAATGTGCGCCTGGTGGGCCTGCAGGGCGAGATCGACCGGCTGCACCGCGAGATCCAGTCGCTGGGCGCGGTGAACCTCGCGGCGCTGGATGAGCTGACGGCGGCCCGCGAACGCAAGACCTTCCTGGACGCCCAGTCCGCCGACCTGAACGACGCCATCAACACGCTGGAAGACGCCATCCGCAAGATCGACAACGAGACGCGCGATCTGCTGGGCAATACCTTCGAAACCGTCAACGGTCACTTCGGACGCATGTTCCCCGAGCTGTTCGGGGGCGGCAACGCCCGTCTGGTGATGACCGGTGAGGAAATCCTGGACGCGGGCGTGCAGGTCATGGCCCAGCCTCCTGGCAAGAAGAACCAGACCATCCATCTGTTGTCCGGTGGCGAGAAGGCACTGACGGCCATTGCCCTGGTCTTTGCGATCTTCCAGCTCAACCCGGCGCCTTTCTGTCTGCTGGACGAGGTGGATGCCCCCCTGGACGACGCCAACACCGAGCGGTACGCCAAGCTGGTGCGGGCGATGAGCAGCAAGGGCACCCAGTTCCTGTTCATCAGCCACAACAAGATTGCCATGGAGATGGCCGAGCAACTGATCGGCGTCACCATGCAGGAGCAAGGTGTCTCGCGTATCGTGGCGGTCGACATGGAGTCGGCGGCCGGCATGCTGGAAGCCTCCTGAGTCCCACACACCATTGCCCGCATCATGAGCACTTTGCAGATCAGCCTGGCGATCATCGGTGGCCTGGTATTGGCCGGCGTGGTGGCGTACAACGCGTGGGTCACACGCCAGAGCACGCCACGCACCGCCAGAGAGACAGAAGACCATGCCGAGCGCAGCAGCACCGAGCCGGCCATGTCCCACGGGCCGCTGGATCCCCAGGAGCACAGCGAAGCTGACCGCATCGAGCCGGTGCTCGACGGCGAGTCGCTGGCATCCGAAGAGACCCCGGCCGGGGCCTTGCACGGATCGGGCACCGGTGAGGCAGTGCGGCCTCCGGTCCCCCTGGTGACGCTAAACCACGTGATTCCCTCGCCCGAAAAGCGCCCCGGCCTGGATGCCCTGATCGATGTGATCGCTCCGCTCTCTCTGGACTCGGTGGTGTCTGGCGAAGCGGTGCTGGCGGCGCTGCCGTCCACCCGGCGCGTGGGCAGCAAGCCCTTCGCCATCGAAGGCCTGAACGAGAACACCGGGGAATGGGAGTCGGCGCGCCCCGGTCAGCGCTACTCGGCCCTGCAGGCTGGTGTCCAGCTGGCCAACCGGTCTGGTCACCTCAATGAAATCGAGTTCTCGGAGTTCGTGGTCAAGACACAGGCGTTTGCCGACGCGGTGGGGGCGGCCCCGGACTTTCCCGACATGCTGGCCGAGGTGGCCCGTGCCAGGGAACTGGACACCTTCGCCAGTGGACACGACGCCCAGCTGGGCTTCATGCTGCGTGCGCGACGGGCCGCCTGGAGCCCGGGCTACGTCACCCAGCACGCGAGCCGTCTGGGCTTTGTGCCCGGCGTGCTGCCAGGGAGGCTGGTGCTGGCGGGCAGCCAGCCCGGACAGGCTCCCATTCTCAGCCTCTCCTACGACGCTCAGGCCGCCATGGCCGAGGATCCGGAGCAGAGCGCCTTGCGCGAAATCGCCCTGTCGCTGGAGGTCACCCACGTGCCGCGCAACGAGCAACCCTTCGTGCGCTTGCGCCAGGCCGCCACCGCGCTGGCCGATGCCATGGACGGGGTGGTGACGGACGATGCCGGCCAACCGCTGTCTGCCGAGGTCATGGACAGCATTGGAGCCGACCTGGAGAGCCTCTACGAAGCGCTGGAAGCGCGCGATCTGGCGGCGGGGTCAGCCCAGGCGCGCCGCCTGTTCTCATGAGCACCCCCGATCTGTTTGATGAGGCCGGTTTGTCCGACCCGGTGATCCCCTCTGCCCGGGCCGCGGAGCTCAGGGCCCTTCTGCATCACCATGCCCACCGGTACTACGTCCTGGACGAGCCGGAAATTCCCGACGCGGAGTATGACCGCCTGTTCCGGGAACTGCAGGCCATCGAGGAGGCGCACCCTGAGCTCCTGACCCCGGATTCCCCCACCCAGCGGGTGGGCGGGAAGATTCTGGACGGCCTGGTGCCGGTCCGGCATGCCGTGCCCATGCTGTCCATCCAGACCGAGACGGACACCACCTCGGCGGGCGCCCAGGCGTTCGACAACCGCGTCCGGCGTGAGCTCGGCCTGTCGGACGATGCGCCGCCGATCGAGTATGCGGCGGAACTGAAGTTCGATGGTCTGGCCATCAACCTGCGCTACGAGCAGGGGGTTCTGGTGCTGGCGGCCACGCGTGGCGATGGTGAAACTGGTGAGGATGTGACCCAGAACATTCGAACCATCGGGCAGATACCCCTTCGTTTGATCGGGTCGTCGCCCGAGGTGCTGGAAGTCCGGGGTGAGGTCTACATGCGCCGCGATGACTTCGAGCGGCTCAATGAGCGCCAGCGCGTCAAGGGCGAAAAGACATTCATCAACCCACGCAACACCGCCGCCGGCGCGGTTCGGCAGCTCGATTCGTCCATCACTGCGCAGCGCCCGCTGTCCTTTTTCGCCTACGGCCTCGGAGAGGTCCGTGGCTGGGACACGCCGGCCACCCACAGTGGTGTGCTGGACGCGCTCTCCGCCATGGGGCTGCCGGTGTGCCCCGACCGGTGTGTGGCGGCAGGGTCAGCCGGACTGGTGGCCTTCCATCGGCAGATCGAGGGCCGGCGCGATCAACTGCCCTTCGACATTGATGGCGTGGTCTACAAGGTCAATTCGCTGGCGCTGCAGCGCGAGCTCGGGTTCAAGACCCGGGAGCCCCGGTGGGCGGTGGCCCACAAGTACCCCGCCCAGGAACAGCTGACCCAGGTACTGGGCATCGACGTGCAGGTCGGTCGCACGGGCAAACTCACGCCGGTGGCCAAACTGGCTCCGGTGTTTGTCGGCGGTGTGACCGTGACCAACGCCACCCTGCACAACGAGGATGAAACGCGCCGAAAAGACGTGCGGGTGGGGGATACAGTCATCGTCCGGCGTGCCGGCGATGTCATCCCCGAGGTGGTCGCCGTGCTGCCCGACAGGCGTCCCGAGGGCGCCCAGGTGTTTTCGATGCCTGGTACCTGCCCGGTCTGTGGCAGCGCCGCCGTGCGCGAAGAGGGTGAGGTCGACTTCCGCTGCACCGGTGGCCTGTACTGCGGGGCCCAGCGCAAGCAGGCGATCCTGCACTTTGCCCAGCGGCGGGCGGTGGACATCGAGGGTCTGGGAGACAAGCTGGTGGAACAGCTGGTGGATGCCGGCGTGGTGAAGACCCTGCCGGATCTCTACCGGCTGGGCGTCATGGCACTGGCCAACCTGGACCGGATGGCCGAGAAATCGGCCCGCAACGTGCTGGAGGCGCTGGAGAAGTCCAAGCAGACGACCTTGCCCCGCTTCCTGTTCGGTCTGGGCATCCGGCATGTGGGTGAAGCCACCGCCAAGGACCTGGCCCGCCATTTCGGCAACCTGGATGCCATCATGAATGCCAGCACCGATCAGCTGCTGGCCGTCAACGACGTGGGGCCAACCGTGGCCCAGAGCATCCGCACCTTCTTCGACCAGCCCCACAACCGCGAGGTGGTCGAACAGTTGCGCGCCTGTGGGGTCCACTGGGAAGAGGGCGCTGCGCTGGAGGCCGCCTCACTGCACCTGGCCGGCAAAACCTTCGTGCTGACCGGCACCTTTCCAACGCTGCGGCGCGAAGAGGCCAAGGCCTTGCTGGAAGCCGCGGGCGCCAAGGTGGCGGGATCGGTCAGCAAGAAAACCGACTATGTGGTCGCGGGCGAGGAAGCCGGCAGCAAGCTGGACAAGGCCCGCGAACTGGGGGTCGCGGTCATCGACGAGGCGGGTATGCTGGCCTTGCTCAGGCCGTAAAAGCCAATTGCGCCCTTCCACTCATTTGAACTTGTAGTGGTCGCGATTGAGCACCGCGGCCACGGCGGTGACGTCCTCGGGGAACAGTCCGAGGTTCATGGTCGTGTTGCACATCTCGACCATCCCCCGCAACAGGCCGGCGGTGTTGATCTTGCCGGCCGGCTTGTACATGGCACTGCCATCTCCACCGACCTTGCTGATATGGCACTGCGTGCACTTGTGTTCGGCGATCAGCTTTTCACCCAGCGCGATATCGGCGCCCTTGAAAATGTCGGCACCCTGGGCGCGCGCGACCCCGGCGGTCCAGACCAGACCACCTGCCACCAGCAGGCACGCCAGCCACCGCAGGCGACGGCTGGCCAGAGGTTCATGACGGGGAGCGGTTGTGGTGGATGGCTTCATGGGGGTCTCCGGTGAAACGGGAGTTTCTCTGCAAGAATCGACTCTACCGGGCTCCCGGGTGAATGCCATCGGGGGTATTCCCGGTACCGACCCTCTTTTCATTTTTCAATGCCCATGACTGTCCACGCCATCCTCAAGATGGGTGACCCGCGCCTGCTCAGGGTTGCCCAGGCGGTCACCGCCTTCGACACCCCAGAGCTTCACCAGCTGATCGCGGACATGGAAGAGACGATGCTGGCGGCCAACGGGGCTGGCCTGGCCGCACCCCAGATCGGGGTGGACCTCCAGGTGGTGATCTTTGGTACCGGTCGACCCAATCCCAGGTACCCGGATGCTCCCATCGTGCCCCGCACGGTGCTGATCAACCCGGTCATCACCCCGCTCGATGCCGAGGAAGAAGAGGGCTGGGAGGGCTGCCTGTCGGTGCCCGGCCTGCGCGGGGTGGTGCCTCGCTGGCGGCGTATCCGCTACCAGGGATTCGATCCGTTCGGTCGCCCCATCGAGCGGGAGGCAGAGGGGTTCCACGCGCGGGTGGTTCAGCACGAATGCGATCACCTGATGGGCGTACTCTATCCCATGCGGGTGCGGGATTTCACCCGTTTTGGCTTCACTGAGGTTCTGTTTCCTGGTCTGGATGCGTCCGCTGACGACGACTGAAGCTGGACCGAACCGGCCATCAGGCCGCCAGCACCTCCAGCAGCCGGGTCTCGATTTCGATCTGTCGCTTGTTGACCTGAAGTTGCGGACCACTGATGAGGAAGGTGTCTTCCACCCGTTCCCCCAAGGTCGAAATCTTGGCCAGTTGCACGCTGATGTCGTGCTCGGCCAGCACCCGGGCAATGCCGTACAGCAGACCGGCGCGATCGCCCGCCGACACGTTCAGCAGCCAATGCTGCGCCTTCTCGTCGGGCCGGAGGTCCACCCTCGGTGCGATCGGAAAGCTCTTGACGCGGCGTGACAGTCGGCCTTTGGTCGGCTGTGGCAGCGGGTTGCTGACGTCAATGGCCTGTGCCAGATTCTTCTCGACCATGGCCACCAGTTCGCGGTAGTGTTCGGAAAGTGAAGGCGAGACCACCTGAAAGGAGTCCAGGGCATGACCGTCACGGGTGGTGTGGATGCGCGCCTCCAGAATGGAAAAACCAGCGTTGTCGAAGTAGCCGCAGATGCGGGCGAACAGATCCGACTGATCCCGCGTGTAGACCAGCACCTGCAGCCCCTCTCCCTCGGGGGAGAGTCGCGCACGAACCACGGTCGGTGAGGTGTCGGCGCTGGTACCGTCCTGGGACCGCAGGGCCAGTGGGCGGGAGATCATGCGCGTGTGCCAGGCAATGTCATCGGCCTGATGCCGCATGAAGTAGCTCACATCCAGCGTGTCCCACAAGGCCTTGTGTGCCATGTGCGGCAGGGCGTGCAGCGCCAGCAGTGACAGCGCCTCGCGCTTTCGGGATTCGACGACGGCATCCGGATCGGGTGCCCGCCCACCCAGCGCGCGCAGGGTGTAGCGATACAGGTCTTCCAGCAACTTGCCTTTCCAGGCATTCCACACCTTCGGACTGGTGCCCCGGATGTCAGCCACGGTAAGCAGGTACAGGGCGGTCAGGTAACGTTCATTGCCCACCCGGCGGGCGAAACCGGCGATCACCTCCGGGTCGCTCAGGTCCTCCTTCTGGGCCATCCGGCTCATCGTCAGGTGTTCGGACACCAGGAACTCGATCAGCCGGGCATCTTCCCGGGCGATGCCGTGCTGGCGACAGAAGGTGCGCACGTCGCGGGCACCGAGTTCGGAGTGATCACCACCCCGACCTTTGGCGATGTCGTGGAAAAGGGCTGCCACGTACAGGATCCAAGGCTTGTCCCAGCCGGAGGCCAGCTGGGAGCAGAAAGGATACTCGTGGGAATGCTCGGCGATGAAAAAGCGGCGGACGTTGCGCAGCACCATCAGGATGTGCTGGTCGACCGTGTAGACATGGAACAGGTCGTGCTGCATCTGCCCCACGATGTTCCGGAACACCCAGAGGTAGCGGCCGAGCACCGAGGTCTGGTTCATCAGCCGCATGGCGTGCGTGATGCCTTCAGGCTGCTGAAGAATGCTCAGAAACGTGGCCCGGTTGACCGGGTCGTTGCGGAATCGGGCGTTCATGATCGGTCGGGCGTTGTACAGCGCCCGCAAGGTCCGCGCCGAAAACCCCTTGATGCCCACCGTGGTCTGGTAAAGCAGGAAGGTCTCCAGAATGGCGTGCGGCTGTTGCACGTACAGATCATCAGACGCCACTTCCAGCATGCTGGATTTGTCGAAGAAGCGCTCGTTGATCGGCCGCATGGGACGGACACCTGCTTCGTCGCTGGCCAGACGCTCCTCGATGTTCAGCAACAGGATCTGGTTGAGCTGGGCCACCGCCTTGGCGGCCCAGTAGTAGCGCTTCATCAGCTGTTCGCTGGCGCGCTTGGTGCCGCGGGCATTCGGTGCGTTGCGGGTGCCCTCCGAGGCCAGCAGTGGCGGGACGACCGCCTTGTAACCGAAAGACTCGGCCACCGCCGTCTGAAGATCGAACACCAGCCGGTCTTCCCGGCGACCCGAGATCAGGTGCAGGCGGGAACGGATGAGACTGAGCAGCGCCTCGTTGGCCTTGATCTGCCGGGCTTCCAGCGGCGTGGCCAACCCCTTGCGGGCCAGTTCGTCCCAGGTGCGCCCCAGACCTGCCGCCTTGGCCACCCACAGGATGATCTGCAGATCCCGCAGGCCCCCCGGCGACTCCTTGCAGTTGGGCTCAAGCGCGTAGGGTGTGTTCTCGAATTTCTGGTGACGCTGGCGCATCTCCAGGGTCTTGGCCACAAAGAAAGCCTTCGGGTCCATCGCCTCGCCCAGGCGTGACACCAACGCACGGAATGCCGTGCGGCTGCCGGTCAGCAACCGGCATTCCAGCAGGGACGTCTGGATCGTGACGTCCCGAGATGACTCGGCCACGCATTCGTCCATGGTGCGCACCGATGAGCCGATCTCCAGACCGGCATCCCAGCAACTGCCGATGAATGACTCGATACGGGTCTTCAGCGAATCGTCCCGCTCAACCTGGGTGCCGTCTGGCAACAGCACCAGCACGTCCACGTCCGAATGCGGGAACAGTTCGCCCCGACCGAAGCCACCGACGGCAATCAGGCTGAAGCCCGCCCCGAAACCCGCTTTTTCCCACAGGCGCACCAGCAGCCGGTCGGTGCTGAGGGCCAGCTGGCGCAGTACCTGCCGCACACCCCGGGGCGCCACGCCTTGCTGCAGCAAGGTCGCGCTCAGGCGGGCCTTCTCGTCTCGGTATTCCTGCCGCCACAGGGCAATTTCGTCCGGAAGCTGCGACATTGTCGTGTTCTCTCAGGGGGAAAAAAGCCCCGCCCGGCAACGGCGCCCGGGGAGGCTGCCACGATGGCACTCAGGCGGCGCCGACCGCGCTGGCTGGCACAAACGCCGGCAAGCCGGGATAGCCGTCCGACATCGTGAGCACTTCAAAGCCCGATTCCGTCACGAGCACCGTGTGCTCCCACTGGGCCGAGAGAGACCGGTCGCGGGTCACGATGGTCCAGCCGTCGCCCTGTTCCTTGATCTCGCGCCTGCCGGCATTGATCATGGGTTCGATGGTGAAGGTCATGCCGGGCTTGAGCACCTCCATGGTGCCGGGCTTGCCGTAGTGCAGCACCTGAGGTTCCTCATGGAACTTCTGGCCGATGCCATGCCCGCAGAACTCCCGTACCACCGAATAGCCGTGACCCTCGGCGTAGGTCTGGATGGCATGCCCGATGTCGCCCAGCCGCACACCCGGCTTGACCATCAGGATGCCTTTCCACATGGACTCGTAGGTGACCTGGCACAGGCGCTTGGCCTGAATGCTGGCCGCCGCCTCGCCGCCGACCAGGAACATGCGGCTCGTGTCGCCGTACCACCCGTCCTTGATCACGGTCACGTCAATGTTGACGATGTCACCTTTCTTGAGCGGCTTCTCGTTGGGGATGCCATGACAGACCACATGGTTGACCGACGTGCAGAGGTGGCCGGGGTAGGGGGGGTAGCCCGGTGGCTGGTACCCGACGGTGGCCGACACGGTTCCCTGCTTTTTCATGTACTCGGCCGCCAGACGGTCGATCTCCAGCGTCGTGATGCCCGGCTGGATGAACGGCGTGAGGTAGTCCAGCACCTCGGAGGCCAGTCGGCCGGCCAGGCGCATGGCGGCAATGCCCGCTTCGTC
>Ga0255303_1000086_pt1 | contig 11577 bp, 7 predicted proteins | sample MistaT_19_FD_183679 | JGI IMG/M metagenome (GOLD analysis project Ga0255303, IMG submission 183679) | Metatranscriptome of freshwater microbial communities from Mississippi River, Louisiana, United States - Miss_Miss_RepC_8d (Metagenome... | ecosystem: Environmental > Aquatic > Freshwater > River...
ATAAATTAATTGCAGATAAAATAGGTTTATCCATAGATGGGGTGAGATTTCATCTTCAAAAAATTTATAGAAAATTGGACATTAACAGCAAAGGAGAATTAATTTCCCTTTTTCATTCAAATAATGACTTTAGACATTAAGTAAATAATTAATTTGAAGACATTGAGGGTGGCGCGTTTTCTGGTTTACTACCCCAAAGTTTATTTGGTGTTTCTCCCATTTGTAAAATAAGTTTACCCCCTTTGGTAACGGTTTCATGCAAAATCCAGGGTTTATCTAATTTACTATCATTTAGACTTGCTGACTGGATATAATAATTTTTTGGACTATTGTTTTTGGCTTCAATGGTAAAACTTTTCCCTTCATAATAATGACCATTTAGATGAAAGGTAACTTTATTGAAAATAGGGCTGCTTAATTCATAAAACGGATTTTCTGAGGTTCCTCCATTTGTTGAAAAAATACCTGTTTTCATTAATACAGCCAGACTACCCATTAATCCCTGATCTTCGTCTCCACTATAACCGTAGAAAGGAGATAAACCACTATAAACCTTTTCAACTACTCTTCTGGACCAAAATTGTGTTAACCAGGGTGCTCCTGAATAATTAAACAAGTATGCCGTTTGAATACTTGGCTGATTACCATAATTGATATAAACTCGTCTTAGCTGTTCCAATAACTCCTTGTCGTGTGATTTTCCCGATGTGAAATCATGCTTTTCAGCCATTAAAAAGGATTGGTTCAATTTTGAATTAAAAATATCTTTATTTCCCATCAAGGTTATTAATCCCTTTACATCATGCGGAACAAACCAGGTATATTGAGCAGCATTACCCTCTTCCCAACCATTATCATAACGAAGTATATCAACAGGTTCGCCCCAATTTCCTTCTATGGTTCTATTCCACATCCATCCAATTTTAGGGTTCCAAATATTTTTATAATTATTTGCCCTTTTCATGAAAAGTAGATAATCATCAGTTTTTCCTAGTTTTTTGGCTAACTGGGCCAAGGTATAATCCTGATAAGCATATTCTAATGTTTGCGTTGAGCCGTCCTGATGAAAACCGTATTTTATTTTACTTAACGGATGCGGTACATATCCCTTTTCCATATAATATTCAATTCCTCCCCCTTTAAATGTATTATGTTCATATCCAATTTTGCTCATCATACCTCCTGGAAAATGATTTTTTCTCAAACCTTCATATCCTTTTTCCAGATCAAATCCCTTTATGCCCTTTAAATAAGCACTGACAATAAAAGGAGTAGTTGCAGCGCCTGTCATTACATAGGTATAATTTCCACCTGCAGGACCCCTGGGTATCAGACCTCCATCCTCATACATTTTAATCATTGAGTTTACAAAGGATTCAGTTACTTCTGGATAAACCAAATGCCATAGGGTATTTAAGGTCCATTGAGCGCCCCAAAATGAATCAGAATTATGATGATTATATTTTGGCCTTCCTTCCGCATCAAGGGGTATTTGTCTTATAATCCTAACAGGACCAGTCATATCAGAATATTTACCATTTACATCTGAAATGATTCGACGACCTTGTAAAGCGTGCCATAAATCAGTGTAAAATCGCTTTTGATCTGTTAAACTACCTCCATCTATTTCTATTCTGCTTAACCACTGGTTCCAGTCTTCTCTGCTATCAGAAACTACTTTTTCAAAATCCCAATGGTTTAATTCCTTTTCTAGATTGATTCGTGCCTGAGCTTCACTTACATAAGAGATAGCAACTTTCATTTTACGTTTTTCATCGGAGGTAGTTGAAAATTCTACATATCCACCGATTCTTTCCCCTTCAATGAAGTCATTTTCTCCTTTCAATTTACCATGTTGCCAAGTTTTTAATGTTTTAAATGGTTTATCAAATTGGGCTACAAAAAATACGGTAACCGTCTTTGGACGACGTATGGTAGGTGACATGACTGCATATCCTTCTATTTCTGTATCTGATATTTTTCTAATTAAGCCATATTGGGTATCTGAAGGTCCAAGAAAAGTAGCAAGATCAAATAAGATTTGACTTTGATCTGATTTGGGAAAAGTATATTGATGAAATCCAACTCTGGTTGTAGAGGTTAATTCAGCTTTTATTTGATATGTCTCAAGAAACACCTGATGGTAACCAGCTTTTATTTCCTCTTTTTGATGTGAAAAAGTGGAGCCATACTTATTTGATCCTAAATGTCCCTTGAACTCACCAGTTGTTGGTAAAACAGGAATTCCAGATAATTGCCAGCAATGAATATGGCTAAAGCATTTAATACTATCTTTTTCATATCTATAGCCTGCGTTCCAATCTGCATCAATGGCATTATCAGGACTCAAATTGACCATACCAAAAGGTCTGGTTGCAGAATTAAAAAAAAACCATCTTGAATTTGCCGCGTCAGTTAAAGGGTAAACCATATCAACAGGTTGAAGTTTTTTGGATTGGCCAAAAAGACTTATACTCAAGGCTAAAATTAAAGAGATATAAAATATAATAGATCGATTGGTTTTCATCTTATTAAGGTTGTTTATCTAAGAATTTAGAAGTTAAGAAAGCTTTATTTGGTGCTTAAACGGTGTAATCCCAGTGATATAGACCGTGGGAGCGTCCATGGCTGGTAGGGCACCTCTAAGTTGAACACCTTTATGCAGGATTAATCCTTTGGAGAAAGCTATTTTATCATTGCCTAAGGTATAAGTTCCTTCTTGACCGGAGAATAAATAAGCATCTTTTCGATTTGGAATGGCATTTACACCAGAAAGGACTCCTCCTGGCCTGAAAATAAGTTCTAAAGAAACTGGGACACCTTCTGTTCCAGAGAGATCGAATTCCATTTCTATACCTAGTTGATGTTCCCTGACTGTTACCTTATAACTTAATTTTTGAATTTCACTTTGTTTGCGAAGGGTTCTTGGCATTTTTTCCAGATCTCCATCCGGTGAAATTTTTTCAGGATCAAGTGGTTGATAATAAGGACCTTCCAACTCATTTTGTAAAATCCAGTCATTTCCATTTTTTAATATTTTGTTTGCTTGAAATTGGCCCTTTCCAAAAAAGGAGGTAGCCACTCTCATCGCTTGCAGCACCGCGTTCCCTTTATGGAATGTTAACCAACTGGTATTATTTGAAAGCAAAGTGCAATCCCAATTTTCACGTCTTATGCGCACAACGCCAGAATATGGAAATTCCCTTGAATACTTGGTAGGTAACGGTTTTGAAGGTGGAAGTTCCTGCCACAGGCCTGGATCTTCAAGAAAAATATCTAAAAATCCAGCTAATTGTTCTGGTGTACTCGTTTTTTCTATCAATCGGCACATAGATGCCATAGTACCGTCCTGGAATTTTAGGGCCATATATCGATAAATATGGTAATATTTATGCATGTTTCCAATAGTCCCTTTGTCTTGTCTGTTCGATGCCTCTGTAACTACTTCACCATTTGGATGGACATAGTAAAAAGTCATGATAAGATTTTTCTTGACGGCTTCAAGTAACTCCGGTTTATTCAAACCATCGGCCATAGTAATGAGTGACCTGTTAACAATAGGAGAATAGCCATTGGTGCTTTTTTCTGTATATTGTCCATCTGGGTCAAGATCAATATGCTCAGCTAACCATTGATTTATTCTTTTAATGTATTTTTCATTGGGAAACAATTCATTAATTCTAGTTAATGAGGCACAAACTACCCATCTGTGATTAGGGGTATGAATACCACCTACAGTTAAGGCTTCCCCTGCTTGTATAATAAATTGTTTTAATAAATGCTGAATTTTAAAGATTGCAGATTGATTATAGGCTGATATAAACCTGTATGCCGGAATAATATTTTCTAAAACGAAAGCAGTATCAGGTGTGGAATGAAAATTTGTAGATAGCAGGTCTATAGTTCCATCGGAGTGTTGCATTTTCAATAAGCTAGCCAAGGCTTCTTCAATTTCAGGAATTAAATTAGACTGGTTAAAATAGACGGATTCCTTACAGCTCCATAACATGCAAGCTTTACCTATGAATGCAGCGGTTGAATGAGGATTTGGCAGTTCTGCATCATCCATATATCCACCAACATATTTGTTTTCCTTTTGAGTAACTTTATATTTTTGATAACTGAGAAGCTGTTTATCATGAATTTTTATCCATTCCAAGATCCATGATGGTTTGTTTACCATTGAAAAATCAATGTTTCTAAATGGTAAAGCGGAAAAAGCTAAAAGGCTTGTATTTACAAATGTTCTGCGATTCATAGGGAAAATTTTAGGCTAAAAAAGAGAGGAAGATTTTTTCTTCCTCTCTAAAAATACATGTAAAAAATAGTCTTTAGAAATTAATATCCAGGATTTTGTTTGATAGCTGGAAATGATAAATCAATTTCACTCTGAGGTATGGGTCTTAAATAATGTTTATCTGAAATAGATTGACCTTTAACCCAAGGATTATATTTTTTAATCCTTTCAACTAATTTTCCTGTTCTTTTTAAATCGAACCAACGACTATATTCTCCCATTAATTCTCTGGCTCTTTCATCTAAAATTAAATCAATGGTTATATTTCCAGGTGTAGCACGGTAAGATGCAGTTGCCAGTGATTTTTGATTTTCTGGGAAAGCGGCACATTTGGGATCTGTTCCTTTTTTAGTTCCAAGAGCACGATCTAAAACTCTGTTGTAATAAACGTCTGCTCCACCCAGTTTTCCTCCTTTAGCACCTTTAACAATAGCTTCAGCTGCAATTAAATAAGCTTCAGCTGATCTGAAAATTGCCTCATTAAAAGTACCAAAGGCATCACCATAAGGAATTCCAGGTTGCCAGAATTTCCACATTAAGGGTGCCTGTATATTAAATCCTGAATTATCAATAGGGTAACCACCTCCGTATTCGTCCGTGTTAACAACAGCATATTTTTTTTGTTCCTCCCAGGTCAACACCTCTCTCGTCTTTTGTAGTTGCAGGATTATTCCATGGCCTACATACTAAAACAGTGTCTCCCGAATTGTAGTTAACTTTTAAATTTGGATTTGAAAGAGGAAGAGGTTTATAATCTTTTACTGCATTTAAAGCATAGCCTACACTTACAAAGTTATGAGCATATCTAGTATCATTTTCAGGGTCAAAAAAACGATATGTTGCTGTATTAATTTGATGAACACCTAAGCAACGGTTATAATCTGTAGTTCTTCCTTTAGTTCCAATAAATCCCTCTCCACTTGGTCCAAATTTAGAGTGTAAATCATTTCCCCCCGCAGGGTCTTGTGAAAATGCTGCATCCGTTTTATTGGTTAATAAATCACTGTTATATTGAACAGCAAAGATAATTTCAGGATTTTTATCATTTTGTGCTCCGGTATATTGCTTTAAAGGATTATCATCTCTTTTTGGAAATAGGTCTTTATAATTTGCTGCTAAGGGAAATGCATCTATAACTTTATCAGCATATTGTAAAGCCAAATCAAAATCAGCCGTTGACCCACCCAGTGAATTATTGAAATTCCATCCTCTGGTTAAATAAACTCTGGATAAGAGAAATTGCACAGAGCCTTTATTTACTCTACCATAATTTGAAGCCACAGCAGGTATTTTTGACTCACAATCTAGTAAATCAGTAATAATTTGCTTATAGACTTCAGCCGCAGCCACTCGTGGATAATCTTTACTTGCGGTAGTTATTTCAGTTAACGGCATTGGGATATCGCCCCATTGTTGAACCGCATAAAATAAACAAAGTGCTCTTAAAAATTTTGCTTCTGCAACACGGGTATCCTTGAGAGTGGGTGCCATGGTAGTTATACCTTCAGCACGTGTAATAGCAGTGTTGGTTCTGGCTATTTCAGCATATAATAATTGCCAAAGATTCTTAATTTCAGCAACTTCAGCATTAAATCTGGCATCATAGACATCCCAAAAAGCCGGTAAATTTTCCTTACCATTTACTGCTGATGGATTCCATCCACCTTGGGAAGAAAATATATCTGTACCCTGGAGCACTAAATGCCTGTTTTGGTGAATATTCCGAAGTAATGGATAACATGCTTTTACTAAATCTTCAAATCCTGCGGCTGTTTTATAATAAACATCCGTAGTTAGAGAAGTTACGGGTTTTTCTACCAGGAAATCTTCATTACAACCTGTGTGTAGGAGGGTAACCAGGGAAAAAGCAAGAATGGAGAATCTTAATTTATTATTTTTTTTCATTTTCATTTAGTTTAGGTCAAGATTAAAAACTGATGCTAACACCAAAAGTATAAATCATTGATGGAACATCGTCTTGATAAATTGCAGAATTGAATTCAGGGTCAAAGCCTGTAAAATCACTAAAAACAAAAGGATTAGATACCTGGCCATAAATTCTTGCACTACCCATTTTTAAAGCACTTAATACTTTAGGTGAAAAATTATAGCCTAAAGTGATATCTGAAATTCTAAGGAAACTTGCATCCTGGTAGAAAATAGCGCTTCTGTAAGGATTAGCAGCAACTACCCCAAAAAAGGTGTTTGAAGGGTTATCACTTCGCCAGTAATCTATTCCTGCCAGTTTATTATACCTTGTACTGCCTATTTCTCCAAAAGTTCCAGCTAAGGTATTGTTTCTGTATTGAGTACCATTTCTGTAATAAGTAAAAAACGAGAAATCTAAATTTTTAAATTTAAATCTGTTTGTAATGCCTAAAATCCAGTTAGGTAGTTGAGTTCCCAAATAAACTCTGTCATCTATATTATTGGTAGATGAAATAATGCCATCTCCGTTTTGATCTACTACTTTTACAGACCCCGGAACTTGCTTATAAACGGCTGCCTGGTCTTTTTCACTTGTTTGCCAAATACCGTTAAACTTGTAATCAAAATTTGCTCTAATTGGAAAACCAACAAAAAGGTTATTTCCTTTGTCAGATAATTGTCCATCGCCATAAAGTTCAAGTAATTTATTCTTGTTTTTAGTAAATGCAAAAGTGGTATTCCAAGTAAAGTCGGTCGATACAATATTTGCTGTATTTAAGGTCAGTTCTACCCCCTTGTTCTCTATGGCACCTACATTTGCAATAACTTGGGTGAATCCAGAAACGGTTGGTAATTTTTGATTAAGAATTAAATCTTCCGTTTTTCTGTTATATATTTCTAGGGTACCTGAAATTCTGTTTTTTAAAAACCCAAAATCTATTCCTAGATTTAATTCTTTACTTCTTTCCCAGCGTAAATTTTTATTTGCCAGATTTAATGGTGCAAATCCATAGGCAGCAGTACCATCAAAATCATAACCTGTATTTATTAAATTTGCCTGAGTACTGTAAGGGTTTACACCTGCATTACCAACTTGACCATAACTGGCTCTTAATTTTAGATTAGAGAAAATGTTTAAATTTTTTATGAATCTTTCGTCTGCTAATCTCCAGCCTACTGCAACAGAGGGAAAAAAGGCCCATTTATTACCTTCAGCTAATTGAGAAGCACCATCAGAACGTCCTGTTAACGTTATTAAATATTTTTCATTAAAAGTATAATTTAATCTTCCCATATATGATAAAATAGATCTCTCCGTCAAGGAACTACCTATACTTCCTATGGTTGCTGCTGTATTCACTGCATACCAATCTGAATCATAGGGTAAATCTCTTACAAAAATTGAGTAAAATTCATTTCTTTGATAAAAGGCACTTTGTAATCCAGTGAATGTTATTTTATGTTTTCCAGCTGTTAAATTATAATTCAGGATATTGTCAATGGTATAATTACCTTGAGTTGAATTATCTACTTGAGCTCTTGGTTTTGCCCCAATCTGTGATTTTGACCATTGACCTCTAAAATCACCTAATCTGGTTCCTGTATAGGATGCAGAAATAGAAGATCTGAAGGTTAATCCTTTTAATAACATTACCTCAGCATAGGCATTTGCCATAGCAACCGTCGTAGTTGTTTGTAATTTAGAAATTTTAGGATCAATATCTAATAAAGGATTATTAACTTGTTTATCATTGATACCCATCCAAACAGCCAGGCCATTCACCTCTAAATCTCCATTTTCAGAGGGATTCGCTAAATCTTTATAATATACTGTACCTGTTGGTCTTGCTCTGTATGCGTTTCTTAAAGATTCCTGGGAACCAACATTTTGATCACTATAGGTAATATAAGAGGTGAAACCTACTTTAAATCTTTCACCTAATTTACTATCTAAACCAGCATTTACATTGTATCTTTTGAAACCAGTATATAAAACGTTTCCATTTTCATTTAAAAAACCACCTGAAAATCGATAGGTTGTTTTATCATTTCCTCCAGCTACACTTAAGTTTTGACTTGTCTGTAAGGCGGGATCCGTTATTAAATCAACCCAGTCAGTAGTTCTGTTATCCTTAATGGCAGCTGTTTCCGCTGCGGTAAAAGTAGCTCCAACAGATCCCTCTAATACTCTGTCAGTAAAGGTAGCTTTATAAAATTCCGCTGTATTCATTAATTTTGGCATGTGTGCTGGATTCTTCATCCCAACATAACTATCATAACTAACTTTAGGCTTACCTGAAAATCCTTTTTTTGTAGTAATGATAATTACACCATTCGCCCCTCTTGCACCATAAATGGCAGTAGAGGAAGCATCTTTCAATACATCCATAGATTGAATGTCATTTGGATTAATGGAGTTAATATCCCCTCCCATTAACCCATCAATTACTACCAATGGTTGTGTAGAATTATTGATAGTATTTTCTCCTCTTATGGTAATACTATATGGAGCACCTGGCTTATTACTTGATTTTGTTACTGTTGCACCAGCAACCTGACCTTGTATAGCTCTTGCTGCTTGCACTGGATTAGCTCTAATAATATCTTTAGACTGTAATTGATCAACAGCTCCGGTCAAATCCATTTTCTTAACTGCACCATATCCAACTACTATTACCTCATTTAAGGACTGAACATCAGGGTTTAAACTTACATTTATGGTGGTTTGATTACCAACGGTTATTTCCTGATTTAAATATCCTATGTATGAATAAACTAGAACAGCATTTCCATCAGGTACTGAAAGGGAGTATTTTCCGTCAACATCAGTAGATGTTCCCTCTGAAGTTCCTTTTATTAAAATAGTCGCCCCAATTAATCCTGCTCCAGTTTCAGCATCTGTAATTGTTCCCGAAATTTTTATTTCAGGCACAGTTACGCTTATCATCGGCGTATTAATCTGAATGCCATTAGAAGCTTGTTCCTGGATTAACGGATTAATTTCATCAAAATTCTGTTTGAATTCTCCACCAACGTTTTCTTTTATAGATTTCGTTTTTGGTTTTATTTCTTTGTTTGTGATAACATACCCACCTGAAGGTGTTGCTTTAAATTTCAACTCGGTTTGAGAGAGTATAAGGTTTAGATTTGTTTCAAAAGGTTTTGAATAATCAATTTCATTCACGTTAACCTTTATTCCGGACAAATTTTTATCCATAAAAAGGATATCAGTGCCAAACTTATTCCCTAATTCAATCAGAACAACTTTGAGTGATTTTGTTACGGTTTCAGAAATCATACTATTCCTGGGTTGTTCCCGAACTGCAGCTGATAACTGGGCATGCCCGGCATCAATGCTCCCAATGATACATATCAGACCAATAATGAGGTAATGCTTTTTCTTCATAAATAATGTTTATAGGTTAAATTTAATATGGAACGATATATATTCGACCATGATGTTTATAAATATTTAGACCGGTAACCGCAGACAATGAGTTAATTAAATCATTTAAACTGTTACCTGTATAAGTGCCTGATAAAGTTAGTTTCTCTATTTCCTTATCCTTTATGACAATTCCTAAACCAAAATTTTCTGGAATTAAATTTTTAAGTTCTGATAAAGGTGTGTTATCAAATACAAACCTATGCTTTTTAATTTCTATATTTCTTAAAGGATTAAATTTAATTCTTTGGGTTAATTTATTTTTGTTATTTAACGAAATGGATTCCCCTGGTGTTAAAGCTATGGTTTTTTTGTTTTCTCCTTCTTTATAATGTAGCTTGATTAGACCTTTATTCAGTTCTATTTTAGATCCTCTTTTTCTGGTAAAAAATCTAAATTCAGTGCCGTAAACAACTATCATACTTCATTCATTGACTGAACTTTAAATTTTGTGGCTTTTGCATTATGCTTGATTTTAAAATTTGCTTCTCCGTCCAATTGAACTATTCTTCTGTTTTTAAAATTCAATCTATTCCAGCTTAAGCGTGAATTTGAGTATAAAGTTAATTCACTCCCGTCAGGTAAGGTTATTTCCTTTATTTCTCCGAAATTGGTTGTAATCTTTTTATTTAGGAGATTCGTAAATGTCAATAAATAAAATGAAAAGGAAATAAATAGGATGATTCCTGCCGCATAACCTATTTTGGGAAATCTCTGAGAGGACACTTTTTTATTTGATTTATAAGCAACAGATATCTTTGAATTATTTGATTCATCCATCTGGAATAAGTATTCTCCCAGTTTAATTTCTACATTTGGTAAATATTGTGGATACACTTGTTCCCATTCTGCAAGCCATTCATAGTACTGATTTCTGCTCTTCTCATTCTCCAGCCATGTTTCAATCATTCTCCTTTGTAGAGCCGTTGAATTTCCAGCAAAATACTCAAATAATAGTCCTTTAGTGATCATATATCATTACTTGTCAATGGCTTAATTTTATTCTTTTTCTTTAAGTGTTGATTTCAACAATTGTAAGGCTTTGTAAATATGTGCTTCAATCGTTCTCAAAGACAATCCTAATTCCTGGGCAATTTCTTTTTGTTTCTTTCCTTCAAATCTGTTAAGTAAAAACACTTTTCTACATACTGGAGGTAAATCATTTACAGCAAAATTAATTCGTTGTAATAATTCATCCATGTAGATTATGTCTTCTGGTAATTCCGGTTCCTGAATTTCATCAGAGTCTTTCAAACTATTTTTTGATGGAGCATTTAAATTCGATTTTATGTGATTCAAACAACGGTTTCTTACAGTTCTAAATAAGTAAGCGCCATAGGATACTTTAATTTTTTCAAATCGTTGATTTTTCCAAAAATCTAAAAATAAATCACCCACAATATCTTCTGCGATTTCTTTGGAATAGACAAATCTAACGGCATGGCTACATAAGCCGGCATAATATTTTCTAAACAATAAAGTGCAGCCTTCAGTAGGATCCACTTCAAATTTTTTTCTTATCAAAATTTCAAATTCATCAATTTCATCAGAATTTTTTAATGGAAATTTTTCAATAAAAACAAGGGAAGAAGGATGATTTATCAATCCTTCCTTCTCAGTTGTTTTTATGTTTTGAGAATTTTCCTGATCCATTCTGAACTTAGCAGTTTTATTACCTGACAATATGTAGACTAAAACTACTTAGTCAAAATTGAAAAAGATTTTATTTATTTTGACTAAAGCTTTAGTAAAGGTGATATTATTTGTGGACCAATCAAAAAACCAATTTTAATATCAATTATAAAAGGAACCAAAATATTTTAGAAATCCATTTGAAAACTTAAAACAGGAATAAATCCTCCCCCAAATCTGGTGAAGTTTAGTTTATTTGCCACTGCGTCATAAG
>Ga0255303_1000087_pt1 | contig 11574 bp, 10 predicted proteins | sample MistaT_19_FD_183679 | JGI IMG/M metagenome (GOLD analysis project Ga0255303, IMG submission 183679) | Metatranscriptome of freshwater microbial communities from Mississippi River, Louisiana, United States - Miss_Miss_RepC_8d (Metagenome... | ecosystem: Environmental > Aquatic > Freshwater >...
CACCTGCGTGACGGCATCGCCCCGATTGCCGAGCTGCTGGCCGAGCGCGACTACGCCAAGGCCCTGCGCGATGTGATGGCGCTGACCGACCGCGTCAACGAATACGTGGACGCCAACAAGCCCTGGGAACTGGCCAAAAAAGAAGGCATGGAAGGCCGCCTGCACGATGTGTGCAGCACCTGCATCGAAGCCTTCCGGGTGCTGACCGTGCTGCTCAAGCCGGTGCTGCCAAGTCTGGCCGCGCAGGTCGAGGCTTTCCTGAACATCGGCCCCATGACCTTTGCCAACGCCAGCCAGCCCCTGGGCGCCGGTCATGCCATTGGCGAGTACAAACACCTGATGCAACGTGTCGACCCCAAGATGCTGGATGCACTGTTTGAAGCTCCTGCTGCACCCGAGCCGGAGAAAGTCATTCCGGGCGGCGAAGAGATCGCCCCGGTCATCTCCATCGACGATTTCGCCAAAATCGACCTGCGCATCGCCCAGATCGTTCAATGCGAAGCCGTGGAAGGCTCGACCAAGCTGCTGCGCCTGACGCTGGACGTGGGCGAGGGCCGCACGCGCAATGTGTTCTCCGGTATCGCCAGCATGTACAAGCCCGAAGACCTGGTGGGCAAGCTGACGGTGATGGTGGCCAACCTGGCGCCGCGCAAGATGAAGTTCGGTGTCTCCGAAGGCATGGTGCTGGCCGCCAGCCATGCCGACGAAAAAGCCGAACCAGGCATTTACGTGCTGCACCCCTGGCCAGGCGCCAAACCGGGCATGCGCATCCACTGAGCGCGGCAATCGTGCCTTCCTCCAACCTGTCATGCGTCATCCTCGGGCTTGCACCGAGGATCCATCGATTCCCCGGTCAAGCCGGGCAATGACAAAGGCAGTGCGTGACAGTTTCATGTGGGTCGGCTGGTGCATACTCCTCCCACGATGAAGCTGGACACTTCCCTCTTTCGTCCCAAACTCCTCGACTGCCTGTCTGGTTATGACCGTGCCACGCTCGTGCGTGACGTGGGCGCCGGCGTCACCGTCGGCGTGGTGGCGCTGCCACTGGCCATGGCCTTTGCGATTGCTTCCGGGCTCAAGCCAGAGGCCGGACTGTTCACCGCCATCGTCGCAGGCTTTCTGATTTCGGCGCTGGGTGGCAGCCGGGTACAGATCGGTGGCCCCGCCGGGGCTTTCATCGTCATCGTCTACGGCATTCTGGAACGCTACGGCCTGGCCAACCTGATCCTGGCCACGGCCATGTCGGGCGCCGTCCTGTTCCTGATGGGGTTGTTCCGGCTCGGTACGTTGATTCGCTTCATCCCCGTGGCGGTGGTGATCGGCTTCACCAATGGCATTGCGGTGCTGATCATGCTCTCGCAGATCAAGGACTTCCTGGGCCTGAAGATCAACGCGATGCCCGCCGATTTTTTTGGCATGTTGCACACTTTGTCCGCCCATCTGCACACCCTCAACCTGGCCGCCCTGCTGGTGGCACTGGGCTCGCTGTCCCTGCTGGTGGGCTGGATGCGGCTGGGCCGCCGGCTCGAAAACACCCGTTACCAGTGGCTGAGCACCATTCCTGGCTCCATCATCGCATTGCTGTTTGCCACTTTGGCCACCGCAGGCCTGTCGCTGCCGGTGGACACGATCGGAAGCAAATTCGGCGGCATCCCGGCCAGCTTGCCGCACCTGCAATGGCCCGAATTCAGCTGGGATTCCGCACGCTTCCTGTTCATGCCCACCATGACCTTGGCTTTGCTGGGGGCGATCGAATCGCTGCTGTGCGCCCGCATCGCCGATGGCCTGACCGAAGACCGCCACAACCCCAACCAGGAGCTGATGGCCCAGGGCATCGCCAATTTCGTCACCCCTTTCTTCGGTGGCATGCCGGCCACCGGCACCATTGCCCGCACCGTGACCAACGTGAAAAGCGGCGCCCGCACGCCCGTGGCCGGCATGGTCCATGCACTGACCTTGCTGGCCGTGGTCCTGGTCGCGGCCCCTCTGGCCAACCACATCCCGCTGGCCGCGCTGGCCGCCATCCTGATGTTCGTGGCCTGGAACATGGGGGAATGGCGTGAATTTCTGCACCTGCGTCAGTACCGCATGCCCTACCGGCTGACCCTGCTGGCGGTGTTTTTTCTGACCGTGGTGTTCGACCTCACAGTGGCCGTCGAAGTGGGCCTGATCGCGGCCTGCCTGACGTTCATCTACCGCATCTCCAGCCTCAGCCGCAGCGAGGCGGTGGGCGCCATCGACCACCCGGTGCTGGCCGGCCACGAAGACCACATCCAGGCCTGGCGGCTGTATGGCGCCCTGTTCTTCGGTGCGGTCAAGCTGGTCGAAGCCATCGAAGACCAGTTGCACAAGCCCGTGCTCGTGCTGGACCTCAAGAACCTGATCTATGTGGACTCCTCGGGTGCCGACGCCCTGATGAATCTGATCCACACCTGTCGAAAAAAACAAATCCATCTGATCGTCTGCGGCTTGATGCACCAGCCTCTGGACATCGCCCGTCGCAGCGGTCTGATTGAGCATCTGGAGGGGAGGCTGGAGCCCGATCTGGCCGCCGGCCTGACCCACGCGCTGGGTCTTGCCCCCAACCCGGCCCGTTAAAATGCACGATTTACGCGCAGCTGCGTCTGCGTGCTTTGTCAGCCTTCCAAGGAAAACACCATGGGCCTGTTCCGCCGCGCCGACTACGAGTCCGACACCACCCAGTTCATCAAACAGCTCAAGGCCAGCAAGCCCGAGCTCGAAGCCCAACAGCGCCAGGGCCGCGCCCTGCTGTGGGACAAACAGGTGGACCGCGAAAACCAGGCGCAGTTCAAGGCCGCCCGAGTGGCCCAGAAGCCCTACGTCTACCAGACACAGGCTTGAGCCCCCAGAGACAGCCCGTCCTGCTGAGCCCGCATGAGTAACACCACCGAGCCTGCCGAGTTGCCCGATCCGCTCGAGCCGTCTGGTGCCCCCATGCCCGAAGTGGTGGATCATGTGGCCGTGGCCCGGCTGTATGGCGAGCCGCTGTTCAGCCTGCCCAATGACCTCTACATCCCGCCCGATGCGCTGGAGATTTTTCTCGAAGCTTTCGAAGGCCCGCTGGACCTGCTGCTCTACCTGATCCGCAAGCAGAATTTCAACATCCTCGACATCCCGATGGCCGGCGTGACCCGGCAATACCTGAGCTATGTCGACGAAATCCGGGCCCGCAACCTGGAACTGGCCGCCGAATACCTGCTGATGGCGGCCATGCTCATCGAGATCAAGTCCCGCATGCTGCTGCCTCCCAAAAAGGTGGCCGATGGTGAAGAGGCCGAGGACCCGCGTGCCGAGCTGGTGCGTCGCCTGCTCGAATACGAGCAGATCAAGCTGGCCTCTGCGCAACTCAACGAAATACCGCAATACGGGCGCGACTTCCTCAAGGCGCAGGTCTACATCGAACAAAGCCTGCAGCCGCGCTTTCCGGATGTCAGCATGGACGAGCTGCAGGAGGCGTGGCGCGACATCCTCAAGCGTGCGCAACTGGTTCAGCATCACAAGATCAGCCGCGAGGAACTGAGCGTGCGTGAACACATGAGCATCGTGCTGCGCAAGTTGCAGGGGCGCAAGTTCATCGAGTTCGAGCACCTGTTCGACCCTACACAGGGTGTGCCGGTACTGGTGGTGACCTTCATCGCCCTGCTGGAGCTGGCCAAGGAAACACTGATCGAAATCACCCAGGCCGAGGCCTTTGCGCCAATTTACGTCCGGCTCGCCTACACGCCCAACTGAATGTTCAGCGCGGCACCCTGCCCGCCACTTCATCCAACCCCACTGCATCGGCCATGACCACTGCCACCCCTTATGGAACCCTGCCACCCGCATCGCCCGTGGCGGCGCGCAAGCCCGTGAGCCTGCCGCGTCTGGCCGAGATGCGCGAACGCGGCGAAAAAATCACCATGCTCACCGCCTACGACGCCACCTTTGCCGCCGTGGCCGATGCTGCCGGCGTCGAGTGCATTCTGGTGGGTGATTCGCTGGGCATGGTCTGTCAGGGTCTGCCCAGCACCGTGGGGGTGACGCTGGAGACCATGTGCTACCACACCGAAAGCGTGGCACGCGGTATCCGCCGCGTTCAGGGCACCTGCTGGATCATTGGTGACCTGCCCTTTGGCAGCTATCAGGAATCGCGCGAGCAGGCGCTGCGCAGCGCCACTGCGCTGATGCAGGCTGGTGCCCACATGGTCAAGCTCGAAGGCGGCGGCTGGACCACCGAGACGGTGCGATTTCTGGTCGAACGCGGCATCCCGGTCTGTGCCCATCTGGGCCTGACCCCCCAGACCGTGCATGCACTGGGTGGCTACCGCGTGCAAGGCCGCGGCGAAGAATCTGCCCGTGCGCTTGAACGAGACGCGCTGGCCCTGCAGGACGCGGGGGCCAGCATGCTGGTGCTGGAAATGGTACCCGCCGCCCTGTCAGCGCAACTGACCGAAAAACTGCCCCGCTGCCACACCATTGGCATCGGGGCCGGCAAGGACACAGCCGGCCAGGTGCTGGTGATGCACGACATGCTGGGCATCAACCTCGGCAAGAACCCGAAATTTGTGCGCAATTTCATGCAAGGCCAGGGCAGTGTGCTCGACGCCATGCGCGCCTACGTGAGCGCCGTCAAGGACGGCAGCTTCCCCGACAACTCACTCCACGCCTGGTGAACCATGCAGATCGTCCGCTCCATCGATGAACTCCGCGTTGCTCTTGGCGCCAGCCACAAACCGTCTTTTGTCCCCACCATGGGTAACCTGCACGACGGCCACCTGCGCCTGGTGCGCGAGGCCCAGTCGCGTGGCGACAAAACCGTGGCCAGCATCTTCGTCAACCGCCTGCAGTTCCTGCCGCACGAAGACTTTGACAGCTATCCCCGCACCTTCGAGGCCGACTGCACCAAGCTCGAAGCCAACGGTTGTGATGTGGTGTTCGCCCCGCGCGAAACCGACCTCTACCCACAGCCACAAACCGTCAAGGTGCATGCCGATCCGGCCCTGGGCGACATTCTGGAAGGCCAGTTCCGCCCCGGCTTTTTCACCGGCGTGTCCACCGTGGTCATGAAGCTGTTCATGAGCGTGTTTGCGGGCAAGGTCCAGGGCGTGGCCGTGTTCGGCAAAAAGGACTACCAGCAACTGATGGTGATCCGTCAGATGGTGCGGCAGTTCGCGTTGCCGATCGAGATCGTGGGCGTGGACACCTGCCGCGCCGAAGACGGACTGGCCCTGAGCTCACGCAATGGTTATCTGAGCGAGTCCGAGCGGACCGAAGCGGTACAGCTTTCAATGGCCCTGCGGGCACTGGGGCGCGATGCACTGGCTGCCGCGAATGCGCTGTCCACCCACTTGCACGCCCTGGAAGCCAAGGCCATGGAAGGCCTGCGCCAGCGCGGCTGGCAACCGGACTACCTGACGGTTCGTCGTCGCGAAGACCTGCAAGCGCCTCAAGCTGGTGATGCGCTGGTGGTGCTGGGCGCCGCCCGTCTGGGCAACACCCGACTGATCGACAATTTCGAAATCTGAAACGCGACAGGCACCTCAGGCCTTCAGGGCCGGAGCCGGATCATCCAGAAAACCGCCTGCACGCAACGTGACCACCAGGGTGTCGCGCCAGCCTTCACCTTCGACCGGCTGGATCGGGGTGGTTTCATGGATCACTCGCTGGTCGTCCAGCAAGAGCAGTGACCAGGGCTCGGTCAGCGTGAAACGCTGGCCGCGCGGACTGTCCACATCGAAGACGCGGGTCTCACCGCCTTTGATGCCGTGTCGTCCCACGAGAAACACCGCCACCCAGTCCACGCCATCGCGGTGCGCCCCTTCGGGCGTGGGTCGGCCAATGCCGTCGGTGGTGTCGATCCGGAACTGGTGGGCCTCGGTGTACCAGGTCTGCTGTCCCTGAATACGGGAAGCGACCTGCCCCAGCCAGCGCAGCAAGGCCTGCCAGACCGGTCGCGCCAGCACCTCGACAGCCATGGGCTCGAACCAGCGTTGCATGCCCCCATGCAAAGCGTTGTAAGACAGGGGCTGCCAATGTGCACGGTGCGGCACCTGATGGACAGCAGCGCCCGACACCTCCAGGCTGGCATGGCGGCGACGGCGATAGCGGCCTCCATCCTTGAGGTACGCGTCGGGTGGCAAATCGTTCCACGACGGCTCCAGCGCCTGTAAATCCGAAAGGCTCACACCTGCCAGCGCGCACACGCTGGCCGGCGACAACACCGCATAGCCTTGCTGCCGCAGTGTAGCGTCCAGCTGGTCTGCAGGCGTCAGGGGCGGTGGCAACTTGCGTTCGGGCATGGTGATCAGCGGTCTTGGCAAAAGCGCAAGCATAACGCCGCAATGGGCACTTGCTGCCCATCAGGCATGACCTGCATCAAGCCTTGTGGGCAAGACCACCGTTAAGCTGACCCACTTTTCCCAACTTCCTGTCGCCTGCACTGTGGACACGTTCTGGATGGGCACCCTGATCGGTACCGGTCTGGCTGCCGCCTTGTTGATGCGCCCTTGGCGTCAGCTCGCACAAGCCGAGCTGTGGACACCTCTGCTGGCCGCGCTGGTGGTGCTACCCTGGTTCTGGGCACTGCCGCGCCTGCATGCCATGCCACTGCAACTGCAGCTGAGTGGTGCGGTGCTTGTTCTGCTGTGTGTGGGCTGGCCACTGGCCGTCTGGGTGTTGCTGGCAGTCAGCCTGATCGGTGACTGGCTGGCCCCCCAAACCCTGGACGCTCAGGTGCGTGACCTGTTCTTTCTGGGCATCTTGCCTGCCACACTGGCCTTGGGCTTGGGCGCCAGCTTGCGCCGCTGGCTACCGCATCACCCGTTCATCTACATCCTGGGCAGGGGTTTTCTGGGCACGGCGCTTTGCCTGTTTGCTTCACGCACCCTCCAGACACTGACAGGACCTCCAAGTGAAGAAGTGAGCACAGGTCTGTCCCTGGTCGCCCAATGGCTGATGGCCTGGGGTGACGCCTTCCTCACCGGACTGATGGCGGCGATCCTGGTGGCCTTCAAGCCGCAATGGCTGGCCACGTGGTCAGACCGGCTCTACCTGCAGCCCCCGAAAGACTCGACAGACCGTCAGCCATAGCGCCTGGCCGCCAGTTTGGCCCCCTCTGCCAGCGCCTTGAGCTTGGCTTCGGCCACGGCACGGTCCATGGGCGCCAGGCCACAGTTGGTGCAGGCGATCAGGTGTTGTTTAGGCACGAACTGCAGTGCCAGGCCGATGGTGTCAGCCACCTGCTCGGGCGTTTCGATCTCCTCGCTGGCCACGTCGATCACGCCGACCATCACGTCCTTGCCTTCGAGCAGCTTCATCAGGTCGGGCGGCACATGCGAATGGAAACACTCCAGACTGACCTGGTCGATGCTGCTCTTGGCCAGTGCCGGGAACACCTTTTCGTACTGGCGCCACTCGTGGCCCAGCGTGTTTTTCCAGTCGATGTTGGCCTGGATGCCGTAGCCGTAACAGATGTGCACGGCGGTCGTGCAGGTCAGACCCTGGGCGGCGCGCTCCAGTGCCTTCACACCCCAGTCGGCGGCCTCTTCCATGTAGACGTTGAAGGCCGGCTCGTCGAATTGCACGATGTCCACGCCATCGGCTTGCAGAGCCAGCGCCTCCTGATTCAGCAGCTCGGCAAAAGCCATCGCCATCTTGACCTTGTCGCCGTAAAAACGATCGGCCACGGTATCCACAATGGTCATCGGGCCGGGCAAGGTGAACTTGACTTTCTTGGTTGTGTGGGCCCGCGTGAGCTGCGCTTCAAAGGCATGCACCCGGCCCTTGAGGCGCAGCGGCGCCACCACCTGCGGTACCATGGCATCGTAGCGGTTGTTGCGGATGCCCATCTTCACCTTGTTCTCGAAGTCGATGCCCTCGACCTGGTCGAGAAAACCGTGCACGAAGTGCTGGCGTGCCTGCTCACCATCGCCAATCACCTCCAGGCCCGCATCCTCCTGCAACTTGACCCACAACAGCGTGGCGTCGGCCTTGGCCTGCAGCAGCTCGTCGCCCTGGGCCTTCCATTGCGGCCAGAGCTTGTGGGTTTCGGCCAGCCAGGCGGGTTTGGGCAGGCTGCCGGCAATCGCGGTGCGGAACATGGTGTGGTCCTTGAAATTGTGGGAAAGAAGAATGGCCCGGACTGTAGATCAGGCCGATTGACCTTGCGACGCCAGAGAGAACTCGCGGGCCAGCAATTCATAAGAGCGGCGTTGTGCCTGCGGATCGTGCGTCCATGTGATGACCGCCACCTCGTCCACTTCCAGCCGCCTGGCCAACTGCCGCAGCCGACCGCCGACGGTGGATGCCGAACCCACGATGGCATTGGCCTTGAGTTTGTCCAAAGCGATCTGCTCTGCCGGGCTGTAATCGCGCATGGCCTGCCCCGGTGGCAGCAAAGGCCCCAAGCGCCCGATGTTGCGATCCATGCGCCAACGGGCACGGCTTTCAAACAGATGCCAGGCCTCTTCGTCGGTGTCTGACGCCAGCGCCCAAACACACACGATGGCGTGCGGTCGGTTCATGCCTGCGCTGGGCTTGAAGGTCTCGCGGTAAATGGCCATGGCCTCGTCTGCGCCCTGGCCGTCGGTGATGAACCAGGCAAAGGCGTAAGGCAGCCCCAGATGGGCGGCCAGCTGGGCTCCGTAGTCCGAACTGCCCAGCATCCACAGCGCAGGCTCGGTCTCGGCCGCTGGATAAGCGTGAATGCCATGCCCCGGGTGACCCGCAGGCAATTCACGCCCCTGCACCCAGGCGTGCAACTCCATGACCTGCTGCGGAAAACGTTCGGACGCGTAACGGTCCGGGTTGAGCACATGCGCCGTGCGGCCATCGCTGCCGGGCGCACGGCCCACACCCAGGTCGATGCGCCCGGGCGCCAGCGCGTCCAGCACGCGAAACTGCTCGGCCACCTTGTAAGGTGCGTAATGCGGCAGCATCACGCCAGCGCTGCCGACGCGGATGCGCTGCGTGCGCGCTGCGATCGCCGCCATCAGGACTTCGGGGGCCGAGCCCACGATGCTCGGGTGGCTGTGGTGCTCGCTGACCCAGAAACGGTGGTAGCCCCAGGCTTCGGCCTGCTGCGCCAGCGCCAGCGTGTTGCGGATGGTTTCGTCGTGCCCGCGACCGGCGGTGGCCACCGACTGGTCCAGGATCGACAGACGCAAACCCATGCCCTCAGCCTCCCTGTGCGGCCGTCTCGGCTTCCTGCAGGGCACGCCACATGACTTTGCCGCTGCCGCTCTTGGGCAGTGCATCGGCAAACTGGACGGCGCGAGGAATCTTGTAGACCGCCATGTTGTCGCGACACCAATCGATGATGTCCTGCTCGCTCACTTGCCCTTTGTGGCTGGCGCGCAGCACCACCACAGCCTTGACCGATTCACCTCGGTACGCATCCTTGGTCGCAATGATGCACGCCTCCTGAATGGCAGGGTGCTTGAACATCAAGGCCTCGACTTCGGCTGGCCAGACCTTGAACCCGCTCGCATTGATCATGCGCTTGAGTCGATCGGTCATAAAGAAATAGCCTTGTTCATCCACCCGGCCCATGTCGCCGGTGCGGAAGAAGGTTTTGCCGTCCATCTCGAAGAAGGCGGCAGCCGTGGCCTCTGGACGTTTCCAGTAGCCCTTGAAGACCTGAGGGCCATGCGTGACGATTTCACCGGATTCACCCACCGGCAACTCCTTGAGCGTGTCAGGATCCACCACACGCGAGTCCACACTGATGAACGGAATGCCCAGACATTGCTGTTTGGGCTGGTCCGGCGGATTGGTGTGTGACGGCGCCGCTGTTTCAGTCAGCCCATAGCCTTCCACATAACGCAGGCCAAACTGCTCCAGCAGGCGCTGGGCGACTGCTTGCGGCATGGCGGCCCCCCCGCCGCCGATGTAGACCAGACTGCTGAGGTCATACTGCTCCAGATGGGGACTGCCGAGCAAATCGATCACCATGGTCGGGATATTGGTCCAGTGGGTCACCTTCCACTTGGAGATCAGGTGCCCGGCGACATCGCGGTCCCAGCGGGGCATCACCACCAGGGTGGCGCCCAGATAGATGTTCGCGTGCATCAAGCTGACCATGCCCGTGATGTGGAACATCGGAACCACACACAAGGTCACATTTTCGGCTGTGCCGGAACCCCACATTCCTGAAGCCACCGCGTTGTGCATCACCGTCCCATGGGTGTGCATGCAGCCTTTGGGCAGCCCCGTGGTACCACTGGTGTAGGGCAGGACCGCCAGATCTTCGGAACCTGCTTGTGCTGCGGCCAGCGACTGGCCGTGCGGCTGCTGCATCAAGTCGGACCAGGCATGCACTTGCCCTCCCGGCAGGGATGGCAAGGCACGTCTCGGTAACAGCCAGTCTTTCCAGGCCGATGGCATCTCCGCGGGGTCCAGCGTCTGCGGATCAAACACATCGGTGAATTGCGTCACCACCATGTGCGCCAGACGCTGCTGCTCAGGCAACTCGGCGTTAGCCTGCGCCAGTTCAGGTGCCAGATCCGCCGTGATCACGCCCACCTTCACATCCGGGTCGGTGATGTAGTGCTGCAGCTCGTGCGCCTTGTTCATCGGATTGACCGGCACCACCACGGCATCCAGGCGCAGGATCGCAAAATGGGTGATCACCAGTTGCGGGCAGTTCTGCATGTCCAGCAGGACGCGGTCACCCTTGCGGACCCCTAGACGCGCCAGATGGCCCGCCATCTGCTCACTGGCCGCCATCAATTCGCGGTAAGTCCAGCACTTGCCCATGAACACCAACGCGGCTTTCTCAGGGTAACGCCACGCACTGATGGACAGATTGGCCCAAAGTGGCGTTGCAGGTGGGTTCATGCGCAAGGGCAGCCTGGCTGGCCAGACGGCGGCGTGATGTGGCATGGGGTGGGTCTCCTCTTTTGCCGAATATTAATCAGGGCTTTGCGGCTCACCTCCGCTGAAGCTGTCACGACAGGGACTGGCCTCACGGCAGACCTTCACGCAAAGAGTTTCATTGTCTTTGGTATTTGAAATATTTGACATCTTTGGTATTCAATAAATAAAATCGATGCCATGCAAATACCTAACCCACAAGACCCTCTGGAAAACTACTGCGGCACCACCTATGCAGCCCGACTGCTGGGCCTTTCCGTGGGCACGATTCAGACACTGGTCGAGAAGAACGAATTGCAGGCATGGAAAACGCAAGGCGGTCACCGACGCATTTCCTTGCCCTCCATACTGCAATACCAGCGCAAGCAAAACATGCCTCTGATCACCGCAGCCAAGGCCGATCAGCGGCTCAAGATCCTGGCTGTTGACGATGATCCGCTGGCCAGAGAAATGCTGAAAAACTTTGCCGCCCGCAGTGACATGTCCTTGGATTGCACCATCATGGCATCGGGCCTTGAAGCACTGATCGACATGGCCAGCATCCAGCCCGACGTGCTTATTGCGGATCTGAACATGCCGGGTGTCGATGGCTTTGAATTGTTGCGCACCCTGCGCAACAACAGCCAGTTCAGCAAAATGTCATGCCTTGCTGTTTCAGCATTGACACAGGAAGAAATCAATGCACGAGGAGGCCTGCCAGAA
>Ga0255303_1000098_pt1 | contig 11293 bp, 6 predicted proteins | sample MistaT_19_FD_183679 | JGI IMG/M metagenome (GOLD analysis project Ga0255303, IMG submission 183679) | Metatranscriptome of freshwater microbial communities from Mississippi River, Louisiana, United States - Miss_Miss_RepC_8d (Metagenome... | ecosystem: Environmental > Aquatic > Freshwater > River...
CGGGAACGCCGTTGCACGCCCCAGGCTCTGGCGCAACTGGTGCCATGAGGCCAGCCCACTACCGCGGTGGCGCTGTTGCTCGGCCCGGCCCAGTGGCGGTCGCTCACGGACCAGCAGCAGGGTCACCATGGCCGCTGCACCGAACACGGCGGCCGTGATCCACATGGTGATTGGGACAAATTCCGAGGCGGGTGCACCTTGCGCCTGCGCCCGCAACACATAGGCCAGACTCAGACCCAGGGTGAGCATGCCGCCCAGGTATCCGAAGCTCCAGCCCCAACCACTGACCCTGCCCAAGGCTTGAGAGCGCGCCAGTTCCGGCAGAAAGGCAGCAATCAGCGACTCGCCCCACGAAAAGCACAGGTTGGACAAGATGATCAGGATCACGGCCATCGCCAGGGCACCGGGCGTCACAAACCCCAGGCCTGCCGTGAACAGCACGCACCCCAGGGTGCTCAGCATCAGCAGCCGTTTCTTGGCACCATGCTGGTCCGCCCACGCGCCCAGCACAGGAATGCTGAGCATCACCAGCGCATTGGACGCGGCCAGCGATGCGGTCCAGGCAAAGGTGGCCCAGCTGGCCCCGCCGGCCACCGCACCGACAAAGTAGGCGGCAAACACCGCCGTGAGCACCACCGTGGTGTAGCCGGAGTTGGCGAAGTCATACATCGCCCATCCGAAGACTTCCCGCTTTTGGACGCCGGGGTTGAGCGCGTCGGAAGAGAACAGTGCCATGGCATCTCCCGGGCGCAGAAAAGGCCCGATGCCAGCAGTCTAGCGCCTGCGGACCGAAGGCGCCGGGGTCAGTCAGTGGAGGTGGCGAGGCTTGCGCGGCCCACCGTGGCCGGACGGACCGTGCCCTCGGGGCGGCCGGCCCAGTTGCATCGAGCTGACCAGGTCGTTGAACCGGCGGTTGAACAGCCCGTCGATGGCGGACACGACCTCCCCCAGTTCGGAGGCGTCGAAATGACGCTCCATGAGGTGGACCACATCCTCGACCAGCAGGTCCCGCTGAACCTGCATGATGGCCGCCGGGGTCGGACCGACAAAGCACATCATGAAATCGTCACGCGCTTCCGCCTCTTCGGAGGCCTCATCCTCGTCAAACTCGGTGTCGTAGAAGGACACCTCCAGGGGCGCACCGGTGGCGGCGATATCGTTGAGGCCCATGCAGGCCTCCTCGATCACCTGACGGAAGTCCTCATCACCAGGCACGGTCCAGCACATCTGCAGCACATGCGTGTGGGCATCGAAGCGGATGCCGGGCTCATCTTCGTAGCTGCTTTCAGCTGCCGCCGCCAGGGACCGGCCACCGGCGTACTGCCACAGCGGTTTGAGTGCTTCCTGAATCTGGTCATACCCGACATCCTCGCGCAGCGGCACATCCCCATGGACGTGGATTTCGAAGGGAGCGTTGAAACGGGTCATGGAAACTCACTGTACCGGCGAAACCGGAAAAAGCCTAGGGCAGCGCAGGTGCTGGTGCCTCGAACCGGAATCGAACCGGTACGACCGGTTAGGGTCGGCGGATTTTAAGTCCGCTGTGTCTACCAATTTCACCATCGAGGCGGATCGGTGATTGTCGCAGGTCTGCCAGCGCCTACCGCCGGGGCAAGGGCAGAAACGAACAAGGGAAGCCGAGGCTTCCCTTGTGGATGAATGGAGCGGGAAACGAGGTTCGAACTCGCGACCTCAACCTTGGCAAGGTTGCGCTCTACCAACTGAGCTATTCCCGCAACAACTTTTCATGCCGGTCCGCCACCTGAGTGGCTGGAGGCGCGATCCGGAGTCGAACCGGACTAGACGGATTTGCAATCCGTTGCATAACCGCTTTGCTATCGCGCCTCATGCAACGCACCGGCAAAGCCAGCGCACCGCATCCGACAAAAAAGGGAAGCTTGGCTTCCCTTTTGTGGAATCTGGAGCGGGAAACGAGGTTCGAACTCGCGACCTCAACCTTGGCAAGGTTGCGCTCTACCAACTGAGCTATTCCCGCATTTTCTGACAATCACTAGTGTTCGTCAGAAGCTGAAATTATAGCGTAAAAATCCGCCCTTCTTCAAGACCCTGAAAATTTTTCGATCAGTGTTTCACCGCATCGGACGATGCCGCCGGGGTCGACGCGGCAGCGGCCACCTGGGCAGCCACCTCTTCGTCGGTCAGGGGCACCGGTTGGCGTTCCAGAGCGATGGAAAGCACCTTGTCGATCCACTTGACCGGCACGATTTCCAGGCCCTGCTTGACGTTGTCAGGGATCTCGGCGAGGTCCTTGACGTTCTCCTCCGGGATGATGACCGTCTTGATGCCACCGCGCAATGCCGCGAGCAGCTTTTCCTTGAGGCCACCGATGGCGGTGACTTCACCCCTCAGCGTGATCTCACCGGTCATCGCCACGTCGGCCCGCACCGGAATCCCTGTGAGCGAAGACACCAGTGCTGTGGTCATGGCGATGCCCGCGCTCGGGCCGTCCTTGGGGGTCGCTCCGTCCGGGACGTGAATGTGGATGTCGCGCTTGTCGAACATCTCGTCCTTGATGCCCAGCGCGCGGGCGCGGCTGCGCACCACCGTGCGGGCTGCCTCGACCGACTCCTTCATGACGTCGCCGAGCGAACCGGTACGGATGGTGCCGCCCTTGCCGGGCATGATGGCCACCTCGATGGTCAGCAGATCGCCACCGACCTCGGTCCAGGCCAGGCCAACGACCTGTCCCACCTGGTTCTGCTGCTCGGCACGGCCATAGGTGTACTTGCGCACGCCCAGGAAATCGGGCAAGTTGTCGGCGGTCACCACCACGGTGGGCTCGTACTTCTTGAGGAGCAGACCTTTGACGACCTTGCGGCAGATCTTGGAGAGTTCGCGCTCCAGCGAGCGCACACCGGCCTCGCGGGTGTAGTAGCGAACGATGTCGCGAACCGCGGACTCGGTGACCTCCAACTCGCCATCCTTGATGCCGTTGTTCTTGAGCTGCTTGGGCAGCAAGTAACGCATCGCGATGTTGGTCTTCTCGTCCTCGGTGTAACCCGAGAGGCGGATGACTTCCATCCGGTCCAGCAGGGCTGGCGGGATGTTCATCGAATTGGACGTGGCCACGAACATCACGTCGGACAGGTCGAAGTCGACCTCGACATAGTGGTCGGCAAAGGTGTGGTTCTGCTCGGGGTCGAGCACCTCCAGTAGCGCCGATGATGGATCACCCCGGAAATCGGTGCCCAGCTTGTCGATCTCGTCCAGCAGGAACAGCGGGTTGCGCGTGCCGACCTTGTTCAGACTCTGGAGCACCTTGCCCGGCATGGCGCCAATGTAGGTGCGGCGGTGGCCGCGGATCTCGGCCTCGTCACGCATGCCGCCCAGGGCCATGCGGACGTACTTGCGCCCGGTGGCCTTGGCGATGGACTGACCCAGCGAGGTCTTGCCCACGCCCGGAGGCCCCACCAGACAGAGAATCGGCGCCTTGACCTTGTCCACCCGCTGCTGCACCGCGAGGTATTCGAGGATACGGTCCTTGACCTTCTCCAGACCGTAGTGGTCTTCGTTGAGCACGTCCTCGGCATGTGCCAGGTCGTGCTTGATCTTGGTCTTCTTGCTCCACGGCAGACCGACCAGGGCATCGATGTAGTTGCGCACCACGGTGGCCTCGGCCGACATGGGCGACATCAGCTTGAGCTTCTTGAACTCGGCCTCGGCCTTCTTGCGAGCCTCGGCGGGCATCTTGGCGGCCTTGATCTTCTTCTCGATCTCTTCGAGATCAGCCCCCTCCTCGCCTTCGCCGAGTTCCTTCTGGATGGCCTTGACCTGCTCGTTCAGGTAGAAGTCGCGCTGGTTCTTTTCCATCTGGCGCTTGACGCGGCCACGGATGCGCTTGTCGACGTTGAGGATGTCGACCTCACGCTCAAGCTGCTCGAACAGGTTCTCCAGGCGCTTGAGCACCGGATCGAGATCCAGCACCACCTGTTTGTTCTCCAGCTTGAGTGGCAGGTGGGCCGCGATGGTGTCGGCAAGCCGGCCCGGATCGTCGATGCTGGAGATGGACGTCAGGATCTCGGAGGGGATCTTCTTGTTGAGCTTGACGTACTGGTCAAACTGCTGCATCACCGCCCTGCGCAGGGCTTCGAGCTCGGTGGCACGCACGTCGGCCCGCTCAAGCGACGGATCGATCGGGTCGACATGGGCGATGAAGTGGCTCTCACCTTCACGGATGCCCAGCACCTTGGCACGCTGCAGGCCCTCGACGAGCACCTTCACGGTGCCGTCAGGCAGCTTGAGCATCTGCAGGATGGTGGCCACGCAGCCCATCTCGAACATATCGTCGGTCGACGGCTCGTCCTTCGCGGCGGCCTTCTGGGCCACCAGCATGATGCGACGCTCGGCCTCCATGGCCGACTCGAGCGCCTTGATGCTCTTGGGACGGCCGACGAACAGCGGGATCACCATGTGGGGGAAGACCACCACGTCGCGCAAGGGCAGCAGTGGCAAATCCACCGGGATGCTGGGCAATGGGGTTTGTCCGGACATATTCAACCTCGACAAAAACGGCACATGGGGCCGGAGCCGTCCGAATCAAGCGGGCGGTTCCGACAACCAAGGGCTGGCACCATGCAGAGGGCGCTCAGCCATGCCTATCTCAGGCCTGCTTGGCCGCTTCGCGGAACACCAGCAGGGGCGCCTTGTTTTCCTCGATGGTGGATTCGTCCACCACCACCTTTTCCACATTGCTCATGCCTGGCAGATCGAACATGGTATCGATCAGCGCGTTCTCGAGAATGGACCGCAGGCCGCGGGCACCGGTCTTGCGCGCCAGGGCCTTGCGGGCGATGGCCTTGAGGGCCGGCGGGCGGACTTCCAGTTCGACGCCTTCCATGCCGAGCAGCTGGGCATACTGCTTGACCACGGCATTCTTGGGTGCCGTCAGGATTTCGACCAGTGCATCCTCACTCAGTTCCGCGAGGCTGGCGATCACCGGCAGACGCCCCACGAGTTCGGGAATCAGGCCGAACTTGATCAGGTCCTCAGGCTCGATGTCGCGGAAGGCTTCGGTCAGGCTGCGCTGGTTCTTGCTGCGAACGACGGCACCAAAACCCATGCCGGAGGCTTCGGTCCGGTTCTCGATGATCTTTTCGAGTCCGGCGAACGCACCACCGCAGATAAAGAGGATGTTGGTGGTGTCGACCTGCAGGAAGTCCTGGTTGGGGTGCTTGCGCCCGCCCTGGGGCGGCACGCTGGCCATCGTGCCTTCGATCAGCTTGAGCAGGGCCTGCTGGACGCCCTCGCCGGACACATCACGGGTGATGGACGGGTTGTCGGACTTGCGGGTGATCTTGTCGATCTCGTCGATGTAGACGATGCCTTGCTGGGCACGCTCGATGTCGTAGTTGCAGCTTTGCAGCAGCTTGGCGACGATGTTCTCGACGTCTTCGCCCACATAGCCGGCTTCGGTCAGCGTGGTGGCGTCCGCCATGACGAAGGGCACGTTGAGCATGCGGGCCATGGTCTGCGCCAGCAGGGTCTTGCCGGAACCGGTGGGGCCGATCAGAAGGATGTTGCTCTTGGACAGCTCCACCTCGTCCTTGCGGGCCGCCTGCTTGTGGCGCAGGCGCTTGTAATGGTTGTACACCGCCACGGCCAGCGCACGTTTGGCGGCCTCCTGGCCGATCACGTAGTTGTCAAGGTTGTTCTTGAGCTGGGCTGGGGTGGGCAGTTCGTCACCGGTGCTCTTGACCGCATCGAGACCGGGAAGTTCGTCGCGGATGATGTCGTTGCACAGGTCGATGCACTCGTCGCAGATGAACACGGAGGGGCCCGCGATCAGCTTCTTGACCTCGTGCTGGCTCTTGCCGCAAAAGGAGCAGTAGAGCGCTTTCTCACCGGTAGCGGCTTTCTTGTCGGCCATGGATTGGGGTCGTGCGTGTCGGAAGGGAAACCGGGTTCAATGATAGAACAAGGACAGAGGCTGTCGATCGCCAGAAAAGACCGGCATCCGCGCGGTCTTTTGACTGACATGACAGCCTGCCGAAGGTCAGGCCGCCGATACGCGGCGGTCGATCACCTTGTCGATCAGGCCGTATTCGGCCGATTCGGCGGCGCTGAGGTAGTAGTCGCGCTCTGTGTCGCGCTCGATCTTCTCCAGCGGCTGGCCGGTGCGCTCGGCCAGGATCTTGTTGAGCTGCTCGCGGGTCTTGAGGATCTCGCGGGCATGGATCTCGATCTCGGTGGCCTGGCCCTGGGTGCCGCCCAGCGGCTGGTGGATCATGACCTTGCTGTTGGGCAGCGCAAACCGCTTGCCCTTGGTACCGGCGGCGAGCAGGAAGGCGCCCATGCTGGCGGCCATGCCGATGCACAGGGTCGAGACGTCCGGCTTGATGAAGTTCATGGTGTCGAAGATCGCCATACCGGCACTGACCGAACCACCCGGGGAGTTGATGTAGAAGGAAATGTCCTTGTCGGGGTTCTCGCTCTCCAGGAACAGCAGCTGCGCCACCACCAGGTTGGCCGACTGGTCGTTGACCGGGCCGACCAGGAACACCACGCGCTCCTTGAGCAGACGCGAATAGATGTCATAGGCGCGCTCACCGCGGCCCGATTGCTCGATGACCATGGGCACCATGCCCAGACCCTGGATGTCCATTGCGCTCATGCGTTTCTCCATGTATTGATGCGTTGCCATGCCGCTACTGTAACCAACCTCGACAGCGACCGGCTCGGGGGTCGGAATGACCTGCCTGCCAGAGGTGGCGGCAAAGCCGCCATGTGCAAGACCGGGGACAAAAAAAGAGGGCGGGTTGCCCCGCCCTCTTTCGCGACCGGCGACCGCCTGGGGCGATCAGGCCTGGCCCATCAGCTCTTCGAAGCTCAGGGTCTTGTCGGTCACCTTGGCCTTGGACAGCACGTACTCGGCCACATTGTTCTCGATCACCACGGCCTCGATTTCGGCCATGCGGCGGTTGTCGCTGTGGTACCAGCGAACCACGTCCGCCGGCTTCTCGTACGAGGCAGCCAGTTCCTGGATGTGCGACTCGATCTGCTCGGGCTTGGCGTGCAGTTCGTTGGTGCGGACCAGCTCGGCCACCACCAGGCCCAGACGCACGCGACGCTCGGCCTGCTCCTGGAACAGCTCGGCCGGGATCGGTGCCTTGTCGGCGTCCTTGATGCCCCGCTGCTTGAGGTCGGCACGGGCGCCTTCGACCAGGCGGTCGATCTCGGCCTGAACCACCGACTTGGGCAGGTCCAGCTCGGCCTTGGCCACCAGGGCGTCCATGGCGGCCTGCTTGTTGCGGGCCATCACGCGGAACTTGACCTCGCGCTCCAGGTTCTTCTTGATGTCGGCGCGCAGGGCCTCGACGGTGCCTTCGGCCACGCCCAGGGACTTGGCCAGCGCCTCGTCCACGGCCGGCAGGTGGGCCGCCTCGATCTTGTGCAGCGTCACCAGGAAGTCGGCGGTCTTGCCAGCGACATCCTTGCCGTGATAGTCCTCTGGGAAGGCCAGCGGGAAGGTCTTGGACTCGCCCGCCTTCATGCCACGCACGGCATCTTCAAACTCCTTGAGCATCTGGCCTTCGCCAACCAGGAACTGGAAGCCTTCGGCCTTGCCGCCTTCGAAGGCCTCGCCGTCGATCTTGCCGGCGAAATCGATGGTGACGCGGTCACCGTCCTGAGCAGGCTCGTCCTTGGCACGCTGGGCGAAGGTGCGGCGCTGCTTGCGCAGGATGTCCAGAGTGCGGTCGATGGCAGCGTCGCTGACCTCGGCAGTCACCTTCTCGACTTCGGCGGTGGCCAGGTCGGCAATCTTGACTTCGGGGTAGACCTCGAACACGGCGTCAAAGGACAGCTGACCTTCGGGGGCGCCTTCCTTCTCGGTGATCTGGGGTTGGCCGGCCACGCGCAGCTTGGCCTCGTTGGCGGCCTGGGCAAACGCCTCACCCACCTTGTCGTTCATGACTTCGTAGTGCACGGAGTAGCCATAGCGCTGTGCCACCACGTTCATGGGCACCTTGCCAGGACGGAAACCGTCCATCTTGACCTGGCGGGCCAGGCGCTTGAGGCGGCTCTCGACCTCGTTCCTGATCACGTCGGCAGGCAGCGTCAGCGTGATCTTGCGCTCGAGCTTCTCCAGGGTTTCAACGGTGACGGTCATGTCAATCTCCAAAAGGATGTCAGCCTGCCAGACTCTCTGGCCGACCGGTAAGGATCTGTTCCACGGTACCGTGGTGCGCGGGGGGGGACTCGAACCCCCACACCATTGCTGGCGTCAGGACCTAAACCTGGTGCGTCTACCAATTTCGCCACCCGCGCGCCGGTTGCCAGGGCATTCTCTGCCGCGATCGGATCGCAGCACGTCACCATGGGCACCGTTTGACGGCAACCTTCTATTGTAGCTGCTGGCGGCGCCCTCCTCAGGCGCTCAGGCGCCGCCGAAGCAGACGCACGGCACTGCCGGGCGTGGTGAAGACCGGCAGTCCGGCCACCTGGGCCACGGCGGGCGCCGCGCGCGCCATGCTGAACTGCGCCAGGGCGATGGCCTGACAACCCTGGTCCGCCAGCTGACGCGCCGCCTGAACCACGAGGGCATCGTGCGTCGCCGTGTCCCCACGGTTGAGGGCGTCCATGGCCTGGGCCACCAGCGCGGTTTTCAGCTCAACCGAGGCGGGGAACTCAGCCGGCATGGAGGCCAGTGTCGGGGCAAACGAAGCGATCAGCCCCACCGGGCCCGCCACCGAAGCCACATCGGCGATCATGGCCTCGTTGGGCTTGAGCACCGGCATGTGCGGGCGGCGGGCCGCGACGGCCTCGATGCAGGGTCCGAAAGCCGAGCAGGTGAACAGGATGGCCTGTGCACCAGTGCCCTCGGCATAGGCGGCCAGGGTTTCGAACCGCTGGTGCATGGCTGCATCCAGCCCCCTGCCCTGCCGGGCCAGATCCGCCGCCAGGCTGTCGTCCAGCAGGTTCATGCGGATGGCCTCGGGCCAGGCACGTTCAAACTCGGCGTTGATCGGCTCGACCGAATGGGCCAGCGCGTGAATCAGGGCGATGCGGGGTGTCGTCATCATGTCTGGCTTCAGGCCTTGGCCGACCGGCGACGCTGCAGGGCAATGATGCCCGCCAGCACCAAGAGCGCGGGAATGAAGAACCATTCTTTGGCGGGTCGATCGGAAGGCATCTCGATCGACGTGATGCGGAAGCTCTGCTCGATGCCGAGCTTTTCAGCCCTGCTGCCAAACTTCACGCCCATGACCATCAGCGCATCGCCGTCGGCCATGACGGTCAGGCCGGCGGTGGCCAGCCGTGCCTTGACATCGCCAGTCTCGCCCAGCGGCAGCAACACCCCCTTGCGCACCTCATCGCCGTCGATGTTCATGCCCTCGATCCAGACGCGCTTTTCGGTGCCCGCCGGGGCGGCCTCGATGGCGGTGACCATGGCCTGGCCTTTGAGCTCCTCGAAGGGGGGCTTGACCATGTCCATCCAGTAACCGGGCCGGAACAGGGTGAAGCAGACCAGCAGCATGAGGATGGTTTCATACCAACGGTTGCGGGCAAAGAAGTAGCCTGAGGTGGCTGCCGCAAACACCAGCATGGCCACCAGGGCCGAGCCCATGGTCAGCGCCACATGCAAAGGGCCATCCAATCCGATCAGCAGCAGCTGGGTGTTGAAGATGAACAGGAACGGCAGGATGGCCGTGCGCATGCTGTAGTAGAAGGCGGTGATACCGGTCTTGATCGGATCGTGCTTGGCGATGGCAGCCGCCGCGAACGAGGCCAGGCCGACCGGTGGCGTGACATCGGCCATGAGACCGAAATAGAACACGAACAGGTGAACGGCGATCAGCGGCACGATCAGCCCGCTCTGGGCCCCCAGTTCCACGATCACCGGCGCCATGAGCGTGGACACCACGATGTAGTTGGCCGTGGTGGGCAGACCCATGCCCAGGATCAGGCTGATGACAGCCACCAGCACCAGCATGAGCATGAGGTTGCCGCCCGAGAGGATCTCCACCACCTCGGTCATCACCAGACCGACACCGGTGAGCGAGACGGTGCCGACGATGATGCCGGCGGCGGCCGTGGCCACGCCAATGCCGATCATGTTGCGCGCCCCGGTGACCAGACCGTCGATCAGATCGTGCCAGCCGGCCTTGAGGTGATCGCCGAACCGGTGATCTCCCCGGAAGTAACCAATGATCGGCTTCTGGGTCAGCATCACGAAGATCATGAACACCGTGGCCCAGAAAGCCGACAAGGCGGGCGACAGGCGCTCGACCATCAGGCACCAGACCAGCACCACGACCGTCAGCAGGTAGTGCAGGCCGGACTTCACGGTCGGGCCGGTCTCGGGCAGCTCGAACACGGGGGCATTCGGGTCGTCCAGCGGCAGTTCGGGCTGGCGTGAGCCCAGCCACAGCAACCCCACATAGATGGCCATCAGCCCCAGACCGATGGCCACCATGGCGGCGTCGCCCAGCAAGGACTTCAGGAAGCCGATGACGTAGTAGGTGATGCCAGCCAGCACGATGAAACCGGTGACCGTGGTCAGGAAGGAGACCAGACGCTGCGTGCCGGTGCTGTTGCCACGGCGCGGCAGGCCTTTCATGTCGGCCTTGAGGGCCTCCAGGTGGACGATGTAGAACAGCGCGATGTAGGAGATGATGGCCGGCAGGAAGGCGTGCTTCATCACCTCGACGTACGGGATGCCCACGTACTCGACCATGAGGAAGGCGGCAGCGCCCATCACCGGCGGCATGATCTGGCCGTTGACCGAGGACGATACCTCGACCGCACCGGCCTGGTCACCACGGTAGCCCACCCGCTTCATCAGTGGAATGGTGAAGGTACCCGTGGTCACCACGTTGGCGATCGACGAACCGGAGATCACCCCCGTGGCGGCCGACGACACCACGGCCGCCTTGGCGGGGCCACCGCGCATGTGCCCCAGCAGGGCAAAGGCCGACTTGATGAAGTAGTTCCCTGCCCCCGCCTTGTCCAGCAGCGAACCGAACAGCACGAACAGGAAGATGAAGCCGCTGGACACCCCCAGTGCCACACCATAGACACCCTCGGTGGTCAGCCACTGGTGGGTCATGGCGCGATCCAGCGAAGCCCCCTTGTGTGCCAGGAGATCGGGCATGTAGGGACCCGCGAACGTGTACCCCAGGAACAGGATGGCGACCACCACCATGGGCAGTCCCAGCACCCGCCGGGTGGCTTCCAGCAGCAGGACGATGCCGACCACTGCCGTCCAGACGTCCATGCCGGTGGGCTGACCGGGACGGGTGGCGAGCTCGCGGTAGAAGACGAAGATGTAAGC
>Ga0255303_1000104_pt1 | contig 11106 bp, 11 predicted proteins | sample MistaT_19_FD_183679 | JGI IMG/M metagenome (GOLD analysis project Ga0255303, IMG submission 183679) | Metatranscriptome of freshwater microbial communities from Mississippi River, Louisiana, United States - Miss_Miss_RepC_8d (Metagenome... | ecosystem: Environmental > Aquatic > Freshwater >...
GAGCTTTCCCCTGCCGTTGACCGCTTAGTAAAGGCATTCGCAGCCAAACAAGTCGGCCTGGCCGCTTAAGCGATCGATTCACCTATCTTTGAAGGGGTGGCCCAAATCGATGAGGCTACCGACGATTGGGTCCCGGTGGCGCGCGTTCTTGACGCGTGGGGTTTAGGTGGCTGGCTCAAACTCGATGTCTTCGGCGATACGCATCGTTCGGTTCTCAGCAAAGCGAAACGTTGGCGAATTCGCCCCAAACTCGCAGGTCAGGCGATCGCCAAGGAAGTAAGCGTCATAGCATCACGGGCGCACGGAGCTTCTTGGGTTGCACAGATAGAGGCCGTCGTCGACCGTGATCAAGCACTGGCTTTCAAGGGTCAACACATCGAAATCAGACGAAGCGATTTTCCACGCTTACCGCGTGGAGAGTATTACTGGGTCGATTTGATCGGTTGCTCTGTCTTCAATCGCGATCATGTATGTTTGGGAACGGTGATTGCAATGGACGACCACGGTGCCCACCCGATCATGCAAATTGAGCCTTCGCAAGCAGCGACGCATGATGTAGGTTTGGCTGATCATCTTGCTCGAGCAGATACGAGCGCAACAGCCAGTTTTTACATTCCTTTTGTTAAACATTTTGTCGATCGAGTTAACGTCAAGGTCAAGCGAATTGAGGTTGACTGGCATGCCGACTGGTCGTAAGCGACTGGCAAATGCGCTTTGACGTCTTAACGCTTTTTCCGGATATGTTTGAGGCAGTCACGCGTTACGGTGTCAGTGGCCGAGCCTATGCGGCAGCAATATGGGAACTGCACTGCTGGAATCCTCGCGATTTCACCACAAGGAAGATGGGCTACATCGACGACCGGCCTTTTGGCGGCGGCCCCGGTATGGTGATGCAAGCAGCGCCATTAAGTGCATGTTTGCAGCAAGTTGATTCGCGGGTCGGAAGGCGACAGCACCGTGTCCTCCTAAGTCCGACAGGAAAGCCTATTCAGCAAGCGGATATCAGGCGTCTCGCTTGCTATGCCGGACTAAGTCTGGTGGCTGGCCGATACGAGGGCATTGATCAGCGTTTCATCGATCGCGACATCGACGAAGCCTTTGCACTCGGCGATATCGTGGTGTCGGGTGGCGAGTTGCCTGCGATGATGCTCATGGATGCGATTCTGCGCTGGGTACCTGGCGTGCTCCATGATGCGCAATCCGCGCGGCAAGACTCGTTTGTCGACGGTCTGCTTGACTGCCCGCACTACACGAGACCCGAGTCCTGGGAAGACCTTAAGGTCCCCTCGATCCTGCTTGGCGGCAATCACGAGGCAATTGGTCTTTGGCGTCGGCAGCAAGCCTTGATCGCTACAGCAAATATGCGCCCCGATCTGCTTGAACGAGCTCGGATGCAAGGCCAACTTAGTGCCGACGATGAGCGAACCTTAGCCGGTGCATATGGTCCACTCAAAGACTAGGCTTAAAACTTAAAAGGCCTCTACTTCAAGTGCCATCACCGCATCGGCACCTGCGCAAATCGAGTGAGCAAGCGCTGTTGTCTGCGGAAGTAAATGATCAGCATAAAACCGAGTCGTCATGACCTTGGACAGCATAAAAGCTTGATCGCCCTTTTCCTCTGCTAAATGCTTATAGGCAGCCAATCCAGCGCGCCCCAGCTGCCAGCCCGAGCATGCGAGACCACAAAGCTTAAGAAAATTTACCGATCCAGAAAATATCGCATGAATATCCGATTTACCAACGGACAACATCCATTGCACTGATTGCTCGATAGCATGGGCTGCAGCATCAAGTTGCGCAGCGATCGCCTTTGGTGAGCCTCGAAGCGCTTCTTCGGCTCGCTGAACCTTTGCAAGCGAAGCCTGAGGCAAGGGCGCCAGACCACGCCATAAATCCGCGGTCGCTCGCATCTCCGCAGCGATAGCCCGTGCTGTTGCGCCACCTTCGCGCAGGGTTTTTCGGCCAATCAAATCGTTGGCCTGAATCGCAGTGGTTCCCTCGTAGATTGGCAAAATACGCGCATCTCGATAAAACTGGGCAGCACCTGTTTCCTCGATAAAGCCCATACCCCCGTGCACTTGAACACCGAGCGAGGTCACCTCAATCGACATTTCGGTCGACCAGCCCTTGACAACAGGCACCATGAATTCGTAAATCCGCTGCTGAACTTGACGCTGCTGCGCATCTGGATGCTGATGCGCGAGATCAAAACATGCGGCCGTGGCCATAGCCATGGCCCGCGCGCCTTCAACATGTGCCCGCATTGTCATGAGCATTCTTCGCACATCGGGGTGATGTGCAATGGCAACTGGCGCCGAGGACCCACCAACGTCACGGCTTTGAACCCGATCCTTCGAAAAACTAGCAGCCTTTTGATAGGCTCGATCAGCGACAGCAATGCCTTGAACACCCACTGCGAAACGAGCGGCGTTCATCATGACGAACATGTACTCAAGGCCACGATTTTCTTCGCCGACCAGATACCCAATCGCACCAGCCTCAGCCTTGCCTCCCGATTCAGCAGCAATAGGAAATTTGCCGTCACCGTATAAAAGTACCGCAGTTGGCGAGGCCTTGATACCTAGTTTGTGCTCGATCGATGTACAAAAAACATCGTTTCGATCACCGAGCGAACCGTCAGCTTTGACTAAAAACTTGGGCACGATGAACAGCGATATGCCCTTTACACCTTCAGGGGCGTCGGGCGTACGAGCCAACACCAAGTGAATGATGTTGGAGGCCATGTCGTGCTCACCATAAGTGATATAAATTTTTTGGCCGAAGATCCGATAACTGCCATCGGCTTGAGGCAGCGCACGCGTGCGAACCATCGACAAATCAGACCCTGCTTGAGGCTCTGTGAGGTTCATGGTGCCTGTCCACTCTCCCGCAATCATCGAGGGGATAAAGCGCGTCTTCTGTTCTTCAGACCCGGCGGTGTCAAGCGCTTCGATTGCACCGTCGGTTAGCAAAGGACATAGGGCAAAACTAAGATTGGCAGCGTTGAGCATTTCGCCGCAACATGAAGCAATCAGTTTGGGCAGGCCCTGCCCGCCAAAATGTGAGCCGTGTTGCACACCCTGCCAACCCGCAGCGGCGTATTGCGCGAATGCCTCCTTGAAACCAGGCGTTGTCGTGACAACACCCTGATTGACTGCACTTGGCTGTTGATCGCCAATCCAGTTGAGCGGCGCAATAACGTCTTGATTGAACTTGGCGCATTCTTCCAAGACAGCCGCCGCGGTCTCCAGGTTGGCATCTTCAAAGCCCGGCAATTTACTGATTTGCTCGAGATTGGCCACATGCTCCATGTTGAAGAGCATATCGGCAACAGGTGCAACATAGCTCATGGCCTACCCCAATGCAGCTTGCAATTCAGGCACAGCCTGAAACAAATCAGCGACCAATCCGTAGTCGGCCACGCCGAATATTGGCGCCTCGGCATCCTTATTGATGGCAACAATCACCTTGGAGTCCTTCATGCCAGCCAAATGCTGGATAGCGCCAGAAATGCCAATTGCGACATAAAGCTGTGGCGCGACTATTTTTCCTGTCTGGCCCACCTGCCAATCGTTAGGCGCGTAGCCTGCGTCTACAGCGGCCCGCGATGCACCCATCGCAGCACCGAGTTTGTCTGCAATCGGTTCCAGTATTTTAAAGTTATCTGACGAACCCATGCCGCGGCCACCTGACACAACCACCTTGGCTGCGGTTAACTCGGGACGATCCGATTTGGCAAGCTCTCGAGATACAAATTGGCTCATGCCAGTGTCTGGTACGGGGTTGATTGATTCGATCGGCGCTGGGCCAGCGCCCAAGCCGGCCGCGTCAAAACCGGTGGTACGCACGGTGATGACCTTGCGGGCGTCGAGCGATTGCACGGTGGCGATAGCATTGCCCGCGTAAATGGGTCGGGTGAAACTGTCTGGCGCATTGACAGCGATGATGTCGCTAAGTTGGGCTACATCAAGCCTTGCAGCAATACGAGGAGCGACATTTTTTCCAAAGGCTGTTGCTGGTGCAAGCATATGGGTGTAGCCCGATGCCAGGGCGAGCACTTGCTCGGCGACGTTTTCAGCGGTCTGCGCTTCAAGCTGAGGCGCGTCTGCATGCAGCACTTTGGCAACACCGGCTATGCCTGCAGCGGCCTGGGCCACCGACGCACAGCCAGCACCCGCCACCAGCACATGAACTTCCGATGAGGTTTGCAGCGCTGCTGTGACCGTGTTTAAGGTACTGGGCTTGAGTTGGCCGTTTTCGTGTTCGGCAATCACCAATGCAGTCATGTCAAATCACCTTTGCTTCATTTTTCAGTTTGTCAACCAGGGTGGCTACGTCGGGCACCTTAATACCCGCTGATCGTCCTGGCGGATCGGTCACTTTGAGCGTCTTAAGGCGCGGCGTTACGTCGACGCCCAAATCGGCTGGGGTAAGCTGATCGAGTTGCTTTTTCTTAGCCTTCATGATGTTGGGCAAGGTCACATAACGCGGCTCATTAAGACGCAAATCGGTTGTAATGACCGCCGGCAAAGGCATGCGCAGGGTTTCGAGGCCACCATCAACTTCGCGGGTCACACGCAGGCTTCCATCCTGCAATTCAACCTTCGATGCAAAAGTAGCCTGCGGGTAATTGGCAAGGGCAGCAAGCATTTGCCCGGTCTGGTTCGCGTCATCGTCGATGGCTTGCTTGCCAAGAATCATTAATCCGGGTTGCTCGCGATCAACCACTGCCTTCAACAACTTAGCAACTGCCAAAGGTTGTAGCTCAACATCGGTTTCGATCAAGATGGCTCGGTCAGCGCCAATAGCCATCGCCGTGCGCAATGTTTCTTGGCAGGCGGTTGTGCCAGCTGACACCGCAATAATTTCGGTGACCTGACCCTTTTCCTTCAATCGAACAGCCTCTTCGACTGCGATCTCATCGAATGGATTCATTGACATTTTGACGTTAGCGATATCCACACCCGTCTGATCACTCTTCACCCGGACCTTGACGTTGTAGTCAACAACCCGCTTCACCGGTACCAATACCTTCATGCGCTACATCCTCCTGATTAATCGCTCGATTCTACTGGAGCCCACCTGAGCCTAGGCATTTGTGTCCTGTGCCCAACGCGGGGATCGCTTTTCGACAAAGGCACTTATGCCCTCTCGTGTTTGACCATCCGTCATATTGCAGGCCATTGTTTGGCCAGCGAGTTGGTAAGCAGCCTCGATCCCCATCTCAAGCTGTCGGTAAAACAATTGCTTACCGGTGCTTATCGCCACTTGGGGCTTGCTCTTGATCCGTTGACATAACTGGGTGACCGCCTCATCGAGCTGCGCCGCATCGGCGACCTGGTTGATGAGGCCTCGCGCCTTGGCCTCTTCAGCATCGATAAAGTCCCCGGTCACCAACATTTCGAAGGCCTGCTTGCGCGACAAATTTCGGGATAAAGGCACCGAAGGCGTCGAACAAAAAAGGCCCAAATTCACCCCAGAGACCGCAAACCTTGCCTCACTTGAGGCGATCGCCAAGTCACACATCGCAACGAGCTGGCAGCCAGCCGCGGTCGCAATGCCGTGCACTTTGGCGACTACCGGCTGAGGCATGCCTTGTATGGTCAACATCATGCGGGTGCAAGCTGCGAAAAGGCTTCGATACTCGTCCTGACTTTCCATGGACAGCATCTCGCGCAAATCGTGACCAGCGCAAAAGGCCTTGCCCTGCGCCGCAATAACCACAACGCGAATCGTTTTGTCTTGTGCCAGCACTTGCAACGTAGCGGTCAGCGCCTCGAGCATTTGTCTCGAAAGCGCATTGAATTGCTTGGGACGCGCCATAGTGAGGGTGGCAATCCCGTCCAGGCAGGTAAGCTCAACAACCGACTCATCGGAGCAATCGACCTTAGGCTCCGCTGCCATCACATTAGATAAATTTGCTTGTAGCATTTCACCGCCTCGTTTCAACTTTTGCGTGAACCATTCGTGTCAGGGTGCATACAGATGTCGAACGCTAACATCGTTGCAGCAACAATAAAGCCTTTTGGATGACGATTCGAGCACGGTCAATGACTAAGCATGTTTTTAAGCGCTTGCTATCGGGCTTACTTCTAGCCTTGACGTGTCAAGAAGGGGCGCTTTCGGCAAGCCTAGACGCTGACGATATTCCGCCGCCAGCTTGGTCGCCGATCCCTTTCGCTCGCCCAAGCGAGTTTGCAAACCACATGGCGCTACAGCATGCCTGGCCCCGCGATAACGTTGAGGCGCTTTTTGCCGATTACAAGGCGAATGCCCAAGTGATTCGACTCATGGAGCCAGCGGCACAAAACTTTAAGCGCTCCTGGGCGGTGTATCGAAAGCGCTTTATTGAACCCAAGCGAATCGCCGCGGGCGTGGACTTTTGGAACGAGAATCAAAAGGCGCTCGAACGAGCGGGTCAGCGCTTTGGGGTACCTGCTCACGTGATCGTGGGCATCATTGGTGTTGAGACGATTTACGGGCGAAACACAGGCAACTTCCAAGTTCTTGAAGCCCTAGCCACACTTAGCTTTGACTATCCGCGTCGAGCTGCTTACTTTGCCAAAGAGCTCGAACATTTTTTGCTTTGGACCAAGGACCAGGGTATTGATCCAAAGTCTGTGCGTGGCTCATTTGCTGGAGCGATCGGGCTGCCCCAGTTTATGCCTGGAAGCATTCGACGCCACGCCGTCGACTTCGATGGCGACGGTCGTATCGATCTAGCGAGCAGCAAAGCAGATGCCATCGGCAGTGTGGCCTCATTTTTAAAGCGGCACGGCTGGCAAGCTCAGTCAAAACAAAAGACAAGGATTCCATTGCGGGCTGAGCAACAGGCAGTGGCAAATCAAGAGGCAAGAAAGAAGGTTCTGGAAGCGGGCTGGCAGCCTCGCTTGTTGAAGCGAGACATCGAAGACGCGGGCCTGGGATTTCCCAAGGAATCAAACGAGCAAACAGCTCGACACGGCAAGGAAAAGCCCACGCATCACAACAAAGAGAAGTCCGATCAAAAGAGCGGTTTCAGCACCCAGCCCTGGGCAGTCTTTGAGCTCCCGAATGCCGATGCTCCGAGCACCTGGATTGCGACCGACCACAATTTTTGGGTCATTACCCGCTATAACCAGTCACCGTTTTATGCCATGGCGGTTTTAGAATTGGGAGAGGCTGTTCGCGATGAGCGGCGTCGCCAGATCAGCCAAAGCAAAACTGCAAAACCTAAGTCGAACGGCTCGAAGCGCGATGACTAAGCAGCGCGTTCATGACCCCAGTGGCCACAATCAAACCCATCCCAACCAGTGACCAGCGATCAGGGAAGTGATCGAAAACCAGCCATCCCATGAGTAAAGCGGTGAGCGCCTGCGCATAACTGTAGGGTGCAAGGGTTGATACAGGTGCTGCTGCGTATGCCTTCACCATCAAATGATGGCCATAGGCGCCAATCGCCCCCATGGTGAAAAAAAGCGAACCAGTCCAGCATGCTCGTCGGCCAAAGCCAATAGCCCGGGGCAACTAAGCTAAACAAGAGCGTGGCAACCAGAGCACCGATAAACAAAGTCGGTGTCGCCGGATCGCGGCCTGAAAGCTTTCGCGTGAGAATGGCATAAGCGGCAAAACAAAATGCTGTCACGAGTGGGAGTAAGGAAGCCCAGGTAAAGGCAGCAAATCCTGGTTTCATAATTAATAAGACCCCTGCAAAACTAAACCCTAGAGCGATCCACACCCGCTTATTGGGCTGCTCTCCGAGCAGGAAAATCGCGAGTCCAGTGACCAGGATGGGAGCAATTTGAGCAATGGTCGATGCCTCGGCAAGGGGCATCAAACGGAGTGCCGAAAAAAAACAAAGTGTTGATAAGCCAAGCGCTAAACCACGAGCGATTTGTAGCACCGGGGCACTGCTATGAATGAGCTTAAACCCCATGCGCGGCGCAAAAAGCGCGAGCATGATGAAGACATTAAAAAAGTACCTCGCCCACGCGACTTGAACGGGAGGGTATCGCATGCTCGCCCATTTCGCGATGGCATCCATCACGCTGAAAAGGCTTAGCGCAATGATAAATAGTACGATCCCTCGACGCTGCGAAAACTCGGTCATCCAGGGAAAACGCCGGTGGATAAATAGCGATCGCCTCGATCACAAACGATAAAGACAATCGTTGCCTCCTCGACTTGCTCGGCGATCCTTTGCGCAATCACGCAAGCACCAGCAGCGGAAATCCCGCAAAAAATGCCTTCCCTCGCCGCAAGCTCGCGTGCGCTCGACTCCGCTTCAGCTTGTGAAACATAGGCAACCTCATCGACCATGGCATGCTGGTAAATCGAAGGCAGGTAGGCTTCAGGCCATTTCCGGATACCAGGTATTGAGGAGCCTTCATCGGGCTGCGCGCCCACAATTTGAATCGCGGCATTACGTTCTTTTAAGTAGCGCGATACACCTGTAATCGTACCGGTCGTGCCCATGGCTGATACAAAATGCGTCACGCTTCCTTTTGTATCGTTCCAAATCTCAGGACCCGTTGTTTCGTAGTGCGCCACCCAATTATCGTTGTTTGAAAACTGATCTAACACCCGGCCCTCGCCTCGTGCCTGCATGTCAAGCGCGAGATCACGAGCGTATTCCATGCCCTGCTGTTGGCTCACCAAAATGAGTTCCGCCCCATAAGCCTTCATGGTTTGACGCCGCTCGACCGATAAGTTATCGGGCATGATCAGCACCATGCGATAGCCGCGAATCGCCGCAGCCATCGCAAGCGCAATACCCGTATGCCTGAAGTTGCTTCGATCAAACAATCGCCAGGCTTGATCTCGCCTCGGGCTTCGGCCCTGGCGATCATTGATAAGGCAGGTCGGTCCTTCACCGATCCCGCAGGGTTATTACCCTCTAGCTTGCCAAGAATGATGTTGCCGCGCGCTCGGGCGTTTGCAGAGATCATGCGTTGCAAACGAACCAGCGGCGTTTTACCAATCGCGTCTTCGATGCTCGGGTATAAGGTTTCGCGTTGCATGGTCATAGGTTGTCGACCTCAAGAAGATTTTGTTGCTGCGATGATTTGAACAGGCAAGTCCAAGGCCTTTAGCTGTTGTTTGAGTGCCTCGATGGCAGCCGGGCGGGCAAAGCTCTTTCGCCAGGCAAGTACTACCCTGCGATTCGGTGCGGGCGATTCAAAAGGGATATAACAAAGAAAACCGTCATCACGAGACCTAGGACAAGCGGTTTGCGGGAGCACGGTGATGCCTACACCTGAGGCAACCATGTGGCGGATGGTTTCAAGTGAGGAGCCCTCAAAGGTTTTTTGAATGCCCGAGGAAGCTTGCGAAAACCTGGAAAGCTCAGGGCAGATCTCGACCACCTGATCGCGAAAACAGTGGCCACTTCCAAGTAGTAACATGGTTTGTTGCGTGAGTTCGGCAGAAGGAATACGTCGGCGCTTGGCCCAAGGGTGCTGTCGAGGCACAGCCACCATAAAGTGTTCATCGTAAACCGGTTCAGTGACCAGACCCTGAGCATCAAAAGGTTCAGCGAGTATCAAAACATCTATTTCGCCCTGCCTCAATGTCTCAAGTAATTTAACGGTATAGTTTTCCTGCAAGAGCATGGGCATACTCGGGTGGGCTTGAATCATTTGCGGCACCAACCAAGGCAGCAAATAGGGTCCAATCGTGAAAATCACCCCTACCCTCAATGGACCTGCCAAAGGATCCCGGCCCTGCCGAGCAAGGTCTTTCAAAAGACTGGCCTCATCAAGTACTTTTTGCGCTTGCTCGATGAGTTGGTCCCCCATCGCCGTGGTCTGAATACCCGCTGTGCCGCGTTCGAAAAGCTGTACACCGAGCTCGTCCTCGAGTTTTCGAATCGCCACTGAAAGCGTCGGCTGACTCACGAAACAAGCCTCTGCGGCGCGCCCGAAGTGTTTTTCGCGCGCGAGCGCAACGATGTATTTGAGTTCGGTAAGTGTCATAGCAGAGGATTATCTCCCCTTAGGCCTTCAGGCGGTCTTCAACACCACCCTGCCAGCAGGCAATCAGTGCGGTTATGGCCGGATCTTCACAACCCTTGCGCTCCAGAAGTTCGCTTGCCAGCGCACGCAAAGGATTCAAGTACAGACCATCGCGCTCCAGATCGGCGTAGCGCAGCAGCGATAGCCCCGACTGACGTAGCCCGAGGAACTCGCCTGGCCCCCTGATTCGCAAATCTTCGCGCGCGATTTCAAAGCCATCTTGGTGCTGATAAATCGCTTTCAGTCGAGCCTTCGCACTCGCGCCAAGTGCTTCACCGTAAAGCAAGACACATTGACTTTGTGCCCGACCACGACCGACACGGCCTCGCAACTGATGCAGCTGGGCGAGCCCAAATCGCTCGGCGTGTTCGATCACCATCAGGCTCGCTTGGGGCACATCGACACCAACCTCAATCACGGTGGTGGCAACCAGTACCTTGACCTGCCCAGCCTGGAAAGCGTCCATGACGGTTTGTTTGTCCTGCGAAGACAATCGCCCGTGGACCAAACCGACCTCAATGCCAGGCAGTGCATCTTTTAATTGAGCAAAACTTTCTTGCGCATGCCTCAGATCAAGAGCTTCGCTTTCTTCAATCAGTGGGCAGACCCAATAAACCTGATGAGATGCTTCCACTTCCTGCCGCACCCACCGCATCAAATCCATGCGTCTTGATGCTTGCAGCAGCCGGGTACGAATGGGCGAGCGCCCGGGGGGTAACTCGTCGATCACCGACACATCGAGATCGGCGAGATAACTCATGGCCAAGCTTCGCGGAATCGGCGTAGCACTCATCATCAAGAGGTGAGGCTCCATCCCATCATCGCGCTTGTGGCGAAGGCTCAATCGCTGTCTTACGCCAAAACGATGCTGCTCGTCGACAATGGCCAGACCAAGATTGGCAAATCGCACTTTTTCTTCCAGCAGCGCGTGGGTGCCGAACACAAGATCGAGTTCAGCGCGAGCAATCGAGTCCCGAAGTCGTCGCTTTTCGCTTTCTTTTAAACCGCCTGTCAGTTTTGCGGTGCGGATACCAAGCTTTTCAAGCAGCGGTAAACATTTGGCCGCATGTTGATCGGCTAGAACCTCGGTTGGTGCAAGCAAAGCGACCTGATA
>Ga0255303_1000110_pt1 | contig 10780 bp, 19 predicted proteins | sample MistaT_19_FD_183679 | JGI IMG/M metagenome (GOLD analysis project Ga0255303, IMG submission 183679) | Metatranscriptome of freshwater microbial communities from Mississippi River, Louisiana, United States - Miss_Miss_RepC_8d (Metagenome... | ecosystem: Environmental > Aquatic > Freshwater >...
AGGACACCCTATCTAGTCTCAACCGTATCGTGACGCACCCGCGCAACGCCCTTTTCGGGGGACCGTTTGACGGGGCCAGGCTTGCGAAAAGCCCGGTGAAAGCGTCCGCCGATGCCGAAAACACCATGAAGTAGGGTTTTACCGCTCAAGGTGCCAAGCCAGCCTCGTTTGGGGAGCTTTCAGGCCTCGGGCACCACAGCCGCCGGTAACCGGTGAGTGTGGGCAGTTTTGGTTCGTTAGTTGCGCCGCGCGCAGGCGTTCGCGTGTGCAATGGCGGCAAACCGCAAGGTTTGCGCGCCCAGAAAAGTGGAGTGCTCGTGCCGACGATTAGTCAGCTGGTCCGCAAGGGACGCGAGAAGGTCGAGTGGAAGACGAAGAGCCCGGCGCTGCAGAACAGCCCGCAGAAGCGCGGCGTCTGTGTGCGCGTCTTCACGCAAACCCCGAAGAAGCCGAACTCGGCGCTTCGCAAGGTGGCGCGTGTCCGCCTGACCAACAAGATTGAAGTGACCACCTACATCCCGGGTGTCGGCCACAACCTCCAGGAGCACTCGCTGGTGCTGATCCGGGGCGGCCGTGTCAAGGACCTGCCGGGTGTGCGGTATCACGTGGTGCGCGGCACCCTCGACGCCGTGGGCGTGCAGGGCCGCAAGCAGGGTCGTTCGAAGTACGGCGCCAAGCGCCCGAAGAGCTAAGAGAGATTTATGCCGCGCAGACGAGTAATCGCGAAACGTGAGCTGTTGCCGGACGCCCTCTACGGGAGCCCGCTGGTCACCAAGTTCATCAACACGATCATGAGCGAGGGCAAGCGGTCGACCGCCGAGCGCATCCTCTATCAGAGCTTCGACCTGATCAAGGAACGGTCGGGCGACGATCCGCTCAAGATCTTCAAGAAGGCCGTGGACAACGTCAAGCCGGCGCTCGAAGTGAAGTCGCGCCGCGTCGGCGGCTCGAACTACCAGGTGCCGATCGAGGTCAACCCGAACCGCCGCCTGTCGCTCAGCATCCGCTGGCTGGTGGGCTTCGCCCGCTCGCGCGGCGACGGCAAGACCATGCAGGAAAAGCTCGCCAACGAGCTGCTCGACGCGGCCAACCTGCGCGGCGGCGCCGTCAAGAAGCGCGAAGACACGCACCGCATGGCGGAAGCGAACAAGGCGTTCGCGCACTACCGCTGGTAGCGCGTCCCCGTTGAAATTATTGAACCGGAAGATTCTGACCTAAATCATGGCTCGCTCAGCACCACTCGAACGCACGCGGAACATCGGCATCATGGCCCACATTGATGCCGGCAAGACCACGACGACTGAACGGATCCTGTTCTATACCGGCATCACGTACAAGATCGGCGAAGTGCACGAAGGCACCGCCGTCATGGACTGGATGGAGCAGGAGCAGGAGCGCGGCATCACGATCACCTCGGCCGCGACGACCTGCTTCTGGAAGGAGCACCGGATCAACATCATCGACACGCCCGGCCACGTCGACTTCACGGTTGAAGTCGAACGCTCGCTGCGCGTCCTCGACGGTGCCGTCGCCGTGTTCGACGCCGTGTCGGGTGTCGAGCCGCAGTCGGAAACGGTGTGGCGCCAGGCCGACCGCTATCGCGTGCCGCGCATCTGCTTCGTCAACAAGATGGACCGCATCGGCGCGGACTTCAAGGAGACGCTGTCGCAGATCGGCTCGAAGCTGCAGGGCAACGCGGTCGCGATCCAGTTGCCGATCGGCGCCGAAGACAAGTTCAAGGGCGTGATCGACCTGGTCCAGATGAAGGCGCTCGTCTACAAGGACGAGACCATGGGCGCTGACTACGAAGTGCAGGACATTCCGGCCGACCTGCTGGAAGAGGCCAAGGCCTATCACGAGAAGCTGGTCGAGAAGGCCAGCGAGGCCGACGACCAGCTGCTCGAGAAGTATCTCGGCGGCGAGACGATTGCCCCCGACGAGCTGAAGGCCGCCCTCCGCAAGCGCTGCATCGCCTCGGTGCGCGAGGAAGAGGCGCCGTTCGTGCCCGTGATTTGCGGCACCGCGTTCAAGAACAAGGGCGTGCAGCCGATGCTCGACGCGGTCGTCGATTACCTGCCCTCGCCGCTCGATATTCCTCCCGTCACCGGGATCGATCCGGATGCCAAGGAAGATGCCGAGAAGATCGAGCGCAAGGCGACCGACACTGAGCCGTTCTCGGCGCTCGCCTTCAAGATCATGACCGACCCGTTCGTCGGCCAGCTGACCTTCTTCCGCGTCTACTCGGGCACGCTGACCTCGGGCTCCTCGGTGATCAACTCCACCAAGGGCCGTACCGAGCGCATTGGCCGCCTGCTGAAGATGCACGCCAACAAGCGTGAAGAGATCAAGGAAGTCAACGCCGGCGACATCGCCGCCGCCGTCGGCCTGAAGTCGGTGACCACCGGCGACACGCTGTGCGACGAGAAGAAGCCGATCATCCTCGAGAAGATGGTCTTCCCGGAGCCGGTGATCTCGCTCGCCGTCGAGCCGAAGACCAAGGCCGACCAGGAAAAGCTCGGCCAGGGCATGGCCAAGCTGATGGCCGAAGACCCGACCTTCCGCGTCAACACCGACGAGCAGACCGGCCAGGTCATCATCCGCGGCATGGGCGAACTGCACCTCGAAATCATCGTCGATCGCCTCAAGCGCGAGTTCGGCGTCGAAGCGAGCGTCGGCAAGCCGCAGGTCGCCTATAAGGAAACGCTCACCAAGCCGGCCGAAGGCCACGGCCTGTTCAAGCGCCAGACCGGCGGCCGCGGCCAGTTCGGCGACGCGTGGATTCGCCTGTTCCCGCTCGAGCCGGGTTCGGGCTACCAGTTCGAGAACATGACGGTCGGCGGCTCGGTGCCGCGCGAATTCGTCAAGCCGATCGACCAGGGCATCCAGGAAGCGCTCACCCGCGGTGTGCTCGCCGGCTATCCGATCGACGACGTCCGCATCGAGCTGTTCGATGGTTCGTATCACGACGTCGACTCGTCGGAAATGGCGTTCAAGATTGCCGGCTCGCTGGCGTTCCAGGACGCCGCCAAGAAGGCCGGCGCCGTGCTGATGGAACCGGTGATGCGCGTCGAAGTGGTCTGCCCGAAGGACAACCTCGGCGACGTGATGGGCGACCTGGCCTCGCGCCGCGGCCGCATCCAGTCGCAGGAAGACCGCGGCGGCACGCAGATCATCTCCGCCCGCGTGCCGCTGAGCGACATGTTCGGGTACGCCACCGACCTCCGGTCGCGCACGCAGGGGCGCGCCACCTATTCGATGTTCTTCGAGCGCTACGAGCAGGCGCCGCGCAACGTGAGCGAAGAAGTAATTGCGCGCGTGCAGGGCACGAAGTAAGCGACGGATTGAAGGACAAACCTGAAGGTTTGTCCCCACGTTAGACAGACCCGAGAGCAGAGAGCTGATTATGCTGGGCGACAAGATTCGAATTCGACTGAAGGCCTACGACGCGCGGGTGCTCGACCAGAGCACCGGCGAGATCGTGGAAACGGCCAAGCGCACCGGCGCGCGGCTGGCGGGCCCCATTCCACTGCCGACCGAAATCAACAAGTGGACGGTGCTCCGTTCGCCGCACGTGGACAAGAAGTCGCGCGAGCAGTTCGAGGTCCGAACGCACAAGCGCCTGATCGATATCTTTGAGCCAACGCCGCAGACGGTTGACGCCCTCATGAAGCTGGATCTGCCGGCAGGTGTCGACGTTGAAATCAAGGCGTTCGGCAAGGAACACGGAAAGTAGGACGCGATGGTCACCGGAATCATCGGCAAGAAAGTCGGCATGACGCAGCTGTTCCTCGAGGACGGCACGCTCGAACCCGCCACGGTCATCCAGGCGGGTCCCTGCATCGTCGTGCAGAGCAAGAACGGCCAGACCGACGGCTACGACGCCGTGCAGATTGGCCTGGTCGAGCGCAACCCGATCCGCAACGCCAACAAGGCGCTGACCGGTCACCACAAGAAGGCCAACGTGCCGCCAACCCGCGTGCAGCGCGAGGTCAAGATCGCCAAGGGCGCCGAGGCGCCGAAGCCCGGCGACCAGGTGCTGGTCTCGATCTTCAACCAGGGCGAGCGGGTCGACGTGATCGGCACGAGCAAGGGCCATGGCTTCCAGGGCGTGGTGAAGCGTCACCACTTCCGCGGCGGCGATGCCACCCACGGCTCGATGTTCCATCGCGCCCCGGGCTCGATTGGCGCCTCGTCGTACCCCTCACGCGTCATGCCCGGCATGCGCGCGCACGGGCACATGGGCGTGGACCGGATCACGGTCCGCAACCTCAAGGTGCTGAAGATTGACCAGGAGAACCACCTGCTGCTCGTGAAGGGTGCGATTCCCGGCGCGAACGGCGGCTACGTGGTGATTCGCAAGGCCGTGGCCGCGAAGCCCGAGCCGCAGCCCCAGCTGCAAGAGAAGCCCAAGAAAGGCAAGAAGTAGCGCGCTTGCCCGTAGCGCGAAAGCGCCGCGAGCGGAGCGAGCTCAGAGATAAAACCATGACTATCGATGTCGTGAACGCGGAAAACCAGAAGGTTGGCTCGGTCGAGCTCAAGGACGAAGTCTTTGGCGGCCGCGTCAAGACTGACCTCATCCACGAGTCGGTGGTGCGGCTGAACGCGGCGGAACGCCGCGGCACGCACCAGACCAAGAACCGTGCGAATGTCAGCGGCAGCGGCAAGAAGCCCTGGCGCCAGAAGGGCACCGGCCGGGCCCGCGTCGGCGAAATCCGCAACCCGCTGTGGCGGGGCGGCGGCACCGTGTTCGGCCCCCAGCCGCGCAGCTACGAATACCAGCTGCCGAAGAAGGTCGAGAAGGGCGCGCTGCGCGCGGCCCTGATGGAGAAGCTGCAGTCGGGCAACGTGATCGTCGTCGATGCGCTGACCGCCTCGGAAGTCAAGACCAAGGCCGCGGCCGGCGTGCTCAAGGCCATCGGCGTCACCGGCAAGGCGCTCCTGATCGACGCCCGCCTCGACGAGAACTTCGCCCTCGCGGTGCGCAACCTCGCGCGCGTCACGCTGGTGCAGAGCAACCTGGTCACCGCCCGCGACGTGGCCAACACCCGCCAGGTCGTGGTCACCACCGCGGCGATGGCCAAGCTGGAGGCGGCGCTCAGCGCGTAATCATGAAACTTACTGAAGTCATCCGCCGCCCGCTCGTCACCGAAAAGACCACGGTGCTTCGTGACGATGGCAAGACCATCGTGTTCGAAGTGGCCAAGGACGCGAACAAGATCGACGTTCGGCGCGCTATCGAGAAGCTGCTGGGAACCAAGGTCGCCGCGGTGCGCACCTCGATCACCCGCGGCAAGCTGAAGCGCCAGGGCCGTTTTGTCGGCCGCCGTTCCGACTGGAAGAAGGCATACGTTACGCTGCGCGCGGGCGAAAAGATGCCGGACTTCCTCGAAGGCGCATAAGAGGACGATATGCCGATCCGTAAATACAAGCCGACAACGCCGGGCCGCCGCCAGATGACGGTACTCGTGTTCGACGAGATCACGACCGACAAGCCGCACGGGCCGCTGACCGAAAACCTGCACACCACGGGTGGCCGCAACAGCACCGGCGAGCAGACCATGTGGTGGCGCGGGGGCGGTCACAAGCGCCTCTATCGCATCATCGACTTCAAGCGCGACAAGACCGGCATACCCGGCAAGGTTGCGACGATCGAGTACGACCCCAACCGGTCGGCCCGGATCGCCTTGATCAACTACGCCGACGGCGAGAAGCGCTACATCCTGCAGCCGATGGGGCTGAAGGTGGGCGACCCGATCATTGCCGGCGACAACGTCGACATCCTGACCGGTAATTGCCTGCCGCTCAAGAACATCCCGCAGGGCACGATGGTCCACAACGTGGAGCTCAAGCCCGGCAAGGGCGGCCAGATGGCGCGCAGCGCCGGCGCCAGCGTGCAGGTGGTGGCCAAGGAAGGCGACTACGTCTCGGTCAAGATGCCGTCGGGCGAAATCCGCAAGATTTACCAGGACTGCCTGGCGACGATCGGCCAGGTCGGCAACATCGATCACGAGAACGTCTCGATTGGCAAGGCCGGTCGCAGCCGCTGGATGGGCAAGCGCCCGCACGTGCGTGGCGTGGCCATGAACCCGGTCGATCACCCGCTCGGTGGTGGTGAAGGCAAGACCTCGGGCGGCCGTCACCCGGTGACGCCGTGGGGCGTGCCGACCAAGGGCTACAAGACGCGCCGGCCGCAGCCGAGCGACAAGTTCATCGTTCAACGCCGCAGTAAATAATTATGAGCCGCTCACGCAAAAAAGGCCCGTTCGTCGACACGCACCTGCTCGAAAAGGTCGAGGCGATGAACCGCGCCAGCGAAAAGAAAGTCGTCAAGACTTGGTCGCGCCGCTCCACCGTGGTACCCGAAATGGTCGGGCACACGCTGGCGGTGCATAACGGCAAGAAGTTCGTGCCGGTGTATCTCACCGAGAACATGGTGGGCCACAAGCTCGGCGAGTTCTCGCCGACCCGCGTGTTCAAGGGGCACTCGGCGCGCACCGACAAGTCGTCGTCGCCGGCTCCGGGCGGCGCGCCGTCGGCACCGGCAGGGAAGGGCTAAGCCATGGTTCGCGCAGAGGCCACAGCCAAGTACATCCGCACCTCGGCCCAGAAGGCCGGGCTGGTGCTCGATTTGATCCGCGGCAAGGACGTGAACATGGCGCTGTCGGCGCTGCAGTTCAGCCGCAAGTCGGTGGCGCGCGACGTGGCCAAGGTGCTGCGGTCGGCGGTCGCCAACGCCCAGCAGCAGGAAGCGTTCGGCGGCGATGTCGCCCGGCTCTTCGTCTCGAGCTGCTGCGCCAACAACGGCCCCTCGCAGAAGCGCGTGCGTCCCGCCCCGATGGGCCGGGCGTTCCGGATCGTCAAGCGGACCACGCACCTCACGGTGGAAGTGACCGAGCGCGCGCAGGTGATCAAAGCGGTAGGCGCCGAGGGTTCGGCCAAGCCGGCAGCCAAGAACAGCACGGCGGCCAAGGCGTCAAAGCGCGGCAAGGCATCGCAGCCTGCCGCTGCAGAGTAAGAGGGGATCGCTGTGGGTCAGAAAGTTCACCCTTACGGGTTTCGGATCGGGTTCAACAAGACCTGGAAGTCGCGCTGGTTCGCGACCAAGGACTACGCCAACCTTCTGCACGAAGATCTGGCGCTGAAGAAAGATCTCAAGAAGCGGTTCCAGCATGCCGGCGTGGCGATGATCGAAATCGAGCGCGCCGCCCGCAACCTGAAGATCAATATTCACACCTCGCGGCCGGGCATCATCATCGGCCGCAAGGGGCAGGAAGTCGACAAGCTGAAGCAGGAGATCCAGAAGCGGACCAACCGCGAGGTCTTCATCAATATCCAGGAGATCCAGAAGCCGGAACTGGATGCCCAGCTGGTGGGCGAGTCGGTGGCGATGCAGCTCGAGAAGCGCGTCGCGTTCCGCCGCGCCATGCGGAAGGCGGTCGAGTCGGCGCTGCGCTTCGGCGCGCGCGGCATCAAGGTGCGCGTGTCGGGCCGCCTGAACGGCGCGGAAATCGCCCGCTCGGAATGGTACCTGCACGGTCAGCTGCCGCTGCAGACGCTGCGCGCGGATATCGACTACGGGTTCGCGGAGGCCAACACCACCTACGGCAAGATTGGCGTCAAGGTGTGGCTCTACAAGGGCGAGCGGCTGACGCCGCGGACCAGCCGCGAAGAGGAATTTGGCACGGGGGGCGGCGGTGGCCGTGACCGTGACCGTGATCGCGACCGTGGCCCGCGTCGTCCCCAGGGCGACCGTCCCGGAGCACGAGGCTAACGACCATGTTGATGCCGAAGAAGGTCAAGTACCGGAAGCAGCAGCGCGGCCGCATGCGCGGCAAGGCGTGGCGCGGCTCCGACGTGTCGTTCGGCGACTTCGGGCTGAAGGCCCTGGAGCCGTGCTGGCTGACGGACCGCCAGATCGAGGCGGCCCGGGTCGCGATGACCCGGTTCGTCAAGCGCGGCGGCAAGGTGTGGGTGCGGGTGTTCCCGGACAAGCCGATCACCAAGAAGCCGCAGGAAACCCGCATGGGTAAGGGCAAGGGCGCGCCCGAGGGCTGGGTCTGCGTGATCAAGCCGGGCCGCATCCTGTTCGAGATGAACGGCGTGCCGGCGGCCGAAGCCCGCCGCGCGTTCGAACTGGCCGGCGCGAAGCTGCCGATCATGACCAAGTTCGCGACGCGGTTTGCCGAGGAGAAAGCGTGATGAAGACCGCTGAACTGAGAGACATGGACGTCGAGTCACTGCGCGCCAAGACGCAGGAGATCGACGATCAGTTGTTCCGCATGCGGATCCAGAAGTCGATGGGCCAGCTGGAGGCCCCCGGCAAGATGAAGACGGTGCGCCGCGAGCGCGCTCGCATCCTGACGATTCTGAAAGAGAAGGCGAAATAGCCATGGCGGGCAAAGCGGAAGTCCAGGGCGTGGTGGTCAGCGACAAGATGCAGAAGAGCTGCATCGTCGCCACCGAACGGCGCGTGCAGCACGGCCTCTACGGCAAGATGCAGAAGCGCACGTCGCGGTTCGTCGCGCATGATGAAAACAACGAAGCGAAGCTCGGTGACACCGTGGTGATCGCCGAGTCGCGGCCGCTCAGCAAGCGCAAGCGCTGGGCGCTGGTGCGGGTCGTCGAGAAGGCCACGCAGGTTTAGGAGACGCCATGATCCAGATGCGATCGATCCTCGACGTCGCCGACAACTCCGGCGCGCGCAAGATCTCGGTGATCAACCCGATCGGCGGGTCGACTGGGCGCTATGCCTACCTTGGCGACATCGTCACCGCCAATGTCAAGGAAGCGGCCCCGGAAGGCACCGTCAAGAAGGGCCAGGTCGTCAAGGCCGTGGTGGTGCGGGTCCGCAAGGAACAGCGCCGCAAGGACGGCAGCTACATCCGCTTCGACCGCAACGCGGCGGTGCTGATTAACGACGCGGGCGAGCCGATTGGCACCCGCGTGTTCGGGCCGGTGGCCCGCGAACTGCGCGAGCGCCGGTTCATGAAGATCGTCTCGCTCGCGCCCGAGGTCCTGTAACACCATGGCAATGTCGATTCGTAAAAACGACCAGGTCGTCGTCCGGGCCGGCAAGGATCGCGGCAAGCGCGGCCGCGTGCTGTCGGTCCTGCCCGAGAAGAACCGGGTGATCGTCGAGGGCGTCAACCTGATCAAGCGGCACACCCGCCCGAACCCCCAGAAGAACATCAAGGGCGGGATCGTCGAGCGCGAGGCCGCGATTCATGCCAGCAACGTGATGCTGGTCGACCCGGATACCAACGAGCCGACGCGCATCGGCAGCAAGACGCTGCCCGATGGCACGCGCGTGCGTATCGGCCGCAAGAGCGGCGCGGTGGTGGACAAATGAGCAAGGCGAAGGCAGCACCCAGCGAGACGACCCTCCGGCTGCGCGACAAGTACCGCGCCGACGTGATCCCCGCGCTCCAGAAGGAGTTCGGCTACAAGAACGTGATGGCCGTGCCCAAGGTCACCAAGGTGGTGGTCAACATGGGCCTCGGCGAGGCGACCCAGAACGCCAAGGTGGTCGACACCGGGGCGGAAGAGCTCGGCAAGATCACCGGCCAGAAGGCCGCCGTGCGCAAGGCGAAGAAGTCGATCGCCCAGTTCAAGGTGCGCCAGGGCCAGCCGATCGGCGCCATGGTCACGCTGCGCGGCGACCGGATGTACGAGTTCCTCGACCGGCTGATCAGCATCGCGTTGCCGCGCGTCCGCGACTTCCGCGGCGTGTCGCCGAAGGGCTTCGACGGCCGCGGCAACTACACGCTCGGCCTCAAGGACCAGCTGATCTTCCTCGAGATCGACTATCTCAAGGTGGACAAGGGCCGCGGCATGAACGTGAGCGTGGTCACGACCGCCAAGACCGACGAAGAGGCCCGCAAGCTGCTGCAGCTGATGGGCATGCCGTTCCGGAACGCAGGGAGCAACTAGTGGCGACAAGCGCGAAGAAAGCACGCGAATTAAAGACCCTGAAGTTCAAGGTGCGTCACCGCAACCGCTGCCGCCGGTGCGGCCGGTCGCGCGCCTACATGCGCAAGTTTGCGCTGTGCCGTTTGTGTTTCCGCGAGCTCGCCCTGACCGGGGACGTGGCTGGCGTGACGAAGAGCAGCTGGTAAGGACTCATCAGCCGCCGGCGCCTGGCGCCTTAGGGCTGGTCTGAAGGATAGAGAGCGAAGATGACAGATCCGATTGCCGACATGCTGACAAGGATCCGCAACGCCGTCACGGCGCGTCACGCGCGCGTCGAGATGCCGGCTTCAAAGTTGAAGTCCGAGATTGCGCGGATCCTGCAGGACGAGGGGTATATCTCGGGGTTCAAGATGGTGGAGACGCCGGCTGAACGTCCGGGCAAGGCGCCGCGCCAGCAGATGCGGATGTTCCTGAAGTACGGTCCCGGCGGCGAGAAGGCCATTTCCGGCATCTCGCGCGTCAGCCGTCCGGGCCGCCGCGTCTATGCCGGGAGCGGCGAGGTGCCGTCGGTGCTCGGCGGGCTCGGCGTGACCATCCTGACGACCTCGCGCGGAGTGATGACCGGCCGGGCCGCCAGGCAGGCTGGCGTCGGTGGCGAAATCCTCTGCAACGTTTGGTAAGGGGAAACGGTTAAGCCATGTCACGAATTGGAAAGAAACCGATCACGATCCCGAAAGGGGTGACCATCAAGGTCGACGGCGGCGCCGTTGACGTGAAGGGCCCCAAGGGACAGATGAACCAGCCGCTGCCGCCCGGCGTGACCGCCGCGGTGGAAGACGGCACCCTCGTCACGAAGAAGATCTCGGACGAC
>Ga0255303_1000117_pt1 | contig 10504 bp, 15 predicted proteins | sample MistaT_19_FD_183679 | JGI IMG/M metagenome (GOLD analysis project Ga0255303, IMG submission 183679) | Metatranscriptome of freshwater microbial communities from Mississippi River, Louisiana, United States - Miss_Miss_RepC_8d (Metagenome... | ecosystem: Environmental > Aquatic > Freshwater >...
GGGGGGACATGTATAAAGGAGGACACTAAACACAAAACAAAAATGCTTATTTAAAAAAAAAGGAAAAGAAAAGATCATATTATTATTATTTTTTTTTAACAAGCATAGATGTAAGCAGGTTGATTTGCAGAGAAGCGTTGGACAGGTGTAACAGGGATAGCATCATTACGCATGAGGTTCGTGTTGATGCAGAAGGGGGTCCACCAAGTGAAGGCTTCTCGACGGTCGACTCCGCTGGGGTCAGCACCAGGGATGTTGATGGTGGCGATCGGCCATTGTGAGTAAGCCGCATAGACGTCGACTTGTGCGTTGCTATCGTAGAGTGTAGGGACAGTCGCTTCATTGCGGTACATGTAGCGGTTGACATCAAAACGATAGATCGTCTTGCGAAGTTGATCAATTTTAATGGTTTCTACACCAGTGTAGCCACTGTTATCACTTGTCGTCAACAAGCGAGCATCAGCACATGATCTCCAGAAATAAGAGACAGCACATGTGTAATCCAAGACAGGACGTCTGTTGATCGTAACAGACGTACGGAAGGAGGCATAGAGATCCAAATCACGGGGCTTTTGATTCCAAGTCAAGACAACGTTCAGTTGATCCGAGTCGGTGATGAGAGGGTTCAAAGCCAAGGCAACACGATAGTCGTTGCGTCCGTCAACACAGAAAGAGCGGGAAGAGAAATGATAGTTACCAGTCGCATCAACACAACGCTTGCAACGACAACGAGGATCACGGCGACGATCAAACCAACGTCTAAAAGCAACAGCATTGAAATTTAAGCCACCTGATTCAATCGTGTAACAACCTTCCATCACATTACGTAACAAGACAGTACCATCAGCACCAGTCGTCAAAGCAACAAATGTATCATTTTGTACATTGTTAATACCACTACGCATGTAGATAGCAGCGAAACCCAAGCGATTGTTGGTAGTAGCGTCGATCAAACGAATAGTAAGATCAGTGTTCCAAGGACGTACTTGACAACTAGAGCCATCACCAACGTAGCCAGCAGGGCAAGCACCACAAGTACGGGAGCCGATAGTGTTGGTGCAGTTGACCAAACGGTTGCAACCGCCATTGTTGGTAGCACATTCATTGATATCAATGCAACCAGAGGCCCCGTTGCCGATGAAACCACGAGGGCAAGCACCACAAGAACGAGAGCCGAGTGTGTTGGTGCAAACGACACGAGGATCACAACCACCATTGTTGGTAGCACATTCGTTGATGTCACGACAGACACCATTGGAGAAGACATAACCAGCACGGCAGCTACCACAAGTGCGAGAACCGACAGTGTTGGTGCAAATGCCACCACCACAACCACCATTGTTGGCAGCACATTCGTTGATGTCAACGCAGCTAGTGAGACCAGAACCAGAGAAGCCAGTAGGGCAGGCACCACAAGTACGAGAGCCGTAAGTGTTGGTGCAAGTAGAGCGAGTGTCACAACCACCATTGCTAGTAGCACATTCGTTGATGTCAACACAGTTGTTGCCAGATATGACAGTGCCAGAGGGACATAGAGTGCAGCTGAAAGAGCCGACGCGATTGACGCAAGAAGCGCCAGCAGCACAACCACCGTTGTTGGTAGCACATTCATTGATGTCAGTGCAAGCAGTTTCGCCAGTGCCAGTGAAGCCAGCAGGGCAAGCAGAGCAAGTGCGAGAGCCAATAGTGTTGGTGCAATTGGAGCGAAGGTCGCAATTGCCATTGTTGTCAGCACATTCGTTGATGTCGAGGCAGCCAGCAGTACCATCGCCAGTGAAGCCAGCAGGGCAAGCACCACAAGTACGAGAGCCAACAGTGTTGGTGCAAGCAGTGCGAGTATCGCAAGCGCCGTTGGCAGTAGCACATTCGTTGACGTCGTTGCAACCAGTAGCGCCATTGCCAGTGAAGCCAGTAGGGCAGTCACCGCAAGTGCGAGAGCCAACAGTGTTCAAACAGGCAGTGCGGGCATCGCAACCGCCATGAGCAGAGGCACATTCGTTGACATCATCACAGGTGACGCCATCACCAGAGTAGCCAGAGGGGCAAGCACCACAAAGACGAGAGCCCAATGTGTTGGTGCATGAGACCAAAGGTTGAGTGGAGCAACCACCGTTGTTGCTCAAACATTCATCGACATCCTTGCAGTCGAAGAGACCCGAGTCCGTGTAGCCAGCGGGGCAGGCAGCGCAAGAGAAGGAACCGGCAGTGTTTTGACATGTGCGGAGAGCAGAGCACCCACCGTTGGAAGTAGCACATTCGTTGACATCATCGCAAGCATTGTTGGGGCCAGAAATGTAGCCAGCAGGGCAAACACCACAAGAGAAGGAGCCGACAGTGTCGACGCAAGCACGGAGAGAAGAGCAACCGCCATTGTTGGTAGCGCATTCGTTGATGTTGACGCAATCATCGCCAGAGAGAGTGTAGCCAGCAGGGCAAGAACCACAAGTGAAGGAACCGTCATTGTCAGTGCAAGTACGGACACCACAACCACCATTGTTGGTAGCGCATTCGTTGATGTTGACGCAAGCGGCACCACCAGCACCAGAATAGCCAGCAGGGCAGTTACCACAAGAGAAGCCACCAGCGATGTTCGAGCAGACAGTGCGAGTGTCGCAACCGCCATTGTTGGTAGCACATTCATTGACATCGTTGCAAGTGACACCATCACCAGTGTAGCCAGCAGGGCAAGCGCCGCAAATGCGAGAGCCAGCAGTGTTGGTACAGAGGGAGTCGAAAGAGGGGCTAGTGTAGCAACCGCCGTTGGAAGTAGCACATTCATTGACATCAGCGCAGTTCAAAGAACCATCGTTGGTGTAACCAGAGGGGCAGTTACCACAAGTGAAGGAACCAGCAGTGTTGGAGCAAGCACGGAGAGGAGATTGAGAGCAACCGCCGTTGTTGATGGAGCATTCGTTGATGTCAGTGCAGCCGAGGGCACCGTCGTTGACATAACCAGCAGGGCAGGCACCACAAGAGAAGGAGGCATAGACGTTGGAGCAAGCACGGAGAGTCGAGCAACCGCCATTGTTGATAGCACATTCGTTGATGTCAGAGCAAGTGCCGTCGTTGTTGGTACCAGCAGGGCAAGAACCACAAGAACGAGATCCAGCAGTGTTGTAGCAGGCAGTGGGTGTGGGGCAACCGCCATTGCTAGTGGCACATTCGTTGATGTCGTTGCAGTTGGCAGAACCATCATTAGTGTAGCCAGCAGGGCAGTTGGCACAAGAGAAGGAGCCGACAGTGTTGGAGCAAGCACGGAGGGTTGAGCAACCAGCGTTGGAGGTAGCGCATTCGTTGATGTCGACACAGCTGGTGGCGCCAGTGCCAGAGAAGCCAGCAGGGCAAGCGCCACAAGTGCGAGAGCCTTCAGTGTTGGTGCAGACAGAGCGAGTGTCGCAACCGCCGTTGGAAGTAGCACATTCATTGACGTCAGTGCAACCAGTAGCGCCAGTGCCAGTGAAGCCAGCAGGGCAAGCAGAGCAAGTGCGAGAGCCAGGGGTGTTGGTGCAAGTAGTGCGAGTGTCACAACCGCCGTTGCCGTTGACGCATTCATCGATATCAATGCAACCAGTGAGGCCAGTGCCGCGGTAGCCAGCAGGGCAAGCAGAGCAAGAGAAGGAGCCAGGGGTGTTGGTGCAAGTAGTGCGAGTGTCGCAACCACCGTTAGCAGTAGCACATTCGTTGACATCCTCGCAAGTCAAACCATCACCGGAGAAGCCGACAGGGCAAGTGCAAATACGAGAGCCGACAGTGTTGGTGCAAGCAGCGTTACCAGCACAACCACCGTTGGAAGTGGCACATTCATTGACTTCATCGCAAGAGAAGCCATCACCAGAATAGCCAGTGTTGCAAGTGCAAGTGCGAGAGCCGGCAGTGTCAGTGCAAGTAGCATCAGCAGCACACCCACCATTGTCGGTAGCACATTCATTGATGTTGACGCAGGCAGTGTAAGGAGAGCCAGAGAAGCCGACAGGGCAGTCAGAGCAAGAGAAAGAGCCAGGGTTGTTGGAGCAGGTAGTGCGGGCATCACAACCACCATTGTTGGTAGCACATTCATTGATATCAGTGCATGAAGTAGCGCCAGTACCGGCGAAGCCGTTGAAGCAATCACCGCAAGTGAAGGAGCCAATCGAGTTCGAGCAATAGCTGGAAGGATCGCAACCGCCGTTGTTGGTAGCACATTCATTGACGTCGAAGCAGCCAGTAGCACCAGAACCAGCGTAACCAGAGGCGCAAGGACCACAAGAGAAGCCACCAAAGGAGTTCACACAAGGAGAGAGATTGTCACAACCACCGTTGTTGGTAGCACATTCGTTGACATCAGTGCAACCCGAGTAGCCATCACCAGTGTAGACGCCAAGAGGGCAAAGGCCACAAGTACGGCCACCGGCAGTGTTGGTGCAGGTAGTAAGAGTGTCACAACCGCCATTGTTGGTAGCACATTCGTTGATGTCGACACAAGCACCAGAAGCGGAGGTGATGTAGCCAGAGGGGCAGGACAAGCACAAGAAAGAACCAACAGTGTTTTGACAAGCACGTAAAGCAGGGCAACCACCATTGTTGTTGGCACATTCATCGATATCAACGCAGCCAGTGAGACCATCACCGATGAAGCCAGCAGGGCAAGCAGAGCAAGTGCGAGAGCCAACAGTATCAGTGCAGTTGGTGCGAGCGTCGCAATCACCGTTGTTGATTAAGCATTCGTTGATGTTGACACAACCAGTGCGGCCAGTGCCAGAGAAGCCAGCAGGGCAGGCGCTACAAGTGAAAGAGCCGAGAGTGTTGGTGCAAGCAGTGCGAGTGTCGCAGCCACCGTTGGCAGTAGCACATTCATTGACATCAGTGCAGCCAGTGAAACCAGTGCCGGTGAAGCCAGCAGGGCAATCACCACAAGCGAAGCTACCAACAGTGTTGGTGCAGATGGTGTACGCATCGCAACCACCGTTAGCAGTAGCACATTCATTGACATCAGTGCAGGAGGCATCACCAGTACCAGTGTAGCCAGCAGGACAAGGGCCACAAGTGCGAGAGCCAGCAGTGTTGGTGCAAGAACACAAAGCGTCACAGCCACCATTGGCGACAGCACATTCGTTGACATCAGCGCAGGAGGTGGAACCAGTACCGGAGAAGCCGACAGGGCAGTCACCACAAGTGCGAGAGCCGACAGTGTTGGTGCAAGTGACACGAGTATCACAACCACCATTGGCGACAGCACATTCGTTGACATCAGCGCAGGTGAGGCCATCACCAGAGAAGCCAGTGTTGCAAGTGCAAGTACGAGAGCCGACAGTGTTATCACATTGGGCATCAGCAGAACAATCACCATTGTTGGTAGCACATTCATTGACATCTAAGCAAAGAGTGGGGTTAGCAGCGAAGAAGCCAGCAGGGCAAGCACCACAAGTGCGAGAGCCAGCAGTGTTTGTACAAGTTTGACGAGTGTCGCAACCACCATTGCTAGTAGCACATTCATTGATATCAACGCAACCAGTGAAACCAGTACCAGTGTAGCCAGGGGCGGGGCAAGCACCGCAAGAGAAGCCGCCGATAGTGTTGGTGCAAATGGTGAGAGCGTCACAACCGCCATTGTCAGTACCACATTCATTGATATCCATGCAGCCATTGACACCATCGCCAGAGAAGCCAGCAGGGCAGGCGCTGCAAGTGACAGAGCCAGGGAGGTTTTGACAGACAGTACGAGGATCACAAGGACCATTGGCAGAGAGAGCACACTCATCGATGTCAGTGCAGCGGGTGGTACCAGTACCGCTGTAGCCAGCAGGGCAGTTACCACAGGTGAAGGAGCCAGCAGTGTTGGTGCAACCAGCGAGAGTATCACAACCGCCATTGTTGGTAGCACATTCGTTGATGTCGATGCAAGCTAAGTCGCCGTTGTTGTAGACAGCGCTGTAACCAGCGATACAATCGCATTTGAAGGAGCCGAGTGAGTTGAGACAAGTAGATGAGGCAGGGCAACCGCCATTGCTAGTAGCACATTCGTTGACATCAGTGCAGCCATTGATAGCATCACCAGAGAAGCCAGCAGGGCAAGCACCACAAGTGCGAGAGCCGAGAGTGTTGGTGCAAGTAGTGAGAGTGTCACAACCACCGTTGCTAGTAGCACATTCGTTGACATCAGTGCAACCAGCATAGCCGCTGCCAGAGAAGCCAACAGGGCAATTACTACACGTGTAGCCACCAACAGTGTTGTTGCAAGCAGTGCGAGTGTCACAACCACCATTGTTAGCCAAGCATTCATTGATATCAATACAAGTGTTACCAGGACCAGTAGCGAAACCAGAGCCACAAGTTTGACAAGTGAAACCACCAAGATTGTTGTTGCAAATCTGTGCACAACCGCCGTTGCTCGTGGCACACTCATTGATGTCAGTACATGTGATACCATCACCAATGTAACCAGTAGGGCAAGCACCACAAGAAGACGTACCAACTTCGTTGACACAAGTAGACAAGTAGAAGCAACCGCCATTGTTGTAAGCACATTCATTGAAGTCTTGACAACCAGTGTAAGGAGAGCCAACGAAGCCGGTGGGGCAGTTGGTGCAGGTGCGACCACCAGCAGTGTTGGTGCAAGTCGTGCGAGTGTCACAACCGCCATTGCTGGTAGCACATTCGTTGATGTCAGTGCAGCCGATAGTACTGTTGCCGCGGAAGCCAGAGGGGCAAGGACCGCAAGTACGAGAGCCGGGGGTGTTGGTGCAAACAGTGCGAGTGTCACAACCACCATTGCTGGTAGCACATTCGTTGATGTCAGTGCAGCGAGTGGAACCAGTACCAGTGAAGCCAGCAGGGCAAGCACCACAAGCGACCGAGAAAGGTTGGTTGCTACAAGAGGCACGAGGATCACAACCACCATTGTTGATCACACACTCATTCACGTCCACACAACTGTAGCCATTGCCAATCATCCCACTGGGACAACGACCGCAGTTCATACTACCAGGGTAATCGACACAGGATGCAAAGGTGGAGCAACCGCCATTGCTGGTCGCACATTCGTTGACTTGTTGGCAACCCCCGTTAGGTAGTGACAGATAACCAGTTGCACACAGGTTGCCGCAGGTAGCAGGCCCAGCATAGTTATTGAAACAAGCACGGAAGGGATCACAACCGCCATTGTTGACAGAGCATTCGTTGAAATCAGGGCAACCATTGGAGCCATCCGGGGTAGGGAGGAAGACAGAGGTCGAGGGGAACATGCAAGGACCGCAGTTGCGCGAGTAAGTACCCTCGATTGGGGTACAGAGAGAGCCATAACTACATCCACCATTGTTGATGCAAGGATCGAAATTCACACATTCGTTTGTGAAATCATCAATATATTCAATTTGACCAAAAGGGCAACCAGTACAGACGAAACCACCATTCGTGTTGTAACAATTCATACCAGCATCACACCCGCCGTTGTTGGTTGCACATTCATTGACATCTGTGCAACCAGCTGTACCATTACCAACGAAACCAGTCTTGCAAGCACCACAAGTACGTGAGCCGAAAGTGTTGGTGCAGGATGCACGGAAATCACAACCACCATTGTTGTTTGCACATTCATTGATATCGAAACAGATGAAGCCGTTGACATTGTAAGCAGGGTAGTAACCAGCAGGACAAGGGGTGCACAACTTGGAGCCTGGCGTGTTGATGCATGACACAAGGGGATCACAACCACCATTGCTGATGGCGCATTCGTTGACATCCGCACAAGCAGAACCAGAGCTCGCATAACCAAAGATACAGTTACCACAAGCAAATGTACCAATGTAGTTATTGCAATTGCGCAGAGTGTCACAACCACCATTGTTGACAGAGCATTCATTGAAATCGGTGCAGCCAGATGTGCCATTACCGACATAAGCGGGGGAAGGACAGTTGCCACAGACGCGAGAGCCGACGGTGTTGGTACAGTTGGTGAGAGTGTCACAACCACCATTGTTAGCTTGACATTCATTGATATCAACACACTGGGTGAGACCACTACCTGAGTAGCCAGTAGGACAGTCAGTACAACCAAAGACAGTGTCAGAGATGGGGATACAAGTGGTCATGCTGTTGCAACCACCGTTGTTTCTGCAGAGAGCAGGGTTGGGCTTGGTTTGATTGAACAAGTAGACGGTAGGGACAGTGAGAGGGAAAGGAGCAAGAGAACCACCCAAATCGACAGCGGCTTGTTCAGGGAAGAAATCACGAACAGAGAACATGAATGTGGCGCGGTATGTACCAGAATCTTCAGGAATGACGACAGTGGTAGACCAGTTGCCATTAACGTCGGTAAAGACAGGAGCAATGTTGCAGACAGCACCATAGAATGAGGTCGAGACAGAGACATTGAAGAGAGCAGGGGGAGAACGAATAGCAGTGTCCAACAACCCAGCCTTGACAGTACCAGAGACACGTTGGGTGTTGCGAGAGTAGACGAGAATGTCGTTCGAGTAAGTAGAAGGGGAGGGGTTGGCGTTGTTGGTGACGATGAAATCAACTCTGAGGGGGTTGGTGGTGTTGAGACAGAGAGGACAGAATTGTAAATTGCGGAGAGCACCACGAACATCAGCTAATGTACCAGAAATGACAAACTTGTCAATTGTGGGGTTGTCCGTAGGAATATCAACATACACAACACGAGCGAGTTCAGGGTTGTTAGGGTTAAGGTTGACAGCGGCTTGGAAACCTGTGACAGTTGCGTTGACACGACATTGAGAAGGAGTGGGGCAGACGCTAGTAGGGGGGATGTAAGAGATGTCATTGACAGAGCCGCAACCAGCAGGGCCAACAGCGAGCAACACAGCCAGAGCCTCAGTAGTGTCGACGACTTCAGGGCTGGTTTCCATGGGAGGGGAGACGGAGATAGCGATGGGCATAGCGACGACGGCGACGACGGTGAGGACAGCCATGGCGATGTAGAAGTAGTAGTCGTGGTTGACACTCTTATCAATAGGACGGCTCATCGATTCGTGATGGAAGCTTTCACGCAACAACTTGCGTTGGTAGAGAGCACCGTAGAGAGCAGCAGCACCCAAGAACAAGGCGAGGGCAGCCAAGACGTACAGGTAGCGACCCTTGACGTGCAAGTAGTCCTTGAGGGCTTCACAACACTGATTGTTCAAGCAGCCAACCATACCAGTAGGGCCAGCGACTTCGTTGTTGGTGGTTGTCACCGAAGCATCAGTAGATGATTTGTCGACAGAAAGAGCGGTTTGATCTTCCCACACACCAATTTCGTTGCTCTTGTCACATTGGAATTCGCTATCACTTTCACCACCAGACGCACCAGCAGATGTAGCAGTGTACTTTTGACAATCCAATTCAGAGAGAAGAGAGGAGGCATCAACACTATTTAAAATCGAAGTGCAGCGGCCATCGACAGTACGATCAATCAAGTTATCATCCGAAGCGACAGCAATACCAGTAGCCAAGACAGCTAACATGACCATAAACATGGCGAAGCCGTAGACAGCGAGCATGCGAGAGGACCCACGACGAGATGAGTAGATCCCAAAGAAGGCAAAGCAGACGATGACACCACCAGCGACCATGAGACCGATGAAGACATTTTGCATGAATTGCATGTCATCGAGGGTGCCGAGAATGTTCTTGCGATAAGCCCAACCAGCCAAGAACACCAAACCGTAACCGAACATCATGAAGACGAAGTTGACGAATTGGAAGAAGTTCTTCATGGCGACTTCGACAGAGAGAACACGGACAGCGAGGACAGTGCCAAGGACGAGGACAGCCAAGTTGACAACACCGACAATACCCATGATGTATTCACCCATAGCAAACTCACCGAAAGTCAAAACGACAGTGAAGAGAGCGATGGTGATGGTGACATAACAATACAAGAACAACATGTGACGAGTCTTGAATTGAGAGGTTGTCGAAGTGCTTTCTTTGGAACGACCCAAGATGCTGGAGAGGGCACGACGACCGAGGAAAGCGGCGATGACAGTGCACAAGCCAGCGACGGCGAAACCCAAAACACGAGATTGGTCGATTTCGATGAAACGCCAGATGGATACACCAAGGACGGCAGCGCCAAAGATGATTTGCAAGGTAAACATGCTCCAGAGGAACTTGAGTTCACCGACGTGCAACAACAGTTGGATGGACAAGGCAGAATCCTTGCGCATGGCTCTCATGATAGCAGTTTCAGTGCCAGAGCGAACACGAGGATCGTACTTCTTGAGGTGTTCATCACTGACGACAACATCAGGAGAGGAGTCAGATGGCATCCATTCAGATTGAGACGAGTCAGATGCATCTGTTTGATACGTAGAAGGCATATCTTCAGAAGAAGCATGCTTGGGTGACTGCTCAGCGGTACGAGGTTGATACTGTTCAGCAAGATCAGCCAGCTTCACGTCTTCGAGAGAGGTTGACATGGTTTAGCCTCGATCAGTCAATACTAGCAAGAGCAGTTTGCTCGATACTTTATTGGGGACTGAAGGGAGAGGGGTAATAGATGCAGAGAGAGAGATACAGAAAC
>Ga0255303_1000120_pt1 | contig 10419 bp, 18 predicted proteins | sample MistaT_19_FD_183679 | JGI IMG/M metagenome (GOLD analysis project Ga0255303, IMG submission 183679) | Metatranscriptome of freshwater microbial communities from Mississippi River, Louisiana, United States - Miss_Miss_RepC_8d (Metagenome... | ecosystem: Environmental > Aquatic > Freshwater >...
CTCACTTTGATTTATTAATATTATATTAATTTTATTATTATTCAATATTTATATCATCATATGCATACTTGATTTATTTCTCCATGTAAGAATTTCTTATATCCTCCTCTTCTGAATCTCATTGCATCTGCACAGAAGTTAAAATCATTTGGATTATTACTCTCTTCTGGTTCATTATTATCTTCAATATTAACCCATCCTTCTTCATCATCCCATCTATATCCAACTGGATTTCTATTCTCTGATGCTTTCAAATTAATATTGTTTGTTTCAGTTGTATATTCTGGATTATTCATTACACCATGCATTACTTCTTCATTGACTAACTCTTCACATCCTGTGTATAATTCTTTAGCAATCAATAATGAATTATACATACATCTATTATTATCTTTACTACATACATACATATTATTTAATACTGTTGATTCTTGACTTCCAACTTTCATATTATCTATTAATTTGAAGAATATACAACATTCAGATTGATTAATATCATCACCTACATAGAAATTATCTGATATTTTATTTTTATATGTTGGATCAGGTAATTCATCTTTCTTCAATACATATATTAATTTACATTGTAATATATTCTTATAATCTATTTTGAATGTTTGTGATCCAGATATTGCTGCTTCCTTCTCATCAAATTTAATCTTAGAATCACCTAGTTTATCACCTCCTCTATATATATCAACATCAAATTGATAATCTTCAGGTGCATCTGGAAGATCTTGACTTGGATTGATTAATTACAATGCTCTATTGAATGCATATACAAATGCTTTTTGAATATTCTTAGTTTGATCTAATCTATATGGACATATTAATGATGTTGTAGTATTATCTTTAGTATCTTTCTTCTTCAATGATAATTGACTAGATTAGAATCTAATAACAATACAATCTGATAATTGATATTTCCAATTTTCTTTGATCTCTTCAAGGAATTGTGTAATTTTCTTATCTTGTTTCTTATCTTTAGCATCTTTGATTTCATCTAAATAACTTGTAGCTGTACATGGTAATAAATTAGATTTACAATCTATTCTCCACATTGTAGTTACTGATGATTCAGTATAATCTTTAGAATCTATTTCATGTCTGATTGTAAATGTTCTATCATTGATTTCTAATATATTCTTATATTCTGGTCTAACTTCAGTTGTCAAATCTTCTAATTGATATTATTATACTAATCCTCTCCAATAACCTTCTTTATGTCTATCAACTAATGTTTTATCAGCTGGCATTACTGATCTAAATGCTTCTCTTTGTTGTTCAGTCAAATTAGAATCATATTGTGGAGGTATTATTCCATTGACTGGTATTTCAGTTGATTTATGAATATTATCTTTATGACAATTTTCACACTCTTTTTGTTCACCTAAATATTCATCCCAACCATAATTCTTTGTATCTGGATTCTTATAGAATGGTTTCTCAGGTATATATCCAGGATTATTATTAATCTTATCTCCAATAGATGAATTAGCATGACATGTAGATAATGTGAAATTCATTAATTTCTTAGCTCTTTGAATACAGAATGGTGATGTTTCACATATTAATTGTTGTTGTTTATTAATTAAGAATGTGAAACAACAATTAGCATCATATTTAGATTCAGTATATATAGATTGATACCATAATGCACAATTTCTACCTCTATTCTTATCAATCTCACCTGGTTTATATACTGGTTGATTATTATTAGACCATACAGGAACACCATCTTTCAATATTATTTCACCATTTGGACCACCTATTACTGATATATTGAATTTATCACCTTCTTTACCTAATGGTAATTTCTTGATATCTGATGTATCTCTCAACTTTACATATACACAATTCTTGATACCTTCTTCTAATATTAGACTATTGTTTGGATCATTAGGACATAATATTTATGAATGATAATTTAATGATTTTTGAGATAGATTTCTAACATATACACAATCTTCCTTCTTCAATACAGGTCTATCAGGTGTTGTTCTAACTGAATTTATTTTAGTTAATAATTCAAATGTTTGTTTATCAAACTCTGATTGTTGATCTGGATCAAATTCTTTGAATATTTCATCATAATTATATACTTCTAATTATTGAATTTCTAATTCTTTGACTAATGATTTACCTTGATATTCATAATTGAATGATAATGTTGATATTGTTGATTTGACTCTTCTTAATTCAGATGGTTCAAACTTACCTATTGTATCATAATATTTACCTACATGAATATCACCTACGAATCCTCCAACTGATGATGGATATGATGGATTGAAACCACCAATTGAATTATTTGATGCAGATTGAGTTATTCCTGTTCTATCAATTGATTCAAATGTTTTCAAACAATGATTCTTTAATGTTACTATTGTCTTCATTTTGAATTATTGACATAAATTACCATATACTTCAATATCTGTACATATTGTTTTTATTTGATTATTCATTACTATTTTGAAACAACATGAACTATCAGATGTACCATTCTCTAATGCTAAATGTTTTTCAACATTCATATACCACACTGGACATACTTCATCATTAGGTCCTCTATTCAAACTTTCATATTTTATTAAATATGATTTATCTGAATCATCACCATATTATATACCATCCTCAGCAAATTTACATTCTCTAGATACTTTCTGCATTTTCAACATAACTGAATCATTATATAAGAAATGTGTATTGAAATGTGTTTTAATATTCAATGGTATTGTTGATAATTCTTTGATTTTATTTGAGAAATCTCTTGATAATACTTGTTTGAATTTATCAATATTACTTGTACATATGAAATATGATTATTGAACATATGTACCAATATCTTCAAATGATATAATACCACAACTATTATTACCTTTAGTCAATAATTTATTTTTAGCTAGATTATCATATCTTTGTACTATCTTATATGCATTGTCTAATTTCTTCTTAGTGAAATCTATGAATTCTATTCCATATTTCATTTGATCAGGTGTAACATCTGATAATAATTGATTATATTAATCATCAATATTACATATAATATCACATTTAGGTATTAATGTTTCTAAATCATGTTTAATTAAATAATTACTATTAGTATTATCATATCTTATTTCAAATGAATCTTCATTAATATCTGTGTATAATCTAGATACTTTAGGTCTCAATTGATTATCTTTCAAATCAACAACATAACTATATGCACTGAACATTGATGTAGCATCAATAATATAATCATCATATTCTAATGATAATGCATCATAGAATTTATCTTTCAATAATTTACCTTGATCATATGCTAGATAATCATATGTAATAACTGGTTTTGATTTCTTATATAAATCTAAATTCTTTATTGCTACTTTATATGCATTACAATTATTGATTATAGTCTTAGCAATCTTATTAGTTTCAGTCTCACATCTGAATGTTTCAGTTGAACAAATATGTAAATGATCTTTAGTTGTATTGATATCTAAACAACATAATGATTGAATACCATCAACAGTTTGACTAAAATCTTGTTCAGTGAATAATATTTGACATACACTGTCTTTCTCTAATACTTCATCATATGTAAAGAATATACTACCAGTTGATTTCTCTTTGACTGACCATGTTAATATATTTAATTTATCATCTCTGATTGATGTAGGTACTCTCTTGACATCTTTGAATATTTTAGTTTGTGGATATTCATTCTCTTCAAATGTCATTGCATCAGATTGTTCCCATATTCTACTTCTGATTGGTCCAGTTTGTGTTAATTTATATTTCTCATTTAAGAATCCTAATACTTCAGATAATTTAGAACTATCAGCAATTGCAATATATTATGTTTTACTTGTATGTGTTGATTATTCTCTTGTTTGAACAACAAATGTATGATTATATATTGATGGATTTAATCCTTCAGATTTAATAGATTGTTTGAATTTATCATCAAATTTAGATAATTTACTAGATGAATCTGGTGATACTATCTTACCAACAACTTTCAATTATTCTTTCAATGTACAGAAATTAGCACTACTCTTGCATTGATAGAAGAAATGTTTAACATATAATTTTCTACTATTTTGTTCTTCATATGTTAATGTTGATCCTGAGTTATCAGTTGATGTTGGATCATCTAATATATTCATTATCCAATTATTATCTTCTAATTTAACTTCAATCTTTCTCAATACTGTCTTTGCATTTGATTTATCATCTATTAATAATGCTGCAGCCATTGTAGTTAATGAATCAGCTGTGATACTAAATACATTCTCATATATTTTAATATTATCACCTGAACTTGATGAACCATTTGAACTATCATTTAATTTACCTGTGAAATATCTCTCTTTTTGTAGATTAGCATCTATTGGTAATCCAGCTTTAGTCAAATGATCTCTCAAACATTTCAATCTCATTAATCTTGCAAATCTTCTTATTGATTACCAACATCTAGGTTTATCAGGATTACACATATGCATCATACCTTTCTCAGTATCAAATTTAATACAACATTATGATTCAAATTTGAATCCAGCATTAATCATTTCATCTGGTATATCTACATTAGTTATTTGTATTTTACACATATTATTTTCATTTTGATCTTTGATAGTTAATACATCTAATATTTCATCATCACCAATTAATTTAGTTACCTTAGTTGAATCTTTCTTCATTTGAACATATGTAGGTTTATATTCTGAAATTCCATCTCTCTTCCATACCATTAATAATTTATTATTATCTTCATCTGCTGATGAGAATGAATATTCATTTGCATTAATCATATGATAATTATATGCAATAGTATTAGACCATTTGAATCTAAACATATTATCATCACTGAATATGTATGGACATAATATCAATAATTGATCTACAGGATTAGTATCAAATTCATTATATTCAATAATAATACATCTTTCAGTATTTGAATATGATTCTTTCAATTTCTTCAACATTGAATCAATAGTTTCTAATTTAGTCTTAATATCTTGTAATTCATTAGGATCAGTTGATTTCTTAGTCAAATTATTACTTCTCATAATATATTCTTGAGGTGATAATGCATGATATAATCCACTGTTATAATCCATATATTTGAATTCATATGTCTTTGCAATGTAATTCTCAGTTGGTTTACCTACCTCTTCATCTTTCAAGAATTGAATAACATTTGATATTAATCTGATTTGTCTCTTCTTATCAACTTCAATATATTCAGGATTTAAGAATTGTGGAACTTTCAATGGATCACTGAATAATGTACTTGGTACAACATATGCCCATCCTCTCCAGAAACCTTTGACATAATCAGATACAGTGTAATTGAATTATTCTTTGATTGTTTGACCAAAGTCTCTCTTACATTTTGATCTTAATTTATACATTATTCTTCTAGATGGAACAATACATGCCTTAGAATCATTATGACACATAAATAGATTCTTATCATCATTTGTATTGAAACTGAAACAACATTATGTATATGGTATATCATTGAAATTAGTTGCATCAGGGAATGTTTGATTCAAATAATCAATCTTACATTGTTTGATATTATTATATGATAATATTTTATTAGTTGGAGTATCAGCATTAACTAGAGAATCTTTATCAAATTTAACTTTACCATTATATAGAATATTTCCACTTGATTTATCAAATAATCTAACATTTGTTAATGAATTATCTGCTAACATAGGTCTTTCAAGATGTACATCAGAATTACCAACTTGTTTTGGATATGTTGAATTTATCACTGTCTTCAATTTATGAATTTCATCAACTGCTTGATCACCATACAAACATACAAACATTTCTTTGAATTTATATTGTTGTTGGAATTGTAAGAATACACAATTTTGTTTATTCAATCCTTTCTCATCAGTTGCAATAGCACCATCTACTAATTTATATTCTAGAATATATTCTCTATATTGTGCTAGTTTCTCAACAAATTGATCGTATGTACATATTTCATATCCAATTGAACATTTAAATATTAAATTATGAATATTCCAACATTCACATGTATCATCTTTGTAATCATCTTTATCAAATCCTTCTCTACATTGTGGACATACACATATATCATCATTATGTACTCTTAAGAATTGAGGTGCTGTTCCAGTATTACTCTTACCATCTTTATTATCAAACCACCAAACTCTAGCAAAATCATAGAATGTACTGAAATCAATCTTCTTACACTTAGATGGTGGTAATATATTACCTAATTTAGATCCTTCTTTGAATTATTGGAATGCATTATCATACTTTCTCATATCTAATAATTTATTAATATCAAATTTAACATCATTACTCTTATTATTATCAGATGATTTTGAAGGTACTTGTGGTATTGTAGCAATGGATGGATCAATTGATTGACCATCGAATGTACTAAAATCTTTCTTAGTTGAACAATAGAAATATGAATTTTGTAAGAACCATTTCAAACTGATTTGACATCTATTCTTCTCATTCATACACATGTATGTATAGTCTGAATCAGTATCATATTTGAATCTAATACAACATTTATAGTCTACATCATTCAATTCTTTAGGCATTTGATCTTGATTGAATCTATAATTGAATGAACAATTATTTTGTATTTTACCATATTCAAATATTACTTCACCATTTGATTTTGATACACCTTGTTGTAATGGTTTGATTGTCTCTTGTGATAATTTATTCTTATTGAAATATTTAACAGGGAATTCATAAATATCATTAGGTTTCTTATTTAATTCTAGTAAGAAGAATTTCTTATTAGCCATTATTGATTCAAAATTTAATGTAATAACTGCATTCAATTCAGTTAGTAATTTATCATTATCTAAACATATTGATATAATTCTACTTTGCCAAAATGCTAATAATACACAATTATTATCATTATTCATATGAATGTCTGTTAAGAATTGATTGTATTGAGTTTGTTTAGATTGTTTGAAGTCTAATGAATATCCATTTGATTCAAAGAATTCTTTAGATTTACATAATTCTTTTGATATTCTACATGGCCATACTAGATTTTCTATTTGTTCAGTTACATATTCACCCATAACAATTTGATTTGGATCAATTTGAACATCAACTTTATTCTGTGGTGTTGTTACACCTAATTCAGATATATATGCTTTGGTTATGAATATTCCCTTTGTTATATCAGTTTGTTGTGCTTGTGATTCAGTATTATCTTGTGGTGGTAGATTAGATAATGTATCTGCTGCAAAGTCATGGAATGTAGGTGCTTTCTCTCTTGATACAATATTGATTGGTAATCTACTATCATCTGGAATCTTAGAGAATGATTCATATACATTTCCATCTAATTCTTCAATTGAATCTCTTTTGGATAATTATTCTGTTAACATTCTATAATTAGTATCATTCAATGATACAACATCATTGTTCTTGTCTTTGAATCTACTACAATCAACAGCTACTTTCTTAGCAAATAATAATGCATAGAATTGATTCTTTTGTTTTGATTTATCAACTAGACACATTTGTAATTCTTCTGGTGTAGTACCATTCTTGACATATGCTTTGATACAATTTTCATCTTCCAATCCAACTATGACTTGACATGTTGCTTCTTCAAATGATAATATTGGAATTTCATTCTTGACTGCATAAACACCATTAGGTTTGAATAATACTTCAATAGGTTCTTCTTGATTAATACTACTTGATTTAGCTGTAATAACAAATGGATATGTATTCAATGCATATGGTAATTCTTTTTGTCTATTATCAATATTTAATCTCAATTCAACTAAATAATTATTTAATAATGTAGAGAATTTAGATTCTAATACATCATCTTTATTATCAGTGATTGGACATATTACATATATCTTTCTCTTAGATTCTTCTGCTTTCAAGAATTACATAACTTTACATTTTGGTGCAACATTAGGATCAATACTAGGAATGATTGATTCTAATTTCTTTATTAATACATTCTTGACTGTTGTATGTTTGAATTCATCTAATGTACATAATAACATATCTTTACATAAGAATTGCATATTAGATATTTTGAATTTATTAGATTCATCTGATGGATTATCAAATATTCTGACATATTCATTATCAACTTGCATAAACATTGTCTTCAATTGTAATTTATTATCACCATTATCATTTTGTTTGAATCTGTAGAATTCAGGATGATAGAAATGTCTGTATGAACTAGATTTAATCTTCTCATTCAAATCACTATCAGAATATAATGAATTATCAGTCAAATCAAATGCTTTGATTGCATATGTTATTAGTTTATTCATCTTAGCATCAACTATACCACTTGCATAATTAAGATTGTAATGTGATTAATTTTTATCAAATATTCCTGTTGGATATGTAATGAATTTCAATTCAGTCAATGGTATATCATGTTGTTGAGGTGTTACTTTAGAATCTACACATTATATCTTAGTCTTCTTAATTAATAATTTATTCCATGCTGTACATAAGTTACCAACTACACAAACATAATGTTGAACTTTCAATGAATCTGTTGTGAATCTATGACAACATTCTCTCTTATTACCAACTAATGGATTCCATGTATTATTGAATGCTGGTATATTTTCATAATTATTATAATATAATAGACATTTATTATCTTTATCATCATCAATATTCTTAAATTGAACAACATATGATTTATTTGAAATATCCATAATACCATTATCATCATATATTACATCATATTGATTAGATACATTTGGTGTTGTACTATTGTAATATTTGATTGTATACTTAATTTGATTATTAACTAATCTCAAATCAGTAGCGATATTAGCATTGAAATAAGCTGATCTTACTTGATTGGTAACTGATGAATTGAATGTAGAATTATTGTAATTAACAAATTGACAATTAGCTCTAGGTTCATTAAGATTACAATAACATAAGAATAGTAATTCTTGTCTTTGATTCAATGGATTTTCAAATTCCATTAGATCACACTTTTTACCTTTGTTGTATATACCATCTGATCCTAATATTCTATACATTATAGCTTTGAAATTCTTTAATTTATTAACATCTGTATGATATACTCTATTCTTAATATAATTATATTAATTCATAGCATCAAATATAGCACCATTCACATCTTCAGGGAAATCATCTTGTGGATCAGGATCAATATGATTATATAATCTAATATGTGCTAGATTTCTAACATATTTCTTATCAGAATCTTTGAATTCAATTGTCATCTTACCATTATTGAATTTGATTGAATCAACTTTCAAGAATTGAGGAATGAATTTATTTTCATTTGGATTTTCACCTTCTGATTCTTCAGCTAATGTTGTTTTAGCATCTCTATATAATGATTCTGTTAATAATGTGAATAATACATCATCATCTGATAGATTCAATTCTTCATCTTTATATTCTAAATATTTCAATTCTTCTGGTATTTGAGGTATTGTTTTATCTTTAGGTTTAGGTTCAATGTAGAATTCAAATGATTTAGTAAATTGGAATTCAGTGTATGATAATAAATTATTCAAACTTAGATTATGATCCAATGGTTTAATATTAGTTTTATTACATGTAATCTTAATCTTCTTGATCATTGTCAATGCAGTATATGTACAGAATTTATCATTAACTGCACATATTGATTCTTTTTGATCATTCTTAGTTTAATAACTTAGACAACATTGAGGTTTCTTATTGTTAGGATCATTTACATCATTATATTATATTGTACAATTCTTAATATATGAACTAATATTAGCAACTAATGTTTCATCACCATTCAATCCTTGTACAATAATCTTTCCATCATCAGTTATATTCAAATCTTCAGTTGTTAATTTCTTTCCAGCAATATCAACTGATGCAGCAATAGGAAATTGATTACCAACAATCTTAATATCTTTTAGGATATCAAAATTATCATTAATGAAATCTTTATTGATTATCTTCCAAAAGTTATCAATCATTGTATCATATTCATTCTCTTTGACACATGCTGTTAGATATTCAACATTCTCTTTACCATCATTATTACTAGTATATTCAACAACTGAACATTTATATCCATTCAATTTCTCAAATGTTGGTAATATTGTTGTTCTAATCTTATCCCATTCACCAGATTTATCTGATTTAGCTAAATTATCATAGAAACTAAATTATTTCTCTGATTTCAATAGATCTTTATTAAGTTACATAGGATTAATAGCTAATGCATCTATGTCTACTTTCTCACCAGATTATATAAATGATAATCCTCCATTTTCTAAATCAAATGTGAGTTTAGAATCTACAAATACTTTATTTGATATTGATATTTTAGCAGGTTGTTCTGCATTTGAATTTGAATTCAATTAATAAGTAGATAAAATAGTAAATAGCGTATGCTTC
>Ga0255303_1000126_pt1 | contig 10369 bp, 10 predicted proteins | sample MistaT_19_FD_183679 | JGI IMG/M metagenome (GOLD analysis project Ga0255303, IMG submission 183679) | Metatranscriptome of freshwater microbial communities from Mississippi River, Louisiana, United States - Miss_Miss_RepC_8d (Metagenome... | ecosystem: Environmental > Aquatic > Freshwater >...
CAACACCATACCCCAAGGAGGACTCATGAGCGAATCGACCGTCTGGTGGTTGCTGGCCGGCGTGCTGGTGGCACTGGAGCTGGCCACCGGCACCTTCTACCTGCTGATGCTGGCCGTGGGCATGGCCGCCGGCGCGCTGGCCGCCCATGCTGGTCTGCCTGTGACCGGGCAACTGGTTGTGTCCGCATTGGTGGGGCTGGCTCTCGTCGCTGGCTGGTACCTGATCAAGAAGCGCAAACCAGGTGATCCATCGGCCCGGGCCGAGCGCAGCGTCAACCTGGATGTGGGCGAGACGCTGCAGATCCAGCAATGGCAGGACGACCGCACGGCATCGGTGCGATACCGCGGCGCCCCATGGACCGCCCAGTTGCGCGAGGGGCTGCCGCCAGAACCCGGGGTGTACCGGGTGACGGAGCTTCAGGGCAACCGGCTCGTAGTCGACAAGGCCTGACACTTTCATTCATCAAACACAGGGGAAACCTCACATCATGGAAATCGCCGTTCTACTGTTTGTCATCGCTGCCATCTTCATCGTCCGCTCGATCAAGGTCGTCCCGCAGCAGAATGCCTGGGTTGTGGAGCGGCTGGGCAAGTACCACGCCACGCTCTCGCCCGGCCTGAATTTCCTGGTGCCGTTCATTGACAAGGTGGCCTACAAGCACAGCCTGAAGGAAATTCCCCTGGACGTGCCCAGCCAGGTGTGCATCACCAAGGACAACACGCAGCTCCAAGTGGACGGCATTCTCTACTTCCAGGTCACCGACCCCATGCGAGCCAGCTACGGCTCGTCCAACTACATCATGGCAGTGACCCAGCTGGCGCAGACCACGCTGCGCTCGGTGATTGGCAAGCTGGAGCTGGACAAGACTTTTGAAGAGCGGGAAATGATCAACGGGCAGGTGGTCAACGCCATCGACGAGGCTGCGCTGAACTGGGGCGTCAAGGTGCTGCGCTACGAGATCAAGGATCTGACCCCGCCGGCAGAAATCCTGCGCTCGATGCAGGCACAGATCACTGCCGAGCGCGAGAAGCGTGCGCTGATCGCCGCCTCCGAAGGTCGGCGCCAGGAGCAGATCAACATTGCCACGGGCGAGCGCGAAGCCTTCATTGCCCGATCCGAAGGCGAGAAGCAGGCCGAAATCAACAAGGCCCAGGGTGAAGCGGAGGCCATCAAGGCCGTGGCCGACGCCACCGCCCAAGCGATTGAGCGCGTGGCCGCCGCCATCCGCCAACCCGGCGGTGAGCAGGCGGTGCAACTGAAAGTGGCCGAGAAGGCGGTGGATGCCTATGGGCGTGTGGCCAGCGATGCGACCACCACATTGGTGGTCCCCAGCAACATGACCGAAGTTTCGGCCCTGATCACCTCGGCCATGAAAATGGTGGGCGTCTCCGGCAAGACTTCCAGCTGAGTGCCGCTTGAACCTGCTATAATCAAAGGCTTCGCGGAGAGGTGGATGAGCGGTTTAAGTCGCACGCCTGGAAAGCGTGTGTGGGTTAATAGCCCACCGCGGGTTCGAATCCCGCCCTCTCCGCCACGAACCTAGCAAAAAGCGACCCCCGGGTCGCTTTTTTGTTGCCCGAAACACCCGTGTCAGGTCCGAGAAACAAAAAAGCCACCGTCCGAAGACGGTGGCTCTTGCCGAGGATGCGATCGATCAGCGGATCACAGCCAGAGCGGAGCGGGCACCGGCCTTGTACGTGTACAGGGTCAGGGCACCGTTCTTGATGTCACCCTTCTCGTCGAAGGCGATCGTGCCGGTCACACCCTTGTAGTTGGAGGCCTTGAGCGCCGGCAGGTACTTGACCGGGTCGGACGAGTTGGCGGTGACCATGGCGTTGACCATGACCTTGACCGAGTCGTACACGTACGGGGCGTACACCTGAACGTCGGCACCGAACTTGGCCTTGAAGTCCTCACGGAACTTGTCCATGCCAGCCTTGGCTTCGCCTTCGACGCCACCGGCTTCCGCGCAGTAGACCTGGTCGTCGGCCATGCCGTCACCGGCCAGCTTCGGCAGCTCGCTCGAGCAGATGCCGTCGCCGCCCATGAACTTGGCGTTGATGCCCAGCTGCTTCATCTGCTTGAGCATCGGGCCAGCCACGGCGTCCATGCCGCCGAAGAACACCACGTCAGGCTTCTTGGCCTTCAGGGTGGTCAGGATGGCGTTGAAGTCGGTGGCCTTGTCGTTGGTGAACTCACGGCCCACGACGGTACCGCCAGCGGCCACGACGCCCTTCTCGAACTCGTCAGCCACGCCCTGGCCATAGGCGGTACGGTCGTCGATCACGGCGACGTTCTTGGCCTTCAGGCTTTCGATGGCGTACTTGCCCAGCGTGCCACCCAGGTGCACGTCGTCAGCCACGACGCGGAAGGCGCCGGGGTAACCCTGACGGGTGTACTTGGGGTTGGTGGCCGAGGGAGAGATCTGGGGAATGCCAGCTTCGTGGTAAAGCTGCGAAGCGGGAATGGTCGTGCCCGAGTTCAGGTGACCGATGACGCCAGCAACCTTAGCATCCACCAGCTTTTGAGCGGCAGCGGTACCCTGCTTCGGGTCACCGGCATCGTCTTCGGCCAGCAGCTCGAACTTGGCGGGCTTGCCATCGATGGTCAGGCCGGCGGCATTGAGCTCTTCAATGGCCATGCGGGCGCCATTCTCGTTGTCCTTGCCAAGGTGGGCGATGGCACCGCTGGTGGGGCCCACGTGACCGATCTTGATGACCTGAGCTTCAGCGGCAGGAGCAGCAGCAGGAGCGGCGGCGGGAGCAGCCGGCGCAGCCTCTTCTTTTTTGCCGCAAGCGGCCAGGGCAACAGCCGCTGCGAGTACGGCCAGTTTGAGGTTCAGTTGCATAAATGTCCTCGGAAAGGAATGAATGTTGATATGCGGAGGGAACTTTTCTCCACGTCCGTAAAGATACTGCAAAAACCCGAAAGGATTTACACAACAGGCCCAGGTCTGCACCTGTCTAAGGGTTAGTCCGAACCTGCATCACACATGCGAATGCTGTATTAGCGCAACGCATACTCCGATGCAAGAAGCCGCACCCATCACTGGTGCGTCGAGCCCTCGGACGCACCAAGATCGTGCCGCTCAGGCTCCATTCCGGACTCCCGGTACCACCGCCAGCGCTGACGGGCGAGCTCCCTGTCTCTGGGCGAGGTGGACACCACCTCGATGATCCGCTGATAGCGACCGATGAGTCCCGAATCCGGCAACATCTCTGACAGATTCACCAGCACCTGAGCTTCGGGTTGAACCTGCATCACGGAGGACCCCAGCACAATCGGTGACCTTCGCAAGACCGGCGCAGGGCTGTCATCGAGGCAGTGCGGCAGGAAGTCTCCCGCCACGCTGATCCACAAATCGACCTCCAGCCTGCTCGCCATCTCTCGGTCAAGCAGCACGTGCGTACGCGCACCCCGGGTAAAGGCCTTGCGCAGCAGGCGAACCGCGTACGCCTGCTTGTCACTGGCGTTGAAATGGAAAGCCACGGCGGGCATCAGCGCCCTGCCTCAGCGTTTCTTCGCACGGCCTGGCGCACGCTGAGTGGTCTTCTGCGTGCCGCTGTCCTGTGCCTGCGCGATCAGGTATTGCATCAGCAAACCAACCGGTCTTCCTGTGGCTCCCTTGCTGGCCCCGCTGCGCCAGGCCGTCCCGGCGATGTCCAGATGGGCCCACGGCATCTTGGCGGCGTACTTTTCAAGGAATTTGGCCGCCGTGATCGAGCCAGCCGCGCGACCGGCCACATTGCCCATGTCCGCGAAATTCGACTTGAGGCCTTCGGCGTACTCATCGTCCATCGGCATGCGCCAGCAGGGATCCAGTGATGCCTCTCCGGCCGCATGAAGCGCCTGCGCCAGCTCGTCGTTGGTCGAGAACAGGCCGGAACGCACAGCGCCCAGAGCAATGACACAGGCCCCGGTCAGCGTCGCAATGTCGATCACTGCGCGTGGCTTGAAGCGCTCCACATAGGTCAGGGCGTCACAAAGGATGAGCCGGCCTTCTGCGTCGGTGTTCAGAATCTCGATGGTCTGGCCAGACATGCTGGTGACCACGTCGCCCGGCTTGATGGCAGCACCACCGGGCATGTTTTCGCAGGCCGGGATGACACCGATCACATTGACCGGCAGCTTCAGTTGGGACAGCGCGGCGAACGTGCCCAGAACACTGGCCGCTCCGCTCATGTCGAACTTCATTTCGTCCATCTCTGCCGCTGGCTTGAGCGAGATGCCCCCAGTGTCAAAGGTGATGCCCTTGCCCACCAGCACATGGGGGGCCTCGGAGCGGGCACCCCCATGGTGACGCAGGACGATGAATTTCAGTGGTTGCTCCGATCCTTGGGCCACCGCCAGAAAAGCCCCCATGCCCAGCGCCTTGACATCCTTTTCGCCGAGCACCTGGCAGTCGAAGCCGCCTTTTCTGGCCAAAGACCGGGCAGCATCCGCCAGCTGTGAGGGGGTGGCATGGTTGGCCGGACGGTTGGCCCATTCACGGGCAACGCCAATCCCGTGGGCCACGGCACAGGCCCGAGCGTGAATGTCCCGGACCGCGGAAGCGTCTGGTACGCCAATCACCACCTGGCGCACAGGCGAGGGTTTGGCCGAGGGCTTGGTCTGGGTGTAGACGTAGTGAGCCTCGCTCATGGCCTGGACCGCCGCCGGCAAAGCATCGGAAACATCCGTCAGCGTGCTCAGCATCAGCCCGACTTTGGCGGTGCCGGGTTGGCGAACCTGGGCCGCTGCGGCGGCAATGGCCTTCTTCACATCAGACGGCCGGGACTGGCCGGTGCGGACCAGTACGACCCGAGCGGCCTTGATACCGGCCGGACGGAAGCACACGAGCAGCTTGCCCACCCCTTCTTCCAGGCCGCCGGGCGCAAGCGCCTGGCTGATCAGGCGCGACAGAGGGTCGTCACCGCTGGAGGAGATGGAGAGGCCATCCGGCACGGCCACCAGCAAGGCATCCAGCGAAAGTCGGGAAGATTGATCCAGCGATACCGATTTGAGTTCAAAGTCCATAATCACGCCATCCTTGAGTGTCATCGATGTTATTCCATTCTTCCCTACGCAAAGAACTGGCCCGCAGCTTTGGCGCCACGCTGGTGGTGCTGTTCACCATTGTGCTGACCATGCTGCTGATCCGGACGCTGGGCATGGCGTCCAAGGGCAGTGTCAATCCCGAAGAAATCATGCTGGTGCTGGGCTACACGGTCCTGGGACGGATGCCGACCATTCTGACCCTGGCCCTGTTCATCAGCATTGTGTCCACACTCTCGCGCATGTACCGGGACAGCGAGATGATCATCTGGTTCAGCGGAGGGCGTTCGCTGGGCGGCTTTGTAGGACCGTTGTTGCGCTTCGCCTGGCCCGTCCTGCTGGTCATTTTCCTGATGGTGATGTTCGTCTGGCCGTGGGCCAACCAGCAGACGGAGGAATTGCGCCAGCGGTTCGAAACCCGAGGAGACCTGCAGAGGGTTCAGCCCGGCCAGTTCCAGGAATCCAGCAGTGGCCGTCGGGTCTACTTCATCGACAAGGACACGGTGGAGGGCAAGGAGGGGCGCAATGTGTTCATCTCCAGCGTGGACAACCGCGGCGTGGAGACCATCATTTCTGCCGCGGCGGGTCGCATCGAGACGATCGACGATATCCCCTATCTCATGCTCAACCAGGGGCAGCGTCTGGAAATTCAGCCCGGCAGTCTGGAGATGCGGCTGAGCGAATTCCAGGAGTACGGCGCCCAGATCGGCGGATCCTCCCGACTCACCCAGGGACGCGGGGACCTGAACGCGGTGAACTCCTGGGACCTCATCGCGGAACCCAGTGCTTCCCGACTGGGCGAACTGGGGTGGCGACTGGGTGTGGCCCTGAGTGCGCTCAACCTGGTGCTGCTGGCGCTGGCCGCCACCGTCAGCAACCCGCGTGCGGGCAAGAGCGGCAACCTGATGTTCACCCTGTTCGCGTTCATCGTGTACTTCAACTTCCTCAACTTCGGTCAGCGCTGGGTGGCCACTGGCCAGATGTCGCTGACATCGATGCTCTTGCTGATCCACGGAAGCGTCGCCCTCTTTTCCCTGATCTGGCTCTACAAACGCCACTACAACCTTGATCTGCGCCATCTCATGTTGCGCCTGATCCAGCCACTGACGAGAAAAGGGGCTTCGACATGAGAACGATCCGGCGTCTCATCTATCGCGAAATTCTGGTGGCGTCCGGCTTTGTGCTGGTGGGATTTCTGTCGCTCTTCTTCTTCTTCGATGTGGTCGATGAGCTCTCATCGGTGGGCAAGCCTGCGGTGGGCAATCCTGAACTTGTCTACGGGTTGCAACACGCTCTGCTGTACGTGGCCCTTCAGATGCCCAACCGGATGTATGAGCTGCTGCCCATTGCTGCGCTGATTGGCTCCGTCGCAGTGCTGGCCCGGCTGGCACAGGGCTCCGAGTACACCATCTTGCGCACGAGTGGCCTGGGCCCGTGGAGGGCCCTGTTCACGATGCTGGGGCTGGGCATGATGTTTGTCGTGGCCACCTTTGTGGTGGGCGACTACGTGGCACCTGCCTCTGACCGGGCAGCGCAATTGCTCAAGGCCGAGTTCAAGGGGCGAATCAGCGTGGGCAACACGGGCGCGTGGCTCAAGGAGCGGCAGGGCGAGGTGAACTATTTCGTCAATGTGGGACAGCTCAACTCACGCGGTGAACTGGTGGATGTCCGCATCTTTGCCTTTGACGACCGAGGGGCCATTCAGTCCACATTGCAGGCCAAACAGGGACGCATCGAGGCCGACAGCAAGTGGGTCATGGAGGACGTGCGGCGCCGGATACTGGACGTTTCGGCCAAAGGCGGAGCACAGGTCCACTACCGGCGTCACCGCACCTATGAGTGGCCCAGCAGCATCACCAGCGAAATGGTGTCGGTGGCGCTGCTCAAGCCGGAGAGGATGCGCACCACCGATCTGTATTCCTATGCCCAGCACCTGGAGGCCAATGGCCAATCGGCCCTGCGCTACGAGATCGAGTTCTGGCGCAAGCTGTTCTACCCCCTGAGCTGTCTGGTGATGGTGGTGCTGGCACTGCCCTTTGCCTACCTCCACTTCCGTTCGGGCGGCACCACGGGCTATGTGTTTGGCGGTGTCATGATCGGCATCAGCTTTTTCCTGCTCAACAACGTGTTCGGCTATATCGGCAATCTGAGCCAATGGCAACCGTGGGTGGCCGCCGCATCGCCCGCCCTGATCTATTCGGTGCTCTCGCTGGGTGCCTTTGGCTGGCTGGTTCTCCGGAGGTAACGGGATGCTTGGCGTGATTGTTTTTGCCCACGGTTCGCGGGACCCCCAGTGGCGCCTGCCCGTGGAGGCCGTGGCCCGGGAGATCCAGACCCAGGCACCCGAAGCACGGGTGGGCTGTGCGTATCTGGAGTTGTCCGAGCCCGATCTTCCGTCCTGCGCACGGTCATTGATCGGCCAGGGCGCCCGCGAGGTTCGGGTGCTCCCGCTTTTCTTTGGCATGGGCAAGCACGCCCGGGAGGACCTGCCGGTGCTGATTCAGGAGCTTCGTGAACAGCATCCGGATGTGCGCTTTGAATGCCTGCCTGCGGCAGGCGAGCACCCTGCCCTGACCCGGCTGCTGGCCGACATCGCCATCGGGAAGGCGCCATGAACCTGCATCAGTTCCGGTTCGTTCAGGAAGCTGTCCGCCGCAACCTTAACCTGACCGAGGCAGCCAAGGCACTGCACACCTCCCAGCCCGGTGTCTCCAAGGCCATCATCGAACTGGAAGACGAACTGGGGATCGAGATCTTTGCCCGCCACGGCAAGCGCATCAAGCGGGTCACCGAGCCGGGTCAGCAGGTCCTCAAGAGCATCGACATCATCCTGCGTGAGGTCAATAACCTGCGCCGGATTGGTGAGCAGTTCTCGCACCAGGACAGCGGCACCCTATCGATTGCCACGACGCACACACAGGCGCGCTATGTGCTGCCAGCACCGGTGGCACGCCTGAGGCAGCTCTACCCGAAGGTCAACATCAGCCTTCACCAGGGTTCGCCCGACCAGGTGGCGCGCATGCTGATGGACGAGACCGCGGAAATCGGCATGGCCACCGAGTCGCTGACGGCATACCCGGACCTCATCACCCTGCCATGCTACGAATGGCAGCACATGCTGGTGTTTCCGACCGACCACCCCCTGGCCCAGAAGGATCGGGTGGGCATCGAGGATCTGGCGGCGGCTCCCCTGATCACCTACCACCCGAGCTTCACGGGACGGGGGCGTATCGACCAGGCGTTCGCCCAGCGAAACCTGGTCCCGAATGTGGTGCTGGAGGCCATTGATTCCGATGTGATCAAGACCTACGTGCGCCTGGGCATGGGGGTCGGCATCGTGGCCGAGATGGCCGTCACCGGCGAGAACCAATCAAACGATCTTGTGACGCGGCCGGGTGCGCCCCTGTTCGGCCACAACCTGACACGAGTGGCCTTCAAGCGCGGCGCCTATCTGCGGCAATTCGTGCTGCGCTTTGCCGAATTGCTCAGTGACCGCCTCTCACGCGATCTGATCCTGCGTGCCATGAGCGGCACCCCGGACGACTATGAACTCTGAATCCACAAGATCCATGCCCGTGATGCCGAAGACCCCCACCCTGACTTCCAGACTGCCTCAGGTAGGCACCACCATTTTCAGCGTGATGTCGGCACTGGCGGCCCAGACCGGGGCGGTCAACCTGGGACAGGGTTTCCCTGATTTCGACTGCGATGAACGGCTGATCGATGCGGTCACCAAGGCCATGCGGGAGGGGCACAACCAGTACCCGCCCATGCCGGGTGTCCCAGCCCTGCGTCATGCGATGGCCGCCAAGATGCAGGCACTGTACGGACTGACGTGCCATCCTGACACCGACATCACCGTGACGGCGGGTGCAACCCAGGCGATCCTGACAGCCATCCTGGCGGTGGTGCATCCCGGCGACGAAGTCATCGTTCTGGAGCCGTGCTACGACAGCTACGTACCCAACATTGAACTGGCTGGCGGCAAAGTGGTGCGTGTACCGCTGGTGCCTGGTAGCTTCCGGCCAGACTTTGATGCCATTGCTGCCGCGATCACCCCGCGAACGCGTGCCCTGATCATCAACAGCCCACACAACCCCAGCGGGCAGGTCTGGAGCGCGGATGATATGCGTCGCCTGGATGAACTGCTGGCGCCGACCGACGTGCTTCTGATCAGTGACGAGGTCTACGAACACATGGTGTTCGATGGTCAGGCGCATCAGAGCGCCGCCCGCTATCCTGGCCTGGCGGCGCGGGCCTTCATCATTTCAAGCTTTGGCAAGACCTACCATGTGACGGGCTGGAAGGTGGGCACCGTGGTCGCACCCGCGCCGCTGACGGCCGAATTCCGCAAGGTGCATCAGTTCAACGTGTTCACCGTCAACACGCCCATGCAGCACGCGCTGGCCGCCTACATGGCCGACCCGGCGCCTTATTTGCAGCTAGCCGCCTTCTACCAGCGCAAGCGCGACCTGTTCCGCGACGGCCTGGCGCAGACGCGGTTTCGCCTGCTGCCCGGCCAGGGCACCTACTTCCAGTGCGTGGGCATCGAGAACCTGGCCGTGGCCGAACGCGATCTGCCCGAAGCCGACTTCTGCCAGTGGCTTACGCGTGAGATCGGCGTCGCCGCCATTCCGCTATCGGCCTTCTACGGCAACGGGTTCGACCAGAAGGTGGTGAGGTTCTGCTTTGCCAAGAAGGACGAGACGCTGAAAGCGGCCCTCGAACGGTTGGCCCGCCTGTGACCTTGTTCAGCTGTTGAGCTGACTCCAGGCCTTGTCCAGCCGCTTGATGCTCACTGGTTGCGGTGTGCGCAGTTCCTGGGCAAAGAAGCTCACCCGCAGTTCTTCCAGCAACCAGCGCAGTTCCTGCAGTCGCGCGTCCTGCACCCCCTTGCGTTCGGCGACCAGGCGCCAGAAGCGCTGGTCCTGCGGCCGGAGTTCAGCGAATTTGGCGGCGTCGCGTGCCGGATCGGCGCGCAGCTTGTCCAGCCTCAGTTGCACCGCCTTGAGGTAGCGCGGGAAGTGCTGCAGTTGGGCATAGGGCGTGGCACTCAGGAAGGTCTTTGGGACCAGACGTTGCAGTTGCTGCTGCACGTCGGTGGCCACATCGGCGGGCGGCTTGCTGTCCTTGAGCTTGCGGGCCGCTGCCGCGTATTCGGTCAGGATGACACCAGCCTGGCGAGCGATCTCGTTGGCGATCAGGGTCAGGCGCCCCCTGCCTTCGTCGATGCGGGCTTTGAAAGCCGCCCCATCGGTCGGCAGCGGATCAGCCAGGAAGGCCCGGTCCAGCGCGAGGTCGAGGATCTGCTGCTTGAGCTCATCCAGCGTTCCG
>Ga0255303_1000136_pt1 | contig 10140 bp, 10 predicted proteins | sample MistaT_19_FD_183679 | JGI IMG/M metagenome (GOLD analysis project Ga0255303, IMG submission 183679) | Metatranscriptome of freshwater microbial communities from Mississippi River, Louisiana, United States - Miss_Miss_RepC_8d (Metagenome... | ecosystem: Environmental > Aquatic > Freshwater >...
ACGAGATTGATGCAGGGGATGGCGATGACAAGGTAATCGCAGGTGATGGTCGGGATTCGGTTTTCGGCTCTCAGGGCGATGACACACTGGACGGTGGCATTGGCGAAGACACCATCGATGGAGTTCTCGGGTTTGACTCCCTTGTCGGTGGCGATGGAAACGACCTCATTTATGGGGATGCAGATGCGGACACTATAAGCGGCGGCGATGGCGCAGACAGCCTTGATGGTGGCGATGGTAATGACTCGATGTTGGGCGGTGCGGGTGATGATGTTTTACTGGGTACCGAAGGTAACGACAAACTGTTCGGCAATGACGGCGCTGACACCGTGGATGGTGGTGATGGTGACGACACATTAGAAGGTGGAGCTGGCGACGACCTTTTGATTGGTGGCTCCGACAATGACACGGTGGTTTATTATTCATCGAAATCCACCTATGGGATGGAAGTCGTCGCGGATCGACTGGTGATTTTCGGTTCTACCATCGGGAGAGATGTTCTCGAGGAAATTGAAGCGGTTATCTTTGCTGGGCGTGCGTATACATTCGAGACGCTTTATGCAGAAGCCGACTTAGTCTCGCACACCGAACTTCGAATCAACGTTGTCTCGCCGGGAAAGTTTTCGATGACCGAGATTAAGACCGGACCGCAGGCCGACGATAGTTCAAAAATGCAGGTTGTTAAGTACGACGGCATTTATACGCTGGGGTTCAGAAATGATGCACGTGCCCTATTGCTTTGGCATCAGGACAAGTCGAATCCTTACCGAAATACGAGTTTGGACGGATTGAGTCTTGACGCAGCGCTAGGGGCATTGGATCGGGGATTGCTCGGTGCTGAAAGAACAGCGTTCATCGAGCTCATAGGACTAATTGCTGACTGCAATATTGTCGATGGTGTTCCAATTTTCAATAATGACTTCGTGGTTTGAGTTGATGTGTAGAGATCAAGATTTTGGGACATAATCGAAACGCTTTGACTTTGTATTAGCGGGCATAGTTTAGTGGTAGAACAGCGGCTTCCCAAGCCTCAGATACGGGTTCGATTCCCGTTGCCCGCTCCACGTGAAGTGAGTTTGCGTCGTGCAATATTGCTAATGCTCGGGTCCGCCCTCGGGTACAACACTCCCAAGGGATTGACTTCTGTGGCGATGGCTTCGACGATCATGCCGCAAGCCACTTTCCCAGTTGCTGAATTGTTGCTGATAGATCAGCAAGGAAGTATGTTGGTGGGTTCTCGGTCTGAATTTCCACTCACGATCATAGACTTTTGGGCGTCATGGTGTGGGCCTTGCAGGATTTCCCTGCCTTGGTATGACATCCTCTATAAGCGTTATAAGGCCGATGGACTGAGGGTAATCGGTGTATCCCTTGACCGAAATAGAAGGGATGCTTTAGCTTTTCTACAGCGCCACCCCGTTAGTTTTCCGACGTGCAGTGATTCATTAGGAGCTTATGCAAAATCAGTTGGCGTCAGCGTCATGCCGAGCAGTTACCTTGTTTCATCCCAGGGCGGTTTAGTGGCTGCTCATGAGGGTTTTCGGATGTCAGACACGAGTGCGCTCGAAGCTAAGGTTATTGGTGCTCTCAACGAGCAAAGGGCAGCAAATGGGCGGTCGTAGAGAAAAAGTCGCCAGACGAATCGATTTTTTTGTACTATTTTTCATCGCTACCGGTCTTTGTGGTTGTGCGACCCAAAGCTTCGCCCCCGTCCGTGTCGAAGCCTGGGAGCGGCAATACCTGGCACAGTACGAAATGCTTATCGACCCAGATCGTCTAGACCGTGCTTTAGCTGACCATCGTTATTTTAGTAAAGAAGGATCTTCGGGTGGTGCGAGCGTTGGCGGAGGTGGTTGTGGCTGTAACTAGCCACCAAGCGGCGAGGTTCGTTGGCTTAATTTCCGGCGCATCATTGTTCGTGGTAAGCGGCGTGACGCCTTGTGGTGCTCAGGTTGGTCTCGAACGAGGCATGTTTTCCTTCAAGTCGACCGATTATCAGGATTGGCAGCCTGGTGCCAAGCGAGTCGATGTTCGCTCCCAAAGCGTATTGTTGAGGGTTCCCTTTCAAGTTAACAACCCGGGCCTTCATGAGAAGACGGGCGACTGGGGTTCGGCAAGCGGCGACTGGATCTTTGATGCGCAATTGACCAGCGATGCTATTTCCGGGGCTTCGCCGATGTACCACGCTCAAATGATTCGGGCAGTTGTTGATCAACGTTATGCGCAAGATGTTCGAATTACACGAGTGTTCGACACCTCGACGATTACTATCGGGCGCGGGGTTTCTCGAGAGTCTGACTACTTTTCGCAGGCAATTTCTTTGAGTGGATCATTTGTGTTTGATGCGAAGCATTCAACAGTGAATTGGGCCGTATCTCATTCCGATGACAATATTCAAACACTCCGAACAGGCCCTCGAAGGAAAAATGTAAATGATTGGCTCGTGGGCTACACGCGAGTTTGGAATCAGCAAACCTTAGCGCAATTTTCAGTGTCGGGTTCGCATGGCAATGGCTACTTTTCTGACCCTTATAAGTTGCTCGATCAACGGCCTGATTTTAAGGATAGTTACACTGCGATGTTACGTTGGTATCAACACCTTGTTCCATTGGATGCCATCAGCAGGATTTCCTATCGTCGGTACGTCGACTCCTACGGCGTGCAGTCACATATGTTGAATTGGGAGTGGGCTCACTTTCTCAGTGTTAGTTCGCAACCAGTTAATCACGAGTGGGTCTTGACACCTTCCATCAGGCTCTACAACCAAAAAAATGCAAATTTCTATATCGGACCGACGGTAACGAAGGCGATTCCTCGTCCACCCGGTATAGATAGCTCGACCATCGTTTCTTTGGATCAAAGACTATCGGCCTTTGGGGCCATGACTTTGGGTTTAAAGCTTTCGAAGCGCTGGGGGCCACGTTATGACCCTAGGCAACAAATCGATCTGCGTGTAGAGCGTTATTCACAAGATGCCGATTGGTTTCGAATCGCAAACAGTGCAACAGTAAATCAGCCGGAGTTACCGAGATTTCATGCACGCTGGATTCAGTTGGGCTATACAAGCTGGTTTTAGATCAATGGCTTTGCCTGAAGGCTTAACGTATACAGATCGGTTTCTCGCTATGGGTGGATTGGGTCGTATTATTATTGACGGTCTTGAGAAATCACGCTTTGAGTTGGTGGTATCTGCCGCTAAGGCGCACATCGAGCTTCTTGAAGCCCGGTATTCCCGGTACCGTGCGAATAGTTTGATCTCCACCATAAATGCGCGTGCAGGCTCGGGTCTTTGGACGGAAGTCGACCACGATACTAATTGGTTGTTTGATGCAGCAAGTGCTTTATTTGAAGCTAGCGGGGGGGCCTTTGATATAACTTCAGGAGTATATCGGCGAGTCTGGGACTTTCGTGATCCACGCGCAGTTACTCCAACACAGGGCGAAATTGACCGCTGTCGCGAGCTGGTTTCTTGGCCAGTCGTTCAACGGCGGCGGCTAGGACCCTATGCTGAAATCCATTTGCCAGTTGCTGGCATGGAGTTAGACTTCGGCGGGCTTGCGAAAGAATTTGCGATCGACAAAGTTTGTGAGCTGTTGATATCAATGGGCGTGTCAAGCGCATTGGTTGACTTGGCTGGAGACATTCGCGTCATTGGTGCGAGAGAGACGGGCCAGCCGTGGTTGATTGGCATCGCCAATCCGATGCCTAAACAGAAGGTTGAAATAGAGATTGCCCAGATTCCAGTAGTAAACCTTGCTGTTACAACGAGTGGCAACTACGCACGATATCAGTTAAAGGACGGGCGTCGACTTGGACATATTCTCGATGCGCGAACAGGGTGGCCTGTTGAGCACTGGGACTCGGTAACTGTTGTGGGTGCTTACGCCATCCAAGCAGGTGGTCTTTCCACGCTAGCTATGCTGGGGGGACTGCAGTCCCTAAGCTTGCTTCGAAGTAGTGGATTGCGATTTTTGGCTATCGATAAGGATGGTGAAAGATACATCAATTGAATCGATATAGATATATATTTAAACGTAAACAGAGTCCCTACTGACAAATTTAGAACTATGAATTATTCCCTAGATCCTTATGTACAGTCATTGACAGGAACCGACGCTGCAGATTTATTTAACCTTAATCAATACCCTCAATATCCTGTCACCATCGACGGTGGAAAAGGTTTTGACGAAATTTCCTTCGGCCAGGCATTGATCGGAGCCGGTCACTTTACGTTCCAGGTATTACCAGATAAAAGTGTAGCGATTTCAAGTGCCAGTGCGTTCGGCGAGTATCTTGTCAAGAATATTGAGCAACTGAATTTCGCAAATGACAAAATTAGATTTTATGACGAGTTGCAGGTCGTGAAGTCGTCTTTAGGTGGTTTTAGGCTGAACGAGACCCTCGTGTTGAAAAAGTCGGTTGATCAGACGGAAATGCAGGTTTTAAAATTCGACGGTAAATGGTCTTCGGCGTTTCTGGCCGATGCGGCGGGTTTGCTTGCTTGGCACCAAAATCCGCAAAGCGTATCAAGAAATACTGCCCTCGACGGTTTGACTTTAATGCAGGCTTTAGATGCCCTGGACCGCGGCCTCCAGGGCTCCGAGCGCTCGGCTTTTATCGAGTTGGTCGGTCTGATTGCAGATTGTCAAATCGGACTCATAGAGCAAAAGCCAGTTCCAATTTTTGATGGTAACTTCATTTGAAGTATTGATCAAACCGATTTGTGAGGAGAGCTGTGCAGCTAGATCGCCGGCTGTGGGTTCTCCGGCTGTGCGTTCTCATTTAGGCTGCTCAGCAGGAACTCCTCTTTGTTGCGCCCCTGTGCCAGTCGCGCTGAAAGCCATACTGGCGGTTTGCCGCGACCAGTCCAGGTTTGACCGGTTTCGGGATCTCTGTATTTTGGTGCCACCGGACCACGAGTTTTCGGGCTTTGTTTTACTTTTCGATTCTGTCCCGATTTTGCGGGCTTGGCGTTAGTCTTTGGCAGGTCTTCAACTGTAATTCCAAGCTTCTTCATCAGGGCAGTCACTTGCGATACCGCTTTGTTTTTCTTGGAATCTCGTGAGGCTTCTAATTTTTTTGCCTGTGCTTGTAGCTTCTGAATTTGCCGTTGTAGGTGTTCGTAGGTCATTCTTGGCATTTCTCTGCCTCCTTTGATGATGGGTGACGATCTTGCTTAGGTGCTGGAGCTTTAGTAGTGAAAGATTAGCGATAGCTTTAACTATTGACTTTAAATTAAAAACTCGAGAAAGTGAGCATATAACCAAACTTTGCTGTCAATCAAGTTGCTTAGATAGGACAATTCCGAATTGTCCGCTTGAATGTGATTAACTCATCGACCAAGTGTTTTGAAAGAGGCTTGAAGTATGAAAAACGTTGCTGAAATTCTTGCTGAAAAAAAAATTGGATTAATACATACCAATCCAGACGTGATCGTCAGAGATGCGATGACTTTGATGGTTGAAAAACATATTCACTGTTTAGTTGTTTATGAAAAAGATAAAATGTGCGGGATTATTTCCGATCGCGACTACGCCCATAAGATTGTCGCGAAAGGACTTGATCCTGAGCAGGTAACAGTGGGCGACATCATGACGCGCAATGTCATAACGATTAATCGCACGGCCACGATTGCCGAGTGCATGAAAATCATGTCCGAGCATCAATTCAGGCACCTGCCGGTTGCCGAAGGCGAGGACATCGTGGGCATGATCTCAATGACCGATGTCATGCGGGTGGTGATGGCTACGGCTGACGAAGACCAGGAATGGCAGATGTAGCTCGATTGACGCGCCTGCGAAACTACAAGTGTTGGCTAGATGCCGCATAAACTTTGGCCCTCAAGGGCCTTTTGTGTAGTATCGGGAGCGTGCAGGAGCTTTGAAAGACTCCCGATCCTCAGCGCTCTTGCTTAAAACCTTACTAATAATCGCATGTCTTCATCGATGAACGGAGAGTTACTCAAAGCAGCACGACTTCGGCGTGGGGTTTCGCTTGCCACTTGGGCACGAGAACTCATGGTCTCCGAAACGCAACTTCGATCGCTTGAAGAGGGCGAGGACCGCGGCTTTTATAACGACAATCATCGAAAGCAGATTGCGCAAAAGTATGCTGCCGTGTTGAGCGTTGATGCCTCAGCGCTGTTTGCGCAAGTTCCGAAGACCAGCGATCCGCGTCGGTCAGCCGGGGAAAGTGCAAGCGCTTTAAACTTAGCGATAAGTGAAGCGAGCGCGTTAAGGCAGCACGACGTATCTCTTGCACTTGCCAAGGCCCACGAGGGTACAGGTGATTTGCGACGATGGCAGGGTAAAAGAAAGAGTCGACGAGCCCGCACCGAATACGTGCTTGCAGGCGGGATTCTCGCTGCGCTTGCCATTTGGTTTAGCGTGGACGCCTGGAAGTATCAACGCGCGGGACAAATGTCTAACCCCTTATCGGTGGTTGAGCAGCGTTTTGATGATCCGCCGTCGGCGCTCAATGCGCGGCCGGTTGAGCTTGCTAAAGGCGGAAGGGTTGATCTTGCGCTGGCCAAGCCCAGTGAACTTGATTATCCGCAACCCTTTGTGAGTAAGCCCACAGAGAGCCAATCGGCCGGTGCGACAAGCAGGGGCCGCGAGACGGTTAATCGCAAAGATGAGGCCTCTAATAAGCGCGCCGGCGATAAGCCGGGACTTGAGGAGCGCAGCCGATCGGCGGCCAAGGAGCTGCGATATCCCGACCGCAAGGCTTTAGCCGATGCGAGTAATTACCAAGGACTGGCCGGCAATAGCCAGGGCGCGGCTGCCAGTGGCCAGGGTCAGGTAGGAAGTAATCAAGGATCAGCTGACAATAGGCAAGGCGCAGGTAATAACGGTCAAGGCCCAGACAACAGAACTGGCCTTGTGGCTGTTGCGCCATCAAGCGGACCCGAGTCGAGGCATGTGGATCTTTGCGAAGTGTCTGACCGCATGGCAAGCGTGGTCGTGCCGGTCAGTCGGCTTAAAAATACCCCGTATGTGCATGTTGCATCGGGCGTGAGTCAGAAAGTCTGCGTGCGTAGCGCGGATGGTCGGGTTGAGCGTATGTCTTTGTCGGCTAATGAAGCGCGATCGATTTTCGGGAAGGCGCCCTTCACCGTGGTGACCGAGCAACCGTCATCGGTCGAGATTTTCTATCTGGGTGCTCGGGTGCGCCACAACGGCGAGTCACGCGTCTTGAAGATCGTCGACCCCGATCCGATGTCTTAGTGTCGGTCGAGCTATGCTGGTGGGCTATACCTATGACCCGATTTACGCCCGCCACGATATGGGTGAGGGCCATCCTGAGTGCCCCGAACGAGTCCTAGCGATTGATGCGCACTTACGATCGGTCGGTCTCCTCGAGCAATTAGCTTGTTTTGATGCTAAGCCAGCAAGCCGTGAAGATGTGCTGCGTGCACACGAGCCAACCTATGTTGATCGGGTCTTTACGCTGGCGCCTCGTGCTGGGCATACGCAGCAGCTTGATGCCGATACAGCGATGAATGAGTCGACACTGTCAGCAGCATTGACGGCGGCTGGCGCTGCGATCGCTGCGGTTGACCATGTCTTGGACGGCAGCTTTATCAGAGCTTTTTGCAATGTTCGCCCACCTGGCCATCATGCCGAATCCAATCGGGCGATGGGCTTTTGTATTTTCAATAGCATTGCGATTGCGGCACGCTATGCTTGCTCCGTGCGGGGTCTTGAACGCGTGGCTATTGTTGATTGGGATGTCCATCACGGCAATGGTACCGAAGAAATTCTTGCCGGGGATGCTCATGTATTCATGGTGCACAGCTTTCAGTCACCCCTTTACCCCTACAGCGGTATGGAAGCGCTTGGTGATAATACTTGTAATATACCTTTGGCTCCTTACTCCGATGGCGCAACGCTACGCCAACGCTGGATCAACGAAGCGATACCTGCGCTCGAAGCTTTCGACCCCGAGCTCATTTTGATCTCTGCAGGATTTGATGCGCATCGCGATGATCCGCTTGCGCAACTTAAGTGGACCGAACAAGACTATGCTTGGGCGACCGAGCAATTGCATCAGTTATCGTTGCGTTCGGCTGCCCAGGGAAGAATCGTTTCTTTATTGGAAGGCGGCTACAACCTAAAAGCGCTTGCTTTATCGGTTGAGGCACATATTCGTGGTCTGATAGCCGATCACCACTAGTTTGATTGTTGGTGATAAGAAACAACACGTTCTACTTCTTCCATCGATCCAAGAATCACCGGAACGCGTTGATGCAAAGCCTCCGGGTTTACATCTAAGATAGGCCCTATGCCCGTACTTGCTGCGCCTCCTGCCTGTTCGATTAACATGGCCATTGGATTGGCCTCATACATAAGCCTCAAGCGTCCTGGTTTGGAAGGATCACGCGCATCACGGGGATACATAAAGATACCTCCTCGGGTCATGATGCGATGAACATCGGCCACCATCGATGCAACCCAGCGCATGTTGAAGTCAGCAGCGCGCGGCCCTGATTTGCCCGCAAGTAGTTCATCGATGTAGCGCTTAACTGGTGCCTCCCAGTGGCGAGCGTTTGAGGCATTGATTGCAAATTCGCGGGTTTGTTTGGGAACCTGCATCTTGTCCTGGGTAAGCCACCAACTGCCTGTTTCACGATCCAGCGTGAAACAGGCCACACCATCGCCCACGGTAAGCACGAGCAGAGTCGATGGCCCATAAACCGCATAGCCGGCTGCGAGTTGCTGGCGACCCGATTGCAAGAAGTGGCTCGTCTTGGGCTCTGCACCAGCTTCGGGCATTTGCAAAACCGAGAAAATCGTTCCAATTGAGACATTCACATCGATGTTGGATGATCCATCAAGCGGATCGAAAAGAAGTAAATACTCACCGCGCGGATAACGATCAGGAATCGGATAGGGCTCATCCATCTCCTCTGAAGCCATTGCCGCTAAATGACCGCCCCAGGCATTGGCCTCAAGCAGAACATCGTTGGCGATCACATCTAATTTCTTTTGCGCTTCGCCTTGAACATTGGTGTTGCCCGCATCACCAAGATGTCCTGCCAGTGCGCCCTTGCCGACCGCATAGCTAATTCGCTTGCAAGCGCGTGCCACCACTTCGAGCAAGAGTCTTAACTCGCCGGTCATAGCCCTTGCGGCAGAAGGAGCAGATACGCTCGATGCGCCTGAGGCGTTTGATGAAGCCGATGCGCTTTGCCGCTGCTTTTGAATTAAGTATTGCGTCAGGCTAATTGGGCCTGGGATATCGTGGGTGTGGATTGAGTTCATCGTGTTTTCTCGATCAATGGATGCGTGCAAGGATGGCTTAGCTTAATCCGCTTGCCACCTAGCCCTGGCTTTGCAGCGCACTTTTTATGATCTCCGTGCTGTCGGGGGATAAGGATTTATGTGCTGCAAGACGCTCAAGGCAAGCTTTCGCTAGTCCTTTGGTGGGTTCGATGAGCAAAGGCCATCGATCCATGGCGCGTGCTAAGCGGGCAGCAACCTGGGGGTTGATTGCATCAAGTGCCAAAAATTGTTGTTCGAACCAGGCGTAAGACTGTCCGCTCGGCTCATGAAACTCAGCGAGGTTGGCATGGCAAAAGGTGGTAATCAAGGCGCGAACCTTATTCGGATTTCGCATCGAAAAACAAGCGTGATTACTCAAGCGAATGACGTCATCCAGTACCGCTGGCTCGCCATCAAGGCGCTGTCTTGTGGCTTGCATCACAAGCCAGCGATCCATGGCAAGGGCCTCATCCATAAACTGTTGCTCAAAGGCTTTGAGCGCTTGCTCACGGATGGGCTTTGCCTGACGCATCAGTACCGACATACCGGCAGCCCGATTCGTCATATGCGCATCAGGGCCACACAGCGACTCAGCCACACGAAGTACTTCAGACTGTTGCTGCGGCTGGCTGCCGAATGACCACAGCAAAAGTGCTGCATGGCCAAGGGCGCGCTCGCCAGCCTGCCTTGGGTTTGGCTCATAAGGACGCGCTGCGTCGACGCTTCGCAGGTCGTGCACCGTATCGCCAAGCAGTCCGCCAAGCTCATCAGCACAGGTCTTCATTAACAGATTGCGTTGAAGCCTTAGGGCTTGCGGGTCGAATACCGGCACGGCCTGGGCAAGTTCGAGCTCTGGCGGGAAACTGAGCATCAAGGC
>Ga0255303_1000140_pt1 | contig 10081 bp, 10 predicted proteins | sample MistaT_19_FD_183679 | JGI IMG/M metagenome (GOLD analysis project Ga0255303, IMG submission 183679) | Metatranscriptome of freshwater microbial communities from Mississippi River, Louisiana, United States - Miss_Miss_RepC_8d (Metagenome... | ecosystem: Environmental > Aquatic > Freshwater >...
CTGGGCTTCAAGCCGACACGGGTCAGTCGAGTGGAGTGAATCGGCGGCGATGCCCGGACTCAGCGGGGGGCTTGAGGCGGGCGTCGCAGATGGGACGTGGAGTTTGCCAACCAGGACGTGCTTTCAGGGCGACTCAAGGCTAGAATGAAACCATTCTTCTGACCTTTTGTCGCATGCGCTGGCTTCTCAATCCTCTAGCTCTGCCCCCCGGGCAGTCCATGTCTGTCAGGACATGGGGGCGCCATGGCCGTGTCTGTGCCGGAGGGCTGGTGTTGGGCCTGCCGTTGTTGGTGGCTGCCGATCCCTTGCTGGATTTCGCTCTGATTGATGTGAGCCCCGGTACGCAACGCGTTCAGTCAGCACCAGTGGTGAGCTGGCTGATCCAGTCCGATGCCGAGCGGTTTTGTGCAACGGTGCCTGCCAAGGATGGGCATGCCCAGCGGCCCGAGGGTTGTGTTTACTGGCAACTCAATCCTGCCCGGTGCACCATCGTGACCACAGCTTCGACCACGCATTCGCAGCTGGGGCATTTGTTCTTGCATTGCCTCAAAGCCAAATGATCATGAGCCGCGACTGTTCATGGTGGAGTGTCTGGCGAAAATTGTCATGGTGGCTGTTGGCATGTGTGTTGCAAGGATGCGTGGGGACAGGGGGGCTCATACCACCCAAGGTGGATCAGGTGCGGTTTTCCCCCATGAAAAAAGAGCAGCGCACGATTGACGAGCCGCGTGTGAAATTCCTGCCGCGTGAAGATGGACACGACTATTGCGCGCGCATCACGGGTATCCCTGTCACGCCCACTTCCAAACCCATGGCCTGTGCTTTCTGGAATGTCCGTCGCAAGGAGTGCACGATCGTTACCCCTTTGCAAACCGGCTACAACTACCTTGGGCACGAGCTGCGACACTGTTTCGAAGGTTCCTTTCATGACTGAGTTGAACAGCTGTGCTCAGTCGGCAGAGCTGACGCGTCGTGACAGTCTCTTGCTGTTGTTTTCCATGGCGCTGGGCGACAAGGCCATGGCTGCTGAAGGGCCTGCGGCCGTCAAAGTCGGATTCTTGCGGCATTACAAGCCATTCAGCTACCGTGATGCGAACGGCCGACCCCTGGGCTTCGATTTCGATGTGGCGAGCCGGGTGTGTGAACTCCTGCAGCTTCGCATGGATCCGGTGCTCGATTCACTGGAGGGCCTTGCGCAGCGGGTGAAAAGTGGCGAGATCGCCTGGTTGGGCAACCAGCTGTTGACCACGCCTGAGAACCGGCGCCGCTTCGATTTTGTCCGGCCGGCATACGCTTCCATCCAGTTGTCAGCTGTCCAACACGAGGACGATGACCGCGATTTTCTGAGTCTGGAAGACCTGCTGGGCAAGCGGCTGGGGGTATTGGCTGGCACGGGGGTGGAAGAGCAGGCGCGGGCCGTGTTGGGCAAGACCGTCAAGGCCTATGAACACATTGAGAACGCCTTGCACGATCTCTCTCACCAACGGCTTGACTTGGTGCTGGAAGAGAACCTGATCGCGGACTACCACATCCGCGCCCTGCGCTTGCCACTGAAGGTGGCCGCGCCCTTTGCTGCGCCGATGACGGTGGGTCTGGGGGTGCGCAAAGGCGACCGCGAGATGCAGGAAAAACTCTCTCAGACATTGCAGTCGATGCTCAAGGATGGCTCGCTGAGCCGGATTTCCGAAAAATGGTTTGGCTATGACGTCAGCCGTTCGCGCGTGAGCCACACCGCTTCGCATTGAATATGGGCGAGGCTCGGGGGGCAGCGGGTTGCCGCGTGCCCTAAGATGGCGGACGACCATGAACGATCCGGCCCAGCCTTCCCACGTATTGCCCACCGATGCCCAGAGCATTCTGGCGCTTGCGGCGCGTTCCCTCTTTGATGTGTTTGCGCATGCCAGTGAAGGCATGCTGCTGGTGGACCGCTCGGGGCGTGTGGTCTGGATCAACGACCAGTACAGGCGTTTTTTGCCGGCGCTCGGCTTTGCACGCGAGGAGGATTTCGTGGGTCAACCGGTGTCGTCGGTGGTGGAGAACACCCAGATGCACCAGGTGCTGGAAACCGGCAAGCCCATTCTGATCGATCTGCTGGTGAACAAGGCGGGCACCTTCATTGTCAGTCGCTTTCCCTTGCGTGACGCCTTGGGGCAGGTGATTGGCGCGCTGGGGGTGGTGTTGTTCGAGCAGCACCAGGCCAATCTGCAGCCCTTGCTGGCCAAGTTCGCGCTGCTGCAGCGCGAACTTGACGATGCCCGCCAGGCGCTGGCCGTGCAACAACGCAACGGTGGTGGCCTGTGGCGTGCCAAGCACAGTTTGGCCAGTTTCATCGGGACCAGTGCCCCGGCCACCGAGGTCAAGCGGCAGGCGCGTCGTCTGGCCCAGTCGGCCAGTCCGGTCTTGCTGCTGGGCGAAACAGGCACCGGCAAGGAGCTGCTGGCCCATGCCATCCATACCGCTTCCCGACGCGCGTCCGGACCTTTTGTCAGTGTCAACATCGCCGCGGTACCCGATACCCTGATGGAGGCCGAGTTCTTCGGTGTGATGCCGGGTGCCTACACCGGCGCCGACCGCAAGGCGCGCGATGGCAAGTTCAGACTGGCCGACGGCGGCACGCTGTTTCTGGACGAAATCGGTGACATGCCCCTGAGCCTGCAAGCCAAGCTGCTGCGGGCTTTGCAGGAGAGCGAAATCGAACCGCTGGGCTCGAACCGCCTGATCCCGGTAGATGTACGCATCGTGGCGGCCACCTCCCGTGACTTGCTGGCGCTGGTGCGCAGCGGCGCTTTTCGCGAAGACCTGTATTACCGCCTGAGCGCCTTGCCCGTTCGGGTGCCTGCGCTGCGCGAGCGTGCCAGCGACATCCCCGCCCTGATCGAAGTCTTGGCTGAAGAACTGGCGCTGCGCAACGGCGTTGTACAGCCCGAGATCGAGGACGCAGCGCTGCGCCTGCTGGTGGCGCAGCCCTGGCGGGGCAATGTGCGGGAACTGCGCAATGTGCTGGAGCAGGCCATGATGCGCAGCGAGACTGGCCGCATCGACGCAGCGCTGGCCGGGCAGGTCTTGCAGGACGCAGGTCTGCCGTTGGTGGCGCAGACCCGCACGCCACCGGCGCAGCCCCACGAGCCGAAGTTGCAGGCTGAGACCGACTTGCGTCCGCTCAAGGTGCAGGTGGCCGAACTGGAGCGCCAAGCGATCGCCAAGGCGCTGCAGAGGACCGGGGGCAACAAACTGGCCACCGCACGCCTGCTGGGCATTTCACGTGCGAAACTTTACGCAAGCCTGCCCTGAATTTGTCTTAAACAAAGACAAATGTCTGAATTAAAGACATTTTTGTCTGGTTTTCATTCAGTGGAAGAGGGGGTCGTGCACCCCAAAACCGTTTTCTTCAACAACGACAAGGGTTTGTTGTCTGGTGGTTGGTCTGGCACGGCTTATGCACAATGCCTTGCACCCACTCAAGGAGAACCCCATGATCCGTCGCAATGCATTGACTCTGGCCGCACTGGCCTGTCTGGCCGCCCCGCTGGCTTTTGCCCAAGGCAAGGACATCAAGATCGCCCACATCTACAGCAAGACCGGCCCGCTGGAGGCCTATGGCAAGCAGACCCAGGTCGGTTTGATGATGGGCCTGAACTACGCGACCGAGGGCTCCATGCAAGTGGGTGGCCGCAAGATCGTGGTGATCGAAAAGGACGACCAGGGCAAGCCTGACCTGGGCAAGAACCTGCTGGCGGCTGCCTACGGTGACGACAAGGTGGACATCGCGGTGGGCCCGACCGCCTCGCCCGTGGCGCTGGCGATGCTGCCCGTGGCCGAGGAGTACAAGAAAATCCTGCTGGTTGAGCCCGCCGTGGCCGACTCGATCACCGGTGAGAAGTGGAACAAGTACATCTTCCGCACTGGCCGCAACAGCAGCCAGGACGCCATTGCCAACGCCGTGGCGGTGGACAAGGAAGGCACCAGCATCGTCACCATGGCACAGGACTCGGCTTTTGGCCGCGACGGCGTCAAGGCTTTCAAGGAAGCCCTGCACAAAGCCAAGCTGGTACATGAAGAGTATCTGCCGCCGGCCACCACCGATTTCACCGCGGGTGGCCAGCGCATGATCGACAAGCTCAAAGCCCTGCCGGGCCGCAAGATCATCTTCATCATCTGGGCGGGTGGCAACCCGTTCAAGATCGCCGACATGGACCTCAAACGCCACGGCATCGAGATCGCCACGGGCGGCAACATCCTCCCGGCCATGGTGGCCTACAAGCAGTTCCCCGGCATGGAAGGCGCGGCCTATTACTACTTCGGCATGCCCAAGAACCCGGTCAACGACGCCATGGTGTCCATGCACTACACCCAGTTCAAGAGCCCGCCGGATTTCTTCACGGCCGGTGGTTTCTCGGCGGCCATGGCCCTGGTGACGGCATTGAAAAAGACCAATGGCGACACCAACACCAACAAGCTGATCGCCACCATGGAAGGCATGAGCTTTGACACGCCCAAGGGCAAGATGACCTTCCGCGCCGAAGACCACCAGGCCATGCAGAGCATGTACCACTTCAAGATCAAGGTGGATCCGGCGTTTGCCTGGGGCGTGCCCGAGCTGGTGCGCGAGATCAAGCCTTCCGAGATGAAGGTACCGGTGCGCAACCAGCGTTGATTTCCCCCATGCTGGAAACCCAGAACCTGACCGTGCGGTTTGGCGGTCATGTGGCGGTGAACGCGGTCAGCTGCCGCTTTGAACCCGGCACACTGACCGCCATCGTCGGCCCCAACGGGGCCGGCAAGACCACTTACTTCAACCTGATCTCGGGCCAGTTGCCGGCCAGCGAGGGCCGGGTGTCGCTTCATGGACGCGACCTGTCGGGCCAGCCTGCGTCAGAGCGCACCCGCGCCGGGCTGGGCCGGGCGTTCCAGCTCACCAACCTGTTCCCTAACCTGAGTGTGCTGGAGAACGTGCGTCTGGCGGTGCAGGCCACCCGTGAAGGCAGGCACCGCCGCGGCCTGAACCTCTGGAGCATCTGGAGCGACCATGCGGCGCTGACGCAGCGCGCCACCGAGATCCTGCATTCGGTGTCGATGTTGTCCCAGGCCGAAGCACCGGTGTCCAGCCTGCCGCATGGCGACCAGCGCAAGCTCGAAGTCGCACTGCTGATGGCGCTTGAACCTTCGGTCTACATGTTCGACGAACCCACGGCGGGCATGAGCCAAGACGAGGCGCCCGTGATCCTCGACCTGATTCGCCAGCTGAAAAAAGACAAGTCCAAGACCATCCTGTTGGTCGAGCACAAGATGGACGTGGTGCGCGAGCTGGCCGACCGCATCATCGTGCTGCACAACGGCACGCTGGTGGCCGATGGCGACCCCGTCGAGGTGATTGCCTCGCCGGTGGTGCAGGAAGCCTATCTGGGCAAAGCAAAGGACCCGGTATGAGCACAAACCTGCTGACACTCGAGGGCGTGCACACGCACATCGGGGCCTACCACATCCTGCACGGCGTGGATCTGGTGGTGCCGCGTGGCCAGCTGACCCTGCTGCTGGGGCGCAATGGCGCGGGCAAGACGACCACGCTGCGCACCATCATGGGCCTGTGGCAGGCCTCGCAGGGGCGCATCACGTTTGGCGGTGAGGACATCACCGCCTTGCACACACCACAGATCGCGCAGAAGAATATCGCCTACGTGCCCGAGAACATGGGCATCTTTGCCGACCTCACGGTCAAGGAAAACATGCTGCTGGCCGCGCGCAGCGCCCGCACCGCCAGCCAGATGGACGAGCAGCGCCTGCAGTGGATCTTCGGCCTGTTCCCGGCGGTGCAGAAGTTCTGGAACCACCCGGCGGGCAAGCTCTCGGGTGGGCAAAAGCAGATGCTGGCGGTCTCGCGCGCCATCGTGGAGCCGCGCGACCTGCTCATCGTGGACGAGCCCAGCAAGGGCCTGGCCCCGGCCATCATCCAGAACATGATCGACGCCTTCCAGCAGCTCAAGGCCAGCGGCGTGACGATCCTGCTGGTGGAGCAGAACATCCATTTCGCGCGCCAGCTGGGCGACACCGTGGCCGTGATGGACAACGGCCGCGTGGTGCACGCAGGGGCCATGCAGGCACTTGCCGAAGACGAAGCGTTGCAGCAATCGCTGCTGGGGTTGGCACTGTGAACATTTTCAAAGACGTGGATGTGCGGCCCTTGCTGCTGGTGCCGGTGCTGGCGCTGCTGGCCTGGCCGCTGGTGGGTTCGGGCTCGACCTGGCTGACGCTGACGGTGGCGGGTCTGGCCATGGGCACCATCATCTTCATCATGGCTTCTGGCCTGACGCTGGTGTTCGGCCTGATGGACGTGCTCAATTTCGGCCATGGCCTGTTCATCGCGCTGGGCGCCTTTGTGGCCACCACCGTGCTGGGCAGTATGGCCGACTGGACCGGCTCGGCCTCCTGGCTGATGAACCTGGCGGCGGTGCTGCCGGCCATGCTCGTGGCCATGGCGGTGGCCGGCGCTGTGGGTCTGGCCTTTGAGCGGTTCATCGTGCGGCCGGTGTACGGCCAGCACCTCAAGCAGATCCTGATCACCATGGGCGGCATGATCATTGGCGAAGAGCTGATCAAGGTGGTCTGGGGTCCGCTGCAGATTGCGTTGCCGCTGCCCGAAGCCATGCGCGGCTCGGTGCTGTGGGGCGAGGCCGCGATTGAAAAGTACCGCCTGCTGGCGGTGGTGGTGGGACTGGCGATTTTTGCGGGCCAGATGTGGGTGCTCGGCCGCACCAAGATCGGCTTGCTGATCCGTGCCGGCGTGCAGGACCGCGAGATGGTGGAGTCGCTGGGTTACCGCATTCGCCGCCTGTTTGTGGGCGTGTTCGTGGCGGGCAGCGCGCTGGCCGGTCTGGGCGGCGTGATGTGGGGCCTGTACCAGCAGAACGTGACGCCGCAGATCGGCGCGCAGGTCAATGTGCTGATCTTCATCGTCATCATCATCGGTGGTCTGGGTTCGACCGGGGGCGCCCTGATCGGGGCGCTGCTGGTGGGCCTGATGGCCAATTACACCGGCTTTCTGGCACCCAAACTGGCGCTGTTTTCCAACATCGCGCTGATGGCGGCCGTGCTGCTGTGGCGTCCGCAGGGCGTGTACCCGGTGGTCAACCGCTGAAGGAAACCGACGTGCTGAATCGACTCCTCTCCAACGACCGCCCGGCCAGCCGGACGCTGACGCTCATGCTGCTGGCGGTGCTTGTGGGCCTGGCGTTTGCCCCCTTCCTGTTCCCGGGGGTGAAGGCGCTGGGTGTGGCGGCCAAGGTGCTGGTCTTCATCGTGCTGGTGGCCAGCTTCGACTTGCTGCTGGGCTACACCGGCATCGTGAGCTTCGCGCACACCATGTTCTTTGGCATCGGGGCCTACGGCATCGCGATTGCCGCCAACACCTGGGGGCCGACCTGGGGCGCCATCGGTTTGGGCTTTGCCCTGTCGCTGGCCCTGAGCCTGCTGCTGTCGCTGGTCATTGGCCTGTTCTCGCTGCGGGTGCGGGCGATCTTTTTCGCCATGATCACGCTGGCAGTGGCGGCGGCCTTCCAGACCCTGGCTTCGCAGCTGTCGGACTTCACCGGCGGCGAGGATGGCCTGAGCTTCAAGCTGCCGGCGCTGCTCTTGCCCAGCACCGAGTTTGCTGACGAGCCGTTCTTGGGCGTGTCGCTGGACGGCCGCCTGCTGACGTATTACCTGCTGTTTGTGGCGGCCCTGGGGTTGCTGCTGGCCTTGCTGCGCATCGTCAATTCGCCCTTTGGCCGCGTCCTGCAGGCGATCCGCGAAAACGAGTTCCGTGCCGAGGCCATCGGTTACCGGGTCGTGGTGTACCGAACGCTGTCGAGCGTGCTCTCTGCCTTGTTTGCCTGTGTGGCAGGCGCCATGCTGGCGCTCTGGCTGCGCTACAACGGGCCAGACACCTCGCTGAGTTTCGAGATCATGATGGACGTGCTGCTGATCGTGGTGATTGGTGGCATGGGCACCCTGTACGGCGCGGCCATCGGCTCGGTGCTGTTTGTGGTGGCGCAAAGCTACCTGCAGGACCTGCTGCGCCTGGGCAGCGAAGCGGCATCCGGGCTGCCCTGGCTGGCCGCATTGTTGTCGCCTGACCGCTGGCTGCTGTGGCTGGGCCTGCTGTTCGTGCTGTCGGTCTACCACTTCCCGACCGGGGTGGTGGGGCGCCTGCGGCTGGGCGCTGCGCTGCGTGCCCTGAAATCCGGGAGGGCATGATGGGCTTCACATCGAATTACATCCGCTGTGCGGATCTGGAAATCCACTACACCGACTGGGGCCGTGCGGACAAAGGCACGGTGATCGCCTGGCACGGCCTGGCGCGCACCGGACGCGACATGGACGAGCTGGCCGCGCACCTGAGCGGACGTGGCTGGCGCGTGATCTGTCCGGACACCGTGGGCAGGGGCCTGTCGCAATGGAGCCGCCAGCCTGACGAGGAATACTGCCTGCGTTTTTACGCCCGGCTCGCTCGCGAACTCCTTGACGGCCTGGACCTGCAAACGGTGCATTGGGTGGGGACCTCCATGGGCGGCGCGATCGGCACCCTGTGTGCAGGCGGGCTGGCCGAGCCCACCCTCAAGGGCCGCATCCGTAGCCTGGTGCTCAACGACAATGCGCCCGAGCTGGCGCAGGCGGCCATCGAGCGCATCCGCGCCTACGCCGGCCAGCCGCCGGCCTTTGAGACCGTGACCGAACTGGAGGCGTTTTTCCGCCAGGTCTACAAGCCCTACGGCTGGCTCAGCGATGCACAATGGCGCCGCCTGGCCGAAACCTCCACGCGTCGCCTGCCCGATGGCCGCGTGACACCGCATTACGACCCGGCGATGGTGCGCCAGTTCATCGTGCACCCCGACGACTACCTGATCTGGGACCATTACGAGGCCATCGAGGTGCCGGTGCTGCTGCTGCGTGGCGCCGAGTCCGACCTGGTGCTGCAGGACACCGTGCCCCGCATGCGCGAGCGCGGCCCCGGTGCGCGGGGCTTGCTGCAGACCATTGAAGTGCCGGGCTGCGGCCACGCGCCGGCGCTCAATGTGCCTGAGCAGCTGGACTGGGTGACCGGTTTCATTGAATCGGTCTGACCCGCTGCTTCAGCGCACAGCCCCCGCCGCCAGCGCCCGTTCGCGACTGGCCTGGGCAGCTGCCGCATTGGGTGCTGAAGTGTCCCAGCCCTGCAGATGCCGCTCAGCCAGATCAGCCAGCGCGCTGATCCACTCCGGGCTGTCGTTCAGGCAGGGGATGTACTGGAAGTCCTGCCCGCCCGCGTGCACAAAGGCTTCGCGGGCTTCCTGCTGGATCTCTTCAAGCGTTTCCAGACAGTCGCCCGTGAAGCCGGGGCAGACCACATCGACCTTTTGGATGCCTTGCTGCGCCAGCGCGATCAGCGTGGGCTCGGTGTAGGGCTCCAGCCATTTGGCCTTGCCAAAACGCGACTGAAAGGTGATGCGCACTTTCTCGCGCGGCAGGTCCAGGGCCTCGGCCAGCAGGCGGCCGGTCTTCATGCATTCGCAGTGGTAGGGGTCGCCCAGGTGCAACGTGCGCTCGGGCACGCCGTGAAAGCTCATGACCAGCACCTCGCCCTGGCCGTGGGCTTGCCAGTGCGCACGCACCCGGGCGGCCAGTGCGGCGATGTAGCCCGGGTCGTCGTGGTAATGGTTGACGAAGCGAAGCTCGGGCAGATTGCGGACCTTCAGGCTCCAGCGGTAGAAGGCGTCGAACACGCTGGCAGTGGTGGTGCCGCTGTACTGCGGGTAGGCGGGCACGACCAGCACGCGGGTGGACCCCTCGGTCTTGAGGGTGTCGAGTTGCGCGTCAATGCCGGGTTGGCCGTAGCGCATGGCGTGGCGGACCACCACATGGTGACCACGCGCGGTCAGGGCTTGCTGCAGGCCTTCGGCCTGGGCTTGGGTGTGCAGCAGCAGGGGAGAGCCCTGCGCGGTCCAGATGCTTGCGTATTTGGCCGCCGACTTTTTGGGGCGCACCCGCAGGATGATGCCGTGCAGGATCAGCCACCAGATGGGCTTGGGGATCTCGACCACGCGGCCATCGCCCAGAAACTCGGCCA
>Ga0255303_1000146_pt1 | contig 9949 bp, 20 predicted proteins | sample MistaT_19_FD_183679 | JGI IMG/M metagenome (GOLD analysis project Ga0255303, IMG submission 183679) | Metatranscriptome of freshwater microbial communities from Mississippi River, Louisiana, United States - Miss_Miss_RepC_8d (Metagenome... | ecosystem: Environmental > Aquatic > Freshwater > River...
ATGTCGCCGGTGGAGATGTGGAGGTAGCCGCCCGCCTGTGCGAGGTTCTTGGCCTGGGTGCCCTTTCCGGCACCCGGCCCCCCGAGGAACACAGCGCGTGCAGCCTTCGACGCCATGGGATCAGTTGGCGCGGCGGCCCCAGCCGCCGGTGGTCTTGGTGGATTCCTTCATGAAGCCCTCGTAGTTGCGCATGATCAGGAGGGCATTGAGCTTCTCGACGAGGTCGAGGGCCACGCCCACCACGATCAGGATCGAGGTGCCGGACATGAAGTAGAGGAGCACCTGGTCGGTCGAACCGGTGCCGGTGCCGATCACGGACGGCAGCACGGCGACGATCGCCAGGAAGGCGGCGCCGGCCAGCGTGATGCGGACCATGGTGTCCTCGAGGAACCTGGCGGTGTTCTTGCCCGGACGGATGCCAGGGATGAACGAACCGGATTCCTTGAGGTTGTTGGCGATCTCGTTGGGCTGGAACATCATCGACGTCCAGAAGAACGAGAAGAAGAAGATCAGGACCGTGTAGACGGACACGAACCAGAAGCCGCGCTGGTTGCCGAAGCTGTCCTCGAGCCACGTCCAGCCGATGGCCTGGCCGAACACCGTGGGGATGAGCAGCAGGGCGGAGCCGAAGATGATCGGCATCACGCCGGCCGAGTTCACCTTGAGCGGCAGGAAGTGGCGCTGGCCACCGTACACGCGGCGACCGCGGGTGTGCTTCGCCTGCTGGATCGGGATGCGGCGCTGGGCCTTGGTCATGAAGACCACCACCACCACCGCCAGGATCCATGCGCCGAGGAAGAGCAGCAGGCTCTGCCAGGCAGCCGTGTCCATCCCGTTCTCGAGGTAGACGCCGACCGAGGGATACAGGCCGGAGATGATGCCGGCCATGATGATGATGGAGATGCCGTTGCCGATGCCGTGTTCGGTGATCTGCTCACCGAGCCACATGACGAACATCGTCCCGGCGGTGAGCGCCACCATCACCACGATCACGTAGAGGCCCCAGTACTGCTGGACGCCCTCGTGCAGGATACGGCTGCCGCTGTCGCCGGAGAGCGGGCCGAAGATCACGAACATCGACTGCAGCAGGCAGATGCCCACCGTGGCGATGCGGGTGTACTGGTTGATCCTGCGCTGGCCCGACTGGCCCTCCTTGGAGAGCTTCTCGAGCGAGGGGATCACCTTCGTCAGCAGGCTGAAGATGATGCTCGCCGAGATGTAGGGCATCACGCCGAGGCTGAAGATGGTCGCGCTCGACAGGTTGCCACCCGTGAGCACGTTCATCAGGCCGAAGACCTTGGCGAGGCCGCCCTGGTTCTGCATGGCCTCACGGACGAGGTCCACGTTGACACCGGGCAGCGGAATGAAGAACCCGATGCGGTAGCAGAGCAACAGCCCCAGCGTGATCAGGATCTTGGATCTGATCTCGGGGATGCGGAACAGGCTGCCGATCGAGAAGTTCATGGCGCGGTTGGATCAGCTCTTGCGGGCCGGACGCTTGGTCGACTTGGTGCCGTCCTTGCGGACGAACTTCTCACGGTGGACCACCGTCGGGAGGATCTCGACGCTGCCACCGGCCTTCTCGATCTTCTCGCGTGCCGGACCAGTGATGGCATCGGCCTTGATCTTCAGGGCCTTGGTCACCTCACCGTTGCCGAGCACCTTGAACAGGTTCGACTTGCTCTCCTTGGAGGCAAGGCCGCGGGACACCACGGCGGCGAGGTCGACGGTTGCGCCTGCCTCGAAGGTGTCGAGGTCGCCCACGTTGATGACCGTGTAGACCTTCTTGAAGTTCTTGTTGTTGAAGCCGACCTTGGGCAGGCGACGGTAGATGGGCATCTGGCCGCCTTCCCAGCCGATGCGGCGGGACCAGCCCGAACGAGCCTTGGCGCCCTTGTGGCCGCGACCCGAGGTCTTGCCCAGGCCGGAGCCGATGCCGCGGCCCAGCCGCTTGCGGTCGGTGTACTTGATGCCGAGGGACTTGGCTTTCTCGAGGTTCATTCGATGCTCACTCCGCGCAGGCTCGACACGGTTTCCTTGGTCCGCAGCTTGCTGAGGGCGACCATGGTCGCCTTGACCACGTTCATCGCGTTCGTGGAACCGTAGTTCTTGGTCAGGATGTCCGAGATGCCCGCGTGCTCGAGCACCTTGCGGACAGCCTTGCCCGCGATGATGCCGGTACCGGGGGCGGCCGGGATCAGGCGCACCTTCGTGGCGCCGTACTCACCGTCGACCTGGTGCGGGATCGTGCTGCCCACGCGGTTCACGCGCATGAGGCTCTTGCGGGCGTCCTTCACGGACTTCTCGACGGCGTTGGGGACCTCGCGGCCCTTGCCATAGCCGATGCCCACGAGGCCGTTCTTGTTGCCAACGACCGACAGGGCGTTGAAGGAGAACCGGCGGCCACCCTTCACCACTGCCGACGAGCGGGTGATCGCCACGATGTCGTCGTTGACATCGGTGGACAGGGCCTGGTCGATCGGGATCAGGGAAATCTTTGGCTTGGCCATCTCAGAACTCCAGGCCTGCAGCGCGAGCGGCATCCGCCAGCGCCTTCACACGGCCGTGATACTTGTAGGCACCGCGGTCGAAGGCGACCTTGGTGATGCCGGCGCGCTTGGCGCGTTCGGCGAGCAGGGTACCGACCTTCTCTGCGACCTGACTCTTCTTGAGCCCGGCGACAGCACCCTTGACCTCCTTCTCCATCGAGGAGGCGGAGGCCACGGTCGTGCCGCGCGAGTCGTCGATCAGCTGGCAGGAAATGTTCTTCAGGCTGCGGAACACTGAGAGGCGCGGGCGGTCGCTGAAGCTGCGGAGGCGATTCCGCACGCTCTTGGCCTTGCCAGCTCGGCGCAGGTGGATCTTGTTGGTGGTCATCGAAACCGTCCTGGATTGCTCTTGGATCAGGCCGCGCCGCCGGAGGCGAACGCCTTGCCGGCCTTGCGACGCACGACTTCCGTGCTGTACTTGATGCCCTTGCCCTTGTAGGGCTCAGGCTTGCGCAGCTTGCGGATCGCAGCTGCCACCACACCCACCTGCTGCTTGTCGCAGCCCTTGACGAGAATCGTCGTCGGGTTGGGGATGTCCACGGTCACCGTGGAGGGAATGTCGAAGATGACCGGCTTGCTGAAGCCCAGCGCGAGCTGGATCTTCTTGCCGGCAAGGGTGGCCTGGTAACCGACGCCGTTGATCTCGAGCTTCTTCTCGTAGCCCTGGGTGACGCCGGTCAGCATGCCGTTGATGAGCGACCAGGTCGTGCCCTGGTAGGTGTTGGCCTCGCGGCTCGCGTCCTTGGTCGAGACCAGGATCGTGTTGTCGCGGACGGAGACTTCGACCTCGGGGCGCACCTCGAGGTGAAGCTCGCCCTTGGGCCCCTTCGCGGTCAGCTTGCCAGCTGCCTGGGTGATGGTGACGCCCTTGGGGACGCTGATGGGCTTCTTGCCGATGCGGGACATGAGAGACCTCTTTGAGTTCCTTGCTGGCCGGGGTGCGGATCAGTCGACGGTGCAGAGCACTTCGCCGCCGACGCGCTGCGCACGGCACTCGCGGTCGGACAACACGCCCTTGTTGGTGGAAACAACCGCGATGCCGAGGCCCCCACGGACCTTCGGGATCTGGTCGACGCCGCGGTAGCGACGGCACCCGGGGGTGCTGAAGCGCTTGATGGTGTTGATCACCTGCTCGCCCTCGGGCCCGTACTTGAGCTGGACCACGATGTTCGAGCGGCAACCATCAGCGGCCACCTCGTAGCCGTCGATGTAGCCCTCGCGCTTGAGGACATCGAGCACGCGCACCTTGGCCTTGCTGCCCGGGACACAGCACGACGGGCTGCGCCGGCGCAGTGCGTTGCGGATGCGAGTGAGCAGGTCGGCAATGGGATCGGTCGTCATGGCGTTGATCTCCCCAGGTTCACCAGGAGGCCTTCCGGACGCCGGGGATCTCACCCTGCAGCGCCAGACTGCGGAAACAGCAGCGGCAAATGCCGAACTTGCGGTAGTAGGCGCGCGCGCGGCCACACAACTGGCAGCGGTTGTAACGCCTCGTCGAGAACTTGGGCTTCTGCTGCTGCTTAACTCTCAGGCACTTCTTGGCCATGGTTACTTCCTGAACGGCATGCCGAGGGAGCTCAGAAGGGCGAAGCCTTCCTTGTCGTTCGGCGCAGTGGTTACGAAGGTGATGTCCATACCCTGCACGAACTCGACCTTGTCGAGCTGGATCTCGGGGAACACGGACTGTTCCGAGAGGCCCATCGTGTAGTTGCCACGGCCGTCGAACTTGGTGTTCAGGCCGCGGAAGTCACGAATACGCGGGATGGCGATGGAGACGAGGCGATCGAGGAACTCCCACATGCGCGGTCCGCGCAGGGTGACGGAGCAACCGATCGGGTAGTTCTGGCGCAGCTTGAAGCCTGCGACCGACTGGCGGGCGTTGCGCACCACCGGCTTCTGGCCGGCGATCGCGGTCAGGTCCTTCACCGCGGCGTCGATGCGAGCCTTGTTCTGCACGGCTTGGCCGACACCCATGTTGATCACGATCTTCGTGAGACGCGGGATCATCATGGGGTTCGTGAAGCCGAACTCCTTTTGGAGGGCAGGTACCACCTTCTCGCGGTACTTGACCAGCATGCGGGCCGGGGCCTTGGTTTCGGTAGCGGTCACGTCACGACTCCTGGTCGAACTTGGTTCCACACTTCACGCCGACGCGGATGCGCTTGCCGTTGACCACCTGGATCTTGGTTCGCGTTCCCTTGCCGAGCTTCTCGCTCCACAGCAGGAGCTTGCTTGCCTCGATGGGCTGTTCCGTCTGGATGCGGCCACCCTTCGGGTTCTGTTGCGAGCGCTTCTGGTGCTTCCAGCGGAGGTTCACGCCCTCCACCACGGCCTTGCCCAGGTGGGGCAGGACCTTCAGCACTTCGTGGGGCTCGGTGCCCTTCTGGCTGCCGGAAATGACGACGACCTTGTCGCCCTTCTTCACGTGAAGGTGACGCAGGCCCGTCTCGGGCTTCTTGTGCTTGCCGCGCATCAGACGACCTCCTCAGCGAGGGAGACGATCTTCATGAAGTTGCGGTCGCGCAGCTCGCGGGCAACGGCACCGAAGATGCGCGTGCCGCGAGGGTTGCCGTCCTTGTCGATGATCACGACCGCGTTGGTGTCGAAGCGGATGTAGCTGCCGTCGGGACGACGCACAGCCTTCGACGTGCGGACCACGACACCCTTGACGATGTCGTGCTCCTTCACCTCGCCCGTGGGCAGGGCCTTGCGGACCGCGCACACCACGGTGTCACCCACCGAGGCGTAACGGCGGCCACTGCCACCGAGCACCTTGATGCACAGGGCGCGCTTGGCACCCGTGTTGTCGGCGACATCACAAACGGACATTTCCTGGATCATGGATTCCTCCTGGCGCTACGCCGGGCTCACTCCTGGGGCGCCTTCTGGACGATGCTGACCAGGCGCCAGCGCTTCAGGCGCGAGAGCGGCCGGGTCTGCATCACCTCCACCACGTCACCCACGCGAGCTTCGTTCTTCTCGTCGTGGACGTACAGCTTGGTGCTGCGGGAGAGGTACTTCTCGTAGAGAGGGTGACGGACCTTGCGAGGAACTTCGACCACGATGGTCTTGTTCATCTTGTTGGAGGTCACCTTGCCGCGCATCGACTTGCGCTCGGCGCGGTCAGGCGCCTGGGATTCGCTGCTCATTGCTTGCCTCCGGCGGCGCGCTCGCGCTCGCTCAGCACGGTGAGGATGCGGGCAACCTTGCGACGGATCTGGCGGAAGCGGGCCGTCTTGGCCACTTCCTCAGCCGCGCCACGGAAGCGCATCTGGAACTGCTCCTTGCGGAGGTCGCTCAACTGCGCGCGAAGTTCGCGCGTGTCGACACCGCGGATTTCCTTGGTCTGCTTGCTCATCAGATGTGCCTCCGGCGCACCATGCGCGTCTTCACCGGCAGCTTGTGGGCCACGCGGTTGAAGGCCGTCTTGGCCACGTCCTCGGTGACGCCGTCCATCTCGAACAGGATGGTGCCCGGCTTCACGACTGCTGCCCAGAACTCCACGTCACCCTTACCGGTACCCATTCGGGTTTCGGCAGGCTTCTTGGAGACCGACTTGTGCGGGAACACGCGGATCCAGAACTTGGCTTCCGGAGCATTGCGCGACGCGGCGACGCGGCTGGCCTCGATCACGCGGGCGGGCAGCCAGCAGGGCTCGAGAGCCTGCAGACCGAACTCGCCGAACGCGACCTCGTTGCACGAGGTGGCGTTCCCCTTGATCTTGCCTCGCATCTGCCTGCGATACTTGGTGCGCTTGGGCATCAACATGGGTCAGCTCCTGGCTCAGTTCGTCCGCTCTGCGGCAGCCGTGCGAACCGGCAGCAGACCATTGGTGGTCTCGCCGGGGCCGTACTCGCCCTTGAAGATCCAGACCTTGCAGCCGAGCGTGCCGAACTTGGTCTTGCACACTGCAAATCCGTAGTCCACCTGCGCACGCAGCGTGCCGCAGGGAACGCGACCCTTGCGGATCGTTCCGATGCGCGACATCTCGGCGCCGCCGAGGCGGCCCGCGACGCGGATCTTGATGCCCTTGGCGCCTGCGGCGACCGAGGTGTCCGCCACCTTCTTGAGGGCGCGGCGGTAGTTGATGCGCTTGCCGAGTTGCTCGCACACCGACTCTGCGACGAGGTTCGACTCGAGCTCGGGACGGTGGATCTCGACGATCTTCATGCGCACCGGCTTGCCGGTGAGCTTCTCGAGGTCCTCGCGGAACTTGTCGACCTTGGCGCCCTTCTTGCCGATCAGCACGCCCGGACGGGCGGTGTGCACGAAGACGGTGATCAGTTCACCGGCACGCTCGATCTCGACCTTCGGGATGGCCGCGAACGCCCACTCCTTGCGGATGAACGTGCGGATCTTGTGGTCCTCCACCAGGAACTTGGCGAAGTCCTTCTTGTTGGCGTGCCAGCGGCTGCGCCACGGCTCGATGACCGCGATGCGGAAACCAGTCGGATGGGTCTTCTGTCCCATGATTACTCCTGCCCGCCTTCTGCGCCCTTCGCAGCGACGACGGGATCGGTGACGTGCACGTGGATGTGGCAGGTGCGCTTGCGGATCGGCATGGCGCGTCCCTGCGGACCCGGGCGCCAGCGGAGGCCGCCGGCGAGCATGGGACCTTCGTTGGCGAAGGCCTTGCTCACGACGAGCCGGTTGGCGCGAACCTCGGGGTTCTGGAGCGCATTGGCGACGGCCGAGGCCAGCACCTTGTAGACGTAGCGCGACGCGCGGTGGCGGTCGTGACGGAGGTCATCGAGTGCCTGGTTGACCGTGCGTCCGGAGATGAGCTTCATCACGAGGCGCGCCTTGTAGGCGCCCATGCGCGCGAAGCGGTGAACAGCCTTTGCTTCGTATGCCATGACTACGGTGCCTCAGCAGCTGCCTGCTTGGTCGAGTGCCCACGGAAGGTGCGAGTCATCGAGAACTCGCCCAGGCGGTGGCCCACCATGTCCTCGGTGACGTAGACCTTGATGAAGGCACGGCCGTTGTGGACGTTGAAGGTGTGGCCGACGAAGTCGGGGAGGATCACGCTGGAACGAGCCCAGGTGTTGATCGGATCGCGCGAGCCCTTCTTGTTCTGCGCCTCAACCCTCTTGAGGAGCTTGGCGCTGACAAACGGGCCCTTCTTGATGCTGCGACTCATGACGATGTGCCTCCGTTAGCTACCACTGCCCACCGCGACGTGCTTGCCGGGCGGACGACGACGAAGGATGTACTGGTTGCTGGCGGCCTTGCGCTTGCGCGTCTTGCCGCCCTTGGCGAGCTTGCCGGTCGGCGAGCACGGGTGGCGACCACCGCCGGTACGACCTTCACCACCACCCATCGGGTGGGAGACGGGGTTCTGGGCGGTGCCGCGGTTGTGCGGACGGCGACCGAGGTACCGGCGACGGCCGGCCTTGCCCCAGCGGATGTTCTGCCAGTCGGCGTTGCCGATCACGCCGATGGTGGCGCGGCAGGTGATGTGCACCTTGCGCATTTCACCGGAGGGCATGATCAGGACGGCGAAGTCGCCGTCGCGCGCGAGCAGCTGGCAGGTGTTGCCGGCGGAGCGGGCGATCTGGCCACCCTTGCCTGGCTTGAGCTCGACGTTGTGCACGGCGAGGCCGAGGGGGATGAACTCGAGCTTCATCGAGTTGCCCACGTCGGGCTCGACGCGGTCACCGGCCACCACCTTGTCGCCGACCTTGAGGTCGCGGGGCGCCAGGATGTAGCGCTTCTCGCCGTCTGCGTAGTGCAGCAGGGCGATGTCGGCCGAACGGTTCGGGTCGTACTCGATCGAGGCAACCACGGCAGGGACGTCCAGCTTGTCGCGCAGGAAGTCGATGACGCGGTACATGCGACGGGCACCACCGCCGCGGAAGCGGCTGGTGACGCGACCGTGCGCGTTGCGACCGGCGCGGTCGGCAACTCGCTCGGTGAGCGACTTCTCACGGCGCTTGCCCTTCGTCAGGTGGCTGAAATCCAGCACCGACGAGTTGCGGCGACCTGCAGACGTGGGTTGGTAGACGCGGACTGGCATGGTCAGTTCCTCAGACGACCTCGATGGTGTCGCCCTTGCGCAGGGTGATGATGGCCTTCTTCCAGCCCGGGCTCATGCCAGGGCGGCCGAAGACGCGGCGGGCCTTGCCCGGCACGCTGATGATGTTGACCTTGACCACCTTGACGCTGAAGAGCGTCTCAACGGCCTTGCGCACCTCGCTCTTGTTGGCCTTGTCGGCCACCTCGAACGTGTACTGGTTGCGCAGGTCCTGCAGCGTCGTGGACTTCTCCGTCACCAGGGGGCGACGGATCAGGTTGTAGAACTGGATCGGGTTCGCCATGGTGGACCTCAGGCGTTGGCAGCGACGCAGCGCTGCTTCAGGGCTTCGAGGGCCTGCGGGGTCACGACCATCCAGCGGCGCAGGAGCACCTGGCGCGCGTTGAGGTCACCGACCGTGCAGACGTCGACGAGCGGGACGTTCCGCAGCGACAGGTAGAGGTTCTTGTCGGCCTCGTGCACGACGACGGTCGCGCTCCTGCCCATGCCGAGCTTGGCGAGGCAGGCCACCGCCTTCTTCGAGCTGGGCTTGGCGAGGTTCCACGCCTGCACCACGCCCACTTCGCCGTCCTGGAACTTGGTGAACAGGGCGTTGCGGAGGGCGGCGCGGCGCGCCTTCACGGGCATCGCGTAGGAGTAGTCGCGCGGACGCGGCGGGAAGGTGCGGCCACCACCTGCCCACAGGGGCGACTTCGTGGTGCCCATGCGCGCGCGGCCGGTGTGCTTCTGCTTCCAGAGCTTCTTGTTGCCGCCACGGACCTCGGCGCGGGTCTTGGCCTGATGCGTGCCTGCACGGGCGTTCGCCTCGTACATCACCACCGCGTCCTTCAGGGTGCGACCCAGGACACGGGAGCCGAAGACGGACGCGTCGACCTCCGTCTTGGAGACGGAGTCACCTTGAATGACTTTTACCTCGACCATGGGAAATCCAGTTTGGCCCCTGTCGAGACGAGTCACCCCCGCCCACTCTGGGCGGTGACAACCGGATCACGACAAGTGCCCGAAGGCTTTGTTTTGTTACCAGGAAGAGCGAACTCAGGCCTTGATGCGGATGTCCACACCAGCCGGCATGTTCAACTTGCTCAGGGCATCCACCGTCTTGGTGGTGGGCTCCGAGATGTAGATCAGCCGCTTGTGGGTCCGGATCTCGAACTGCTCACGACTCTTCTTGTCCACGTGCGGGGAACGAAGCACTGTGTAGCGCTCCACCCGCGTCGGGAGGGGAACTGGGCCCGCAACGCGCGCGCCGGTCCGCTTCGATGTCTCCACGATGTCCAGAGCCGCCTGGTCGAGGGCCTCGTGATCGTAAGCCTCCATCCGGATCTGGATCTTCTCCTGCATGGCTCGAAATCTTGCTGTTGCTGAA
>Ga0255303_1000149_pt1 | contig 9902 bp, 8 predicted proteins | sample MistaT_19_FD_183679 | JGI IMG/M metagenome (GOLD analysis project Ga0255303, IMG submission 183679) | Metatranscriptome of freshwater microbial communities from Mississippi River, Louisiana, United States - Miss_Miss_RepC_8d (Metagenome... | ecosystem: Environmental > Aquatic > Freshwater > River ...
CTTGACTCCACTGCCCGCCTTTGCCGACAACTACATCTGGCTGCTGCAACACCAGCAGCGGGTGCTGGCGGTTGACCCCGGTGACGGGCAGGCTGTGCTGCAGTGGCTCGCACGCGAGCCTGATCTGCAACTCGACACGATTCTAGTCACCCACCACCACGCCGATCACACCGGCGGGCTGGCCGAACTGGTGCAGGCCACGGGGGCCCGCGTGTTCGGTCCGGCGCTCGAAAAGCTGCCGGTGGACCACACCCCGGTGGCCGGGGGTGACGAAGTCAGCTGGGGCCCGCTGCGCTGGCAGGTGCTGGATGTGCCGGGCCACACCGCAGGGCACATCGCCTGGTGGGCACAACCCGAAGGCGAAGCGCCCATCCTGTTTTGCGGCGACACCCTGTTTTCGGCCGGTTGCGGTCGCCTGTTTGAAGGCACGGCCGCCCAGATGCTGGCTTCACTTGACCAGCTGGCACAGTTGCCCGCAGACACGCGGGTGTGCTGCGCACACGAATACACCCTGTCTAACCTGTGCTTTGCCCGTGCGGTGGAGCCTGACAACCTGCCACTGGCTGCCTATGAAAAGCGCTGCCAGACCCTGCGTGAACAAGGCTTGCCCACGCTGCCTGCCCGGCTGGGCCACGAACTAGACATCAACCCTTTCCTGCGCAGCCGCACTCCAGCAGTTCGCGCAGCCGTCGAGCGCCACACTGGTACTCCGGCCTGTGATGACACACAGGTTTTTGCGCAATTGCGTGAATGGAAGAACGGATTCAAATGACTTTTGCTATTTGTACACGCCCAGTGCGGCTGGCCTGCATCGGCCTGGCCATGGGCTTTTCACTGTGGCTCACGGGCTGTGCCACGACAAGCCAGGGTCCGGAGGTGTCGGCCCAGCCAGCCACGGTCGCTCCACAAGCCCCTCAGGCATCTCCCAGCCCAAACGATTTGTCCGTGAACTTCAAAGCCCAGGGCAACCTGGGCTTGCAGCCGCCCACCGACATCTGGGAGCGCATCCGCCGCGGCTTTGCCATGCCCGATCTCGAAACCCCCCTGGTGCGTGATCGCGAGCAATGGTATGCCGCGCGACCTGATTACATGCTGCGCATGACCGAACGCTCGCGCCGCTACATCTATTACATCGTTGAAGAGCTTGAGCGGCGCAACATGCCGACCGAGCTGGCCCTGCTGCCCTTCATCGAGTCGGCTTTCAACCCCGAAGCCGTCTCCAGCGCCAAGGCCGCCGGCATGTGGCAATTCATGCCCGCCACCGGAAAGTACTTCGACCTCAAGCAAAACATGTTCAGGGACGAACGGCGTGACGTGCTCGAATCCACCCGCGCGGCACTGGACTACCTGCAAAAGCTCTACGACATGTTCGGTGACTGGCATCTGGCACTGGCCGCCTACAACTGGGGCGAGGGCAGCGTGGGCAAGGCCCTGGCACGCAACAAGGCCCGTGGCCTGCCATTGAGCTACACGGACCTGCAGATGCCCAACGAAACACGGTATTACGTGCCCAAGCTGCAAGCCGTCAAAAACATCGTGGCCCAGCCGGAGCTGTTCAACGTGCAACTGCCGATGATCCACAACCACCCGTTCTTCAAGAGCGTGGCCATTGAGCGGGACATCGATGTGACCATGGCTGCACGGCTGGCCGAAATCAAACTGGAAGACTTCAAGGCCCTGAACCCGCAGATGAACCGACCAGTCATCCTGGCAGCTGGCACCCCCCAGATCCTGCTGCCCTGGGACAACGCAGCGGTCTTTGAACGCAATCTGCAAGCCCATGCCAACCGGCCACTGGCCACCTGGACCGCCTGGACCGCCCCCAAGACCATGAAAGTCGACGAGGCGGCACAACAGGTGGACATGCCTGCAGCCCTGTTGCGCTCGGTCAACAGCATTCCCAACGGCATGCTGCTCAAGGCAGGTTCGACACTCCTGGTGCATCGCAAGGGGGCGCTGGACAACGATGTGAAAGAAAGCACAGCAGACAGCGCCCAACTGAGCCTGGCCCCTGAAGTCATTCTGCGTCGGGTGCTCATCCATGCACGCAAAGGCGACACCCTGGCCAGCCTGGGCGCTCGCCATGGCGTCACGGCGGGCAATCTGGCGAGCTGGAACAAGCTGTCCACTGCTGGCGCCCTCAAGAACGGTCAAAAACTGGTCATCTTGGTGCCCAGCCTGCCTGCGCGCAGCAATACCAAGCTGGCAGCACGGGGCAAATCACCGTCCACCCACAAATCAGCCAAACCGGTCAAACAAGTGGCGCAGGCCGATCGGCCTCGCACTCAGCGCTGACCGCCTGCTCCAGCTTCAGCCCTTGGCTCGGGCCACAAAAGCATTCGTGAATGTACGGGCCAGCAAATGGCGGTGACTGGGCGCATGGCTGGCCACCCGCGCATGGGTGCGCCAGGCATTGAACACCGCCTCTTCCTGGATCTGGCCATCACGGGCATAGGCGTCACGCAGCTTGTTCAAGGCCCCCAGATACACCGCACGGTCACCGATCCATGGCGCCACTGGCACCGTCTTGAACAGGTCTGTAGGACCGGCAGTCTGCAGCCAGCGCAACGCCTGCACCACCCCACTGGCCAACACCATGGCGACCTGCGGATGGCGCGACAGGAACTCTTCCCGGGCCATCAAACACCCCCCCGGAAGGACGCCTCCGGCCATCTGCTGGACACCCGACAAGGTTCGGGCTTCAGAAATAAGGCGAATTTCTCCGCGCTGTTCCAGCCAATGCATCACCGGATCAGGATTGCACAGCGCATCCACCTGCCCTTCCCACAAAGCCCCCAGGGCCGACGCCGATGTACCCACCTCCACAAATTGGACATCCTGCGGCTGCAGACCATGCCGCAAGAGCCACAAGCTGGTCATCCAGTGGGTGCTGGACTCCAATGCCGACACCCCGATCCGTGCCCCCTTGATGTCTTGCCATGACCGCGGCGCCACCCGCCCCGTCGCGACACCCAGACTGAGCATGGGCGTCGCATTCATTTGCGCAAAGGCTTGAAAAAAATGACCTTTGTATTGCAGCTCGAACAGGTGCTCGAAGGCCCCCGCCAACACATCGGCCTTGCCCTGCAGCACGCTGGCCACACCTGCCGCGCCCGACTCGTGCGAAACCAGGTTGACCTGCAAGGACTGTTGCCTCAAATAGCCAAGCCGCTCGGCCAGCACCAGGGGCAGGTGGTAGAGGCTGTTGCGCGCCGTCAGCGCGACTGTGACCTGACGTGGTTCAGGGGCAGCTGCGGCCAGGCTAGGACAGGACAGCCAGGCACCGGTGGCCAGCGCCATCGAAAGCATACGCCTGCGCTGTCTGTCCATGGTGTTGCTGCACGCCTCCTGCCATTTTGCTGCTGAGGCAAGCATAGGCAGGCCCCAGACGGCGCGCATCAGGAAAGCACCCGAGGGGGTTTCCACTTAAGGGAAAAAATCTGTATCGCCGTGTAGAAGCCAGGCTCAGCGGCGATCCACCAACGCGTGGGCAATGGTGCCCAGGTCGACGTATTCGAGCTCGCTGCCCGCCGGCACACCGCGGGCCAGCCGCGTGACTTTCAGGCCACGCGCCTTGAGCATCTCTGCGATGACATGGGCCGTGGCTTCGCCCTCGGCGGTGAAATTGGTGGCCAGAATCACTTCACGCAAATCGGGCCCACTGCACCGTTCACGCAAGCGGGCCAGGCCAATGTCATTCGGTCCAATGCCGTCCAGCGGGCTGAGCTTGCCCATCAACACGAAATAGAGACCACGGTAGGTGCCCGTGCGCTCGATGGCTGACTGGTCAGCCGGGGTTTCCACCACGCACAGCTGACCGCGGTCGCGCTGTGGATCCGCACAGGTATCGCAGATGTCACGTTCGGTGAAGGTGTGACACTGGCTGCAATGACGCACCGACTGGACCGCATGGCTGAGCGCCTGCGCCAATGTGGTGGCCGCCTGGCGATCGTGCTGCAGCAAATGAAAAGCCATCCGCTGCGCCGACTTGATGCCCACCCCCGGCAGGCCCTTGAGGGCCTGCACCAAAGCGGCAAGTGCGTGGGTGTCGGCCATGTGCGCCGGATCAGAAAGGCAGTTTCATGCCGGGCGGCAGGCCGGCAGTGAGCTTGCCCATCTTCTGCTGCGAGACTTCTTCGGCCTTGCGCAAGCCGTCGTTGAAGGCAGCGGCCACCAAGTCTTCAAGCATGTCCTTGTCATCGGCCAGCAGGGCAGGGTCGATGTTGATGCGGCGCACCTCGTGCTTGCAGGTCATCAGCACCTTGACCAGGCCCGAGCCAGACTGGCCCTCGACCTCGATGTTGGCCAGTTCTTCCTGGGCCTTCTTCAGGTTGTCCTGCATGGCCTGGGCCTGCTTCATGAGGCCGGCGAGTTGTCCTTTGTTGAACATGATGTCGTCTTTCTGTCGGTATGTGAATCAGAGCGGCTGGATGCTGCCGGGCACGATCTTCGCGTCGAAGTCGCGGATCAGCGATTGCACCAGCGGATCGTTGCGGATGAGTTCGATGGCCGCGTCCATTTTGGCGGTGGCGGCCTGGGCGTTGCGCCTGGCGGGGCTGTCGGTCACGGTGCCCTGGCTGACCTGCAAGCGCACGGCATGGCCTGCGGCGTGCAAGGCGGCCTGCAGGCGTTCACAGGTGGCCGGGCGGGCCAACGATTCGCTGTCCACACACAGGCGCCAGACATTGCCTTCACGCGCGAGCAGTTGCGACTGCAGGGCCAACTCGCGCACCAGCGCAGTGATGGCTTCGGCCGCTTGCAGCTGGCCCACCACCTGGGCCCAGACATCGCCTTCGGGCGTGGGCTGGAAGGGCGCTTCGGGGCGCTTGAGCACTTCGGTACGACTGGCTTCGGCCGGTGCTGCAACAGTCACCGCCTCGCGCACGGGCAGGGACTGCACCAACGCGACCTCGGGCAGCTGCGCAGGCATGCGCTCGGGCACGTCCTCGAAAGCTTCCCAGGGCGGCAGATCGTCGAAAGCCGGGGCTTCGCCCACATCGTCCTCAGCTGCATCCGAAGGTGCCATGGGCGGTTCGACAGGGCGGGCTGGCGCAGCGGAAGGGGGCGCCACGGACGCGGGGCGTTGCAACGATTGCGCAGCAGGCTGGGGGACAGCAGCGCGTGGCGCTGGTGGCGCAGCAACAGGTCCCGGTACAGGCGCAGTTACAGACTGCGCAGCTGGTCGCGCGCTCAACTCAGGGCTTTTTTTTTCAGCCGTGGCGGCTGCCCCTGCAGGTTTGAAAGCCAGCAGCCGCAGCAGCACCATGGTCAGCGCCGCATACTCGTCGGGCGCCAGACCCAGCTCGGTGCGGCCGTGCAGGCACAGGCTGTAAAGCAGCTGCGTCACATCGGTGGGCATGGCTCGGGACAACTCGGTGATGACCGGCGCATCCGGGTCGTCGCTGGCCTGATCGGCCAGGCCCGGTACCGCCTGCAGCACCGCCATGCGCTGCAGCACGGTGCCCATGTCTTCGAGCGTGGCCGCCGCCGACACGCCCTGCAGGCGCAGCGCGTCCACCAGCGCGACCAGCGCGGCACCGTCCCAGTCGGCCAGGGCGCGCAGCAGCTGCAGCACATGGCTGCGGTCCACGCTGCCCAGCATCTGGCGCACACCGGCTTCCTGCAATTGGCCGCTGCCAAAGGCAATCGCCTGGTCGGTCAAGCTCAGCGCATCGCGCATGGAGCCGCGCGCCGCACGCGAGAGCAGGCGCAGCGCCTGCGGCTCGGCGGCAATGTTTTCCTGCGCCAGCACGCGGGTGAGGTGCTCGAACACCGTCTCGGGCGCCATCGGCCGCAGGTTGAACTGCAGGCAGCGCGAGAGCACCGTGACCGGGACTTTTTGCGGGTCGGTCGTGGCCAGCACGAACTTGAGGTATTCGGGGGGCTCTTCCAGCGTCTTGAGCATCGCGTTGAACGCGGTGTTCGTGAGCATGTGCACTTCGTCGATCATGAAGACCTTGAAGCGGCCCTGCACCGGTTTGTAGACCGCCTGCTCCAGCAGACTCTGGACTTCGTCCACGCCCCGGTTGGACGCGGCATCGAGTTCGGTGTAATCCACAAAACGGCCGGCGTCGATGTCGCGACAGGCCTGACACACGCCGCAAGGTTCAGCCGTGATGCCACCCTGGCCGTCGGCGCCCTGGCAGTTGAGCGACTTGGCCAGGATGCGCGACACCGTGGTCTTGCCCACCCCGCGGGTGCCGGTGAACAGGTAGGCGTGGTGCAGGCGCTGCTGGGTGAGCGCATTGGAGAGGGCCTGGACCACATGCTCCTGCCCCACCATTTCGGTGAAAGAGCGCGGGCGGTATTTGCGGGCCAGAACAAGGTAAGACATACAACGATTCTATCGGGCGTGCGCTGGCGCCCTTGCCGATGACAGAGCCCGCAGGCGGGAAAGGTGAAAAGTGTGCTGCAACGCAAAAAAGAGGACCGGCTCGCCTACAATCAACCCCGACGGGCCTTCCCGCATGGGGAAGCGGCCAACCGGGTCAGGCGGGGAACCGAGCAGCCCTAACCGCGGAGCCAGTGCCGGGGTCAAGGCTCGTCACCCTTCTCATTTTTATATTTCCCCCGCAAACAACAACGCCCTGCAAAGGCAGGGCGCTGGATGGAAGCCGCAGGCTTCAGGCTGCGCGACGACGCAGCACCGGGAACGGGATGGTTTTGACCTTGGCTTGTGCAGCCTTGCGCGGCACCGATTGACCCGAGCGAATGAACTCCGACACCAGACTGTCAGCTTCCGGATGGGCACCGGCGCGGCTGTTTTCAAAGTGCAGACGGGTCTGCTGGGCCATGTGGGCCACAAAATTCTGGGGGTAATCCCTTACCGCGAATCCACGCAAGGCCATGACCTTCATGAAGGCATTGGCAGCCTCCTCGACGGCGGCCTGGTATTCAGCGGAATTGACTGGGTGCATGTTGTCCTCGTCCACTTGGGAAGAATGTTGTACACGCACCCATAACGCGAGCAACACCCATCCGGTAGACAGAGATTTGTTTAAATTTGTGCGTTTTCTGCGAGGATGTCCTGAGCGGCACGCCATCCGCTGGCCAGGCAAGCCGTGAGCAAGTAGCCTCCAGTGGGCGCCTCCCAGTCGAGCATCTCACCTGCGCAATACACCCCCGGGCAAGCTTTGAGCATGAGCCCCGCCGTCAAAGCTTCACGCTGGACGCCGCCGGCCGTACTGATCGCCTCCTGCATCGGCCGCGCAGCCTTGAGACGTACCGGTAACGCCTTGATGGCCAAGGCCAGCGCCTGTGGATTCATCCAGTTTTCGCGCGGCAGCAGCTCGTGCAGCAGCCCCGCCTTGACCCCCTGCAGACCCAGCCGGCTTTTGAGATGGCTGGCCAGGCTGCGACTGCCCCGTGGCCTCGAGACTTCCTCAAGCACCTGAGACGGCGAACGGTCGGGCAGCAGATCAAGCGACAGCCAGCCCTGTCCTTTTTCCAGATCGTCCCGCAGGCGGGCCGAGGCTGCGTAAATCAGGCTGCCTTCCAGGCCGGTGGCCGTCACGACACATTCACCCTTGCGTTGCCAAGGAGCGTCCCCTTCGGCGCCACGGATGTGAAGCGCCACGGATTTCAGAGGGTGTCCGGCGTAGCGCTCAGCAAAGTGGGGCGTCCAGCCCTGCCCGTCACGCCCCCAGACATCGAAACCGCAATTGGCCGCACGCAAAGGGGCCACCTCGACGCCCCGCGCCTGCAGCAAGGGCACCCAGCCAGCATCGGAGCCCAGGCGCGGCCAGCTCGCTCCACCCAGGGCCAGCAGCAGGACTTTGCAATGCACCCGGACTTCAGCACCCTCGTGCCTGAACCGCAGAGCGTCACCATCCCAGCCCAGCCACCGGTGGCGCATGTGAAACTGCACCGCTTGCCCAGATACAGGATGGCGCAGGCGTTGCAACCAGGCACGCAGCAACGGGGCGGCTTTCATTTCATGAGGAAAGACCCGGCCCGAGGAGCCCACAAAGGTTTGTGCCCCCAGCGCGTCCGCCCACGCCCGCACCCGCACCCCGTCCAGATCGTCCAGCCAACGGGCCACCCAGTCCTGCATCGCACCATAACGGGCATCAAAAGCCGGACGGTCTTCACTGTGGGTCAGGTTCAGTCCCCCACGCCCGGCCAGCAGAAACTTGCGCCCCACCGAGGGCATGGCATCAAACAGATGGACCTGACGACCTGCCGCCGAAAGCACCTCGGCGGCCATCAAGCCCGCAGGACCGCCCCCCACAATGGCCACATCCACAGCCAGCGGATCATGAAAAGATGGGGGAAGGACGGTGTCGGACATCGGGAGGTTCCTGGCATCCCGACGACAGCGAAGGTTGGCGGGTTTCTGTCAAAATAGCCGCAACTTTAGCCGCATCTTCATTCTTCACAAGGAACAGGCCATGGCCAGCGACCTCATCAAACACATCAGCGACGCGTCTTTCGATGCCGACGTGATCCAGTCCAGCACCCCGGTGATCGTGGACTTCTGGGCCGAATGGTGCGGCCCCTGCAAGATGATCGCCCCCATACTGGACGAAGTGGCCAGCGCCTACCAGGGCAAGCTGCAAGTGGCCAAGATGAACGTGGACGAAAACCGCGATGTGCCCGCCAAATTCGGCATCCGCGGCATTCCCACGCTGATGGTGTTCAAGGGCGGCCAGTTGGCTGCCACCAAGGTGGGCGCCATGAGCAAGGCCCAGCTGACCGCCTTCATTGATCAGCAACTGGCCTGAGGCCTCTCACCTGTCAGACAAACCGGGCCTTCGTGCCCGGTTTTTTGCATCCAGAGCCTCCTTAAAAACCTGTCATAATCCGCCGCAGCGCTGCCCAACCTGCTTGACCGCCGCGCCAGAGCCCAGATGTCCCGCCAACCGGAACAGGGCTTGACCCAGATTCCCCCTCCCCCGATTTTTTCAACGGCCCAGAGACAAGGCCGCATCCCTACAGGTCCATCTCATGCATCTGAATGAACTCAAGGCACTGCATGTGTCTGAACTCCTCAAGCAGGCCGAAGCCCTCGAGATCGAGAACACCGGTCGCATGCGCAAGCAGGAGCTGATGTTCGCCATCATCAAAAAACGCGCCAAGGCCGGTGAACAGGTGTTTGCCGACGGCGTGCTGGAAATCCTGCCCGATGGTTTCGGTTTCCTGCGCAGCCCCGATTCGAGCTATACCGCATCCACGGACGACATCTACATCAGCCCCAGCCAGGTGCGCCGCTTCAACCTGCACACCGGCGACATGATCGAAGGCGAGGTGCGCATCCCCAAGGACGGCGAGCGCTACTTCGCCCTGACCAAGCTCGACAAGGTCAACGATGGCCTGCCCGAGAACAACAAGCACAAGGTCATGTTCGAGAACCTGACGCCGCTGTTCCCCAAGGAGCAGATGCGACTGGAGCGCGACATCAAGGGCGAGGAAAACATCACCAGCCGCGTGATCGACATCATCTCCCCCATCGGCAAGGGCCAGCGCGCCCTGATCGTTGCGCAACCGAAGTCGGGCAAGACGGTGATGATGCAGCACATCGCCCACGCCATCACGGCCAACTACCCCGACGTGCATCTGATGGTGCTGCTGGTGGATGAGCGCCCCGAAGAAGTGACCGAAATGCAGCGCAGCGTGCGCGGTGAAGTGATCTCGTCCACTTTCGACGAACCCGCCGCCCGCCATGTGCATGTGGCCGAGATGGTGATCGAGCGCGCCAAGCGCCTGGTCGAACTGAAAAAAGACGTGGTGATCCTGCTGGACTCCATCACGCGCCTGGCCCGCGCCTACAACAACGTGGTACCCAGCTCCGGCAAGGTGCTCACCGGCGGTGTGGACGCCAACGCCCTGCAGCGCCCCAAGCGCTTCTTTGGTGCGGCCCGCAATGTGGAAGAAGGCGGCAGCCTGACCATCATCGCCACCGC
>Ga0255303_1000150_pt1 | contig 9887 bp, 8 predicted proteins | sample MistaT_19_FD_183679 | JGI IMG/M metagenome (GOLD analysis project Ga0255303, IMG submission 183679) | Metatranscriptome of freshwater microbial communities from Mississippi River, Louisiana, United States - Miss_Miss_RepC_8d (Metagenome... | ecosystem: Environmental > Aquatic > Freshwater > River ...
CACATGGGCCAGAGACGGAATCGACGACACGAGCTCGGACACGGGAACCTGTCCAGCGGTGTATCCCACGTTGTCACCCGCCCGTTGCGCACGCCCGGCGATGGTGCCGCCAGTCCCGAGAATGACCACTTTGCCTGGGTTGTGATGAAGGGGCACTTGTGTTTTCCTAAAAACTGTTGAAAAATACAGTTACTGGATACGCAACCAGTCCAACCATGAGGTTCACATGCCAGAACTGCCGTCCTACTCGCCCAAGCTTACAGCCCGCCAGCAGCAAATTCTGGAACTTATCCAGTCTGCCATCGCGCGGACTGGTGCACCGCCTACACGCGCTGAAATCGCCAGTGAGCTGGGCTTCAAGTCGGCCAATGCTGCCGAGGAACATCTGCAGGCGCTGGCACGCAAGGGCGTCATCGAACTGGTCAGCGGTACCTCCCGCGGCATCCGTCTGAGAAGCGAGGACCTTCGGTCGATCAATGCAGGACGAAGCCGCCAGCTCGCGCTGCCTGGATTGGCCCAGTTGGCCCTTCCGCTGATCGGCCGGGTGGCGGCCGGCTCGCCGATTCTCGCGCAGGAGCATGTCGACCAGACCTATCACGTGGAAAGCAGCCTGTTCGCCCGACAACCCGACTATCTGCTGCGGGTTCGCGGCATGTCCATGCGGGATGCCGGGATCATGGACGGTGATCTGCTCGCGGTGCAGTCCACCCGCGACGCGCGCAACGGTCAGATTGTGGTGGCTCGTCTGGGCGACGATGTGACCGTCAAGCGATTCATGAGACATCCCGATCACATTGAGCTGATCGCGGAAAACCCCGACTTCCGCAACATTGTGGTCAGTCCCGAAGAGCCGTTCGAGATTGAAGGCTTGGCCGTCGGCCTGATCCGCAACAGTTTTCTCGTCTGACCAGCTCAGACCCTCCTGCCTCGTAGGTGGCGGGCGTTTGGCAGCCATTGTGGCGGCCAGACCCTGCGTGGCAGGCCTTTGCCCAATCTCGCCTATGTACAACCCCTGACCAGGAGTTTCACATGGGATTTCGATTCAAGGCCAGCAGCTGGCGCGCTCCCCTGCAGATCATTGACAGCTTCCTTCCGCAGCGGGGCGTGCATTTCACACCCAAGCCGCCCGGGAATGAGCATGCAGCTTTGCGACTGTTCCGCAAGGCGGGCTGGCTGGGGGGACGCCCAGTCCCTGCCGTGGCTGCCAACGATGTGTGTTTTGCCAAAGCGTCCCGCGCGGCCGAAGCGGTTTCCGGTCGGAACTTGCGCCCTGTCCGTGTCGTGCGCGTCGCGCAGGGTGCCGATCTTGGGGGGCAGGAGACCAGGCTGGTCATCTCCGGGCGCATGAGCGATGTTTGTGCAGAGCTTGACCGACTGGCTGCCATGGAGTCAAGGATGGCATCGGCCTGATCTCTCGGACGGACCATCCTGGCGGATGGCTGCGCACACGCGGGCACAATAGTGCCCATGAACATTGTCATTCTCGACGACTATCAAGACGCGGTGCGCAAGCTTCGGTGCGCCGACAAGCTGGAGCCCTACCCTGCGAAGGTTTTCACCAACACCGTCAAAGGGGTCGGGCAGTTGTCTGTTCGCCTCCGTGACGCCGACATTGTGGTGCTGATCCGGGAACGCACACAGGTCACCCGCCAACTCGTCGAAAAGCTGGCACGGTTGAAGTTGATCGTTCAAACCGGGCGGGTGGGCGCACATATAGATGTGCAGGCCTGTACCGAGCGGGGGATTGCGGTCTGTGAAGGTGTCAGCTCACCTGTCTCCACCGCAGAGTTGACCTGGGCTTTGGTCATGGCATCCATGCGCCGCATTCCCCAGTATGTGGCCAGCCTCAAGCACGGGGCCTGGCAGCAATCGGGACTGAAGGCAGCATCCATGCCCCCCAATTTCGGGCTGGGCGCCGTCGCGAACGGACGTACCCTCGGGATCTGGAGCTATGGCAGGATCGGCTCACTGGTCGCGGGTTACGGACGCGCCTTCGGCATGCGCGTTCTGGTCTGGGGCAGCGACGATGCGCGCGCTCGCGCGCTGGCCGACGGGTTCGAAGTGGCGGACAGCCGGCAACACCTCTTCGAGGCATCCGATGTGCTGTCGCTCCACCTTCGCCTCTCGGAAAGAAGCGCCGGATGCGTGAGCCTGGACGACCTTGCTCGCATGAAGCCGACGTCGCTGCTGGTGAACACGTCCCGGGCGGAACTGATTGAGCCAGAAGCCCTGCTGACGGCTCTCAACCGAGGCCGCCCTGGCATGGCCGCCATCGACGTGTTCGAGTCGGAACCGATTCTTCAGGGGCACGCGCTGCTGCGCCTGGAGAACTGCATCTGCACCCCGCACATTGGGTACGTGGAACAGGACAACTACGAAACCCTGTTTTCGTCCGCGTTCGACAACGTGGTCAACTTCATCAAGGGCACACCCACCAACGTGGTCAACCCGGGTGCGCTTCAGGTCAGGCGCTGACCGCAAGGGCCCTCACTTCTTCGGCGGCTCCTGTCGGTCATCTGTCGGTGGAACGAAGTCGAGGAACTCAAAATCCAGCATGTTGCTTAGACCGGCCGACAGCTCGGGCTGTGATGGCAATGGCTGTGCGGTGGCCTGAACCGGCGATGTGATCTCGGGCAACGACGCTTCGAAAGCGGACAACTCGGCAAGCTCATCCAGGTCCACGTCGAGACCGATGTTGCTGGATAGCGGCGGGGCATTCTTCATGGGTTCTGTAACCCGGTCACCGTCGACCCGCATTGCCGAAGGCTCCACCGGTGCAGAGGGCTGAGCCTTCAGCGGCTTCATGGCGGTGTGCTGAAAGTCGTTCACGCCCCCGTCTGGGCTGTCGTCCTCCTTGCGCACCTGCACGATCTCCTTGGCCACAGCGTGCAGGAACAGCAACTCGCGATAGGCCTCCAGATCGAAGACCTCCCCGTCGGTCGCCTGTGAGTCCCTGAAGATGGACCGTTCGATCAGGTCGAGGACCTTCTGTTGCGGCCAGAGTGCCTGAATACGGCTGAAGGCCGTTTCATAGGACTCCAGACCACGGCTACCCTGGGTGAACTGCTCGTACGGCGGTGCCCCCGCATTGAAGACCTGATTGAAATCTTCGCGCAGGGCCTCGTAGTCGTCACGACGTCCGAGACTGTGATAGATGTTGAGCAGATCCAGATAGGCCAAGGGACTGGGTTCGTGGCTCTCCTCCAGATGATCCTTCAGGATGCTGATGGCTTGCTCATGCTGGCCCAGCGATACGAAGAAGTCCGCCTGCTGTTGCACATCGAACAACTCCTCGGTGGCCACCGAGCGCCCTGGTGCGGTACCGCTGGGTGCGAAATCCCTCCGCAGCTCGGCATCGGCCAGCGGCTTGGCTGCGGCTGCCAACGGCCCTGCAGCAGCCACCTGCGCCTGATCAAAGGCGGAATCTTCATCCAGACTCAGGTCGAGATCAACCGGCACGGGCTTACGCGCACGCAGACTGACCGGCAACCGGGTGGGGCCTTTTACGATGGGGCGCTTTTGCGCCGGCACCGCACTATCCGCAGGTGTCCTGCCCTCGTCACCCGCCCACCAGGCAGGCGCGCGCCCTCGAGACAGGTTGCGACGCCAGACCCATGCGCCCGCCATGAGCACCGCCAGCAGTGCGCCGCCGAGCATCAGGCTAAGTGTCCGGAATCGGGCGCCTTCGTCGATCTGTGACTGAAGGGCAGCCACCTGTTCCTGGCTGCGGGACATCTGCTCCCGCAACGCCTTGGTTTCAGCCTCAAGCGCGGCCAATCGCCTGGCCTCATTGAGCACCTCTTCGGGAGAAGCATTGATGGCTTTCCACAACGCCACCGCAGCCTGTCTGGACTGCTCGTCGGTGGCTGGCTCGGTCAGCAGCATCGGCGAGATGCGCAGCACCGGATCACGATCGATGTTCAGGCGCAGATCGAGAGGCTCGAGCTCCAGACGGGGCCGGGAGGCAGCCGCCGGCGCTGGCGCGCGGGGTTTGCGCACCACACTCGGCGGCTTAGATGGCTCTGCCGAGCCAGTTGCCGACGCGCTCCCTCGCCGCGACGTCGGAGGAACATCCGCCGAAGGCCGCCCTGCAGCCATCGGGGACGCCTGCGTGGAAGGCACAGACACCACCGGCGCCGCAGGCGACGTCCCACCCGAGGCGTCGGCAGCCACCTGCGCTGGCGTGACCGGATCGGCCAAGAGCACATAGCGGCGGGAAAAAGGCGCCGCGCAGCCCGCCTTGAGATGAATGGTGACGAAGGGCTCGTTGACAGGTACCGACGTCTGGATACGCAAGGACAGGTCCGCGTCGGGCGTGACCCGCTGTGTGCCGATGGTGACCTGCGTCACCAGCGTTTCACCGAAGAAGACTTCCGGCCGGATACAGAGGCTGTCTTCGCTCTCACCAGGCGCCAATGAAGCCTGTACGCGGACATCGAGCGGGCGTCCCATGACTGCGGCTCCGCTGTGGCGGCCGAGCGTGACCGCCGGACTGCTCAGCGCAGTTGATAGCAAAATAGAGCCCAGCCAGAAATGGCGCACGTCAGATGTCCTTCCTTGTCGTGTTGGAACATTTTGTCATAGCTTGCGGCGCTTACCCGTTAACTAATACTTTGATATGAGCCCTATTTTCACCACAGTTGGGGTCGTCGGTACCGGCGCCATGGGTCGAGGCATCGCCCAGATGGCCGCCCAGGCCGGCAGCCAGGTGCTGCTGTTCGACATCCAGGCAGGCGCAGCCGAACAGGCGCGCACCGCCCTCCGAAACACCTGGAACAAGCTGGAGGAAAAAGGCAAGATCGCCCCCGGCCAGTCCGAGAGGTGGGCCTCACAACTGCAGGTGACTGCTGCCTTGGGCGATCTCGCACCCTGCCGGCTGGTGGTGGAGGCCGTGGTTGAAAAGCTGGAGCTCAAACGCAGCCTGTTTGCCGACCTGGAAGGCATCGTGGCAGAAGATGCGGTCCTGGCCACCAACACCTCATCGCTGTCGGTGACCGCGATTGCCGCCCACCTGCGCCGGCCGGAGCGATTTGCCGGCTACCACTTCTTCAATCCGGTGCCACTGATGCGGGTGGTGGAGGTGATTGCCGGGTTGAAAACCAGTGCCCAGGTTTGCCAGGCGCTGACCGACTACTCACGTCAGTATGGACACACCCCGGTCACGGCACAGGACACCCCGGGCTTCATCGTCAACCACGCCGGTCGGGGTTACGGCACGGAGGCTCTGCGGGTACTGGGTGAGCGGGTGAGCGACGTCGCGACCATCGACCGGATCCTGCGCGATCAGATGGGCTTTCGTCTGGGGCCTTTCGAGCTGATGGACCTGACGGCACTGGATGTGTCCCACCCGGTGATGGAGTCCATCTATCACCAGTACTACGAGGAGCCGCGGTATCGGCCCAGCGTCATCACGGCCCAACGGCTGGCCGGTGGCGTCGTCGGGAAAAAAGTGGGCGAGGGTTTCTACCGCTATCCCGATGGCGTGGCCGAGGTGCCTGCCGAGCCCCCGGTACCCGAGGTCCATGAGATGCCTCCGGTCTGGGTGTCCCCCAAGGCTGCCCGGCGTCAGGAGCTGTACCAGTTGCTCAAGCAGTTTGGTGCCAGCATCGAGACGGGCGCAGCACCCTCCTCGAACGCCCTGATCCTGGTGGCGCCACTGGGACTGGATGTGACCACGCTGGCCGCAGTCGAGCGGCTGGACGCCACCCGCACGGTGGGCATCGACATGATGCTGGAGGACGGGGCCACCAAGCGACGCGTGCTGGCCACCAACCCGGCCACCCGACCCGACATGCGTGATGCGGCCCACGCGCTGTTTGCCCGTGACGGCAAGGCCGTGAGCGTGATCCGCGACAGCGGCGGCTTTGTGACCCAGCGGGTGGTGGCGACCATTGTCAACATCGCGGCCGACATGTGCCAGCAGGGCATCTGCACACCGCAGGACCTGGAGCTGGCGGTCACCCTCGGTCTGGGCTACCCCATGGGGCCCCTGGCCATGGGGGACCGCATCGGTCCGACCAACGTGCTGGAGATCCTGTTCAACCTGCAGACCGTCTACGGTGATCCCCGCTATCGCCCGTCACCCTGGCTGCGCCGGCGCGGCGCACTGGGCCTGAGCCTGACGCACGAAGAGATCTGAGACAGCGACCCACATACACCCCGAGGAGACACACACACATGGGCGCCAGCCTCAAGACACACAGCCAGGGCCAGACCCTGGTGCTGACCATCAGCAACCCCGAGCACCGCAACGCACTGGGACCTGACATCTATGCCGCCGGGGTGGAGGCCCTGTCGGTGGCGGAGTCGAACAGCGACGTCCGTTCGGTGGTCATTGCCGGCGAAGGATCGCACTTCTGCGCCGGGGGCAACCTGCAGCGCCTGCTGGGCAACCGGCAGCAGCCACCGCAGGTTCAGGCAGAGAGCATCGAGGGCCTGCACAACTGGATCGAGACCATCCGCGCCTTCCCGAAACCGGTGATCGCGGCCGTGGAAGGCGCCTGTGCCGGTGCCGGCTTTTCACTCGCGCTGGCGTGCGACCTGATCGTGGCGGCGCGCGATGCGGTCTTCGTGATGGCCTACAGCAACGTGGGGCTCTCACCCGACGGGGGCGCCACCTGGAGCCTGATGCACGCCCTGCCCCGCGCCACGGCCATGCAGCTGTTGCTGGCTGGCGAGCGGATCGACACGGGTCGTCTGCACCAGCTGGGTGTGGTGACGCAGGTCAGTGATCCGTCTGCGGCCCTGGGCGATTCGCTGGCCTTGGCCGAAAAACTCAATGCCCGCGCGCCCAACGCGATGGCCAGCATCAAGGAGTTGGCCAATGACGCCGTGACCGCTCCCCTGCACCAGCAGTTGGCGGCAGAGCGCGACCATTTTGTCCGTAACCTGCACCACGCCAACGGTGGCGAGGGGATTCAGGCTTTCCTGGATCGACGGCCCGCCCTCTACCGCTGAAGCTTCAGCCACAGTACGCAGATCAACCCGGAAGCCCAGGCGTCCCAAGGGCGACAGCCTGGTCACTTTCAGTCACTCAAAAGACAGCCAATGGATGAGCCGATTCTGACAATGGAAGAACGTGAAGCGATCAATGGTGGTCGCTGGTTCCAGAGTCTTTCCCCCTCCCTGCGACACGACATCCTGCGATGCGCCTACGTCAAGCGATTCAAGGACGGCGACCTGATCGTTGCCCGGGGCGAACCACCGTCGGAATGGACGGCGGTCGCCAAGGGCGCGGTGCGGGTGAGCTCGACCTCGCTGTCGGGCAAGCAGATCACCCTGACCTATGTGGAGCCGGGTGTGTGGTTCGGCGACGTGGCGATGTTCGACGGGGACCGGCGCACACACGACGCCTACGCCCATGGCCCGACGACACTGCTCTGCGTGTCCCGCAACGATTTCCAGAAGATCCTGACAGTCCATGTGGAGCTGTACGAAGCGCTGATGCGCCTTCAGGCGCGGCGCATCCGCACGCTGTTCGGTCTGGTCGAGGACCTGAACACCCTGCCCCTGCGGGCTCGCCTGGCCAAACAGCTGCTGCACCTGATGCGCAGCTACGGGGTCCCCTGCCTGTCCGACAGCAACGAGATGCGCATCGGCCTGCAACTGGCCCAGGAAGAGCTGGCCCAGTTGCTGGGGGCATCGCGCCAGCGCGTGAACCAGGAGCTCAAATCGATGGAACGCGAGGATGCGATCCGCATCGAGCAAGGCGGCCTGGTGATTCGCAACCGCGACATGCTGATGCGCATCGCCGAAGCCGAAACCTGACATCCCGGCGGCGGCCGGGCTACACGGTGGCAGGAAATCGATTCCCAGCCACTTCCCTGAACCCACAGGCCGCCTCCCGCGGGACGTCACGTCCAGCCCGGGTGGGCCTGCGCCCTACCCGAGCATGAGCGACAACCAGCAATTCACCGGCACCCGTCCGGTCTCCGACCAGCACGCTTTTGACGTGGCAGCCTTGCAGTCCTGGCTGCAACAGCACCTGCCCGGGTTTGCAGGACCCTTGAGCGTCGAAATGTTCAAGGGCGGCCAGTCCAACCCCACCTACAAGCTGTTGACGCCGGGCAAGGCCTACGTGATGCGAGCCAAGCCCGGCCCGGTGGCCAAGCTGCTGCCGTCCGCGCACGCCATTGAGCGCGAGTTCCGCGTCATGAGCGCCCTGCGCCAGACCGAAGTTCCGGTGGCCCAGATGCATGTGCTGTGCGAGGACGAGTCCGTCATCGGTCGCGCCTTCTACGTGATGGAGTGCGTGGAGGGTCGCGTGATGTGGGACCAGTCGCTGCCCGGCATGAGCCGGGAGCAACGCGGGGCCATCTACGACGAGATGAACCGGGTGATGGCGGCGCTGCACTCGGTGCGCCCCGACGCGATCGGGCTGTCCGACTACGGCAAACCCGGCAACTACTTCGAACGGCAGATCGGTCGGTGGAGCAAGCAATACGTGGCCTCCATCACGCAGCCGATTGCGGCCATGGACCAGCTCATGGAATGGCTTCCGCGCAACATTCCCGCCATGGCCCGGGACGAGTCCCTGGTGTCCATCGTGCATGGGGACTACCGGCTGGACAACCTGATGTTCCACCCCACCGAGCCGAAGGTGCTGGCCATCCTGGACTGGGAGCTGTCCACACTGGGTCATCCCTTGGCCGATTTCAGCTACCACTGCATGGCCTGGCACATTCCGCCGGGCGCCTTCCGGGGCATCGGGGGCCTGGACGTCCAGGCGCTGGGCATTCCCACCGAAGACGAGTACATCGCCCGCTATTGCGAGCGCACAGGCTTTGCCACCCCCGAGCAGTTGCGGGCCGACTGGAACTTCTACCTCGCCTACAACCTGTTTCGCCTGGCCGCTATCCTGCAAGGCATTGCCAAGCGGGTCGAGATGGGTACGGCCTCCAGTGCCCAGGCTGTCAGCTCAGCTGCCGGCGCCAGGCCACTGGCCGAACTGGCCTGGTCCTTTGCCCAGCGTCTTTGACACGCCACCTCACCGAATCTCTCCCGGCGCCTGCCTCTCACCACAAGGAACCCACCATGCATTTCGACTACACCGACAAAGTCAAGGACATGCGCACGCGCCTGCTCGCCTTCATGGACGAGCACATCTATCCGAACGAGGGGCGATTTTTTGCCGAGATCGCCGCCAACCGCGCCAAGGGCAATGCCTGGATCCCGACCACCATCATCGAAGAACTCAAACCCAAGGCGCGCGAAGCCGGATTGTGGAACCTGTTCCTGCCGATGTCCAAACGGGCGCCGGAGGGTCTGAGCAACCTTGAATACGCACCGATGTGCGAGATCATGGGCCGAGTGCCTTTCGCGGCCGAGGTGTTCAACTGCTCGGCACCGGACACCGGCAACATGGAAACGCTGGAGCGTTATGCCAGCGAGGAACTCAAGGACCAGTGGCTGGAGCCCTTGCTCAAGGGCGAGATCCGCTCGGCCTTCCTGATGACCGAGCCGGCGGTGGCCTCGTCGGACGCCACCAACATCCAGTGCGAGATCCGCCGGGATGGCGAACACTACGTCATCAACGGCCGCAAGTGGTGGTCGTCGGGTGCCGGCGATCCGCGCTGTGCCGTCTACATCGTCATGGGCAAGACCAACCCCGATGCCCCGCGCCATTCCCAGCAGAGCATGATCGTGGTGCCGGCCAACACGCCCGGCATCGAGGTGGTACGTCCGTTGAGCGTGTTCGGATACGACGATGCGCCCCACGGCCACATGGAAGTGGTGCTCAAGGATGTGCGCGTCCCGGTGGGCAACCTGCTGCTGGGCGAGGGCCGCGGTTTCGAGATTGCCCAGGGTCGACTGGGCCCGGGGCGCATCCACCACTGCATGCGCTCGATTGGCGCAGCCGAGCGCGCCCTGGAACTGATGTGCAAGCG
>Ga0255303_1000157_pt1 | contig 9777 bp, 6 predicted proteins | sample MistaT_19_FD_183679 | JGI IMG/M metagenome (GOLD analysis project Ga0255303, IMG submission 183679) | Metatranscriptome of freshwater microbial communities from Mississippi River, Louisiana, United States - Miss_Miss_RepC_8d (Metagenome... | ecosystem: Environmental > Aquatic > Freshwater > River ...
ATTTGCGCTTTTTCGGCGTTGCAAATGCTTGGCAAGTTCGGTAAGCGCAAGTCGATAAACATCACGTTTGAACTCGATGACCGAATCCAAAGGCACCCAGTACTGATTCCAGCGCCAGGCATCAAACTCGGGGTGCTGGGATGCGCGCAATTGAATGTCGCTGTCTCGGCCGACTAGTCGTAGCAAATACCAGATTTGTTTTTGTCCACGATAATGCCCTCGCCATTCACGCCGAACCCAATGGTCAGGAACTTCATAGCGCAGCCAGTCGCGGGTACGGGCGATGATTCGGACATGGTCAGGCCGAAGTCCGACCTCCTCCTCGAGTTCGCGAAACATGGCTTGCTCAGGCGATTCACCGCGCTTGATGCCACCCTGCGGAAATTGCCACGAATGTTCGCGGATGCGCTTGCCCCAAAATACCTCGTTACGTCGGTTCAGCAGGATGATCCCAACGTTGGGGCGATAGCCGTCTTTGTCCAGCATGCCGACAGGCCTTGTCCCTTAGAATGCAAGTCATTATATCCATCGACCTGGCAACTGAACATGTTTCTTATGCAGAATCGATCGATCCTCCTTGGTCTTGGGTGAAAGGCCACCCGTTTGAAGAGTACTTATTGATGAGAGCTAGCCAATTCCACATTGCCACCTTGCGTGAGGCACCCGCCGACGCCGAGGTTGTTAGTCACCAATTGATGACCCGCGCAGGGATGATTCGAAAACTAGCTGGTGGAATTTATAACTATATGCCGATGGGTTTGCGGGTGATTCGAAAAATTGAAGCGATCATTCGGGAGGAGATGGACGCAGCAGGCGCCATTGAATTGTTGATGCCCATCGTGCAACCAGCCGAATTGTGGATGGAATCGCAGCGCTGGCAAAAATACGGGCCTGAGCTTTTGCGTATCAGAGACCGGCACGAGCGTGATTTCATCATTCAGCCAACCTCAGAGGAGGTGATTACGGATATCGCAAGAGCTGAACTGCGTAGTTACCGCGATTTGCCAAAGAATTTTTATCATATTCAAACCAAATTCCGCGACGAGCGTCGGCCGCGGTTTGGCGTCATGCGCGGCCGTGAGTTCACGATGAAGGATGCATACTCCTTTGACCGTGATCAAACAGGCGCTTTAGCGTCTTATCAGCGCATGTTTGATGCCTACCAGCGAATCTTTGAACGTATGGGCCTTGCTTTTCGTGCGGTTGCTGCTGACACTGGGGCAATCGGTGGTTCAGCAAGCCACGAGTTTCAGGTGATCGCCGAAACCGGCGAAGATCTCATCGCCTATTGCCCTGACTCGGATTACGCAGCCAATATCGAACTTGCCAAGGCGATGCCCTTGCTTCAAGCGCGTAAGGCGCCAGGTGCCTTGATGCAGCAAGTGGCAACGCCCGGCAAGGCGCGATGCGAGGATGTCGCGAGCTATCTCAAGATTGATTTGGCCCAAACCGTCAAATCGTTGGTACTTGCCGTCGACCCCGAGGAGGCGGCAAGTGGCGAAAAAGCTCAGATCTATTTGCTACTGCTGCGTGGTGATCATGAACTCAACGAGGTTAAGGCGGGCAAATTGGCCGGTTTGTCGGGATTTCGCTTTGCGAGCGAAGCAGAAATTCTTGAGTATTTCGGTTGCGAACCCGGTTATCTCGGACCAGTCAACACCCTCAAACCAGTAAAACTTATCGTCGATGACACAGTTGCCATGATGAGCGATTTCGTCTGCGGTGCGAATCAGGCTGGATTTCATTGGGTTGGCGTGAACTGGGGTCGAGACTTGCCCGAACCGCTCACTGCCGATTTACGCAATGTGCGTGAGGGCGACCCTTCGCCTGATGGCAAGGGACGCCTTTCGATTTGCCGTGGCATTGAAGTAGGGCATGTGTTTTATCTGGGCACCCGTTATGCCGAGCCGATGCAAGCCTTGTTTGTTGACGAAGACGGCGGCAAGAAGTTGATGGAAATGGGCTGTTATGGCATCGGCGTGACCCGCTTGCTTGGGGCTGCGGTGGAGCAGAATCATGACGATCGAGGGATGATTTGGCCTGCAAGTATTGCGCCATTTAGCGTGGTGATCGTAGCCTTGGGTTTGAACAAATCCCAGGCAGTTCGTGTGGCGAGTGAAAACCTTTATGCCGCTTTGCGAGAAGCGGGCATCGATGCGATCTTCGATGACCGCGATTTAAGACCCGGTGTGATGTTTGCCGACTGGGAACTGATCGGTGTCCCCTGGCGGGTGACGATCGGCGATCGAGGACTTGCCAAGGGTGAAGTCGAACTCACAGCACGTCGTGGCCTGCAGACTGAAAGCCTGTCGCCTGAGGATGTCACCGCGCTCTTAAAGCAGCGCCTCACCTGACTTTGCGTATCAACGCCCGCGTTTACCAAAGCCGCCCGAGGGCGGCGGCATCGGCATCGACGAGCCAAAGCCCCCAGGCATACCGCCTTTGCCCATACCTGCAAGTCCGCCAAGGCTGCGCATAAGCTTGGCCATACCGCCTTTTTGCATTTTTTTCATCATGCCTTGCATTTGGTCGAACTGGGCGAGCATGCGGTTGACTTCTTGCACTTGGACGCCAGCGCCGGCCGCGATTCGCCGTTTGCGCGAGGCCTTAATCAGGTCGGGTTTGGCTCGCTCTGCAGGCGTCATGGCGTGGATGATGCCCTGGGTGCGCTTTAGTTCTCGCTCGGCTTTATTCATATCGGCCTTACCCGCGGCTGCTTGCATGGCTGCGGGCAGCTTATCGAGCATGGTCGAGAGCCCACCCATTTTGCGCATTTGCATCAACTGGGCAAGATAGTCTTCCAAATCAAAGCGTGCACCCGATTTGAGCTTATCAGCCAGCGCTTTGGCGCTATCTTCATCGATTGCAGCGCGCGCCTGCTCGACCAAAGCGACAATATCGCCCATGCCCAACACGCGATTAGACATACGCTCGGCGTCGAAGGCCTGCAAGCCATCGGGCTTTTCGCTTACGCCAACAAACTTGATCGGTCGTCCGGTGACCGCTTTGACCGATAGGGCGGCGCCCCCGCGCGAGTCGCCATCGAGCTTTGTCAGAATTACGCCCGTTAATTCGAGCGCCTCGCCGAAGGCTTTAGCGGTGTTGACCGCATCTTGGCCTTGCATGGCGTCGACGACAAAAAGCGTTTCGATCGGTTTGAGTTGTTGATGTAGTCGGCTGATTTCAGCCATCATCGCTTCGTCGATGCCAAGCCTTCCGGCTGTATCAACAATGAGAACGTCATGAAAATGAGTTCGGGCCCATTGCAAAGCGTTTTGTGCAATTTCTTCTGGTTTTTGGCTCGGTAGTGAGGGGAAATAATCAGCGCCTACCTGCTCGCTTACCACGCGCAATTGCTCGATGGCTGCAGGCCTGTAAACGTCACAAGAAACCGTCAGGACTTTTTTCTTTTGTTGTTCGGCCAACCACTTGGCGAGTTTGCCTGCGGTGGTTGTTTTGCCTGCGCCTTGCAAGCCCGCAAGCAAAATCACAGCAGGGGGCTGCGTGGCCAAATTCAATTTGGCCGCATCGCCTTTGCCGCCCATCAAGTCAACTAATGCATCGTGCACCACGCCGACAAGGGCTTGACCTGGTGTGAGACTTGCCATGACTTCCTGGCCCATGGCGCGCTCTTTGACTTTGGCTACAAAGTCGCGCACCACACTCAGTGCGACATCGGCCTCAAGTAGCGCTAGGCGGATTTCACGCAACATCTCCTGGGTGTTGGATTCGGTGAGTCTGGCCTCACCACGGATCGTCTTTACAACCTTGGCAAGTCGTTGAGATAGGTTTTCAAGCATGCTTTAACGGCGCCTTGCGTATTTGGACCAGTGAAGTGCTCTACACTTTAACGCAGGCCGGCTCCCTGTGCCGATTCGCAAGTTTGATGGCAAGTTTATGGCGTCCCCACTTTCTTTTTTGCACCATTGGCAAGGCTGGCTCACCATCGCAGCGGCGGTCACTTATTTGCTCGCCACGGTGACAATGCGCCGTCGCCATCCCAAAGGCCTTGCGGTGCTCGCAATAGCCCTTGGTATGCATGCCCCAGTGCTTGCAAGCCAGATCATGGCGCTCGAAGGTTTGCGCTATGGCTTTGCCTCAGCGCTCTCAGCAACCCTTTGGCTCGCGCTTGTGGTCCTTGTTTGGGAGGCTCGTCGGAGTCGACTCGAGGGCGCAGCGACGGTGGTTGCGCCGCTCGCTGCGGTTGCCTTGGTTTTGCCCTGGTTTTTTGTGGGCCATGTCTTTCAGGGCACTGTATCGGTCTTGTTTGTACCGCATCTGCTGATTGGCACCTTGGCCTATGGCGTGTTTTTGCTTGCAGCTACGCTCGCTGTATTCATTCTGATCCAGGCTCGCGTGTTGCAATCGCACAGTGCCCGATTGCTCGACGACGGTTTGTTTGATCAGTTGCCACCGTTGTTAGCGATGGAGCGCATGCTTTTTCGTTACTTGAGCATCGGGTTTTTCCTTTTGACCATTACCCTAATCAGTGGGGTGCTGTTTTCTGAAGAGGTCTTCGGTCGCGCGTTAAGGCTTGATCACAAGTCGGTACTTACGCTCTTTTCATGGCTTGTCTACGGCCTGTTACTGTGGGGCCATCGAAGCCGTGGCTGGCGCGGTGCCGCTGCCGCTCGGGCGACCTTACTTGGGTTTTTTGTTCTCTTGCTCGCTTATGTTGGCAGCCGCTTTGTGCTCGAAGTGGTTTTGCAACGCAGCCTTGGGGCTTAAGACCATGATTGTTTGATTGAAGCTCGACGAGTTCGCTATGCGTTGGTTTTTATTCCTCTTACTAGGTACCCTTGGCTGGTTGCTCTGGAAAGCCTGGTCTCGGACCAAGTACCGCTCAACGCGCGTCAAGCAAGAAGCCGAGAAAGATCTCTCGTTGCCCGAGCAAGAAGCGCAAACCGGGCAGTCTGCGCGCAAGGGGCAGAACGAGCAGCATGCGCAAACCATGGTGCGCTGCACTCATTGCGGCGCTTGGTCGCCGCAAAGTATGGCGCTGAGCCAAGGCGGGCAATGGTTTTGCGATGAAAATCATGCAAAAGCCAAATCCTGAGGGCTCAGTGTCGGCGCGGTAGCGGCAGGCGTGGATACAGCGGGGGTTTTGCCTTGCATCGTCGCATCGCGTCGGATTGAAGGCGGCGCTAAGCCCGATTGACGGGCCTCGGGGCGCAAGTTGGCCGGCCGAATTCGACCGCCGGCCGGTGCTTGCTGTTCGTGGCGAGGAATACTAGAATTTGTGCCTAGAAAGCATTTCACCACTACATCTAGTGGTCTTACACCGTATTCAACCAACCTATCGTGCAAGATAGGCCCACTCAAGTACTGGCCATTTAGGCATCCCCCGGAGGAAAACCATGCAGCAAAGCCCCCATTCCCAAAGCAATCCCACAGCGGGCCCGCGTTCCGGCGTCATGATGGGAGACTCTGGAGCACCTGGGGCCCTCGCTATTCAATCGGCCTTAAATGATTTCAAACTGATCCGCCGCAATGGCTCGGTGGTTGCCTTTGAACCGGTGAAGATTTCCGTAGCCATGACCAAGGCTTTTTTGGCCATCAACGGAGGCCAGGGAGCGGCATCGGCAAGAATTAGGGAACTCGTAGAGGACCTCACCCAAAATGTGGTGCAAGCGCTCACGCGTGGTAAGCCTGGCGGCGGTACCTTCCATATCGAAGATGTGCAAGACCATGTAGAGCTTGCCTTGATGCGCTCGGGTGAGCACGAAGTGGCCAGGGCTTATGTGCTCTATCGCGAACGTCGTTCGCAGGAGCGCGCCGCCAAAGGCCAAAGCAGTCATGCGCCAGCATCTAGCCTGCATGTGACCGATGCGGGCCACAGCATGCCGCTCGATATGGACGACTTAAGCGCTGTTATTGCCTCGGCTTGTGAAGGTTTACATGAGGTGGTGAGCGTTGAGGCGGTCTTGCAAGAGACGGTCAAAAATCTCTACGACGGCGTACCGCTTGATGAAGTCTATAAGTCAGCCATTCTCTCGGCACGCTCGCTGATTGAGAAGGATCCCGCCTATAGTCAGGTGACAGCCCGGCTTTTGCTGCATACGGTGCGCAAAGAGGTCCTCGGAGAGGTCGTCAGCCAGCAACAAATGCACCAGCGCTACGCGCATTACTTCCCACAATTCATCAAGCGTGGCATCGAAGCGGGCTTGCTCAACGAAGAATTGCGACGCTTTGATCTGGCCAAACTCGGGGCTGCTCTTAGTGCAGAGCGTGACCAACAGTTTAGTTATCTGGGTTTGCAAACGCTTTATGATCGATATTTTTTGCATATCGATGAGCAGCGTATTGAGTTGCCTCAAGCCTTTTTCATGCGTGTTGCGATGGGGCTTGCCCTCAATGAAATCGACCGCGAAGCCAAAGCGATCGCCTTCTATGAATTGTTATCGAGCTTTGATTTCATGAGCAGCACACCAACGCTGTTCAATTCGGGAACGCAACGCTCGCAGCTTTCCTCTTGCTACCTCACGACAGTGAGCGACGATCTCGACGGTATTTACGAGGCGATCAAAGAAAACGCTTTGCTCGCGAAATACGCGGGCGGGCTTGGCAATGATTGGACGCCGGTTCGTGCCCTTGGAAGTCATATCAAAGGAACCAACGGAAAGAGTCAGGGGGTTGTGCCCTTTTTGAAGGTGGTCAACGACACGGCTGTTGCCGTGAACCAAGGCGGCAAGCGTAAAGGTGCGGTGTGCGCGTATTTAGAGACCTGGCATCTCGATATCGAAGAGTTTTTGGAATTGCGCAAGAACACCGGCGATGATCGCCGTCGCACCCACGATATGAACACAGCTAACTGGATTCCGGACCTGTTCATGAAACGGGTGATGGAAAATGCGAGTTGGACCTTGTTTTCGCCCGCCGACTGCGTTGACTTACATGAGAAAGTTGGCAAGGCCTTCGAGCAGGCCTACACGGAATATGAGGCAAAGGCTGCTCGCGGCGAACTCAAGCTCTTTAAGACGGTGCAGGCGGTTCAGTTGTGGCGAAAAATGCTCTCTATGTTGTTTGAGACCGGTCATCCTTGGATCACCTTTAAAGATCCTTGCAATGTGCGATCGCCCCAACAACATGTTGGTGTCGTACACAGCTCTAATTTATGTACCGAAATTACGCTCAACACCAACGATCATGAGATCGCGGTTTGTAATCTTGGTTCGGTGAACCTGGTCGCCCATATGCGCGAGGTTCGTGATGAGTCGGGAAGCCGCTGGGAGCTTGATCACGAGAAACTGCGCAACACCATCAACACAGCCATGCGTATGCTCGATAACGTGGTTGATATTAATTATTACGCTGTCGGCAAAGCAAGGCACTCAAACCTGCGGCATCGCCCTGTCGGTCTCGGTATCATGGGTTTCCAGGACTGCTTGCATTTGATGCGTGTGCCTTATGCGAGCCAAGAGGCAGTGGCTTTTGCTGATCAATCAACCGAAGCAGTCTGTTATTACGCCTACTGGGCATCGACCGAGCTGGCCAACGAACGCGGCGCTTATTCAAGCTTTAAGGGATCCTTATGGGATCGCGGCATTTTGCCCCACGACAGCCTTGATCTTTTGGCGCAAGAGCGCGGCGACTACCTTGAGGTCGACCGCAGTCAAAGCATGGATTGGACAGCTTTGCGTCAACGTATCGCACGTTACGGTATGCGCAATTCAAATTGCGTAGCAATCGCCCCCACTGCGACGATTTCAAACATCATTGGCGTCAGCGCATGTATTGAGCCGACCTTCCAAAATCTTTACGTCAAATCAAACCTCTCAGGTGAATTTACTGTCGTCAATGACTACCTTGTCCGTGATCTCAAGAGGCTTGGACTATGGGATGAGGTGATGATTTCCGATCTGAAGTTCTTTGATGGCTCACTTGCAAGAATCGATCGCATTCCGGCATCGCTTCGGGAAATTTATGCCACAGCCTTTGAGATTGATCCGAGCTGGCTGGTCGAGGCGGCTTCAAGGCGCCAAAAGTGGATCGACCAAGCGCAATCGCTCAATATTTATATGGCCGGCGCATCGGGCAAGCGTTTGCATGACACCTATACCCTGGCCTGGTTGCGTGGACTCAAGACCACTTATTACTTGCGTACCCTTGGGGCAACGAGTGCAGAAAAGTCGACCACCGATCGACTCGGCCAACTTAATGCCGTATCGGCCGACGGTGCTGGTATGCAAGCGGGATTTAGCTATGCCGCGAGTGCTTCGACAAGTCCTGCGGTATCAAGCGATAGTCCTAAATTTTGCGCAATTGATGATCCCGAGTGCGAAGCCTGCCAGTAATGTGAAAGAAAATCATACCGATCTATTTAAAAGATCTGTTTTGTTTGTTGTAAAGCGTTCACTTTTTGTTGCAGTGCTTTTGTTCAACGACTATGATCGGCATGCTTTATTTCAATCCTGCCAGGTAGTCGATTGATTCAAAACGCTGTGTACGTATTGATTGAGTAAAGCGAGAGAAAGCCATGTTGTCTTGGGACGAACCACAAACCCTCATTCGAAAACCGCAAGGCCTGCCGAGCTTTAAGCCGGCGCAGGCCCCACTTATCGATTCGATGCCGCTTGAATCGTCGAGCGCATCGGCGATGAGTGATCGGCGGGTCAAAGTTGAAGATAAGCGCATCATCAATGGTGCGTCCGATGTCAATCAACTCGTTCCCTTTAAGTACAAGTGGGCCTGGGAAAAGTATCTTGCAACCTGTGCCAATCATTGGATGCCGCAAGAAATTAATATGAGCCGCGATATCGCGCTTTGGAAGTCGCCTCAGGGTCTGACCGAGGATGAGCGACGACTCATTAAGCGTAATTTGGGTTTTTTTGTGACGGCTGATTCCTTAGCAGCCAACAATATCGTATTGGGTACTTACCGGCACATCACCGCGCCTGAATGCCGGCAGTTTTTACTGAGACAGGCCTTTGAAGAGGCGATTCACACGCACGCGTATCAATACATTGTGGAGTCGCTGGGATTAGATGAAGGCGAAATTTTTAACGCCTACCACGAAGTAAAGTCGATTCGGGATAAGGATGAATTTCTGATTCCTTTTATCGACACCTTAACTGATCCAAATTTTAAAACAGGCACGCTCCAAGCCGACCAGGATTTGCTGAAGTCGATGATTGTGTTTTCCTGTTTGATGGAAGGCCTCTTCTTCTACGTCGGCTTTGTGCAAATACTCGCCCTTGGCCGTCAAAACAAGATGACTGGCGCTGCTGAGCAGTACCAATACATTCTTCGTGACGAATCGATGCATTGCAATTTCGGGATCGATTTGGTCAACACCATCAAGCTTGAGAATCCGCAGCTTTGGACGGCGAGCTTTCGCGAAGAGATTAAGGCTTTGTTCTTGCGTGCTGTTGATTTGGAGTATGCCTACGCAGAAGACACCATGCCAAGAGGTGTGCTTGGTCTGAATGCTTCGATGTTTAAAGGCTATTTAAGGTTTATTGCTAATCGTCGTGCGCAGCAAATCGGGCTCGATGCTCTCTTTCCCCAAGAGGAAAATCCTTTCCCTTGGATGAGCGAGATGATCGACTTGAAAAAGGAAAGAAATTTTTTCGAAACCCGTGTCATCGAATACCAGACCGGAGGTGCCCTGAGTTGGGACTAAGCGCCATGGTCAAGGCGATGCACAGGGTTTTAGGCTGCTCGGGAGTCACTATTTCTCTGAGCAGCCAGTGGCATTCGTCGGTGCGACCCACTAAGAGGTTTGCACCGGTGAATAGTCTTGTGACGCAGGGTGAGCAGGCGCCTAAGTCTGTTTCA
>Ga0255303_1000163_pt1 | contig 9721 bp, 18 predicted proteins | sample MistaT_19_FD_183679 | JGI IMG/M metagenome (GOLD analysis project Ga0255303, IMG submission 183679) | Metatranscriptome of freshwater microbial communities from Mississippi River, Louisiana, United States - Miss_Miss_RepC_8d (Metagenome... | ecosystem: Environmental > Aquatic > Freshwater > River...
CTGAGGGCTTGTCTTTCAGTGCCGCTTTTTGAAAAGATGCACCTTCGACTGTGGTGTACTCTTAAGAAAGATACAGTCATTGTTAACCGAATTTTAAGGGCAGTGGTCTTTATGACAGAAAAAACAGCAGCTCATAACACCTTGAAGCTGATGGGCAAAAAAACGCGGAATGATTCAGATGTTTGATGCATCTGGAGCCGTTGTTGCTTGTACCGTTATTCAAGCAGAGCCAAATATTATAGCACAGATTAAAACAGAAGCAACTGATGGCTATGAAGCTGTTCAGTTAGCATTTGAAACTATTCAAGTGCAAGATGCACGAACAATAGAAAAAAGGGTAGCAAAGCCATTGCTCGGCCACTTTAAAAAAGCGGGCGTTGCTCCTGCAAAGCACTTGCTTGAGTCGCGCGTAGAGAATGCTTCGCAATATATAGTTGGTCAAACTGTAGGAGTCTCTCTTTTTGAAGGTTGCGGGCATATTGATGTATCAGGCGTATCGATCGGTAAAGGATATCAGGGCGTGATGAAACTTCACGGTTTCTCCGGCGGTCCTAAATCACATGGTTCAGGCTTCCATAGACACGCAGGTTCCACTGGTATGAGATCGACACCAGGCCGTTGCTTACCAGGTGGTAAGCGTGCAAGCCACATGGGTGATAATAACATGACCGTACAAAGCTTACGCGTTGTGCATATTGATGCTGAAAACAACTTGCTTTTCGTTGAAGGTGCAGTTCCTGGAGCGAAAAATAGTCTTGTCGTAATGCAAGCAGCGAAAAAAGCTAGAAAGAAAAAAGCACATAAGTAAGGATTTTTGGGGAGAAACTCATGTCAGTCCAGCTAAAAAAAGTAAATATCAATGGTGATGTAGTAGGAACAGTAGTTCCGAACGAAGCCATTGCCAATGCGACGGCAAATTCGCAGCTTGTTAAAGATTATATTGTTGCTATCCGTGCCAATGCACGTCAATGGTCAGCAAATACGAAAGGTCGTTCCGAAGTAAACCACTCGACGAAAAAACCTCATGCTCAAAAAGGGCAAGGTCGTTCACGTCAAGGTTCTCTTGCAGCTCCTCAGTATAAAGGTGGTGGACGCGTATTTGGTCCAAAGCCAAAGTTTGATCAGCACGTTCGCATTAACCAAAAAGAAAAGCGTGCAGCTATTGCAGCGCTGATCGGTGAAAAAATGAGAGAAGGACGCTTAGTTGTTCTTGAATCATTCGACATCGAAGCTCCAAAGACAAAACTGTTAAACACATTCCTCAATAAAACAGTTGAGGGCGTTCGTGTGCTCTTCTTAGGTGAAGGCGCATTTGAAGAGTTTTCCGTTGATGGTAAAAAACATCGTGTGAGTGTGCAATCAAATGCACATGTTAATTTGCGATTGAGCATTCGTAATATTCCTGGTGTACAATTTTCACAAGTGCAGAACGTATGTGGATACGATCTTCTTTTGGCAAATGACATCGTGATTTCGGAAAAAGCGATGCAAGATCTTTACAACTGGTTGTTACAGAAGGACGCATAACATGACACATAAAAATCCATTTCATGTTGTAAAACATCGCTATATTACTGAAAAAACAACAGTTCTTGAAAACTTAAAAAGTGCAACTAGCAACCCCTCAGTGCGTCGTTGCGAAAGTCCAAAATATACGTTTGTTGTAGATCCTACAGCTAACAAGCACGAAATTAAAGACGCTGTTGAAAGAATTTACGCACATAGAAATATCAAGGTAAAGGCTGTAAATACTAGCATTATGAAGCCAAAGCAACAAAACCGCCGCGGCAACCGTCAGCCTGGAAAAACAAACTTGATGAAAAAAGCAATTGTTACGCTTCAGCGTGGCGATTCAATTGAAGATTAAAAAGGATTGATGCGATGTTGAAACACTTTCGCCCAAAAACTCCTGGTACTCGCCGACTGGTACTGACAATGAACGAGCAGCTGACTCGCAAAGAGGGCGGCCGCGCGACAATAGAGCCAGAGAAAGCGCTTTTGTCAAAGAAAAAGAGTACAGGTGGCCGTAACAATTATGGCCGTATTACATGCCGTCACCGTGGTGGTGGGCATAAGAAACATTATCGTATTATCGATTTTAAGCGCGATAAACTTGATGTGCAAGCAGTTGTTGACTCGATTCAGTACGATCCAAACCGCTCGGCATTTATTGCTCTTCTTCACTACAAAGATGGTGAGAAGCGCTATATCATTGCCGCAAATACCTTGAAAAAAGGTGATGTGGTTGTATCGAGTGATGAGCATCCTATCTTCAATCCAGGTTGTGCAACACGCTTAAAATATATGCCGATTGGTTCTGTGGTTCACAACTTAGAGTTGATCCCAGGTCGAGGTGGCAAGTTGGTACGCTCTGCAGGTCTTTCAGCTCAGCTGATGGGTCGTAGCAATGGGTATGCAACAATGCGTATGCCTTCTGGCGAGATGAGATTGATTGATGAAAATTGCCGTGCAACGTTTGGTGTTATTTCTAACTCTGAGCACAATGTACGTGACGAAGGAAAAGCTGGCCGTAAGCGCTGGCAAGGTATCCGTCCAACAGTGCGTGGTACAGCTATGAACCCGATCGATCACCCACACGGTGGTGGTGAAGGTAAGCACAATGGCTACATCCCACAAACACCTTGGGCGATGCAGACAAAAGGTTACAAGACCAGAAAGAAACGAAAAGTTTCAAATCGATTTATCATTAAGGATCGAAGGAAATAAAGCACATGGGAAGATCATTAAAGAAAGGTCCTTTTGTGGATCACCACCTGAAAGCAAAGGTGGAAAAGCTAAATGCAAAAAAAGACAAAAAGACCATCAAAACCTGGTCACGTCGTTCTATGATTGTTCCCGATATGATTGGGCACACCTTCGATGTGCATAATGGTCATAAATTCATTTCTGTTTATGTAACAGAAAATATGATTGGGCACCGCCTGGGCGAGTTTGCAGCAACGCGAACTTTCAAAGGCCACCCAATTAAGAAAGAACAGACTTCATCAAAATCTGCATAAAGGGTGAGAGCAGATGGATAATTTTCGCGCAGTAACAAAATATGTACGTATAAGTCCAAGAAAGGCACGCCTTGCGGCTAACCTTATTCGTGGCTTACCAGTAAACGAAGCACGCCTGCAGCTTTCCGCTTGTGGATTAAAAGGTGGACGTCTTTTGGTAAAGACGCTTGAAAGCGCTGTAGCTAATGCTGAATTGCTCTCAAACCATTCCGCAAACGAGTTGGTTGTAGAAGAGGTACGAGTTGATGAAGGTCCTCGCCTCAAGCGTGGCAAGAGCCGCAGCAAAGGTATGCGTCATCCAATATTGAAGCGCATGAGTCATTTTACAGTCGTTGTCTCAGCGGCAGCTTAAAGGAGTTGTAAACAAATGGGTCAGAAAACGAATCCGGTAGGTTTTCGCTTAGCACTGAATAAAAAGTGGAAATCACGTTGGTATGCAAGTAAGCAAGAGTTTCCAGTACTTTTGCAAGAAGATGATGTAATCCGTAAGACATTGATGGCGAAGCCCTGCTGCCAGGGAACCTCATTTATTACTGTGAAGCGGATGGCAGACAAGATTGAAGTAGTTATTCATACTGCAAAGCCAGGTCTTGTTATCGGTAAGAAAGGAAGCGAAATTGATATTTTGAGATCCGAACTTTCAAAACTTACCGGCAAAGAAGTGTGGATTGAAGTTGAAGAAATTAAAAGACCAGACCTTGACGCAAAAATTGTTGCTGACAGTATTGCAAGGCAGTTGGAAAGACGTATTCCATTCCGTCGCGCTATGAAGAAAGCAATGCAAAGCGTATTAGAAGCGGGTGGTCAAGGTGTGCGTGTGCAAGTATCTGGCCGTTTAGGTGGTGCAGAAATTGCTAGACGAGAATGGTACAAAGATGGTATCATCCCTCTCCAAACATTAAGAAACGATATAGATTACGCTCACGGACGAGCTGAAACCACATATGGTTCCATTGGTGTTAAAGTATGGATTAACCGTGGTGAGTATGTTGCAGCTCCAAGAAAGAGTAAATCTGAAGGTGCTGCGTCATCTGGCCAGCGTGCAGTAGGAGCTTAAGACTATGACATTGATGCCAAAGAAAACGAAACATCGCAAAATGCACAAGGGTGCACGTCCTGGCTTAGCAAAGGGCGCACAATTTGTTGATTTTGGTGAATATGGAATGCAAGCTCTTGAGCGTGGTTGGGTGACTAGCCAGCAGATAGAAGCGTTTCGCGTTGCGATTAGCCGTTGCTTTTCAAGACGTGGTAAAGTGTGGATCCGCATTTTCCCAGATAAACCTGTTACTAAGAAACCTGCCGAAGTTCGTATGGGTAAGGGTAAAGGTAACGTAGATCATTGGGTTGCGGTTGTTAAACCAGGTCGCGTGCTAGTTGAAGTGGGCAACGTACCTGAAGAAATCGCTCAAGATGCATTACGAAAAGCATCTGCAAAATTGGGAATTAAGACCCGTTTTGTCAAACGAGTAGAACGAGTGTAAGAGAGAAGGCTGAAGAAGTATGGCAAAAGCAACAATAGCAAAAGCAAGCACATTACGTGAGCAGTCAACAGAGGCATTAATTGCACTTTGCAATGAACGACAAGTGGAGATATTCCAGTTGAAGAATCAAATTGCAATGAAGCAAAAAGATGTTCAGTCTGATCTCGTTCGCAAGAAGAAAAAAGAGATCGCACGGATCAATACGATCTTAGGCGAAAGGCAAAGAGGGTAAAGATTTATGCAAGCTGAAGTAAGACAAACCAATCGTCGCGTAAAGCAGGGCGTTGTGGTCTCTAATAAGATGCAAAAAACAGTAGTTGTAAAAGTAGATCGTAAGATTCGACATGATCAGTACGGTAAGGTCATTGTGCGCTCTAAGAAGTATTATGCACATGATGAGTCTGGCAATCTTCAAGTTGGTGATGCGGTGCTTATTCAAGAGACGCGACCTCTTTCTAAATTAAAGAGATGGCGCGTTGTCGAAGTAGTTCAAAAAGCTGTGTGATGTGCAAAAAGGGTTAGGGTATGATCCAACAAGAAACTGAGCTGAAGGTGGCAGATAACACCGGTGCTAAAAGAGTAAAATGTTTTAAAGTTCTACGTGGTTCAAAGCGCCGCTACGCTGGCATTGGCGATGTGATTATTGCATCCGTCCGTGAAGCTGAGCCAAATGGCGCTGTGAAAAAAGGTGAAGTGGTGCGCTGCGTGATTGTTCGCACAAAGAAGTATATCCGTCGCAACGATGGTTATATCTGCTTTGATACAAATAGCTGCGTATTGATCGATGATAAGGGTAATCCACGTGGTACCCGTATTTTTGGCCCAGTTGCGCGTGAATTGCGTAGCAAAGGCTATGTAAAGATCTGCTCACTTGCTCCTGAGGTGATCTAATGAAAAATAAGGAAAGCTGTTCTATGCAGAGATCTAAAAAAGTCAGAAAAGGTGACAAGGTAGTGGTTCTTGCAGGTAACTGTAAGGGTCAATCAGCTCCTGTTGTTGCTGTAAGTGGCGAATATGTTCTTTTGCAAGGTTTGAATCTGAAGAAGCGCCATGTGAAGCCATCCCAAGCAAATCCGAAGGGTGGTGTTATTGAGATTGAAGGCAAAATTCACATCTCCAACGTACGTGTGTGCGATGAAGCAGGAAAACCACTGAAATTAAAAGTGGAAGCAACAAATGAAGGACGTCGTCTTTACTATACGAACGGCCAAGAGCGTGTTGTTTACCGTAATATGAAATCAGCCAAGTAGTACGAAGAAGGTGTAATCAATGGATACTCTAAAAGAGAGATATCAGAATCAAGTAAAGGCTGAACTGCAAAATAAGTTTGGCTACTCCAACTGTATGATGATTCCACAGTTGAAGAAGATAGTTGTAAGCATGGGTATTGCTGAAGCTACAAAAGATAAAAACGCAGTTCAAGATCATATCAATGAATTGTCTCTCATTACCGGTCAGAAACCGATTGTAACGCGAGCGAAAAAGGCGATTTCTAACTTTAAGTTGAAAGAAGATCAGCCTATCGGTTTAAAAGTTACAATGCGCGGTCAAAGAATGTATGATTTCTTAGAGCGTTTCTCGGCTATTGCTGCACCACGTATTCGTGACTTTAGAGGGTTTCCAACAAAGACCGATGGATATGGAAATTATTCTCTTGGTCTTGAAGATCAGCAGATCTTCCCCGAAATTAATTTAGATGCTTGCAAGCGTGCGCAAGGGATGAATATCACTTTTGTCACCTCAGCAAAAAATGGAGAGGAGTGCATTGAACTCCTACGTTTACTCGGTATGCCATTTAAGGGTATGCCCGTTGTTGTACCAACTTTGACACAGATTGAGGAAAAGAAAAATGTGCGCACACGATCAGCTCGCTGATTTTCTTACAAGAATTCGTAATGCATGCAAAGCAGGTCATCGCTATGTTGATGTTCGCTTTAGCTTTATGAATCAAAACCTTGCACAAGTAATGCAAGACCAAAAGTTTATTGAACATTTTCTTGTAAAACAAGAGAATGGTTTCGGTACTATAAGAATATTTCTTAAGTACATTGATGCTAAAACACCGTTGATTCGTGGTCTTCGTAAGATTTCAAATCCAGGCCGTAGATGTTATGTCGGATGTGATGAAATTCCACGTGTATTTAACAACCTTGGTATTGCGATTGTATCGACTTCGCAAGGTGTTTTAACAGGAACAGAAGCACGCAAGCGTCGCGTTGGCGGTGAGCTTCTCTGTTACGTATGGTAGGAATTTAAGAACTCAAAGGGTAGAGCAATGTCACGCAAAGGAAGACAGCCGATAGAGCTACCAGCCGGTGTTGATGTAAAGGTAGCAAGTGATCTTATTACAGTTAAAGGGCCAAAAGGCACATTAACGCAACAGCTTGTTGATGGCGTATTGGTTAAAATTGAAGACAAGCAAATTCTGGTAGACGTTGTTAATTCAACACGTCGTCTTCGAAGTATGCATGGTCTGTATCGCACATTGATCGATAATATGATCGTGGGAACAACAAAAGGGTTTGAAAAAACTCTTGAGATGGTAGGTGTTGGATACCGTGCTGCAGTTCAAGGTAATTTCCTTGACTTGCAAATTGGACTTTCCCACCCAACTAAATTGCCTATTCCGGAAGGGCTTCAGGTAAAAGTTGATAAAAACGTAAATATTATCATTGGCGGTATTGACAAGCAACAAGTAGGCCAGTATGCAGCTGAAATACGTGCGAAAAGACCACCAGAGCCCTACCAAGGTAAGGGCATCCGCTATAAAAATGAGTATGTACGTAGAAAAGCTGGTAAAGCTGCAAAGTCAGCTAAATAAGGTTTAGGCTGTTGATTGCCTGACAAATTTTTTAAAGGTTCTAGCGATGAGTATGAATATTAAAAAAGCGCTGTTAACACGTAAAAGAAGAGTGATGCGTGTACGAAAGTCCCTCCGAGGAACAGCCTTGAAACCAAGAATGTGCGTGGTAAAAACCAACAAGCACATTCAAGTACAAATTATTGATGATGAGAAGGGTGTGACTTTGGCTTCTCTTTCAACTATGTCAAAAGAGTTGAAAAATACACCTTATTGCAAGCGCAACAAGGAAGCTGCGAAAGTGCTTGGTGAAAAAATTGCCGAGAAAGCGAAAGCTGTAGGGTGTGAGCGCGTTGTTTTTGATCGTGGTGCATCGAAGTATCACGGAGTTCTTGCAGAATTAGCAAATGCGGCACGTGCCGGTGGCTTGCAATTTTAAGGAAGGGATAGTCCGATTATGGCAAAAGAAGAAATGAATAAAGAAGAAATTCAAAACCCAGTGCATGAAGAAAAGCCACGCGGTCACAGAGGCGCGCCACGCAAGCAAAAGCGTGAAGAAGCCCATTCTGATTTAAAAGAGAAGGTGCTCTTCGTTAATCGCTGCTCTAAGACTGTTACTGGTGGTAAAAAAATGAGCTTTTCCGCTCTTATTCTTGTTGGTGACGGCAAGGGGCGTGTAGGCTTTGGTTTTGCAAAAGCTAATGAATTGACTGATGCAATCCGCAAGGGCGGTGAGCTTGCTCGTAAGAACATGAAAAATGTTGTTATGGAAGGGTCTACCGTGCCTCATGAAGCTTGGGAAAAACAAGATGGTGCTATGGTGTATATCCGTCCTGCTCCTGAGGGTACTGGTATCATTGCAGGTTCAAAAGTGCGTGCCATTTTGGAATTTGCAGGTTTTGAAAACGTGATGGCAAAAAGCTTTGGCTCCAGCAATCCGATTAACCAAGTACGTGCTTGCTTCAAAGCCCTGATGGGTATGACACCACGTAAGAAAGTGCTACAAGCGAGAGAGGTTTAATAGTTATGGGTCTTCATACACTCCAAAATACAAGCAGACCATATAAGCGTCGTAAGCGTGTAGGTCGTGGTATAGGTTCTGGCCTTGGTAAAACATGCGGACGCGGTGTAAAGGGTGCAGGTTCTAGATCTGGTTGGAAATCAAGAGCGCGTTATGAAGGTGGTCAGATACCTTTGTACAGACGCCTTCCTGAGCGTGGTTTTAGCCGTGCTCGTTTCCAGAAGAAGCTGGACGTAGTCAACTTCCGTGAAGTTGAACGCCTTTATTCTGATGGTGAAGTTGTAAATCTTGAGACACTGAGAGAAAAGAATTTCATCAAGGGTGAATCCTATGGTGTAAAGCTTTTAGCAAACGGTGAGCTTACAAAGAAAGTTCGTTTCGAAGTAGATGCACTTTCAAACCAAGCGAAAGAGACACTCGAGCGCCAAGGTATTGCATTTACAATCGTATAAATTATTGAGTACATCCACCAGCGGTAAGCTATGCTAGATTTGATACAAAGACTATTTCAGATACGAGAGTTGAAAGCGAAAATTCTTTTTACCCTTCTCTTGCTGGCTATCTACCGTATTGGTGGATTTATCCCAGTTCCCGGTATTAATGCAGAAGTAGCTTTAAGCTACTTTAAGCAAGCAACTGGTGGTGGGCAAAATTTATTCCAGTTGATAGACATTTTTAATGGCGGGGCCTTTTCGCAAATGACCATATTTGCTTTAGGTGTTATGCCTTACATATCTTCTTCCATTATTCTACAGCTTTTGGTAGCTTTAGTCCCGCAGTTGCAACGTGATGTAAAGGAAAATCCAGAATTTGGCCGTAAAAAGATTACACGTTGGACTCGACTCGGCACTTTGGCTCTTTCATTTTTACAAGCTACCTTTTATGCAAAATATGCTCTGCAGATGAACATGGCCACACCTGGCATTGTTTCTGCTGAGTTATTGCGCTTTACCGCCTTCGGTATGCCATGGCTTTATTACCTCCTCTTCATCGTTACTATGACCACTGGTACTACTTTGCTCATGTGGATTGGTGAGCAAATTACAGAGAAGGGCATTGGTAATGGTATGAGCTTGATTATATCCGTTGGTATCTTATCTCAAGTTCCTACAACCTGTGGCTTGGTGATGCAGCAGCTCAATCTTGACAGTCCTCAGGCAGGGCAACTTTCGCTCTTTTCCTTGCTGATATTGCTGGCACTTTTTGTTGCAGTTTCTATTGGTACGATTTACATTATTCAAGGACAGCGCCGCATCCCGATTGAGTATGCTCGCCGTATTGTTGGTATGAGAGAAGTGCAATCAAGTGGCTCTTCTTACCTTCCTTTAAAGGTCAATTACGCCAACGTGATTCCAGTTATTTTCGCAAGTTCCATTTTGATGTTTCCTGCAGTATTGGC
>Ga0255303_1000166_pt1 | contig 9678 bp, 5 predicted proteins | sample MistaT_19_FD_183679 | JGI IMG/M metagenome (GOLD analysis project Ga0255303, IMG submission 183679) | Metatranscriptome of freshwater microbial communities from Mississippi River, Louisiana, United States - Miss_Miss_RepC_8d (Metagenome... | ecosystem: Environmental > Aquatic > Freshwater > River ...
AAAGTCAATGACATGACCGGCGGTGAACTCAAAATTGAAGTCTTACCCGCAGGCGCCGTCGTGCCAGCGTTTGGTCTGCTAGACGCTGTTTCGAAAGGAACGCTTGACGGTGGCCACGGCGTGGTGGTTTATCACTACGGCAAGAACGCAGCACTGGCACTCTGGGGCTCAGGTCCCGCATTCGGTATGGACGCCAACATGCTTTTGTCCTGGCACAAATACGGCGGTGGTAAAGAACTTCTTGACAAGCTCTACAAGACGGTCGGTGCAAACGTGCAGTCCTATGTCTATGGCCCGATGGCGACTCAGCCACTTGGTTGGTTCAAAAAACCAGTCACGAAGGTTGACGACCTCAAGGGTTTGAAGTTCCGGACTGTAGGCATTTCGATCGACGTCTTCACGGCAATGGGTGCAGCCGTTAACGCCTTGCCTGGGGGCGAGATTATTCCTGCCATGGACCGCGGCTTACTTGATGCAGCTGAGTTTAATAACGCCAGTTCGGATCGACTACTTGGCTTTCCCGATGTTTCTAAAGTTTGTATGCTGCAAAGTTTCCACCAAAATGCAGAACAGTTTGAAATTCTGTTCAATCGTGATAAATACAATGCGCTTCCAGCTAAGCTGCGGGCAGTCATTGACAACGCAGTGGAAGCATCTTCGGCAGACATGTCCTGGAAAGCTTGCGATCGTTACTCAAAGGACTACATCGAAATGCGCGAAAAGCAATCGGTTCGCTTTTATAAGACACCAGACCCGATTCTTAAGCAACAATTGGTCGTCTACGATCAGGTGGTAGCCAAGAAGTCGGCGGAAAACCCGCTCTTCAAGGAGATTGTTGACTCGCAACGCGCCTTCGCCGCAAGGGTTGTTCGTTGGGATCTTGACACCAACGTGAACCGCCGTATGGCCTTTGACCATTACTTTGCCCAACCGGCGCCTGCTAAAAAGGGCTAAATCTTAGTAGTGAGTAGCCCGGGGGGTTTTGCGAAAGCTCTTAGCCAATAGCTGTAGCGCTTCATTGCTTTCTTTCTAAAACCCTCCAACGCCGTAAAGCCCCAAGCTCAAAGCAGGCCAGGCGCAACGATTCAATCAAGCACTTCGAGGTGCTTGATACGGCCGAATCCCAAGGACAAAAACAATGCAAAAACTCTTCCTTCTTGTTGACAAAGTGTCGACCTGGGTCGGGCAACTTTTTGCCTGGCTGATCATCGCGCTGACCGCACTGATTTGTTATGAGGTTTTCGCACGATATATTCTCAACAGTCCTCACCCCTGGGCCTTTGATGTCCAAATCATGATGTACGGCACTTTATTCATGATGGCTGGGGCCTATACCCTGTCAAAAAATGGTCATGTACGAGGTGACATCTTGTACGGGTTTTTGCAAGCCAGAACCCAGGCAAGCCTTGATCTAGTGCTCTACTTTTTATTTTTTATACCAGGTGTGGTGGCCATTGTTTGGGCCGGCTATACCTATGCCGGGGAATCCTGGGCCATCCGGGAACATTCTTCAATCACCGCCGATGGGCCGCCGCTATACCCCTTTAAGGCCATGATTCCGCTGGCTGGAGCAGTGCTCTTACTCCAGGGTTTTGTTGAAATCCTGCGTTGCCTTATTTGTATCCGAGACGGCGACTGGCCCTCGCGCGAAGAAGACGTCGAAGAAGTTGATGTTGAAAAACTTAAATCGATGGTAAAGGCAGACTGAGATGCGCAAAGAGCTTTGGTTTGGCCTCAGTCTGATGGGGCTCATCGTACTTGCGTTGATTATCCTTATGCCTTGGGGTAATTTGACAACAGGACATTTGGGATTGCTCATGCTTGCCCTGGTTGTTGTGGCAATCATGTTGGGGTTCCCGACTGCCTTCACCCTCATGGGTATGGGCATGATTTTTGCGCTGTTTGCTTATTGGTCCCGAGATCCGTCCAAAGCTGTGGGACTTACACTCGATCTGATGGTGCAGCGAACCTATGCGGTGATGAGCAACGACGTTCTCATTTCAATACCACTCTTCGTTTTTATGGGCTACCTGGTTGAACGCGCCAACCTCATCGCAAAACTCTTCAAATCGCTACAACTCGCACTAGTCCGGGTGCCGGGATCGCTTGCAGTCGCCACCTTATTTACTTGCGCCGTGTTTGCCACGGCGACAGGCATTGTTGGCGCGGTTGTGACTTTAATGGGATTACTTGCGCTGCCGGCGATGATGCGCTCGGGCTATGATGTTCGGGTGAGCGCTGGGGCAATTACTGCAGGTGGTTGCTTGGGCATTCTGATTCCCCCTTCGGTCATGCTCATCGTTTACGGCGCAACCGCTGGGGATTCGGTGGTCAAGCTCTACGCAGGTGCCTTTTTCCCTGGGCTGATGTTGGCTGGTCTTTACATTGTGTATGTGATTGTTCTTGCCAAGATCAAGCCTTCGCTGATGCCACCCTTAAGCGAAGAAGAGCGGCGGGTCGACCTACCCCCGATCCTGCAGCTGCTGCGCGATAAGTTTGGCACCCACGCCCTGACATCATTTTTGAAGGGACTCAAGGGGGCGAGCAATATCGATGTGCCCATGCAAGCCCTGCTCAAGGAGTTTCTGATACTTTTGATCCCAGGCATTTTTTGCCTGGGTTTTCTCGGATTGCTTTATCTTGCTGCATCGCCTTCATACGAAGCGGACGACAGCCCTACAGCAACCCTATCAGCTGATTCGACGGCGCAGTCTGGCAGCACACTTGCCGAACCCCCTGCGAGCACGAGTTCCACGGGTCTTGCCGAGCCTCCAACAAGCAGCTCAACTGGCCTTTCAGAACCACCGTCAAGCACATCAACCGGGTTGGCCGAACCCCCTTCGACGACGAGTTCAACAGGTCTTGCTGAGCCGCCGACGAGCAGCTCAACAGGTCTGTCAGAACCTCCATCTTCCAATGCTTCTGCGGCTTCAAGCCAGGAACCCGAGCGTGGTACGAGCAGTACGGGCTTGAGCGAGGCGAGTTCGGACAAAATCTCAGATCAAGCCGACAAGACCGCTGACGTAGTCTTGCCGACTTGGTACAAGATCACCGCTGGCATCATGCTGGCGTTAGTGGGGCTGCTTTATTGGCGTTTGACCATGGTGCGCCTTGAAGTTTTCAAGATGTTGCTAGCGTCTTTCTTTCCGCTCGCCTTTTTGATCCTTTCGGTCTTAGGAACCATTGTTTTTGGCCTTGCAACGCCGACCGAAGCTGCAGCCGTTGGTTCACTTGGCGGTTTTCTACTGGCCTTCGCCTACAAGCAACTGAATATGACAGTGGTCAAGGAGTCGGTATTTTTGACTGCAAAGACCAGCGCGATGGTGTGTTGGCTTTTCGTTGGATCGTCTATCTTCTCCGCAGCCTTCGCGCTTTTGGGGGGCCAGGAGCTGATCGAGCGTTGGGTGCTTTCGCTTGGATTATCAAAAATTCAGTTTTTGCTTTTGTCGCAAGTGATCATTTTCCTGCTCGGATGGCCGCTTGAATGGACTGAAATCATTGTGATTTTCATGCCAATTTTCATTCCGCTTTTACCTAAATTTGGGGTTGACCCTTTGTTTTTTGGTCTGCTGGTTGCTCTGAATTTACAAACCGCTTTTCTGTCGCCCCCAGTTGCTATGGCAGCCTTTTATCTCAAGGGCGTAGCACCGCCCCAAGTCACCTTAAATCAAATATTTGCAGGCATGATGCCCTTTATGGCGATACAGGTCGTGGCGCTTGCATTGCTTTATATATTCCCCGAAATCGGCCTTTGGCTTCCCGAAGTCATTTATAAGTAACTTTAAGAACGATATTGTCTATGCAACAGCATTCCAAGAGAATTCCCGGTTCGCGTTTTCTTCACGCGCCCGGGCCCACTCGTATTCCCGACGAAGTACTCGATGCCATGCATCGGCAATCGATCGATCTTGCCGATCCACGACTTGATGATTTGATCAAGGACTGTGAAGCAGGCATGCAAGCAGTGGTGGGTACCGAACGTGGCGAGGTTTATCTTTATTCTGCCAATGGCCACGGTGCCTGGGAGGTTGCGATTGCCAATGTATTGGCCGAAGGCGATGCGGTCTTGATTCCTTCGACTGGGCATTTTTCTGAAGGCTGGGCTATCCAAACCGAGGCGCTTGACCGCAGAGTCGTTCGCACGCCCTGGAAACCGGGTTTTCCGATTGATCCTAACGAAGTCGAAGATGTGCTGCGTGCCGACAAGACGGGCGATATCAAGGCGGTCTTCGCGGTTCAAACCGATACATCAACAGGCATAACCAGCGATATCGCCGCCATAAGGCAGGCGATCGATGCAGCCAAACACCCTGCGCTTTATGTGGTTGATGTGGTGTCATCGCTAGCCGCTGCCCCGTTTGCCATGGATGCCATGGGTGTCAATCTCGTCGTTGGCGGTTCACAAAAAGGGCTGATGTTGCCACCGGGCATGGGCTTTGTGGTGGTTGACGAACGCGCACACCAAGCTTCACTTGATAATCCATCGCCAAAGTTCTATTGGGACTGGACCAAGCGTACAGGTAGTCATGCGTATCGAAAGTTTTGCGGCACGCCACCGCTCCAAATGTTGATGGGTCTAAGAGCTGCTATTGACCTGCTGCAACAAGAGGGGCTCGACCAAGTTTTTGCACGACATCGTCGACTAGCCGGGGCTGTTTTTAAAGCCATCGAGGCATGGTCAAGCGCAGGCGCTATTGATTTCTTCTGTCAAGTGCCCTCAGCACGATCGGTTTCTGTAACGGCCGTAACTGTTCAAGGTTTTGATCCAGAGGCTATTCGAACCATTGCGCGTGAAAAGTTTCAGGTGGCGATGGCTGGCGGCCTGGGTCCAATGGCGGGCAAGGTTTTTCGTATTGGACACCTTGGCGATATGAATGAGCCAACCATTTTAGGTGCATTAGCTGGCATTGAAGCAGCCATGTTGAGTATGGGTATAGCCATTGGTCGCGATGCTTTACCTAGAGCGATCGACTTTCTCATCGACTAGGATGATCGATGCGAGGGCGCAGGATCTTTGCGACTCGCATGGCCAACGTGGTCGGACTCTGTGCCGTCCCGCACCGACTACGAGCCGAACAAGATCCAGCGGTCGAGAACGATGATCGGATGATGCCAACCCATGATGAATTGGCAGCGGTATTGCGGCGTGCGCTCTTGCAAGCCATCCAAGCAACAAGCCCATCGATGCGCGACCCGTTCCCGACGATTGATTGTTCGATTGCATTGCTGCCACCGCTAGGCAAGATAGGGTCTGCATCTTGGGCACATGTCTTGATTCAGGCAGGCAACAGCGAAGGCCTAAGGGGAGACCTTGATCCGAGGACCGCAACAGGGCCGCATAACATCAGCTACTTTGCCGATCCAGTTAATGACGCCAAAGATTCGATTGCATGGCAACCGGGCGCAAACTGGCGCGAGTTTAAACATCTGGAGCATCTAAGCGGGGAAGGGCCCCATCGCGCTATTGCGCCTTATCCGGCTTCCGTGATTAAGCTGATGGTGGCCGTGGGTGTTTGCCTGCTCATCGACAAAAAGGCGCTTCGATGGGAGGAGATGGCGATCGTTGGCCGAGAGCGGCTGAGTATCAGCGATTGTTGCGATCGGATGATCAGCGTGAGCAGCAATGAAGCGACCGAGGCGCTCGTGGCCTTACTTCACGAACGAGGCTTGATTGATCGATCTTCTAACCGTAACGATATAAATAATCATTTTCAAACTTTTGGTCTCCATGGCCTAAGATTTGACAACAGCACGCCACAAGGCGGATGGCGTAACCCTGATGGTGCGGGCGTTGGTAAACTGCAGATGACTTCCTGGGACTGCTTACGTTTACTGTGGCTGATGCTCGATGCAAGCGGAGAGGCCGGTGTTAGTCCACCCTGGCTGAGCACCTCCCGGAAATCGGATTCAACGACAGCTTCGAATATCGGTCAACATTTTATATCTGAGAGCAGTGCCAAACGCTTTTGGCATTGGATGGAGCGTCAAGCTCTCCACGAAGTCTTATCAAGCAGCCTGCTTTGCGGACTTCCAAATTGGGTGCAAGGTATCCCAGCACGCCTACCAAAGCTGTGGATCAATGCTCAAGGACAGGCGCAAATCGGACCAGAACGCTGGCCTGGAAACTTCCTCTCCCAACAAGACCGTGCAAGCGTCAATTTTGCGCACAAAACTGGATCAACCTGGTCGTATGCTGCCAACGCCGGCCTGGTTTCTTCGATCAAACCTGGGGGTCGGCGCTACCTGATCGCGATCATGTCGACGCTTGGAATCCGCCATGCAGCACAGCAGAGGACTGTCACGCCTTGGCTTATGGCGGGTTTCGGTGCCCAGATCGACGCTTGGATTGCTGAACGTTTAGGCTAAGCAGGCTCTAAGCCCAGGCCTCGCTTCTTAACCCAGGCAACGACCATAAACGAAGGCAATACACTTAAAAGCACCCAAACAAAAAAACCTGCGTAGCCGATTTGCATCTGAATCCACCCTGCGGGCATGCCAGGGACCATCATGCCGAGCGCCATAAAGCCGGTACAAATGGCGTAGTGGGCAGTCGCATGCATGCCTTCGGACACCCGCATCATGAAAACCAGATAGGCTGCAAAGCCAAAACCATAGCCAAATTGCTCGGCGGTGATGGCCAAATAGGCCCAATACTTGTCAACTTCGGGATACCAGGAGAGCAAGGCATAGGCCAGATTTGGAACATTTAGGCAGCAAGCCATTGGCCATAGAAGCCGTCGCAATCCCCAGCGTGCGATGCCATAACCGCCTGCCAAACCACCCAGACTCAAAGCGAGCACCCCAAGCCCCCCGTAGCTCATGCCGAGTTCGCCGTGGCTCAGTCCAAGCCCACCCTTCTGAGGGGCATCCATGAGAAAAGGAACCAGCAAACGCAACAGCTGAGACTCAGAAAAGCGATAAAAAAGCAGAAAACAAAGCAAAGGCCATAGATCATCGCGCCTGAAAAAATCAACAAATACCAGTCGGTATTGGGCAAATGCACTGGGGGCATCGGGTGGAATCGCCGCATGAGCTTGGTTTTCTGCCCCGGTTTGGCTCGCTGCCGTGGCTTGACCTTGCTGTTTGCCAGGGAGCGCAAGGCCATGCCAAAAGCAAAGTGTTGCCACGCCCAAGGCCAGCATCAAAAACGCTTGCGACCAAACATCAAAGGGATCGTTTGATTGCTCAAGAAGTTTGCCGACCAAGCCAACAAAGCCACCCGATACACTCAGCATTGCCAGTCGAAAAGCAAGACTGCGGACTCCAACAAAGCTTGCCTGTGATTGTTGATCAAGGCTGCGAAGGTAAAAACCATCAGCTGCAACGTCGTGGGTCGCCGAAGCCAAAGCAATCAACCACAGAAAACCCCAGACCGCCCAGAGCCAATAAGGCCACTGCATGGCAAGCACTGCCGCCAGGCAAACAAAGCCGAGGGCTATGAGGACTTGCATCGAAAGGGCCCAGCGTCGTTCGGAAGCGATTGGTGCAAGAAAAGGGCTCCAAAGCGGCTTAATCACCCAGGGCAAATAAAGCCACGCGGTCATCCATGCGATGTCTGCGTTTGAGATGCCCAAATCCCTGAATAAGACGAGCGAGAGCGACATGACCACCGCATAGGGCAAACCCTGCATGAAGTAGAGACTTGGCACCCACCGCCAGGCGCTTTGATTTCGGTCCCGAAAAAGATGCATCAATGACAAGTCCGTGACATGATTCGGGTTTTATCAGTCATCGTTTTCGGTGCCATTTCGTCCGTATCGGCAAAAGGAGCCTTGTTGTGAAGCTAAAAAGAATGATTGGAGCCCTGGCCGCGGTTGGCCTCGCCACGCCACTATTGTGCACGCCATCGATCGCGCAGCAACGTGTTGAAATCACAGGGTCAAGCATTAAGCGGGTTGCGGACGAAGGGGCACTTCCACTGCAAATCATCACCTCAGACGATATCCGTCAATTAGGCCTCACGAGTGCTGAGGCTCTCGTGCGCACACTAGGCGCTAATGCAGCAAACGTTGATAATGCGACATCGCGCAACAATGTCTTCGGTGCCGAACAAGATCGCCTGACCGGAGGTTCGTCGTTTGCCAATTTGCGCGGGCTTGGACCAACAGGTACCTTGGTCTTGCTCAACGGCCGACGTGTTTCCACCCACGGCATGAGTGGTGGGGCAGTCGACTTAAACGCTATTCCACTTGCCGCCATCGAACGCGTTGAAGTCCTCAAAGATGGGGCCTCGGCCATTTATGGCACCGACGCGATTGGTGGTGTGATTAATTTTATTCTTCGAAACGATATGCGCGGTGTAACAGCCGAATTTACAGGCTCTACACCGCAGGCTAAGGGCGGTGGCGAGACGCGACGCCTATCCTTGACCGGTGGTTGGGGTTCGCTTGAAAAGGACGGCGTGAATATGCTTGCAAGCGTCACGATCGACCGCAATGATATTTTGCGCGGTATTGACCGGGATTGGGCAACAGGCTATCAGCCTGCACGCGGACTTACCCCAGACACCACCAGTGCACCACACGCAAACATCATCGGCGCCGCCGGAACTGCCCTGGGAACCACGGGATCTACCATCGGTCCAAGTGACCCCCTGAAGTACACCAATCTCAATTTACTGGCGATTCAGGGACAATGCCAGGCATTGCCCTTTGGCGTACCCCTTGCTGATAACGTTGCCTTTTGGGACAAGTTTGGGTACACAACGGCCAACAGTAAATACCGATGTGCGACTGACTACGGCCGGCAATTTATGCTCACACCACCAGTTGACAGTGTGAACTATGTAGCGCGCAGCAACTTCAAACTCAGTCCGACCGCAACAGCTTTTGCGGAAGTAGTCGGGTCGCGTACGGATGTGCTGGCTGAATTCACGCCCTACCAGTTCAGCACCACCTCCAATGCAATCACCCATTATCCAGTCAATGGCCCGCACTATCTCAATATGAAGAACTTTGGTGCCAATGACTTTGATCCCACCAAGCCGATTGCCTATCGCTTGAGGATGTCGGATTGGGGCTACCGGACCCTGGAAAACCGCTCTGAAAATCTTCGTATTGCAACAGGGATGGAAGGCGAGGTTGGAAAGTATAACTACAAGCTTGGCCTGTCCCGTGGTACGGCAGAAGGCTCATCCAATATGGTCGATGGCTATGCCTACACGCAAAAGCTCATTGATGCTTTAGCGAGCGGCAAAATTAATCCCTTTTTAATGCCTGGGCAAAAGCAAAGCCAGGCGGCGATCGATTTGATCGAGTCGACCAAGGCTCGTGGCCGTTTGTTTGGTGGCAAGACCAGCGTGGTACAAGCCGACGGGGTGATTAGTGGCGAGCTCGCCAAAGCACCGGCGGGCATGATTGACTTCGCTTTGGGCTTTGATATCCGCAAAGAATCCTACGAATTTTCTGGATCGCAAAACTTCAATTGCGTATCAACATTCACAACGGCCAACGCAGCCTTAAGCAACTCGGTCATGGGCTGTCCCGGCAACCCATCATCGCCTGATCGCTCACGCGACATTCGTGCGCTTTATGGTGAACTGCTCGTACCCTTCCATAAGAGCTTCCAAGTCCAACTCGCTGTAAGACATGATGATTATTCAGACTTCGGTGGGACGACGAATCCAAAGATAGCCTTCAAGTTTCAACCCAGTCAAAACTTCTTGATCCGAGGCTCAGC
>Ga0255303_1000173_pt1 | contig 9453 bp, 7 predicted proteins | sample MistaT_19_FD_183679 | JGI IMG/M metagenome (GOLD analysis project Ga0255303, IMG submission 183679) | Metatranscriptome of freshwater microbial communities from Mississippi River, Louisiana, United States - Miss_Miss_RepC_8d (Metagenome... | ecosystem: Environmental > Aquatic > Freshwater > River ...
GGGTGGTGTCAACCTTGCGCAGCATGCCAGGCACCTGGCCATCGACCACGCTGTACTCCTGCCAGCCACCCATGCCCACCACCTGATCACCGGCCTGATATTTGGGGTGCCTTGACTCGACCACTTCGCCCACGGTACCGCCGATCATGACCTCGCCCAGCGGCTGCGAGGCCGCATAGCTCTTGCTGTCGTTCATGCGGCCGCGCATGTAGGGGTCGAGGCTGAGGTAATGGTGGCGCACCAGCACCTGCCCGTCGGTCAGCGCCGGCGTATCGGTCGTGACCAGCTTGAAGTTGTCGACGGTGGCCTCGCCCTGGGGGCGGTTGTCGAGCAGGATCTGGCGATTGGCGGGCATGGTGTGTCTCCGTGAAAAATCTGTTCAATCGGTCTTGAGGGTGTTCAGTGCCTGGGTGGACTTGCCCACCGGCAGACGCGGCACGTACTTGAAGGTGCCGGAGGCGTGGGCGCACAGCTTGCCCTCGGCATCCAGGATGCGGCCTTCGGTGAAGGCCATGGTGGCGGTGCGATGCAGCAAGCTGCCATGCGCCACCAGCGGGCCCTTGGCGGCCCGCATGAAACTGGTCTTCATCTCGATCGTCACGCAGCCCATGGAAGGCTCCACCGAACGGGCTGCGTGGGCCATGACCACGTCCAGCAGCGTCATGCTGGCACCGCCATGGACCACGTTGAACGAGTTCTCGTGCTCGGGGCGCGGGTTGAAGGTGATCTGCGCCTGACCGCCTTCGAACTGCTGCAACTCGAAGCCGAGGTGCTCGACAAAGGGGATGTGGACCTGGAATTTCATGCGCGAACGATACATCCGTGGCCCGTTCAGCCGCCAGTCACGATGGAAACCCCACCGTCGACCGCCAGCCACTGGCCGGTGATGTGCTTGCCGGCGTCGGAGGCATAGAGCAGCGTTAGACCCTTGAGGTCTTCGTCATCGCCCAGACGGCCCAGCGGCGCGTGGGCCGCCAGCTTCTCCTCACCCATGGCCTTGAGGGTACCCTGCGTCATCTTGCTGGGGAAGAAGCCCGGGCAGATGGCGTTGACGCGGATGCCATGGGCGCCCCACTCGGCCGCCAACGCCCGGGTGAAGTTGATCACCGCGCCCTTGGAGGTGTTGTACGCAATCGTCTTCATGCCGGGTGGGTTGCCACCCAGGCCGGCGATGGATGCGGTGTTGATGATGCTGCCCTTGCGGCGGGGAATCATGCTGGCCTTGGCCACCAACTGGCTGAGCAGGAAGTAGCTGCGCACATTCAGGTTCATGACCTTGTCCCAGGCGTCCAGCGGATGGTCCTCGGCCGGCGCACCCCAGGCCGCACCGGCGTTGTTGACCAGAATGTCGATGTCACCCAGGCGCTCCATGGAATCGGCGGCCAGTTGGCGGATCTGGTCTTCGTGCTGGCAGTCGGCCGCGAACCAGCGGGCGTCGATGCCGGCGGCCTGCAGTTCGGCGGTGGCCTGCTCCAGGTCCTCCGCCTTGCGCGAGCTGATGAGCACGCGCGCGCCGGCTTCGCCCAGGGCGTGGGCCATTTGCAGGCCCAGGCCGCGCGAGCCCCCGGTGACGAGCGCCGTACGGCCCTTGAGGTCGAACAGTTGCTGGATGGTGCGGGTCATGGTTGTCTCCTTGTGAATGGTGTTCAAAAAGCGTCTTCGGGCAGGCTGGCGCAAGTCAGGTCTCGCTCACGCACCACCTGCAGCCAGGCGCCGATCTTGGGCAATTCGTAGTGGAAGAAGAAACGCACCGCGGCCAGGCGGCCTGTACGGGCGTGGCTGTCGGCTTGTGCCTGCGCGGCCAGCGCCACGTCCAGCCAGATCCAGGCCAGCACCGTGTGACCGAATGCCTGCAGGTAAGGCACGGCATTGGCCAGCGCATCGGTCGGGTTGCCGGTGGCCCAGGCCGCCTTGGTCGAGGCACCCACGTCCTGCAGGGCCTTGCCCAGCGCGTTGGCATGGCCGGCCAGTTCAGGCAACTGAATCGCCCGCTGGATGGTGGCATTGATACGGTCGGCCAGTAACTGCAGGCCCTTGCCGTTCTCCATCAGCACCTTGCGGCCCAGCAGGTCCATGCCCTGGATGCCATGCGTGCCCTCGTGGATCATGTTCAGGCGGTTGTCGCGCCAGTACTGCTCCACCGGAAAATCGCGCGTGTAGCCGTAGCCGCCGTGCACCTGGATGGCCAGGGAATTGGCTTCCAGGCACCACTCGCTCGGCCAGCTTTTGGCAATCGGCGTCAGCACCTCCAGCAGCAGGCGTGCATCATCCGCTGCCTCCGGCGCGCCGGTGTGCTGTTCGTCCACCAGCCGCGCGCAATAGAGCTCCAGCGCCAGCGCCCCTTCGGCGTAGCTCTTCTGGGCCAGCAGCATGCGCTTGACGTCGGCGTGCTCGATGATGCGCACCTGCGGCTGGGCCGGATCCTTGCCGGCCGGCCCCATGGGTCGACCCTGCGGCCGGTTCTTCGAATAGTCCAGGCTGGCGTGATAGCCGGCCATGCCCAGCATGGTGGCGGCCATGCCCACGCCGATGCGCGCCTCGTTCATCATGTGGAACATGCATTTGAGACCTTCGCCCGGACGGCCCACGAGGTAACCGATGGCTCCGGCGTCCCCACGAACCGGGTACTTGCCCTCGCCAAAGTTCAGCAGCGTGTTGGTGGTGCCGCGCCAGCCGCATTTGTGGTTGAGGCCTGCCAGCGCCACGTCGTTGCGCTCACCGGTCAGTTGCCCTTCGGTGTCCACCAGCTTCTTGGGCACGATGAACAACGAGATGCCCTTGACGCCCGGCACCGGCTTGCCATCCGGTCCGGGGATCTTGGCCAGCACCAGATGGATGATGTTTTCGGTCAGCTCGTGCTCGCCGGCCGAAATCCACATCTTGTTGCCCTTGAGGCGGTAACGTGGACCCAGCGGGTCGGCCTCGAAGCCCTCCCCGTCCGGCACGGCACGGGTGGCCACATCGCTCAGCGATGAGCCCGCCTGCGGCTCCGACAGGCACATGGTGCCGGAGAAGCGGCCATTGAACTCGTTGAGCGCGAACACGCGCTTCTGCGTGTCGGTGCCATGGGACATCAGCAGGTTGGCGTTTCCGGTGGTCAGCATGCCGCTGCCAATCGACACCGAGGCCATGGCGAAGAAGGCGTTTGCGGCCGCCTCCACCGAGTACGGCAGTTGCATGCCACCGATGTCGTAGTCCTGGGCAGCACTGAGCATGCCGCTGTCGGCATAGGCCTTCTGCGCGTCGTGCGTGGCCTGCGGCAGGATCACCTTTTCGCCGTCGAAATGCGGCTCCTGCGTATCCACCAGCCGGTTGAAGGGCGCGTACTTCTCGCGCGCGATGCGCTCGCAGGTGTCGAGTACCGCGTCGAAAGTCTCACGGCTGTGGTCGGCAAAACGTTCACGCTGGTTCAGGCTGTCCACCAACAGCCAGTCGTAGAGCAGGAAGTCAACGGTGGGGCGCAGGCTCATATCGGCTCCGGAAAGAAAAAGGGGCGGCAGCGGCCGCCCCTCGGACGACGCGGTTACAGAACCTCGAACACCCCTGCAGCGCCCATGCCGCCGCCGATGCACATGGTCACACACACGCGCTTGACGCCGCGGCGCTTGCCTTCGATCAGGGCATGGCCGGTCAGGCGCTGGCCCGACACGCCGTAAGGGTGACCCACCGCAATGGCGCCACCGTTGACGTTCAGGCGGTCGGCCGGAATGCCCAGCTTATCGCGGCAGTACAGCACCTGTACCGCGAATGCCTCGTTGAGCTCCCACAGGTCGATGTCCTGAATCTTGAGGCCCAGGCGAGAGAGCACTTTGGGGATGGCGAACACCGGGCCGATGCCCATTTCATCGGGTTCGCAGCCGGCGACGGCAAAGCCCAGGAAGCGGCCCAGCGGCTGCAGGCCCTTCTTTTCTGCCAGGGCTTCGTCCATCAGCACGCAGGCGCCGGCGCCGTCGCTGAACTGGCTGGCGTTGCCTGCCGAGATCAGGCCGCCCGGCAGAGCCGAGCGCAGACCGTGGATGGCATCGAACGTGGTGCCGGGGCGGATGCCTTCGTCGTTCTCGACCGTGACCTGCTTGGTCATCAGGCCCATGACCTTGTCGGCCACGCCGGCGGTCACGGTGATGGGCGCGATCTCGGCCTTGAACAGGCCGGCCTCCAGCGCGGCGGCGGCCTTCTGCTGGCTGGCGGCGCCGTACTCATCCATGGCGTCACGGCCGATGTTGTAGCGCTTGGCCACCTGTTCGGCGGTCTGCAGCATGTTCCAGTAGATCTCGGGCTTCTGCTTTTCCAGCGCCAGGTCCTTGAGCATGTGCTGGTTCATCTCCTGCTGCACGCAGGAGATGCTTTCCACACCACCGGCCACATAGACCGAGCCTTCACCAGCGATGATGCGCTGGGCGGCCAGGGCGATGGTCTGCAGCCCGGAGGAACAGAAGCGGTTGACGGTCATGCCCGAGACGGTGATGGGCAGGCCGGCCTTGAGCGCGATCTGGCGCGCGATGTTGGCACCGGTCGCGCCTTCGGGGTTGGCGCAGCCCATGATCACGTCCTCGACTTCGGCGGCGTCGATGCCGGCGCGCTGAACGGCGTGCTGCACCGCATGGCCGCCGAGCGTGGCGCCATGGGTCATGTTGAAAGCGCCCTTCCAGCTCTTGGTCAGGGGCGTGCGGGCGGTGGAAACGATGACGGCGTTGGTCATGATGAATTCCTCAAATCTTGGTGCGTGCGGTCATCAGAAGGTCTTGCCTTCGGCGGCCAGGCGGGCCAGCAGCGGTGCCGGCTCCCAGAACTTGGCGTCGTCCAGCGGGTTCTTGGCGAAACGCTTCATGGCCTGGACCACGTTGAACAGACCGACCTCGTTGGCATAGTTCAGCGGGCCGCCGCGGTGCACCGGGAAGCCGTAGCCGAAGATGTAGACCACGTCGATGTCGCTGGCCTTGTTGGCGATGCCTTCTTCCAGGATGTGCGCGGCCTCGTTGACCAGGCTGAACACCAGGCGCTGCACGATCTCTTCATCGGAGATCTTGCGCGGCGTGATGCCCAGGGCCTTGCGGTGCTCTTCGATCATCTGAACCACCTCGGCATTCGGGATGGCGTCGCGCTTGCCGGGCACGTAGTCGTACCAGCCCTTGCCCACCTTCTGGCCGAAGCGGCCCTTCTCGCACAGCAGGTCGGCGGTCTTGCTGTACTTCATGTCCGGCTTCTCGATGTAACGGCGCTTGCGGATGGCCCAGCCGATGTCGTTGCCCGCCAGGTCACCCATGCGGAACGGACCCATGGCAAAGCCAAACTTCTCGATCGCCTTGTCCACCTGTTCCGGAGTGCAGCCTTCGTCCAGCAGGAAGCCGCCCTGGCGGCCGTACTGCTCGATCATGCGGTTGCCAATGAAGCCGTCGCACACGCCGGAGACGACGGCAACTTTCTTGATCTTCTTGGAGATGGTCATCACCGTGGCCATCACGTCCTTGGCGGTGGCGTCACCACGCACCACCTCCAGCAGCTTCATGACGTTGGCCGGGCTGAAGAAGTGCAGGCCCACCACGTCCTGCGGACGCTGGGTGAAGTTCGCAATCTTGTTGACGTCCAGCGTCGAGGTGTTGGACGCCAGGATAGCCCCGGGCTTCATCACCTCATCCAGCTTCTTGAACACGGTCTCCTTGACGCCCATGTCTTCGAACACCGCCTCGATCACCAGATCGGCATCGGCAATGTCTTCGTACTTCAGCGTCGTGCTCAACAGGCCCATGCGCTGGTCGAGCTTGTCCTGCTTGAGCTTGCCTTTCTTGACCTGGGCCTCGTAGTTGCCACGCATGACGCCCACGCCACGGTCCAGTGCCTCCTGCTTCATCTCCAGGATGGTCACAGGAATGCCAGCGTTCAGGAAGTTCATGCTGATGCCGCCACCCATGGTGCCGGCACCGATCACGGCGACCTTTTCGATCTTGCGCTGCGGCGTGTCTTCCGGCACATCGGGGATCTTGCTGGCGGCGCGCTCGGCGGTGAACAGGTGCCGCAGAGAGCGGCACTCGGACGTCCACATCAGGTTGATGAAGATCTCGCGCTCGAAGGCCATGCCGTCGGCGAATTTCTTCTTGGTCGCAGCTTCCACGGCGTCCACGCACTTGGCGGGGGCCGGGAAGTTCTTGCTCATGCCCTTGACCATGTTGCGCGCGAACTGAAAGTAGGCGTCACCGTCCTTGTGCTTGCACGGCAGGTTGCGCACCAGCGGGAAGGCGGAACCGTCGGCGTGCTTGGCGGCCATCTCGCGCGCCAGCGCCAGGGCTTCTTCGGCCAGCGACTCGGGCGAGGCGGCCAGCTTGTCGAACAGCTTCTGGCCGGGCAGCATCGCCAGCATCTCGCTCTTGACCGGCTCGCCGCTGACGATCATGTTCAGCGCGGCCTCCACACCCAGCACGCGCGGCAGGCGTTGCGTGCCACCGGCACCGGGGATCAGACCCAGCTTGACTTCGGGCAGGGCCACGTTGCAGCCAGGAGCCGCAATGCGGTAGTGCGCGCCCAGCGCCAGTTCCAGGCCACCGCCCATGCACACGCTGTGCACGGCCGCGATGACGGGCTTGGTGGTGTTCTCCACCCGGCTGATGACGCTCAGCAGGTTCGGTTCCTGAATCGCCTTGGGCGTGCCGAATTCACGGATGTCGGCCCCGCCGGAGAAGGCCTTGCCTGCACCGGTGAGCACGATCGCCTTGACGGCCGGGTCGTTTTCGGCCTTCTCCAGACCGTCGACGATGGCCTGGCGGGTGGACAGACCCAGACCGTTGACCGGCGGGTTGTTCAGCGTGATGACGGCCACGTCGCCGTGGACCTGGTACTCAGCGGTCATGAGATCTCCTCTGTGTGATACGGGGAAACAGTCCGAAAAACGAACGGTCGTGCGATTTTAGAAAACTTGTGCGACGCGGCAAGCACCGGCTGTCGCGAGAGAGTCAGCGGCGCGAGGGGTGTTCAAACCTCCAGCCATTCCTTGCGGGTGTAGGGGTCGGCGCGCAGGGTATCCGGCGTACCTTCAAACACGATGCTGCCATGGCCCATGACCAGCGCCCGGTCCGAAATGTTCATGGCGATGGTCAGCTTCTGCTCGATCAGCAGCACCGAGATGCCGCGGGCCTTGAGCTTCTGCAGGTACTCGCCCACCAGCTCCACGATCTTGGGCGCCAAGCCCTCGGTCGGCTCGTCGATGATGATCAGATCGGGGTCGCCCATGAGGGTGCGGCACAGGGTCAGCATCTGCTGCTCGCCACCCGAGAGCACGCCAGCTTCGGTGTGCTCTCGTTCCTTCAATCGGGGAAACATGGCGTACATGTCCTCGAAGCTCCAGCGCGCGCCTTTGCCTTTGCCCTTCTGGCCCAGCAGCAGGTTCTGATGCACCGTGAGCTTGGGAAAGATGTCGCGGTTCTCTGGCACATAGCCGATACCCAGATGGGCGATCTCGAAAGGTTTGTTGCCGCGGATGGGTTGCCCCTTCCATTCGATGGTGCCGTCACACTCGACCAGGCCCATGATGGCCTTGGCGGTGGTCGACCGGCCAGAACCGTTGCGCCCCAGCAGGGCCACGATTTCGCCCTCACCGACACCCATGCTCACGCCATGAAGGACGTGGCTCTTGCCGTAGTAGGCGTGGAGGTTTTCGATCTTCAGCATGTGGCCTCCTTCAATGTCCGACCGCAGCGGCCTGCTCATCGGCCAGCACCGATCCCAGGTAGGCCTCCTGCACCTTCGGATTGGCCCGTACGGCCTCGGGCGTGTCGAAGGCAATCACCTCGCCATAGACCACGACGGCGATCTTGTCGGCCAGGCCAAAGACGACGCCCATGTCATGCTCCACCGTCAGCAGCGTCTTGCCAACCGTCACCTCGCGGATCAGGTCGATGAAGCGGCTGGTCTCGCTCTTGCTCATGCCGGCCGTCGGCTCGTCCAGCAGGATCACATTGGCCCCACCCGCGATGGTGATGCCGATCTCCAGCGGCCGCTGCTCGGCATAGGTCAGGTTCATGGCCAGGGTATCGCGCTTCTTCTCCAGCCGGATCATGTGCATAAGCTCTTCCGCACGGTTGTTGGCGTCATCCAGATCGGCCAGGAAGCGGAACAGCGTGTAGCGGTAACCCAGGCTCCAGAGGACCCCGCAGCGCAAGTTCTCGAAGACGCTGAGCTTGGGAAAGATGTTGGTGATCTGGAAGCTGCGCGAGAGGCCGAGGCGGTTGATCTCGAAGGGCTTCTTTCCGTCGATGCGGGTGCCGTTGAGCAGCACCTCGCCACTGGTGGGCGCAAACCGCCCCGAGATGAGGTTGAACAGCGTGGACTTGCCGGCGCCGTTGGGGCCGATGATGGCGACCCGTTCACCGGCCCGGACCGCCAGGTTGGCGCCACGGATGATCTCGGTCTTACCAAAGCTCTTGCGCAGGTCACGCAGCTCCAGGGCGTAGCCCCCGGCGTGGACGTGGGTCATGGACTGCTCGAAACGGTCGGTCTCTGCGGTGGATGCGGCGCTGCTCATTGCGTCTCCCGGCGCTTGATTTCTTTCTCGATGTCGGTCTGGATGGCCGCCCACTGGCGTGAGTACTCACGCCGGGCCAATTCGAAGATGCCCAGTCCGGTGAGCGTGACGAAGACGGCACCGAACCAGCTGCTGGCGGCTTTGGCATTGAGCTCCATGCCCAGATACCGGACCGTGTCACCCATGGCGGCGTCCAGCTTGAGGTGGTAGATCATCTCGACCATAGCGCCTGCCCCCAGCAGAATGACGAGAGCGGTCACGCCCAGCGCCAGGTAGGACACCCAGATCTCGCGCAGCCGGCCGAAGGACGCCACGCGCAGGTTCATCATGATCAGGCTGGCGATGCCCCCGGGGGCGTACATCACCATGAACAGGAAGATCAGGCCCAGGTACAGCAGCCAGGCCTTCGTCAGCTCGGACAGCAGCACCGACGCCAGCACCATCAGCACGCCACCGATGATCGGTCCGAAGAAGAAGGTGGCACCACCCAGGAAGGTGAACAGCAGGTAGCCACCCGAGCGGGCCGCACCGACCACCTCGGCCGTGACGATCTCGAAGTTGATCGCGGCCAGCCCGCCCGAGATCCCGGCAAAGAAGCCGGCGATCATGAAGGCCAGATAGCGAACAATCTGGGTGTTGTAGCCGATGAACTCCACCCGCTCGGGGTTGTCGCGCACCGCGTTCAGGATCCGTCCAAGCGGCGTCTGGGTGAGCGCGTACATGGCGGCCACCGACACAAAGGTGTAGACGGCGATCAGGTAGTAGACCTGGATTTGCGGACCGTAGGTGATGCCAAAGAAGGGTTGGCCCACCACCCGGTTGCCCGAAATGCCGGCCTCGCCGCCAAAGAACTCCGAGAACATGAGCGACATGGCAAACACCAGCTCGGCCACGCCCAGCGTGATCATGGCAAAGGGCGTGCCCGATTTGCGGGTGGTGAC
>Ga0255303_1000175_pt1 | contig 9408 bp, 6 predicted proteins | sample MistaT_19_FD_183679 | JGI IMG/M metagenome (GOLD analysis project Ga0255303, IMG submission 183679) | Metatranscriptome of freshwater microbial communities from Mississippi River, Louisiana, United States - Miss_Miss_RepC_8d (Metagenome... | ecosystem: Environmental > Aquatic > Freshwater > River ...
CGCAGACAGAGAAACTCTTATGTTCGTCATCATTGGTTGGGTAGTCGTGATCGCCTCAGTGGTGGGGGGGTTCGCCTTGGCGGGCGGCCACCTTTCCGTGCTGTGGCAACCGATTGAAGTCATCATCATCTGTGGCGGTGCAATCGGTGCTTTGGTGGTCAGTAACACCACCTCGATTCTGAAGGCCACGGGCAAGGCAGCGGGGGCGGTGTTCAAGCCGTCTGCATTCACCAGGGCGTTTTACATGTCCCTGATGGCCTTGATGTTTGAAATCCTGTCCAAGGTGCGTAAAGAGGGCCTGATGTCCATCGAGGGCGATGTGGAAGCGCCCGAGGAAAGCCCCCTGTTTCAAAAATACCCCGAAATTTTGCATGACCACCACATCGTGGAATTCATGACCGATTACCTGCGCCTGATGGTGTCGGGCAACCTCAACCCCATGGAAATTGAAAACCTCATGGACGGTGAGCTGGAAACCCACCACCAAGAGGCGCATGCCCCTCAGGCCGCAGTTCAACAGGTGGCCGATGGCTTGCCTGCCTTCGGTATTGTGGCTGCGGTGATGGGTGTGGTGCACGTGATGGGTTCAGTGGGGCAGGTCAGTAACGCCGAACTGGGCAATATGATTGCCGCTGCTTTGGTGGGTACCTTCCTGGGTATTTTGATGGCCTATGGATTTGTGGGCCCTTTGGCCAGCGTGATGAATCACAAAATTGCTGAATCTTCCAAGCCATTTGAGTGTGTGAAAACCACTTTGCTGGCTAGCTTGAATGGATACTCCCCCGCCTTGGCCGTCGAATTTGGCCGCAAGGTGCTGTACTCCACCGAGCGTCCAAGCTTTGCCGAGCTGGAAGAGCACGTCAAAAACACCAAGGGCAAGTAAAGGTAAATAAGCCATGGCCAAGAGTGACGAAGTCGCACCCATTATTGTTGTCAAGAAAATCAAGAAGGGCGGGCACGGCCACCACGGTGGTGCCTGGAAGATTGCGTACGCCGACTTCGTGACGGCGATGATGGCCTTCTTCTTGTTGATGTGGCTCTTGGGTTCTACTTCTGAAGGCGATCTCAAAGGCATTTCTGAGTACTTCAGCTCCCCTTTAAAAGTGTCCCTGATGGGCGGCAAAGGCTCGGGTACCGCAACCAGCGTAATAGATGCGGGGGGTACTGATCTGGCTCGTTCTGTGGGACAAATCAAGCGTGGCAGCAATGAGGATGACCGCACCAGTGTGGACACCTCCAGCCCACCCACGCCAGCCTCTGAAGCGGCTGAAAAGGTAGAAACTCAGCGATTGAATCAATTAAAGGGGGAAATTGAGCGGTTAATCGAAGCTTCGACTTTGATGAAACAGTTTCAAAATCAGATCAAGTTGGACATCACGCAAGAAGGTTTGCGCATTCAGATTGTGGATGAGAAAAACCGCCCGATGTTTGATTCTGGCAGCGCAGTCTTGAAGGACTACATGAAAGACATTCTGAGAAGTTTGACCAAGGTGTTGAACGAAGTGGACAACAAACTGACTTTGTCAGGCCACACCGATGCAACACCTTACGCCTCTGGCGCTGCGGGTTACAGCAACTGGGAGTTGTCGGCCGACCGGGCCAACGCCAGCCGCAGGGAAATGATGGCCGCAGGGATGAAAGAGTCCAAAGTGCTTCGAGTGGTTGGACTGGCCTCCTCAGTACCGATGAAGCTTGACGATGAGTATGCGCCGGTGAATCGTCGCATCGCAATTGTAGTGATGAACAAACGGGCAGAGGACGCAGTGCGTGCGATGTCCAGACAGGACAGCTTGAGCGAGCCACCGATTCCAGGTGTGCAGCTACCAGCCATCCCCAAAGTTGGAATTGTGCCGCCCGCAGGGGCAGCAAGATAAACCTGAAATTTGCTAACCGTAATACGAAAACCGTTTTAAGCCAGGAGCCAAGGTTATGGACAATGATTTCCGCTTGATGAATATGATTGACGAGAAGGCCAGACTGGCGGGCTCCAACAAAATGGAACTGCTGCTGTTCTCTCTGGGGTCGACCGAAGTATTCGGCATCAACGTTTTTAAGGTGCGAGAAGTGTGCGAAACACTGCCCATCACCAAAACGCCCAACATGCCAAGCGGTGTAGAAGGAATCATTTCCCTGCGCGGCAGTATTTTGCCCGTGCTGGACTTGGCCAAGTGCCTGTCCATGGGCAACTCCGAGGACCGCACCAAACTCATCATCACCGAGTTCTCCTCACACACCCAAGCCTTTTTGGTGGCCGATGTGGACCGCATTGTGCGGGTGGATTGGGAACAGGTGAAATCCCCACAAAGCATTGGGCAGTCCCAAAGCACCATGATTACCGCGCTGACTGAATTGCCGGATGGCAAGCTGGTTTCCATTCTGGATGTGGAGCAAATTCTGGGTGATGTGATTGGTGAAAAAGAAGTGCCGACCATGGACAACTTCAAGCCAGAACACCCACACCCCGTGTTCTTTGCAGATGACTCTACACTGGCACGCCGCAAAATTACCGAAGTGCTGGAAAAGCTGAACCTGCCACACCAGAGCGCGACCAACGGACGCGAAGCCTGGGAAAAACTCAAGGTGATTGCCGACCGTGCAGAGCAAGAACACCGCGACATCAAGGACGTAGTGTCCCTGATTCTGGTCGATGCAGAAATGCCAGAAATGGATGGATATGTGCTTACACGCAACATCAAAAGTGACAACCGCTTCCGCGGGATTCCCGTGGTGATGCACTCATCCCTGTCATCCGTCGCCAACAAAAAATTAGGGCAACAAGTGGGCGTTGATGCTTATGTTGCCAAATTCCACCCAGAGGAGCTGGCCAGCATGGTTACCTCCATGCTTCCTGCTTGAGGAGAGAACATGAATCCCGAAGACCTGAAAATCCTGATTGTTGATGACTTTTCGACCATGCGTCGCATCGTCCGCAACTTGCTCAAAGAAATTGGCTACAACAATGCCGACGAAGCCGAAGACGGCGCCGTGGCGCTGGGCAAGCTGAAAAACGGCAACTTCAACTTTGTTGTCAGCGATTTGAACATGCCCAATATGAACGGTTTTGAACTGCTCCAGAACATCCGTGCAGACGCTGATTTGAAGCACCTGCCCGTGTTGTTGGTGACGGCTGAGGCCAAGAAGGAAGACATCGTAACCGCAGCCCAAATGGGCGCCAGCGGCTACATCGTCAAACCCTTCACCAAGGCCACCTTGGAGGAAAAACTCTCCAAGATCGTCGCAAAAATGTCTGTTTAAACCGTCAAACAAGAGGTCATGACCATGAGCCCGGAAAACCTAAAAAGCGGTGACAACGACGAACTGGAATCTCTGTTTGACGAAATTGCTGAACAACAATTGTGGAGCGCTGCACCTGCTGCCAAAGTCGATGCCCCCACGCACGAAGCGCTGCCCCACGGCCATGTGGTCGATGAAACAGTGTTAAAGCCAGGCGATGCCTCTGTGGCTGCAGAAGCCAAAGATGACCCGCGTGATGTGTTTCAACGCGTGGGCATGTTGACCCGCAAATTGCACGATGCCCTGCGCGAGCTGGGCTATGACAAGAGCGTAGAAAACGCGGTTGGCAGTTTGCCGGATGCACGCGCCCGTTTGGCCTACATCGCCAATTTGACGGGTCAGGCCGCAGAGAAAGTGCTGGCCTCGGTTGAAACCTGCCAGATCATCAATGACGGCATGGCGGGCCGGGCCAAAGCCTTGGATGCAGCTTGGGACAAACTCTACAACAACCAGATGAGTCTGGAAGAGTTTAAGTCACATGCGCAAGCCAATCGCCAGTTTGTTAAAGACATTGCCTTGCAGACGCAATCCTTGGGTTCGAATTTGACTGAAATCATGATGGCTCAGGACTTCCACGACCTGACTGGTCAAGTGGTGAACCGGATTGCAACCATGGCCCAAAACCTGGAAGAGCAACTGGTGCAATTGCTGCTGGACACAACGCCTGCAGACCGTCGCAATCAGGTTGAAGAAACATGGCTGTCTGGCCCTGCCATTGATGCAGGTGGCCGATTGGACGTGTGTTCCAACCAAGGTCAGGTGGATGATTTGCTGGAAAGTCTGGGATTCTAAAGCGGGAATTAAAGCCGCTCACTGGAAGCAATGTAGAGGCAAGTGGGAGAAATAAATGAGTGCATTTGAAGACGTCGAATTGCTGCAAGACTTCCTGATGGAAGCAGGTGAGCTGCTGGAAGACGTGGACAGCAAACTGGTGGAACTGGAGCAAAGCCCGGAAGACCGAGAGCTATTGGCCACGGTGTTTAGAGGGTTTCACACCATCAAGGGTGGTGCTGGCTTTTTGGATGCCAAGGCCTTGGTGCAGTTGTGCCACAAAACCGAAAACCTGTTCGACAAACTGCGCTCGTTTGAGCTCACCCTGAATGCAGAGATGATGGATGCCATCATGGCTGCAACTGGGGAAGTTCACCGCATGTTCGGTGAAATGCGCGGTGGCCACCAGCCTGACGCTGCACCCGATGATTTGCTGCATGCTTTGGATTTGGCCATTGAAGGTCGGGCAGGGGAGATTCAATTGAGCTCAAAGTCTGAGCCTCATACTGATTCAAAACCAGCGCAAGAAGTGTCCATCGACCCGCTCGAAGCCGAGTTTGATGCCATCGCAAACCAGTATGCCCAAGACAACAATTTGCAGATTGGCACTGTACAAACCACATCAAACCTGGACCCTGACGAGCTGGATTGGCCCGCGCTGTATGAAGCTGCTGTGGGCGTACCCCCCAAAGAGTTGGAACAGGCCCGCTTGAGCGCACACATGGCCACACAGGCTGTGTCCAAACAGGCTGCGGCAGTGACCAAAGCCATTGCTGCGGACAAGGCTATCATCAAGGAGGCCGACCAGTCTGCACCCGCAGCTCGTAAAAAGGGTCCTGCCCCTGTTGCTGCAGCCGCTGAAAACTCAACCATTCGTGTAGACACGGCGCGCTTTGACCAAATTTTGAATTTGAGTGGTGAAATCGGTTTGACTAAAAACCGCTTGAACTGCCTGTACGAAACAATCGCCCGGGGTGACCGTGGTGAAGACACCATCAAAACACTGGATGTGGTGGTCAATCAGTTGGACATGTTGGTCTCAGACCTGCAAGCCGCTGTGATGAAGGCACGCATGCAACCCGTGGGCCGCGTATTCCAGAAATACAGCCGATTGGCCCGTGACGTGTCCCGTCAGCTCGGTAAGGATGTTGAGCTGGTGATTGCTGGTGCCGAGACCGAAGTGGATAAAACCATTTTGGAAGAATTGAATGACCCCTTGATTCACCTGGTGCGCAACGCCTGCGACCATGGCATCGAAACCATTGAAGAACGCAAAGCCGCCGGCAAAGACACGAAAGGGATTGTGAATTTGAGCGCCCGTCAAACAGGCGACCACATCGTCATCGAGATTCAGGACGATGGCAAGGGCATGAACCCCAGTGTATTGCGCGACAAGGCGGTGGCCAAAGGCTTGATTTCAGCCGATGAAGCGGGCTCACTCAGCGTCCAAGATTGTTTGCAGTTGATTTTCTTGCCCGGTTTTTCAACCAAAGACCAGATTTCTGACATCTCGGGTCGAGGTGTGGGCATGGATGTGGTCAAGACCAATATCCAGCGCTTGAATGGCCGCATTGACATTGATTCGGAATTGGGCAGAGGCTCACGCATCACCATTTCCTTGCCACTCACGCTGGCCATTTTGCCGGTGCTGATGCTCAAGCTGGAAGAGCAAATTTACTCGCTCCCATTGTCTTGTGTGCGAGAAATCATTCCCATCGAAGAAGACAAAGTTCAATCCGTCAGCGGCAAACCTACCATGGTTGTCCGTGGTGAAGTGTTGCCCCTGCTGGACCTGGCTGCCTTGATTGGAAGACGAATTACCTCAGGCCCCAAAGTGGGTGTATTGGCCATCAGTGGCAACAAAAAGTGCATCTTGGCTGTTGATACGCTTGTGGGACAGGATGAGGTCATGATCAAACCGCTGGAAGGCGTCAAGCCCAAAGGCGTAGCCGGTGCAACCCTGTCAGGCGAAGGCCTGCTGGTGTTGGTACTGGAACTGCGCGAATTGCTTGAAGGCATTATTTAAAATAAAACTTGCGGTTGGAGAATTGAATGAATGTATTAGATCGAAGTTTGGCAAATGTTTCTTTGCCGAAAAAATTTGCCATGGTGTTGTCCGTTTTAATGCTGGCAATTCTAGGTTTGCTGGTCGAGTTGGAATCTCAAATTTGGGCTTCCTTGCAAACCACTCAGAATGAGCTTGCAGGTACCCACTCCCTGCAATCACTGAACAAACTAATTGACCAGACGCAGCGCCACCGTGGTTTGTACAACCGCCAGCTCAAAGGCGATGTCAGCGCAGTCGAGCAAGCCAAACAAGCCCGTCAAGAAATCAACGCCAGTATGCAAGCCTTTGCGACCAGCCTGCACACAGACTGGTCCAGCACGCAAACTCGCACCAATCAACTCAAGCAGGCATGGGAAGCAGCCAGCAGCAAATTGCCGCAAATGACTGCACCCGAATCGTTTGAAGTACACACCCAGCTGGTGGAAGAAATGATTACCCTGGCTCGGGTTTTGTCGGATGAAAGCGAGTTGACACTCGACCCCGAAATGCCTACGTACTACCTGATGAGCAACTCCGCATTTACATTGCCAGCTGCCATTGAGTACTTGGCCAAAATCCGCGGCAAGGTGTCTGGCGAATTGGCAAACCCCAACCCTGATCCCCGAGTGCTTCAGCAAGCCATGGGTTTGCATCAAGTGCTGAAATCAGAAAGTAACGATTTGCGAGAGTCTTTGGCAAAAGTCCAAGCTTCAAAAGTGGCATTGAGCCCCAGTTTGCTGGACGACGCCACCGCAGCGCAGCAAGCTGTTGAAAGTGTGGGTGTGACTTTGACTGGCATGTCTCAAGGCCAAGTCCAAATGGGTGCTGAGGAATTTTTCAAGCTGACTTCAGCAGGCATTAAAAACCTGCATCAGTTTCAGGACTCCACGCTGGACAGCTTGCGCTCCTTGCTTGCCAGCAGAGCGCAGTCCCTGTCTTTTAGAATCTGGTCAACCTTGCTCATATCCGTGGCCTTGCTGACTGCAGCGGCGGTCATGGCCTACCTGATCTTTTCAGGCTTGAGCTTGAGAATCAAAAAGGTACTTGAGCATTCACAAGCAGTTGCCCAAGGTGATTTGACCCAGCCTCTGACTTTGAATTCCGGTGATGAAGTGGGTCAATTGGCCACCTCGATTGAAAGCGTTCGTCGCTTCCAGTCTGGTATGGTTAGGCAGTTGCGGGCCACAGCCGATGAACTGGTCAGTACCTCACGCAGCCTTGCAGACTCCTCGGATGTGGTGCGTACACGTTCGGCACAGCAAACCGATTCAGCTGGTTCAGTGGCTGCCTCTATTGAAGAAATGACTGTATCCATCTCTCAAATCGCAGGCCATGCAAGCGACGCTTTCGGCCTGACGCAAGAAGTGGGGCATTACTCTCAATTGGGGCGTAGCAGTGTAGCAGTGGCTTCCGATTCGATGGAAACCATCGGTCAGGCTTCGGTTGAATTATCCAAAACCATCCATGACCTGGGCGAGAGTTCCAATGCCATCTCCACCATTGTTCAAGTGATTCATGACATTGCCAACCAGACCAATTTGTTGGCCTTGAATGCAGCCATTGAGGCTGCGCGGGCTGGTGAACAGGGCAGGGGTTTTGCAGTGGTCGCCGATGAGGTCAGAAAACTGGCCGAGAAAACTTCCCAGTCCACCAACCAGATTTCCGAACTGATTGCGACCATCCAAAGCGAAGCAGACAGTGCTGTGTCACAGGTTGCAAGCTGGGGCGAGATGATTTCCAACGGCCGAAGCCAGTCCACTCAAGCCGATTCAGTGATGATCGATATTCAAGGCCGGGCGTCCAGTGCATCTGATGCAGTCAATGAAATTTCCAACTCGATTCGAGAGCAATCAGAGGCTTCAAATTTAATTGCCCAGCAAGTAGAAATGATTGCACGCATGACCGAGGAAAGCGGTGAGGCTGTTCAGGCCGTAGACCAAATCGTGCGCAGTATCGAACAATTTTCAAGCAGCATACAGAGTCAAGTCAACCAATTCAAGGCTTGATGGAGGTCATTCAAATGAGCACCCTATACCGAAGCATCGAAGCCACGATGTTCCATACTTTGTCCCGCAAACTGTTTGCCAATGTGGCTACAGTGGGCATGGTCAGCAGTTTGTTTTTGCTTGCTGTTTTTTATACGACAGGCTCAAATACTGCGCCTCAAGGTAACAGTATCGCATCGGGTTTGATGCCCGGCTACGCCCTATTGGGTGGTGGATTGTTGGCCATTTGGGTGAGCGTGGTCGGTACATTTTTGTATTTGCGCCACTTGATTGTGCGCCCCGTGCATGCTCTGCGCGAACGCATGGCCCAGTTGGCCGATGGTGAGGGTGATTTGTCGGCTGACATGCCTGCCATGACGCAAGACGAGCTGCGTGACTTGGCCACCAATTACAACAATTTCATGGCACGCTTGCGCGACCTGGTGCATGAAATCCGCCGCATGACCGCGCAGGTGTCTTACGAATCCGTCAAGGTGTCAGGCAGTTTGAAGGACGCCAGTAAATTGGCAACCGAGCAAGGCAGCATGTCGGATGATATTTTCTCCGCCTCCGAATGCGCCACCAGCGCCATGCGCAAAGTATCAGACAGTGCCCACTTTTTGGCCAATGAAACCCGCGAGCATGTGTTGACCGTGGATGGCTCTTACAAAGAGATGTTGCATGTGGTGGAGGAGATGAATCAAGCCTCCAACAGCTTGGCCAACTTTGGACAAACGGTTGAAGAACTGGCGACCAACGGCAAAGGCATCGAAAAAATCGTCAAGCTCATTAACGATATTTCTGATCAAACCAATCTGCTGGCCTTGAATGCCGCCATTGAAGCGGCCCGGGCTGGTGAGCAAGGCCGAGGTTTTGCTGTGGTTGCCGATGAAGTGCGTGGGCTTGCAGAACGAGTCAAATCAGCCACTGGCGAGATCCGCGGCAACATCAATTCCATGTTGACACTGGTTGAGGATACGCAACGGGAAACTGAGCAGATCCATCATAAAATCCAGCAAGGCCGCGATGTGGTGGTTCACTCCTCTGACAAGTTTTCTGGCATGGTCAAAAGCTTTGAGCGCATGAGTCACCGCATCAATGAAGTGTCTGACGGTGTGGAAGCCTTGGTGCAAACCAATGAGCAGGTGGCTGGCAAGGCCTCGCAGATTCAGGGCACGGCGCGTTCTGTCATCAGCCAGACCGATGCCTCCGAACACTCCAGCGCGGATTTGGCTTTGGCTACAGACCGCATCAAAGAATTGGTTGCCAAATTCAAAATTGGCAAAGGTGCTTACGAGCATGTGATTGAAC
>Ga0255303_1000195_pt1 | contig 8885 bp, 7 predicted proteins | sample MistaT_19_FD_183679 | JGI IMG/M metagenome (GOLD analysis project Ga0255303, IMG submission 183679) | Metatranscriptome of freshwater microbial communities from Mississippi River, Louisiana, United States - Miss_Miss_RepC_8d (Metagenome... | ecosystem: Environmental > Aquatic > Freshwater > River ...
ATTCAATGTCGGTAGCAAATCAGCTTGACTGCGATGTGTTGGTTGTGGGTTCGGGTGTGGCAGGCATGTCTGCCGCCATCACGGCAGCCAGTCGCGGTTTGAAAGTCGTTGTGGCAGAAAAGGCCCCGTACTACGGGGGTACGACCTCCCGTTCGGGTGGCTGGCTCTGGATTCCGAACACCCAAATGGCAAAAGCCTTGGGTCATGAGGAGCGCCCTGATCAGGCGTTCACCTACATCAAGGATCAGGCCGGGGATAACTTTGATGAAAAGCGCGTGCGCGCCTTCCTCAAAAACGGCCCAAAGTGCATCGAATTTTTCACCTCCAAGACGGTGCTGCAGTTCGACATGCCATTGACGTTCCCCGACTACCACGCTGAGGCCCCCGGTGCTGCGCAAGGTGGTCGCTCTTTTGTGACGCGGCCTTTGGACGCGCGCGAGATGGGCCCGCTGCTTAAAGACCTCGGCCCTGTACTGCCGGAGTTGACGGTCTTTGGCCTCACGATCGGTTCGGGCAAAGAAATCATCCACTTCATGCGCGCCTCACGCTCGCTGGAGTCGGCCTGGTATGTGACCAAGCGTTTAACCAAGCACTTCATGGAGGTCTTGCGGTATGGCCGTGGGATGACCCTGACCAACGGCAATGCTTTGGCCGCCCGTCTGGCCAAATCCGCTGCGAATTTATCGGTGCCGGTGCTGCTGTCTTCTCCGGTGACGCAGTTATTGCGTGACGGGGAACGCGTCACAGGTGCGGTGCTGGAGCAGCAAGGTCAAAAGGTCAAAGTCAATGCCCGTATGGGTGTAGTCCTGGCCAGCGGTGGCATTCCGCACGACGAAGAGCGCAAGAAAAAGGTCTATGCCCATGTTCGTGCCGGCCATCAGCATTGGTCACCTACCCCCCAAACCAACACTGGCGATGGCGCACGCATGGCCGAAGCCGTCGGTGGCGTGTTTGATGACACCCTGCAGCAAGCCGCAGCCTGGACCCCGATGTCGCTGGTGCCGCGCAAGGACGGCAGCACGGGCATCATGCCGCACTTTATTGATCGTGCTAAACCCGGGGTGATTGCGGTCAATCAAGATGGCAAGCGTTTCACCAACGAAGCCAATTCTTATCACGATGTCGTGCAAGCCATTGTGGAGTCTTCTGTCGGCAAGCAAAACAGTTTCTGCTGGCTGCTAGCTGATCACCGCGCCATTCGCCGCTATGGCTTGGGATTCGTCAAACCTTTCCCCATGCCTATGGGCGAACACCTGCGCAATGGGTATCTAAAAAAGGGCCGCACAGTGGCCGAGCTGGCACAAAAGATTGGTGTCAGTGCCGCAGCCCTGGAAGAGACCATCACCAGATACAACGAAAACGCCCAGTACGGTCGTGATCCTGAATTCGGTCGTGGCAGCAAAGCCTACAACCGCTATCAGGGCGATGCACTGCACGGACCCAACCCCTGTGTGGAGCCACTTCAGACTGGCCCGTTCTATGCCATCAAGCTGGTGCCAGGCGACATTGGCTCCTTCATGGGCCTGAAAACAAATGAGAACGGCCAGGTCATCCGCGCCGATGGCAGTGCGATTGAAGGGCTGTATGCCGCTGGCAATGATGCGGCCAGCATCATGGGGGGCGAGTACACCGGAGCTGGCATCACCCTCGGCCCGGGTTTGACCTTTGGCTACATCGCTGCAAATCACATCGCCGATCAGGTTCAGGTAACCCAGACCGCTCCTGTTCACGCAGCCTAAGGAATAACTATGGATATCTCAAAAATTCTCTCTGGTCGGACGGTTTTCATCACGGGCGCAGGACAGGGCAATGGCAAAGCCATAGCCATAGGATTGGCAAATGCAGGTGCCCGGGTTGTAGTCACAGACCTCAATCGTGAGAGCGCCAATGAAACGGCCGAAACCATTCGAAGCAAGGGGGGACATGCCTGGAGCTATGGCCTGGATGTAACTTCGGCTGAGCAGTGCGCTGAGACTGCCCGCCATGTCACCAATGACGTGGGCACTGTTGATGTGCTAATAAATAACGCCGGCATCCTCATCCGCGAGGGCATTGACAGCCCGAATGCGATCAAAAACCTGCAGCAGGTCATGAAGGTCAATGTCGAAGGCACCTTCAACGTCACGCATGCATTCCTCGCCGATCTTCGGAAATCGAAAGGCACGATCGTGAACGTGGCTTCGGTGGCCTCCTTTGCCGGGTGGCCAAACACTCTGGGCTATGCCCCTTCCAAAGGCGCCGTTAAGCAATTGACCCAGTCCCTCGCAGCCGATCTCGCCAAGGACGGTGTGCGCGTCAATGCCATCGCACCTGGAGTGATTGCCACCGCCATGTCTGCATCCACGCGGGCGGATCCGGCCAAGCTGGAGAAATTCCTCACCCGCATCCCCATGGGGCGGGTTGCGGAACCGGAGGAACTGGTGGGAGCGGTGTTGTTCCTGGCATCTCCTATGTCCTCCTACGTGACCGGCGTGACCATTCCGGTCGATGGCGGATTCCTGGCAGCCTGATTTCCACTGCGGTCGTTATCTCGCGCTCGACCGCGATTTTTCCCAAGCGAGTACCTCAACTTAATCACCAAGGAGACAACCATGTCTAAATTCAAAATGAGCCGCAGGATGGCAATCCTTTCGGCAGCATCTCTAATGAGCCTAGCCACTGCCGCGCAGGATATCAAGCTAGGCTTCAATGGTGACCTGTCGGCATCGCCCTCGGCACAGAGTGGTGCTGCAGGCGTTCTGGGCATCCAGGCAGCGATTGAAGACATCAATGCTGCCGGTGGCATCAACGGCCGCAAGCTGACATTGGTCATTCGAGATGACCAGTCCCAGCCGCCCAAGTCAATCCAGAACATGAGCGACCTGATCGACAACGAGAAGGTGGTGGCGGTCTTTGGCCCCACCAACTCTGGCAATGCGATGGCTTGGAAACACATTCCGAACCAGAAGAAAGTTGTTTCTATGGGCATGATCGGCGGTGGCACTGATATCACCAAAGGCACGGGCGGTGACAACTACATGTTCCGCGTTTCAATGGTCGATCGTGAGCAGGTTGCAGGCATCATGGCCTATGCACATAAGGCCGGCTACAAGAAAGTGGGTCTGCTGACCGAAACCACTGGCTATGGCGCTGGTGGTCTCAAGGACATGCAGGAGATCGGAAAGCTGCACGGCATCGATGTTTCGGTGTCGGAAAAATTTGCCGTTGCCGATACCGACATGACTTCGCAGCTCAACAAAATGAAAGCAGCAGGCGTTGATGCTGTGGCTGTCTGGGCGCAAGGAACTCCCACAGGTCAATTGATGCGTTCAATGGAGAAGATCAACTACTTCCCGCCGGTTCTGTCGTCCTGGGCAGCTGACAACATCACTTTCTACGATGCTGCTGGCAAGAGCTTGGCCGAAAAGCCAATCTTCATGCGCACCATGGTGGACCCTACAACACCCAAGCAGAAAGAACTCTTCGAGCGTACCAAGTCCAAACTGGCTGCTCCCAGTGCTTTCCCTTTCGTGGTGCACGGTTATGACGCAGTACAACTGATCGCAGCATCGATCCGCCAAGCAGGCGGTACCGACGGCGAAAAAATGCGTGCAGCGCTGGAAGACCTTAAAGATCCCGTGGCTGGTGCCATGAAGACCTACAACAAGCCTTTCAGCAAGACGCAGCATGAAGCACTCACTGCCAGTGACTTTGCATTCGTCAAATGGAATGCCGGCAAATTGGTCCAGGTCAGTGATCCGGTCATCAAGTCTTTGACCGCTGCTGACTTCAAGCGCTGATGCTAATGGGGGCCGCGAAATGTGGCCCCCCTAGAGGAACTAGAAAATGGATATCGCTCTGTTGCAGGCGCTGCTGAGCGGCGCAGCTGTGGGAAGCACATACGCACTGGTTGCGTTGGGTTTCAGCGTTACGTTCACCACCACCAAGACGCTGAATTTTTCTCACGGTGAGTTTGTCTCAGCCGGGTCATTCATCGGCATGAGCGTATTATTTTTAGCCCTTGGAAAACCCATCACTTCTACCTCATTTGGAGGCGAAATCACAGGTAATGGCGCGCAACTTTTTGCGCTTTTAGCGGCATTGGGTGTGATGGGTATTCTAGGTTGGTTGCTGTATTTGCTGGGTGTGCGGCCTTTTTCCCGTAAACCCGGTATGTCCTGGGTCATGAGCACTCTGGGATTCGGTGTGATTCTGCAAAGTATTGGACTGGCCATATGGGGGCCAAAGCCTGTGGTTGTGCCGGGCCCTGTTGGTGACGAAGTTGTGCGTCTGTGGGGAATAGGTATTCGCCCACAGGAAATTTTGATGCTGGTGGTATCCGTCTCCATCATGGTCTTGTTCGATCACGTCATGCGTAAGACCATGGTTGGGAAAGCCATGCGTGCTGTGGCACAGAACCCCAGTGTCGCCAGTCTGATGGGAATCAATGTCAACGCCATGATGATTGGCGCGTTCGTGGTCAGTTCCGCATTGGCAGGTTTATCCGGTTTCATGCTGGCGCCTATTGCGCAGGCTTCGCTATTCATGGGGTTGGCGGTTGGCTTGAAAGGCTTCTCAGCCGCGATGGTTGGCGGATTGAACAACGCCCGGGGCTGTGTCTTGGGCGGTTTTGTCTTGGGGATTCTGGAGTCCTTGGTCAACCTGTGGTCGGCGCAGTGGCGGGAAGTTGCCATTTTTGCGCTCGTGATCGTAGTTTTGGCGGTACGCCCTACTGGTCTATTCGGCACCAAGATGGTGGAAAAGGTATGAACAACCTCAAGCATTTCCTGGGCGTTGCCCTCTTTGTGTTGGTCTTGGGCGCCATCACAGCCACTATTGGAAACGACTATTACCTACGCATCATTTTCATGATGTGCATTTACTACCTGTGCGGCGTCGGCATGAACGTGCTGGTGGGGTATGCAGGGCAGAAATCCTTGGGTCAGGCAGGGCTCTTTGCTGCTGGGGCATACGCGGTGGCTTTACTGACTACACGTACCGAAATTGGCGGGGCTACTGCATTGGTTCTTGCTACCGTGATTTCGGGCTTGTGCGGCGTGTTGATTGCCTTGCCTTCGCTTCGCGTCAAGGGTCCCTATCTCGCAATGGTCACCATGGCCTTTGGTATCGTGATAGAGAAGCTGGTATCAGAGTGGTCGGATGTCTTCGGCGGCGCTACCGGTATTTATGGAATCAAACCGCTTTCCTGGGGCGAGCAGCCTTTCACCATTCAGCAGTGGGTGTGGTTCGCGCTGGCGACTTCGGCTTTGGCTCACCTTTTGATTCGTAACCTGATGACGGGTCGATTCGGTCGCGCCATGCTGTCTTTGCAGGCGGATGAAATAGCTTCTGCTTCTGTGGGTGTACGGGTCTACCGAGCGAAGGTGGTGGCATTTGTGATAGCTGCTACCACCTGCGGACTGGCGGGAGCTCTTGTAGCCCAACAAAATCAATATATCAACTCTGACTTCATCAGCTTTCATCTGTCGATTTTCATCCTCCTCCTTGTTCTTTTTGGGGGGGTTGGCAATTTGTATGGCCCCCTGGTTGGTGCTGTCTTGCTCACGGCAATCGATGCCGCCCTGGCACGCTGGCCCTCGGTGCAGCATTTGGTGTACGGTGCACTTTTGCTGTTTGCGATGTTTGTAATGCCATCGGGCGTGATGGGCGTGCTTCAAAAGTGGTTCAAACGTTATCCCGTCAATTCAGGAGCTGAAAAGACGAGAATCTCCGAATTTGATCTGAAGATGAATCCAGGCGTATCTGGCGATTTGCTGATCGTCGAGGGGGTAAGCAAAGCTTATGGTGGGGTCAAGCCTGCTCAGAACGTGAGCTTCAAACTGCAACATGGCCATGTGCATGCTCTGATCGGCCCCAACGGAGCCGGCAAGTCCACAATGATCAATATGCTCAGCGGAGTGGTCACGCCCGATGCTGGCAGCATTCGCTTTGACAGTCATAACCTCATCGGAGAGGAAGCCCATCGCATCTGTGCCTTGGGCATGGGCCGAACTTTCCAGAATCTTCGTCTATTCGGTGACCTCTCCGTGCTGGACAACGTGATGCTGGGGCGCCATTCGCGTATGCGAAACGGCTTTTTCTCGTCGCTGTTTGCTTTGCCGGTGGCCAAAAAGCAAGAACATGCTGCACGCCAGCATGCATTGGCAGTGCTTGATCTGGTTGGCCTGTCACAACTGCAGGGTACAGCTGCTGGAAGCCTGCCCTACGGCTTGCAGCGCAGGGTTGAGTTGGCGCGCGCCCTGGCCACTGAACCCAAGCTGTTACTTCTCGATGAGCCAGCAGCAGGCCTGAATCCTCAAGAGACTGCAGAGCTTGGTCAGTTGCTGGTGAAGATTAGCCGCCTGGGGACAACCATTCTTATGGTCGAACATCATATGGACCTGGTCATGGCCATATCGGACCATGTGATCGTTCTGGACTACGGGGTCAAGATTGCCGAGGGTAAACCCTCTGACATTCAGAAAAATCCTAAAGTTGTTGAAGCCTACTTGGGCGGTGAAGCTGTTCTGGCAGCGTAAAGCACAAGGAAAAGAAAATGCTCAAGTTACAGGACATTCGCATCTCCTACGGAGCCATTGAAGCGGTCAAGGGCGTCACTCTTGAAGTGCGAGAAGGTGAGGTGGTGACGATCATCGGTGCGAATGGTGCAGGTAAATCCACACTGCTCAAAAGCATCGTCGGTCTGGAAAAGCTCCAAAGCGGAACAATCCATTTCAATGGGCAAGATATCACCCATGTTCCAGCCCACAAACGCGTTGGCTTGGGCGTGGCACTGTCGCCCGAGGGTCGCGGTGTTTTCCCGGATCAGACCGTGCGCGAAAACCTGATGCTTGGCGCCTATGCCCACCAGGGAAATCCAGCCCATGTTCAAGCCCTGATCGAGAGGGAGTTTCAGAGATTCCCCAGGTTGAAGGAGCGTCAAGATCAGCTGGCAGGGACGATGTCTGGCGGTGAGCAACAAATGCTCGCCATTTCTCGTGCCTTGATGAGTGAGCCAAAGCTCCTTTTGCTTGACGAGCCATCATTGGGATTGGCGCCCCTGATCATTGCTGAAATTTTTCGCTCCATTCGTCAGCTAAGTGCCTCTGGCTTGACCATTTTGCTGGTGGAGCAAATGGCTAACCAAGCCTTGGCAGTGGCTGAACGCGCCTATGTCTTGGAAACCGGAAAAATTACCCTTCAAGGTTCAGGATCTGATCTCCTGAAAGATCCTGCGGTTCGCGCTGCCTACCTTGGTGCGCATTGATGCAAAGGGCATCAAATGACCAAGCAAGTAACCGCACCGGCGATGAATACCTTCAATGACTTTGAAGGACAAGTGGCTTTGATTACAGGCGGTGGATCTGGAATCGGTGAAATCACATGTGTAACTCTGGCCGCGCGTGGCGCCAAAGTGGCGGTGGTCGATTTTGATCTGAGTGCTGCAGAGCTTGTAGTCTCAAGAATTCAGGCGCAGTCGGGCAGTGCTTTCGCGATACAAGCAGACGTCACTCAGGAGGCGACTGTGGATCACGCCGTACAACAAGTTTTGAGACGCTGGGGAGGTTTGCATCTGGCGGTCAATAACGCTGGTATTCCATCTCCCAACTCTGCAGTAGCCGATATTGATCTGACAGTATGGAGCCGCGTGCTGGACGTCAATCTGACAGGTATGTTTTATTGCTTGCGCAGTGAAATTCCAGCGATTTTGGCCAGTGGTGGTGGAGCCATTGTGAACCTATCTTCTATTCTGGGCCTCAATGGCATGGCTGGTCGGGCTGCCTATGTTGCCGCCAAGCATGGAGTGGTAGGCCTGACCAAATCGGCCGCGCTGGACTATGCAGAAACAGGGCTGCGCATCAATGCTGTTGCACCGGGCTATGTAGATACCCCCCTTTTGAGAGATCGTAGCGCTGACGAACGCAAAAGCATTGCTCAGATGCATCCAATGGGGAGGATGGCAGATCCGCAGGAAATTGCGGAGGTCATAGCGTTTCTGCTGTCACCCCGAGCATCTTTTGTCACTGGGCAAACGTATCTGGTTGACGGCGGCTACTCGGCACGCTGACCATTATTCCAGCTATGTCTAGTTAAATTTGCAGAGGTATTGAATGAACGAGAGCAGTGGGTTCATGTACGAGGAAAATGATGCAAATCGGCCCGAGCGCGCCGGGTCTTGGTTCACATGCGTGATTGCCGGATTGCTTGTTGCGATATTTCTGGCCCTGTTCATCGCGGCATGTTGAGGCGAGTATGGAAATTTTTTGGGGGATTACCGATTAACCGTTCTGATTGGTTTAACGATGCTCGGAAGTCATTTACTCTGACCGTTTCATAAGCCGTCATTCAATACGCTCAAGCCAAAGACTCCTATGGGTCGGGACACGCCGGCCCAGTGCTCAAGTTCGCTTCCGAAAAGCGGTCATTAAAGTTTCGCTCCTCTAAAGCAGCCATTCTTGGCGTGGTGCATGCGACCCATAGCCGTCATTCGCGCCCTGCTAACTAATGATTGCTTGAGGCAATAGACTTCGCCTGTCGAGCTAGTCGGCTGCTTGGCGGCATTTGACCAAGATCGTGTCGAGGTGGGTCATGACAGTCTGGCCATCCTGATTATTCAAAGAGAACCGCAGGGTCACGATCCCACGATCAGGCCTGGACTGCGATGGCCGACACTCTACCCATTCCTGCAGTAAAAACACCGAGTCACCCGGACGTAACGGTCGATGAAATCGCACCTCGTCATAGCCCAAAGATGCGATTACAGCCTGCTGTGGAAGCTGGTGAATCAAACGTTGCTTGATAGCTAGCATGTAGAGACCCGGAGCCGTGAGGCTACCAAAAGCCGCTATTCCCGCTTGCTCATTGATGTGAAAGGGCAATGGATCCCAGGCACGGGCAAATTCCAC